>OIWM01000272.1_pt1 | contig 65933 bp, 49 predicted proteins | sample 1587451 | NCBI WGS metagenome assembly OIWM01 (sample SAMEA3888907, study PRJEB22519) | human gut metagenome | biome: human gut; feature: human-associated habitat; material: faeces | place: Denmark | collected 2011 | reverse complement strand
TCTCAACGGAGATGCTGTACTGCATCCCGAACATATCGTCCATCTTGTCCATCTCGCGCCGCTTGTGTTCGTCCATGCTGTGGACATAGGTGTCGCAGGTTTTTAAGCTGGGGGTTCGTTCACCTCGTTCGATAGCAGCAACATAGCATTCGCTTTTTCGTATGCGCTCTGCAAGGTCCTCTCTTGTAAGACCTTTATCATTGCGAGTGTGTTCAATAGCTATAAGGCAACACCGCATAATTCCCGCCTTACGGCTTAAGCACCGCTCCGGCGGCTGCGGCACGGGATCTGCGTTGCCAAAATGCTCGATAAGACATCCAGTATTATCTGCGCTTTTGGCTTAGCAGCTGCCGCACCTCGCTCGCCGTATCGGCACTTAGAATTATGCGGTATTGCCATAAATCAAAAATACGGCATTACCCCTTGCCCCCGCGCAGCGCCTCAAGGTCGCTGCGGGTGTCGATGTCCCGCAGCTCGGCGGCGGGGGTGGGCAGCAGGCGGATCGCCTGCGGGTGGGCGCGCAGCACGGCGCTGCCGCCGCTGCCCTCCGGCAGGTGAAGGAGGGCAGCAAAATAATCCCTACCGAACAGCACAGGGCTGCCCGGGGTGCCGTCGGGTGCGGCCGGGCGCCGGATTGTGTCCGGCGCGGCACCGATCGCCAGCGCCTCCAGCGTCTGGCGGGTCAGGCAGGGCTGATCCCCCGGCAGAAACACACACCCCTGCAGGTCGGGCTGCTGCGCCAGCAGCGCGGTCAGGCCAAGGCGCACCGTATCGCTGCGGCGTGGCTCGGCATGGCGCAGCACGGGGAAGCCCCCTGCACGGCAGAGGGCCTCGACCTCGGCCGAGCGGGTCACGGCAATGCGCCCGGCAAATACCGGCGCGGCGGCCAGCGCCAGCGCATGGGCAGCCAGCGGCCGGCCGTTCAGCTCGGCCATCAGCTTGTTGCCGCCGAACCGCCGCCCCAGCCCCGAAGCCATGACGATGCAGCCCAGCGGCGGCACAGGGCAGTCCAGATCGTACACAAAGGCGTCCGGGTCGGCGCAGAGCGCGCGCAGGAACGGGGTGTCCTGCTTGCGGACAACCGCGAGAACGCGGCAGACTTTCAACAGATCCAGCACGCTTTGTTGAAAATCCGCGCAGCCGCTCTCCAGATAGCCAAGCTCGTCCAGCACGCCCCAGCCGCCGGCCGCCGCCATCCGCTGCAGGGCGGGCAGCCCCACGGCGGCAAAGCCGGCCGGCACGGGGCGCATCCGGTTTTCACCGGGGGGCAGGGCGGCATCAAACCGGCCGATGACCGCCGCTGCCCCGGCGGCTGTATCGCGCATCTCGACCCATCTGCCCGGGACGGCAGCGGTGAGAAGCATCGGGGCATCGGGGCAGAGGGATGGCATAAGTGCGCGCAGCAGCGTTGTTTTGCCGCTGCCGCGCCCGCCGGTCAGCAGCAAGTGGCGCTTACCGCTGGCCCGGAAAGAACGCAGAATAGAGCTCGCGGCTGGTCTGTACACAGGCATCACGGTAGGCCTCATACCTTTCTAAAAATTGGCGGGCCTCGGCGGTCAGGGTGCTGCCGCCGCCGCCCCGCCCGCCGATGGTCTTGCAGGTCAGGGCAAAGCCCAGTTCTTTTTCAGCGTGCTGCACAAGCCGCAACGCCTTGGAGTAGGAAAGCCCCATCTGCGCCGCTGCGCTGCGCAGCGAGCCGGTCTCCTCGATCAGATGGAGCAGGCGGCAGGGCCCCTCGCCAAAAAAGCGCTCGCCTGCGTCATCGCAGAGCATCACGCGCAAAGCAGGTTTCATGGTATCACCTCACAGCGGCAGCAGGGCCAGACGGCGTCGGCCCCGGCAGTCGGTAACGGGCAGCAGCTCCAGCGGGCCGTACACGGCGGCAAGGGCTGCCTGCAGCACGGCAGGCGGGTCGGTTCTGGGGTGCAGCACCGCCGCGACCCCGCCGCCCTGCAATACCACCAGTATATCACAGCTGTCCAGCGCCAGCGCGGGGTCGTGCAGGCAGACCAGCGCGGTCTTGCCGCCGGTGTGGACCAGCTGCGCCAGCAGCGCGGTCATCCGGCTGCGGTTCGCAAGGTCAAGCGCACTGTCCGGCTCGTCCAGCAAAAGCAGCGACGCATCCTCGGCAATCGTGCGCGCCAGAATACAGAGCTGCTTCTCGCCGCCGCTCAGCGTCAGGTAGTCCTGCCCGGCCTTGTTGGCCAGACCTACGGTGCGCAGGGCCTCGTCCGCAGCGGCGCGCATGGCGGCGGTGGGGCTTTGCAGGACCCCCAGCCGCGGGTTGAAGCCCATAAGCACGACCTCCCGCGCCGAGAGCGAGACCGAGATGCCGCTCTGCTGCGGGATATAGCTGACGGTCTGCGCAAGCCTGCGGGTGGACAGACTCTCCAGCGGGACGCCGTCCAGAAGGCACTGCCCGGTGTGGGGCAGCAGCCCGGCGGCCGCCTTGAGCAGCGTGGTCTTGCCGCTGCCGTTTACCCCCAGCAGCCCGATCAGCTGCCCGGGCACCGGGACAGAAAAGCTGACCCCTTGCAGCACGGCCGCTGTGCCGTACCGCACGGTGAGGTCCTGCACGCAAAGCCCCACGGGCGGGGACGTGGTTTGTGTTATCATGACGCATCCCTCCCCGGCTGCAGGATCAGATAAAGCAGAAACGGCACGCCCAGCAGCGAGGTAAAGATGCTGACCGGCAGCTCGGTGGAGGCTGCCGTCTTGGCCAGCGTGTCGGCTGCCAGCAGCAGGGCGCTGCCCAGCAGCCCGCTCAGCAGGCAGGCCGAGCGCCGGTTGTGCCCCGCCAGCAGCCGGGCGCTGTGGGGTGCCAGCAGCCCGACAAAGCTGATAAGCCCTGTCACGCTGACAACGGCAGCGACCGTCATGGTGGCAAGCGTCAGCAGCAGCAGGCGCATCGCACCCACCCGCACGCCGAGCAGCCGGGCCTCGCCCTCCTCAATCGAGAGCAGCAGCGCCTGCCGGTGCAGCGCAAAGATCGCTGCGCAGCAGACCAGCACGACCGGCACCGGGAACCACACCCGGCTGCGGGTCACGGTGGCCAGACTGCCCATGATCCAATACTCGATGCTGGCCAGCTCCTTCTCGGGGTCGGCGGTCAGCTTGAGCAGCATCAGCAGCGTCTGGGCCAGCGCGTGGACGGCGATGCCCGCCAGCACCAGCGACATTTTGCTGCGCCCCGGCGCGGCAGCGGCCAGCCCCAGCGAGAGAAACACCGCCGCCAGCCCGCCCGCAAAGGCACAGACCGTGGTGGACAGCGCCCCTGACGAAACAAACAGGATGGCGAACGCCGCGCCGACACTGGCCCCCGAGGAAACGCCGATGATGTCGGGGCTTGCCAGCGGGTTGCGGAATACGGTCTGGTAGACAAAGCCGGCCGCCCCCAGCCCAAAGCCGCCGATCAGCGCCATAACGGCGCGGGGCAGCCGCAGCACGGTGAAGGTGCGCACCGCCATGGCATCGCCGGCCAGCAGCGCCGCCGGTGTTATGGGGTAGCGGCCCAGCGCAAGGGCCGCACCAAAAGTCATAAAAACGCAGAGCGCTGCGCCCAGAAGGCACAGCGCCGTGCGCTTGCGGTTATTCATAGGAGGCAGGGGTGAAGCCGTAGTAGGTCGTGTAGAATGTATCGGCGCAGTCATGGTAGAACTGCTCACTCACCTGCTCGGGATGCAGCACGCTGCCCAGATAGACGCTGCCCAGGAAGCTGCCGGGCACGGGGGAGTCCACAGCCTCGATGGCGTGGGGCAGTTGGTAGACATGGCCCTCCCTGACGGCGGTGCAGTCGGCCAGTGCGGCATCGTTCAGGACGGAATCGACATCATAGTCGGCATCGGACGCCAGAATGATGTAGTCGGGGTCCCAGTCCAGCACCTGCTCATAAGAGACCTCGGCCCAGTAGGTGTCCTCAACACTGGCGGCAGCGTTGAGACCGCCGGCGTTCTCGATCATATAGTTCTGGTACATGGCGGGGCCGGCGGTCTGCAGCACAGAGCTGTTGCCGGCCATGTAGACGGTGGGGGCCCCGGCATCGCCGATGGCCTCGCGCAGGCTGAGCAGGTTGTCCTCGATCGCGGACTTCAGCTCCTCACCGCGGGCAACGGTGTTGGTGGCCTGAGCCAGCAGGTCGATGGCGCCGTACAGCTTGTCCTGATCCTCCGGCTTGACGGCCAGCACGGTCAGGCCCAGCTCCTCCATCTGGGGGATGGAATCCTTCAGCTTGGCGGGCACGATGACAAGGTCGGGGGTCAGCGCGGCGCAGCCCTCAAGATCAAACTCCTTGGCGGTGCCGATGCTGGGCAGGCTCTGCAGCTCGGGGGCGGAGAGGCTGTAGATCGTGCGCTTGTCGGCCTTGGCCTCGACGCCGACCAGCTCGTCCTGCACGCTGAGGGCAATGAGCAGGCTGGTGGAGATGTAGTAGCCGCTGGCCAGCGTCTTGGGCTCGGTCTCGATGGTGACCTCGCGGCCCAGCTGGTCGGTGACGGTCAGCGGGTAGGTGACGGCGGTCTCGGCAGCGGGTGCAGCGGCAGCCTCCTCGGGGCTGGCGGTGACCTCGGGCGCAGCGGCGGCGGAGGCGGCGGCCTCGCTGCTTACGGCGGCGGTGCTGCCGCAGGCGGTCAGCGCCATGGCGGCGGCCAGCAGCAGGGCGGTCATTTTGGTCATTTTCATGAATCTTCTTCCCTCATACAATAAAAAATATCGTTGTATTTTTAAAACAACAACGGTATTATACCAGATTTTATGGTAGAATAAAAGTACCTATCCACGAAAAGTGTGATTTTTTCGCCCAAAACAGAAAAAACGGAGATTGACCCATGATGACGATACGCGAATATGCCCGCCCCGCCACGCTGGAGGAGGCATGGCAGCTGAACCAGAAAAAGCCCAACCGCGTGCTGGGCGGTATGCTCTGGCTCAAGATGGAAAAGATCAATGTCGGCACGGCCATCGACCTGTCGGCCTTGGGGCTGGATACGATCGAGGAGACTGACACCGAGATCATCATCGGCGCTATGGCAACGCTGCGCGATCTGGAAACGAACGCCGCCCTGAACGCCTACACCGCGGGGGCTGTGCGGGAGGCTGTGCGCCACATTGTCGGCGTGCAGTTCCGCAACTGCGCCACGGTGGGCGGCAGCATCTATGGCCGGTTCGGCTTTTCCGATGTGCTGACGCTGTTTTTGGCGCTGGACTGCGAGGTCGAACTGTACAGGGCGGGCCGGATGCCGCTGGCGCAGTTTGCCGCGATGCCCTATGACCGCGATATTCTGACCCACATCTGCCTGCGCAAGACGCCGGGGCTGAAGGTGCATTACCAGTCGGTGCGCGCGACCCAGACTGATTTCCCGATCCTGACCTGTGCAGCCGCCCGCACGGCGCAGGGGCAGTACCGCTTTGCCATCGGCGCGCGCCCGATGAAGGCCGTGCTTGTCACGCCGGACTGCGACCCGGCGCAGATGCCCGCCGCCGTGCAGGCAGCCGTCAAGACAGGCAGCAACCTGCGCGGCAGTGCCGAGTACCGCACCCACCTGACCGGTGTGCTGGTCCGGCGTGCCGTGGCCGCGCTGGAAAATTGACGGAGGTATACCATGCAGATCACATTTACCTTAAATCATAAAAAAGTCACCGCCGAAATCGCGGCTGACACCGTACTGCTGGACCTTGTGCGCAGCCTCGGCTGCAAGAGCGTCAAGCGCGGCTGCGAGACCGCCAACTGCGGTCTTTGCACGGTCTTTCTCGATGAAAAGCCGGTGCTGTCCTGCTCGGTGCTGGCGGCGCGGGTCAACGGCCGCAGCGTCACCACGCTGGAGGGGCTGCAGGAGGAGGCTGCCGAGTTTGGCGCCTTTATCGCCGATCAGGGTGCGGAGCAGTGCGGCTTCTGCAACCCGGGCTTTATTATGAACGCGCTGGCGCTTTTCCGGGAAAACCCCGACCCCGGCGAGGACGAAATCAAGGAGTATCTGGCCGGCAACCTCTGCCGCTGCTCCGGCTATGAGGGCCAGCTGCGGGGCATTTTGAACTTTTTAGCGTGGAAAAAGGGAAAGGAGGCTGCCCAATGAAAACCGTGAACCAGCCCATGCGCAAAAAGGACGCCATGCAGCTTGTGACCGGCCAGCCCGTCTACATGGATGATGTCATCCCGCAGGACTGCCTGATCGTAAAGCTGCTGCGCTCCCCCCATGCCAACGCTATCGTGCAGGAGATCGACACGAGCCGTGCCCTGCTGGTGCCGGGCATCGAGGCGATCTACACATGGAAGGATGTGGACCAGCAGGGCCGCCGCTACACCCAGGCGGGCCAGACCTACCCTGAGCCGAGCCCCTATGACCGGCTTGTCATCGACCGCCATGTCCGCTTTGCGGGGGATGTTGTCGCAATTTTGGCCGGCAAGGATGAAAAATGCGTCGATAAGGCGATGAAGCTTATCAAGGTCAGGTATGAGGTCCTGCCCGCCGTGCTGGACTACCACACGGCACTGGACAACCCCGTCCTTGTCCACCCGGAGGAAAACTGGGAGTCGCTGGCACCGGTAGGGGCCGACAACAAGCGCAACCTGTGCGCCCACGATGAGAGCGGGGCGGGCGATATTGAGGCGGTGCTGGCGGGGTGCGATGTCGTCATCGACCATACATACCACACCCGCGCCTGCCAGCAGGCCATGATGGAGACCTTCCGCACCTACTGCAGCATAGATGCCTACGGGCGGCTGAATGTCCTCAGCTCGACCCAGATCGTTTTCCACTGCCGCCGGATCCTGGCCAATGCGCTGCACATCCCCAAGTCGATGATCCGGGTGGCCAAGCCCCGCATCGGCGGCGGCTTCGGCGCCAAGCAGACCTCGGTCTGCGAGGTCTACCCCGCCTTTGTGACATGGAAAACCAAAAAGCCCAGCAAGATCATCTTCAGCCGGTACGAGAGCCAGATCGCCTCCACCCCGCGCCATGAGATGGAGCTGCATGTCCGCCTTGGTGCGACAAAGGAAGGCATCGTCAGGGGCATCGACCTCTACACCCTGTCCAACACCGGTGCTTACGGCGAGCATGGGCCTACAACGGTGGGCCTGTCCGGCCACAAATCCATCCCGCTCTACGGCAAGGCCGAGGCATTCCGCTTTGTCAGCGATGTCGTCTACACGAACCACATGTCCGCGGGCGCTTACCGCGGCTACGGTGCGACCCAGGGCCTGTTTGCGGTGGAGTCCGCCGTCAATGAGCTGGCCGACAAGCTGGGCATCGACCCGTTTGTGATCCGCCAGCGCAACATCGTCCATGAGGGCGATGTGATGCCCGCCTACTACGGGCAGGTCAACACCAGCTGCGCGCTGGACCGCTGCCTGCAGGCCGTGCATGACAACATCGGCTGGGACGAAAAATACCCCGTGCGCGACATGGGCAACGGCAAGGTGCGCGCCGTGGGCATGGGCATGGCGATGCAGGGCTCCGGCATTACGAGTGTGGATGTGGGCAGCGCCAGCCTGAAGATCAACGATGACGGGTTCTATACCCTCTCGATCGGTGCAGCCGACATGGGCACCGGCTGCGACACGATTCTGGCGCAGATCGCCGCCGAGGTGCTGGACTGCCCGCTCGACAATGTGACGGTCCTCGGCGCGGACACTGATTCCTCGCCCTACGATTCCGGCTCCTACGCATCCAGCACGACCTATGTCACCGGCAAGGCGGTTGAGCAGTGCGCCGAGCAGCTCAAGCAGAAGATCTGTCAGGTCGGCGCGGGGCTGCTGGGCCTTGATGAGCGTGCAGTCGTCTTTGCGGGCGATGCCGTGACAAGCGAGGACGGCACGCAGCGCGCCACGCTGGCGCAGATCGCCGCAGCCTCCCAGTGCGGCAGCAATACGGCGCTGGAGGCAGTTGTGACCCACAGCTCGGAGATCTCGCCCCCGCCGTTCATGGTGGGCGCGGCCGAGGTCGAGGTCGATCTGGAAACCGGCGAGGCGCAGGTCATCCGCTATGAGGCAGCCGTTGACTGCGGCACACCGGTCAACCCGAACCTTGCGCGGGTGCAGGCCGAGGGCGGCATCCTGCAGGGCATCGGTATGGCGCTGACCGAGAATGTCACCTACGATGACCGCGGCATGCCGCAGGAAAACTCGCTGATGCAGTACAAGATCCCGGCGCGCAACGACATCGGGCATATCCATGTCGTATTTGAGAGCAGCTACGAGGGCACCGGCCCCTTCGGTGCCAAGAGCATCGGCGAGGTGGTCATCAACACCCCGCTGCCCGCCGTGGCCGATGCGATCTACCACGCCACCCACAAGCGGTTCTATGAGCTGCCCATCACCCGCGAGCAGATCGCGCTGGCCGGGCAGTAAAAGGCAGGGAACGGCGAAAAAGGCCCTCTGCGGGGGATAAAAAAATTGCAAGCCAGCAGATCGCCGGCTTGCAATTTTTTTTGGGCTGTCAAAAAACTTTTGTAGGGGCGAGCATTGCTCGTCCGTGCCCGTTTGTCTGTGAAAAACCTTCCCGGAAAACGCGCTGCTGCGCCAAGCCGGTGCGAAGATTCAGGGTTCGCCACCGCGGTTAAAACTGCGCCGGTTGTTGGGAAACCAAATGGCAGGGGTGAACACAGCCAGCCCCACCGCTGTGGTATCCCCGGGGTTGGAAACGATGTGGGGCAGGTTGGACTGCACAACAGTGGTGTCTCCGGCGTTCAGGCGGGTAGTCTCGGACTTCACCAGTACATCCAGCTGCCCCTGTTCCAGCAGCAGGATTTCCTCACTGGGATGGATCACCGGCAGGTCGCCGTCCTTGCAGTGGGGTTCCAGCTCAAAGCGTATGACCAACGACTGAGGTACAAAATTTCCGTTGGGCATGGGCGTAAGCAGATGATACCGTACATTGGAATTGGGCTGGGAGAGGATCAACATATCCGCCTGACGGGTTGTCAGGCTGGTGCTGCTCTCACCTCCCATAAACAGATAGGTGGGGATGTCCAGAGCGGCGCTGAGTTTGCGCAGGGTGGACAGGGACGGGTCGGTGAGATCGCGCTCGATTTGGGAGATATACCCGATGGACAAACCAGTCTTTTCGGCCAGTTCCTTGAGGGTGATTCCCCGCTTTTTCCGGATATTTCGAACATGTTCGCCCAGCATAAGACCTCCCGCTTTTTCGTAAAAAATTTATTTACAGTATATCACAAAATGCTCTGTACGTAAATAAGCAAGAAAAAATTCGATATTTATAAAATTTTTTACAAGGAAAATCAGATAATTTCTTGCTTATCCTATAAAGTGCTCTGAAAAATGTGAAAAAAACAGAAAAGCTCTTGACGAAAATTTTAGAAATAGTAAAATTTATAAAAAATTGTTAAAATTTTAAAAAATATTGTGCAGGAGGAACCCTATGAAAATCACAGACGTAAAGGTAGAAACCATCCGTATCCCCATGAAAAAGCCATTCCGTATTGCTTTTGCGGTACAGGATCATTCGCTGAATGTGCTGGTGAAGATCTCCACCGACGAAGGTCTGTGGGGCATCGGTGAGGCCGCGCCCTTTGAACCGGTGACTGGCGAGAGCGCAGCCACCGTTCTGGAAGCGCTGAAACTGTTCCGCACCGGATTGATCGGCATGGATCCGCTCGATGTTGAGGGCATCCACAGGATGATGGACCGCCTGCTGTCAGGCAACACCTCGGCAAAGGCCGCGGTGGATATTGCCCTGTACGATATCAAGGGCAAACTGATGGGTCAGCCTCTGTACAAGGTGCTGGGCGGCAGCGTGAACCAGATCGTCACTGACATGACGGTGGGCATTGACACACCGGAAGCCATGGCCGCCGAAGCCCGGGAACGGGTGGAAAAGGATGGCTTCACCATTCTGAAAATCAAGGCCGGCATCAACCCGAGCGAGGATATCCAGGCATTGACCCTGATCCGTCAGGCGGTGGGCCCCAACATCCGCCTGCGTGTGGACGCCAACCAGGGTTACACGGTCAGCGATGCGGTGCGCACCCTGAAAGCCTTTGAGGAGTTGGGCGTGGAAGCGGTGGAACAGTGCCTGCCCAGCTGGGATCTGGACGGTATGCGCTTTGTGCGTTCCAAGGTGGACTTGCAGGTCATGCTGGATGAGTCGGTCCACACCCCCATCGACGCAGCAAAGGCCTGCAAGATCGATGCTGCAGACATTATCAACATCAAGCTGATGAAGTGCGGCGGCCTGTACCCGGCGGAAAAGATCAACGCCATTGCCGAGGCAAACCATGTACAGTGCATGGTGGGCTGCATGCTGGAGACCAAGGTGGCCATTGCTGCCGGTGTGAGTCTGGTTGCCGCCAAGCAGAACATCACCGAGGCGGACTGCGACAGCTTTATGTACGCTGTGGACCCCGAGATGGGTATGCCCGGCGGTTTTGCCGTGAATGGCGGCGTCTACACCCTGTCCGACAAACCGGGCCTTGGCATCGATATTGATTTTTAAGCGGGACCCCGCAGAGAGGCATAGAGAGGTATATTATGGCGAATACGATTTTTTCCTCCGAAGGCGCGCTCCTGTTCATTATGGTCGCCACGGTTGCACTGGGATTCTGGCTGCAGCGGTTCAAGGTGTTCAAAACACTGGGCCCGGCCCTGACGGTTATCGTCATGGGCATCGTGATGTCCAACCTGCGGATCGTGCCTACCTCCAGCCCTACCTATGATGCCATCAGCAGCTACTGCGTGCCGTTGTCCGTTTCCATCTGCCTGCTGAGCCTGGACCTGAAACAGATGCGCAAATTATCCAAGGAACCGATCATTGCGTTGGCCTCGGCCATATTCAGCGTCTGCGTGGCAGCTTTGGTGTTCGGCATACTGTTCGCCAACAAAATCGACGAGGGCTGGAAGGTGGCCGGTATGTTCGTGGGCACCTACACCGGCGGCAGTTCCAACCTGACCGCCATCGCTGTAGGCCTGGATGCCAGCAAGAACACCATCGCCTCGGCCAATGCCGCCGACTATGTGGTGGGCATCCCCACGCTGATCCTGATGTTTGCTACCCCCGCCCTGTACAAGAGTTCCAAATGGCTGAAAAAGCTGTGGCCCTATGATATGAGCGAGTCGGAGCTGCTGGGGGATGGCAACCACGAGGAACTGATGGCCTCCAAGGAATGGTCCATCCAGGAAATCGCCTGGCTGCTGGCCATCGGCTTTGGCACCGTGTGGGCTGCCACCAGCATCTCCTCGATGGTATTCGGAGAAGGGTTCCGCAGTGCAGGCCGCATCCTGCTCATCACCACCTTCTCCATCATCCTGGCACAGGTGCCGGCCGTCCGCAAGCTGCGCGGCAATTTTGACCTGGGCCTTTTCGTAGCGGTGCTGTTCCTGGTGACCATCGGCTTTGCGGTGGACCTGAAGCAGTTCTTCGGATCCACCTTCTACATCACCCTGTTCTGCTTCTGTGTCATCGCCTGTTCCATTCTGCTGCACCTGCTCATCACCCGGCTGCTGAAAGTCCGTTTTGAGTATGTGCTGCTGTCCATCGTGGGCTGTATCTCGGATGGCCCCACCGCCGCCCTCATCGCCTCCAGCGCCCAGTGGAAGACCCTTATCAACATCGGCTTGCTCATGGGCGTACTGGCCGGTGCCCTGGGCAACTATGTGGGCATCGGTGTAGCCTATGCCATCCGTGCTATCATCGGCGCCTAAACGGAAAACGGGAGAAACGGAAATGCGTAATTTTGACTTATATGTTTCAGGCATCCTGTACGGCAGACTGCGGCTGGGCGACGGCACACCCCAGATCCGGAAACTGGACGTGCATACCGGCGCGCTGCTGGACTGGCAGGACCTGACTGAACAGGACCGGGATTTTTACCGTTTCTTTGTGAAGATGGACTTTGCCGCCCTGGGGCAGAACCTGTCCCAGTACGAGACGGGGCTGCATGGCACCGGGGAAGTTTCCCTGTGCGGCGAGCGCTACACCAGCGAAGACGGCTGCAGCTACCTGCAGCGGGATGTAAAATTCCCCAACAACAAACAGATGAAGGACGGGCGGCTGATCGCCGTCACCTGCCCTGCCCGGGAGATGGTCACGGTGCTGGTGGAACCCGGTGCCGAGGAGGAGACCATCCTGCGCCTGTGGCGCTCGACCTGGCCGGAGGAACAGTTGTTCCCGGTAGAACATGCGCAGACCTTCCCAGTGCCCATGCGGGACGGGGTACATCTTTCCACCAACGTATACCTGCCTAAAAACTGCAGTGCCCCGGTGCCCGCAGTGCTGGTACGCACCCCCTACGGCAAAGAGGACGGCTGTGAGATATACTACCGTTACGTCCAGCGCGGCTACGCGGTGGTAGTACAGGATGTGCGCGGCCGAAACGCCAGTGAAGGCGAATGGCTGCCCAACTACCACGAGGTGGAGGACGGCGACGATACTCTGAACTGGATCGCCGCCCAGCCATGGTGCAGCGGACGCATCGGTATGGTGGGCGGGTCCTACCTGGGTTATGTACAGTGGGCAGCCGCTGCCAGCGGCAACCCCCACCTGAAAGCTCTGATCAGCGTAGTCTGCGCGGGCAGCGCCTTTGTGGATCTGCCCCGCCGGGGTGGGTCTTTCACCTCGGGCATGCTGGCCTGGGCCTTTGCGGTGTCTCAGAAAACCTTCCACCCTGAGCTGATGGAACGCGATGACTGGGAGAAAGTGCTGAACATCCGCCCCCTGACCGACCTGTCGAAAAAGGCTCTGGGGTACGATGTGCCCTTCATCACACGGTGGCTGGAACCCAGTGACTACAACGATTTCTGGCGTATGTCCAACTGGCAGGAACGCTCCGCCGGGGCGCAGATTCCGGCGCTGATTCAGTCCGGCTGGTTTGACGACAACGGCATGGGTACCACCGAAGCCCTGGAACTGGTCCATGACTTCCCGCGGGGTATGCGCAAGGTCATTCTGGGACCCTGGCAGCACAGCGGCAACAGTAAGTACGACATGCACGGGGTATCCTTCGGCAGCCAGGCGCTGCGCTTTGATCTGGACTGGCTGTATTTCCGCTGGTTTGAGCATCACCTCAAGGAAGTGGACAACGGCATCGACCAGACTGCCCCGGTAGAATACTACACCCTGGGCCAGGAGGTATGGAAGACCGCCGAAAACTGGCCAGTGCCCGAGACCCGGGTCACCCACCTGTATCTGGATAGTGACGGCCATGCCAACACCTCTGCCGGGGACGGGCGGCTGACTTTTGACAAGCCGGAGCGGGAGAACTGCGACGGTTACGCCTATGACCCCGAAAATCCGTCCCAGCACATCATTGATATGTCGGAGAACGAGATCGAAGTGCCGGAGGACTACACCCGGGAGGAACTGCGTCAGGACCTGCTGTGCTACACCTCCCCTGTGCTGAAGGAAGACCTGGTTCTGACCGGTGATATGACGGCGGAGTTGTATATTTCTTCTGACGCGCCGGATACCGACTTTGTGGTGCGTGTTACCGACGTGGATGAGAACGGCCGGTCCATCAAGCTGGCGGATGGCCTGCTCAGCGCCCGATACCGTAATGGCTTTGCTCAGTCGGAGTTTTTGCAGGAAGGCGAGATCGTCTGCCTGAAGATCCGCACCACCAAGTTGTCCAATTGCTTCCGGAAAGGCCACCGCATCCGGGTGACTGTCACCTCCAGCGCCAAGAATTTCATCTTCCCCAACAGCAACACCCGGGAAGGTTTTGCTTCCGCCCGGACCGTGGTGGCCCATAACCGGGTATACCACGGTGGGCTGCACGCCTCCCGCCTGACGGTGCGGGTGGAACCCTAAGTTGATTGCCCTCCCTGTCAGCGGAAGCGAACCGATCACATTCTGCTCCGCAACCATCAAGCCTCGGCCAGAAAAGGCCGGGGCTTTTCTTGTTCCAGGGCAATACCGCATAATTCTAAGTGCCGCAGCCGCCGGAGCAGTGCTTGAGCCGTTAGGCGGGAATTATGCGGTGTTGCCTTAGTTATTTGTGCGGGCTTTCCCTGCGTGAAAACCCTGTGCGACGGGTGTCCGCATTCCTCGATGGGACACCCCGGAAATGCGTTTGTGGGTAATCAAACGCTATGCTATGTAAAACATCTTCCCGCCCAAAGCGTGGGCAATCAAGGCGGATAAGCAGAACCATGATTTATTGAAAATTCGGAAAAGAATCTGTATAATACTTATCAGATAGAGCCTATAGCCATGAAAGGCAAGCGGCATAGCAGTCGGCACATAAACGCATTCATTTGCTCTCAAAAGGAGAATTTTCGTGAACTACATCGCAGTAGTCGAGGACAGCGCGCAGGATCGGGCAGTGCTGGACTCGTATCTGGAAAAATACCAGCAGGAGAAAAACTGCCATTTTCAAATCACGCATTTTTCGGATGGCGACGAGATCGCGCTGGGCTATAAGGGCGGCTATGACCTGATTTTGATGGACATCGAGATGACCTTTATGGATGGTATGTCAGCAGCCGAGGAGATCCGCCGCGCCGACCCGGAGGTGCTTATCATCTTTATCACCAACTCGCCGCAGTATGCCATCAAGGGGTACGCGGTGCAGGCGCTGGACTATATCTTAAAGCCGCTGAGTTATTACGCTTTCTGCCAGCGGATGAACCATGTGCGGGAGCTGCTGGGACGCCGCCAGAAGCATTTTCTCACGGTGCCCTGCGCGGGCGGCGTGCAGAAGCTCGATGCCTCCGACATTTATTATGTAGAAATTTGCGACCATGACCTGCTGTTCCACACCAAGCAGGGCGAGGTGCATTCCACCGGCTCCATGCGCGATGTGGAGCAGAAACTGCCGCCGGAGAATTTCTTCCGCAGCAGCAAGGCGTACCTTGTCAATTTGGAGCACGTGGACGGCATCCAGGACGAGGACGCCATCGTCAACGGTGAGCGGGTGCAGATCAGCCGCGCCAAGCGCAAGGCATTTTTGGCGGCGCTTAACCACTACATGGGGGAAACCATCTGATGCAAGCGGAAGTTCTGGGCAACATTCCCCGCCTGTATACCGCGCTGGCGGACTGGCTGGCCTGCCTTTTATATCTGTTCTTCCTGCCCAAACGTACAGCAGGCTGGCGGCGGTATACGATCCACGCGGTGTTTTTGCTGCTGCTCGGCGTCTTTATGCAGGCAACGGGGCAGGTGCCGCAATTCTGGTTTCTGCCCTGCATTGCGGTATCCATCTTGATCATGTATCTGTACATCCGAATGCAGGCCGACGTGCCCGCCCGGAGCGCGGGGTATTATTGCGTCCGCACGTTTATTTTGGGGGAACTGGCCGCCTCGCTGGAATGGCAGCTCTACTACTATATGGCAAGGCGGCAGGGCACGCCGGGCGCGGGTGTGCGTGTGTGCATTTTGGCAGTCGTCTATGCCGCAGTGTATGGCGTGGTGTTCGCGCTGGAACGCAATTATAACGATATTGCCTCGCCTCTGCACGTCCACAAAAAGGAATTTCTCAGCACGCTGTTCATCGGTGTGGCGGTCTATGCCGCCAGCAACCTGAGCTATGTCAGCCCGGACACGCCGTTTTCCGGCAAAATGACGGCGGAAATTTACAACATCCGCACGCTGGTAGACCTGGGCGGCATGGCCATTCTGTTTGCGCACCACATGCAGCTGGTGGAGTACCGCCGCAAAAAGGAGCGCGACGCTTTGCAGAACGTCTTGCAGGCGCAGTACGCACAGTACCGCTCGGCGCAGGACAGCATTGACCTTATCAATAAAAAATATCACGACCTCAAGCACCAGATCGCCGTGCTGCGCAGCGAGACCTCAGAGGAAAAGGCCCACTACCTCGACGCGATGGAGCAGGAGATCCGCAGCTATGAGGCGCAGAACAAGACCGGCAACGAGGTGCTGGACACGATCCTGACCAGCAAAAGCCTGTACTGCCAGCAGCACGACATCACGCTGACCTGCGTGGCAGACGGTGCGGCGCTGGATTTTATGGATACGATGGACCTGTGTTCGCTGTTCGGCAATGCGCTGGACAACGCCATCGAGAGTGTAGAAAAGCTGCCCGACAGCGAGCAGCGACTCATCCATCTGGTGGTGGCACGGCAAAAGAGCTTTTTGTGGATCCGGGTCGAAAACACCTACGACGGTGCTTTCCAAGCGGACGGCACGCTGCCCAAGACCACTAAGTCCGACGCCCGCTACCACGGCTACGGTCTAAAGAGCATCTACGACACCGCCGAAAAATACGGCGGCACGGCAGAGATCACCACCCAGGAGAACCAGTTCACATTAAAGGTGCTGTTTCCCATCAAGCAGAAATAACCCGGACAGCCCATTTTGGTGGGCTGTTTTTTGCTTTAAGCAACTTGCACATAAAGCACATGATACGATTGTCTATTTTGCCAATGCCGCAGGCGGCTTGCGTGGGAAAAACGACCGTTCACGTAGTGAATCCCCTTTTTGCTGTACATTGTGATATAGTGCAGACAACAGAAAAGGAAAGTCGTCTGTGTTTTTTGCTATGGATAACTTTGAAAGTGAGAACCTTGTATGAAACCAACCCCACTTCTCACCGGCTGGACCTGCCGCCATCTGGGCGATACCGCACCCGGCAAACCGGTGACCCTGCCCCATGATGCCATGCTGGCTGAACCCCGCACCGCCCTGAGCGCGGGCGGCACCAACACCGGCTGGTACGAGGGACACGACTACGAATACCGGCGCACCCTGACCGTGCCGGAAAACGAGCTGGCAGACACCCACATTCTGGAGTTTGAGGGCGTCTACCATAATGCCGAGGTCTGGCTCAACGGTCAAAAGGCAGCGTTCCGCCCCTACGGCTACACCAACTTTTATGTTGATTGTGCGCCGTATCTGCACGCAGGCGAGAACGAGCTGCGGGTCATTGCCCGCAACGCCGACCAGCCCAACAGCCGATGGTATTCCGGCGCGGGCATCTACCGCCCGGTGCAGCTTTGGACGGCAAGGGGCGCGCGTATCGCACTGAACGGCGTTAAAATTCGCACCCTGTCGCTTGACCCCGCCGTCGTGGAGGTGCGCGTAAAGACCACCGCCCCCGGCACGGTACGCCTGACGGTGGACGACCTGCCCGTCATGCAGCAGGAGAGCGACGGCGAGGCCGTATTTACCCTGACCCTTGATAACGCCCGCCTTTGGACACCTGAAACGCCCAACCTGTACACCTGCCGCGTCAGCTTTGCCGATGATGAGGTGACCGAGACGTTCGGTGTTCGCAAGGTCGAGTGGGGCACGGACGGTTTCCTGCTCAACGGCAAACGGCACATCATCCAGGGCGCGTGCATCCACCACGATAATGGTCTGTTGGGCGCAGTTTGTGACCCCGATGCCGTGGCGCGCAAGGTACGCCTGCTGAAAGAGAACGGCTACAACGCCATTCGCTCAGCGCACAACCCCTGCTCCAAGGCGCTGCTGGCAGAGTGTGACCGGCAGGGCATGCTTGTCATGGACGAGTACATCGACCATTGGTACATCCACAAAACCGAGCATGACTACGTGGATTATTTCAACGACTGGTGGCATCAGGATCTGACCGACATGGTGGAAAAAGACTACAACCACCCCTGCGTCGTGCTCTACTCCACCGGCAACGAGGTCAGCGAGACTGCCCAAAAGCGCGGCATCGCCCTGACCAAAGAGATGACCGACTTCCTGCACGGGCTGGACGATTCCCGCCCGGTGACCTGCGGTGTGAACATCTTCTTCAACTTTTTAAGCTCCATCGGCTTCGGTGTGTACAGCGACGAAAAGGCAAAAAAAGAAGCCGAGCGTGCCGAAAAAGCCAAACAGCGCGGCGAGAAGGCCTCCAAGAAAAAGGCGGTCGGCAGTCAGTTCTTCAACAATCTGGCGGGGCTGCTGGGCGATGAGTTCATGAAGCGCGGCGCGACCCTGCACGGCTGCGACGTCAAGACCCGTGACGCCTTTGCCAACATGGACATTGCGGGCTACAACTACGGCATCTACCGCTATAAGCACGACCTGAAAAAGTACCCGCAGCGGTTGATTTTGGGCAGCGAGACCTTCTGCAACGATGCTTATAAATTCCGCGAGCTGGCCAAACAGGAACCCCGCTTGGTGGGCGACTTTGTCTGGGCGGGCATGGACTACCTTGGCGAAGTCATGGTCGGCTCGTGGGAGTACGCCGACTACGCCGAGACCTTCGACGGAGGTCTGGGCTGGGTGTCGGCGGGTTCGGGACGCATCGACCTGACCGGCAAGCCGCTGGGCGAAGCCCTTTATACACGCGTGGCGCTGGAAGCCGACAACGGCCCCTATATCGCCGTCTGCCCGGTCAACCATACCGGAGACCGCCACAGCCCCAGTGCGTGGAAGATGACGAATGCCATGCCCAGCTGGAGCTGGACCGGCTGCGAGGAGCGCAAGGCCAACGTGGAGGTCTACGCCCGCGCCGCCCGCGTGGAGCTGGTGCTGAATGGTCACACGGTGGGCAGTAAAACGCTGAAAAATGATTGCTTGGCGAGGTTCAGCATTCCCTACGAGAGCGGCACGCTGGAAGCCGTCAGCTATGACGCTGCCGATCACGAAATGGGTCGCTGCAAGCTGCAAAGTGCCGGCGGCACGACCCGCCTGACACTGGATGCCGAAGAACCTACTGTAAAACCGGGGCACCTGTGCTACGTCCGTCTGCGCTACACCGATGAAAACGGCATCACCAAGCCGCTGGCGCGCGGCAATATTCAGGTACAGGTGCGCGGCGGCACGTTGGTGGGGCTGGGCAGCGCCTGCCCCTTCAACAAGCACAGCTATCTGGACAGCGAAACCGATACCTACTACGGCGAGGCTCTTGCCATCGTCCGCATGGGGGACGGCGACGCCATGACGATTGCTGCTTCCGACGGCGAATACAGCGCGGAGCTGACCGTGCCTGCGCAAGCATGAGGTGAGCTATGGAGGTATGGGCTATTTTGCGGCGCTTGCCATCACGCTGTTTCTGACAGCGTTCGTGCCCATCACCGTCATCAACGGCGGCGTGCAGATGGTGATTTACTTCCCGATTTATAAAATCATCTTCCCGGAAGGGGAGCAGATTAAAAACTAACCTGCCCCAAAAGGGGTTGGAACAGGTCGGTACCATGCAGCATACCTTTGTACACAGGGGACAAAATCCGTTCTGAGCCTTGACACACAACACCACAAAACTCAGCAAAAGCTCGTTGAAACGATAAGCTTCAACGAGCTTTTCAGTATGTCAAAAAACATCTACTTTGCCTTGTAGAGAATGTAGGGGCGAACATTGTTCGCCCGCCAACTTGGCGCAGCAACGCTCTTTTTGGAAGGCTTCTCACAAGGCGAACGGGCACGGGCGAGCAATGCTCGCCCCTACAATACGCTTTTTTGACAGTCTGAAAAGCTCGTTGAAACGATAAGTTTCAACGAGCTTTTGTCGGCTCTTTTTTAGGATGCAAATTTCAGTGCATGGCTTCGCACAGGGCAATCAGGGTCAGCGCCTGGCCGTAGGCCATCGGACGGATGCCGATGCCCTTAGCAGCTCCATGGCGCGCTGGACGCGCAGCCCTTTACAACCGGCGGTCAGGGTGCTATAATAAATCCGACCGACCGGTCGGTCGGAAAAGAAAGGGAACACTTCCATGCCGAAATACAGCGTTAAAAAGCCATTTACCATTCTGGTGGCGGTCATTCTGGTGCTGGTGCTGGGCTTTGTCAGCCTGACCGGCATCCAGACGGACCTGCTGCCCGCCATGAACCTGCCCTACCTGATGGTCATCACGACCTACCCCGGCGCCAGCCCCGAGCAGGTCGAGGCCGACGTGACCAAGCCGCTGGAAAATGCACTTTCGACGCTGAACGGCGTCAAGAACGTGACGAGCCAGAGCAATGAAAACTACAGCCTGCTCTTTCTGGAATACCAGGATGACACCGACATGGACAGCGCCATGGTCAAGGCCAGCACCGCCGTGAACCAGCTCGGCGACGCGCTGCCCGACATGGCGTCCACGCCGACGCTGATGGAGATCAGCCCGGACATGATGGCGACGCAGTACATTGCCGTGGACTACGACGGCATGGATATTTACGAGCTGTCCGACTATGTCAGCGAAAACGTGCTGCCCCAGCTCGAGCGCGTGGACGGCGTGGCCAGTGTGTCCACGACGGGCCTGGTGGAAAAGTCGGTGCAGATCACGCTCGACCAGGAAAAAATCGACGCTGTCAACGACAAGCTGCTGGTCAAGGTCAGTGACCGCCTGGCCGATGCCAAAAAAGAGCTGGATGCCAACAAGAAAAAAATCAACGATGGCATGAAGGAACTGGACGCCGCCCAAGCCCAGCTGGACGCAGGCAAGGCCCAGCTGAACAGCCAGAAGGCCGACGTGACGACCCAGCTGCGGGACGCCATCACCGAGCTGGACAAGCAGATCCCCGAGCTGGAAAAGAAGATCGCCAGCCTGCAGACCGACCTGGACGAGGCAAACCGCAAGCTGGAGAATGCCAAAAATACCAGCACGACCCTGCCTGAGGTCACGCTGCCCATCGACGATGCACTGTTTGCCAGCTGCAAGACGGTGCTGGCCGCCTACGACCCGCAGTATAACGCCGACGCGCTCCCGGCCAATCTGGCCGAAGCCAAGAGCGACCTGAACAAGATGGGCGCGATGGTCAACTCGATCGGCCGCGCGGATGCGGCCATCCGCCAGCGCGCCGCAGACGAGGGGCTGCTGGAGCAGAATATGACGGTGGAGCAGACTGCGGCCTACTTAGATGCCCAGTATGCGGCCATGAGCGCCCGCATTCAGGCGCTGGAGGTGGAGATTGCGTCGCTGCAGGACTCCCTCAACAACACCGAGGACGAGACCGAACGGGCCGATTTACAGGCGCAGATCGACGCCAAGCGTGCCGAGCAGGCGCAGGACCAGGCTGTCATCGACGGCAACGCCGCCCGCCGCGCCCGCGTCAGCGAGCTGAGCGGCAACCTGTCAACGCTCTCCACGACGAAGGTCGCCCTGCAGAACGCCACGACGCTGCTGACTGCGCGGCAGGAGGCCGAGACTGCGCTGAACGACGGTATGCAGCCGCTGCAGCAGACGCTGAACGACACCGCCGCCGCCCTGCGCGACCAGCTGACCAAAGCGCAGGAAATGCTGACCCAGCTGAACGAACAGCGCGGCAAGCTGCAAAAAATGCTGGCAAGCCTTGGCGACGAGGCGGTAGACCCCGCCATGGCCGATATGGCCGTCCAGCTGCTGCTGAGCGGCACCGAGGCCCAGCTGCAGCTGGGCGAGTTTCGGGTCTCCAGCGGTAAGACCCAGCTTGAGGCTGGCAAGACCCAGCTCGAGGCCGCGCAGGAGGAATACGAGTCCGCCCGCGAGGAGGCGCTGAAAAGCGCGAATCTGGACCAGCTGCTGAACATGACGACGCTGCAGCAGCTCATTTATGCGCAGAACTTCTCGATGCCTGCGGGCTATATCGAGGGCGGCGACGGCGACGACAACCGCTACATCGTCAAGGTCGGTGATGCCTTTGCCGACGCGGACGAGCTGAAAAGCATGGTGCTCTGCAATATCGACGGCATCGGCGACGTGCGCCTGTCCGATGTGGCCGAGGTCGAAATGACCGACAACGCCGACGACGCCTACGCCAAGGTGGACAAGAACCGCGCCGTGCTGCTGTCGCTGTACAAGAGCTCGACGTCGTCCACCTCGACGGTCTCCAACGCCAGCAGCGCGGCGATGGAAACGATGATGGCCGAAAACGAGGGCCTGCACCTGACGCCCATCATGGACCAGGGCGACTATATCAAGCTCATCGTCAACAGTGTGCTGTCCAACCTGATCGAGGGCGCGGCGCTGGCCATCATCGTACTGGCGCTATTTTTGAAGGACCTGCGCCCGACCATCGTCGTGGCCATCAGTATGCCGTTGAGCGTGCTGTTTGCCATTGTGCTGATGTATTTCACCGGCATTACCTTCAATATCCTGTCGCTGTCCGGCCTGGCGCTGGGCGTCGGCATGCTGGTCGACAACTCGGTTGTCGTCATTGAAAACATCTACCGTCTGCGGGGCCGCGGCGTGCCCGCCGCCCGTGCGTCGGTGCAGGGCGCGCGTCAGGTGGCCGGGTCCATCATATCCTCCACCTTGACGACGATCTGCGTTTTTCTGCCGCTGGTGTTCACCACCGGCATGGTGCGCGAGCTTCTCAGCGACATGGCCTGGACCATCACCTTCAGTCTGCTGGCGTCCCTTGTTGTGGCGCTGACCGTTGTGCCCTGCGCGGGCTCCACTGTGCTGAAAAAGCAGAAGGACATCAAGCACCCGCTGTTCGACAAGGTGCTGAACGGCTATGAAAAGCTGCTGCGCTTCTGCCTGCGCCGCAAGGCTGTGCCGCTGGCGCTGGCCATTGCGCTGCTGGGGGTGTCGGTCTGGCGCGTCGCTACCATGGGCATCGTCATGATCCCCGACATGAGCAGCAACCAGCTGACCATTACGGTCAATGTGCCTGACGATACGGCTAAGGAGGACGCCTTCGCCACGGCGGACAGCGTCATGGACGCGGTCATGAGCGTGGACGGCGTCGATACCGTCGGCGCGATGTCGGGCGGTTCCAACAATATGGTCGCCATGGCCGGCGGTAATGCCGCCACCGACAACACCACGTTTACCTATTACGTCCTGCTGGGCGACAAGGCACCCAAGGCCAAAGTCGTGGAGCAGGAGATCTACGGCAAAACAGCAGATCTAAACTGCGAAATTGAAGTGAACTCCAATGGCATGATGGACATGAGTGCGCTGTCCGGCTCCGGCATCGAGGTGGACCTCTACGGCAGCGAACTCAATGACCTGGCCGCCGCAGGCAAGCAGGTCATGGCGCTGATGGAGGGCATCGACGGTATCCAAAACGTCACCGACGGCCAGGACGCCGGCGACGCCGAGATCAACATCACGATTGACAAGGACAAGGCTATGCGGATGGGTCTGACCGTCGCGCAGGTCTACCAGCAGATCGCCGCCAAGCTGACGACGGACACCACCGCCACGACGCTGAAAGCGGGCGGCGACAGCTACAGCGTCGTCATCGTCGATAAGACCGACACGCCGACGCTGGACGATATTTTCAATATGGAGTTCGAGACGACGACCACCGACGAGAACGGCAGCAGCGTAAAGGAGACGCACACCCTCGGTGAGTTCGCGACCCGCACCACGACGGCGGGCTATACGACGATTGCCCGCGAGAACGGCTCCCGCAAGCTGGCCGTGACGAGTGAGACCGCCGACGGCTACAACACGACGCTGCTCTCCCGCGAGCTGGAGCCGCAGCTGGCTGCACTGGACCTGCCCGACGGCGTGACCGCCGAGCTGGCCGGTGAGACGACCCAGGTCACCGAGATGCTGAGCCAGATGGCAAAAATGCTTGCATTGGCATTGGCTTTTGTCTATTTTGTCATGGTGGCGCAGTTCCAGAGCCTGCTGTCGCCGTTCATTGTTCTGTTCACGATCCCGCTGGCCTTCACCGGCGGTATGCTCGGCCTGATGGCTGCCGGTGAGCAGCTGTCGCTGATCTCGCTGATGGGCTTCCTGGTCCTGATGGGCGTCGTCGTCAACAACGGCATTGTGTTTGTGGACTACGCCAACCAGCTGCGCATCGGCGGGCTGGAGCGCACCGATGCCCTTGTGGCGACGGGCCGCACCCGTATGCGCCCGATCCTGATGACGACGCTGACGACGGTGCTGGCGATGGTCACGATGCTGTTCGGCACCGACATGGCCAGCGAGATGAGCACCGGCATGGCCATTGTCATCATCGGCGGTCTGAGCTACGCCACGCTGATGACGCTGTTCGTCGTGCCTGTGCTGTATGACCTGTTCTACCGCAGGCCGCCGGTCAATATTGACGTCGGTGATGACGGTCTGGACGACCTGCCCGACGATGCGGCCGAGTTTGCGGCAGAGTTCGCCGCCCGCCGCGCCGCCGAGGCTGCATCCGCGCCACGCCGCCCGGATCTGAGCCGCGCGGCCCGTGCGCCGGAGGAAAACGACGGGGAGAAAAAGGAGGCCGACCATGACAATGGATAACCATGCAGCCCGCAAGGCCGCCGTCTACGAGGCTGCCCTGCAGCTGATCGCCCGGGGCGTCAGCCCCGCCGCTATGACCATCCAGCAGCTGGCTGACACGGCAGGAATTGGAAAAGGTACGGTGTACGGCTATTTTTCATCAAAGGAGGAGATCCTGCAGGGCCTGGCAGAATACTGCTTTGCCCGGGAAAACGAACGCATCCGCGTCCTGTTTGCCGACTGCTGCACGCTGGCCGGGCTGGAGGAGCGGACGGTAGCCTATTTGCAGGACATTGCCGCCAACCGGATGGGCGATTATAAGATGATTGCCCAGGCGCTGGGCACGCCGGGAAGGTGCGAGCCCGTGCCCGCCTGTGCGGACGAGCTGCGGGACATCATGCGCACGCTGCTCATACGCCTGCAGGCTGCGGGGGAGATCGACCCCGCGGTAAGTCTGGAATACTGCTGCACCGCGATCTTTTCCGCCGTTGTCGGCGGCCTGATCGGGCTGTGCTTTACCGCGGAGTGCGGGATACAGAGCGGCCTGCCGGAGAATTTAAAAATGCTGCTGCATCGGACATTACAGGTGCAGCAATAAAAAGCAGCCCGTGAGCGACAGTGCTCACGGGCTGCTTTGTGCTTATTTTACAGCAGCTTACTCCCCAGCGCGCGGCTTGTGCGGGAGAGGGAGAGGTTGGCAAGCTCCTGATTGTCCAGCGTGTAGCGCAGGACGAGGACGTTCGCCACAAAGAGGACGGCCAGCTTGACCGGCATGCTGCCGGAGTCGAGGGGGCTTTCTTTGGCACCGCACAGAAGCACGACATCGGCCAGCGCTGCGCCGGGGGCGTCGCTGTAGTGGGTGAGCAGGATGACCTTGGCACCGTTCTCCCTGGCCAGATGCAGCGAGTCCATCATATCCCGCGTTGCGCCGGAGTAGGAGACAAAGACCACGACGTCCTCGGGGCCCATCAGGCTGGCGGCGATGGCCTGCATGTGGCTGTCGCCTGCCGTGCGGAACTTGGTGGAGAGCATCGAGAACCGTGCCCAGATGTCGCAGGCCAGTATATAGCTGCCGCCCTGCCCGAAAAAGAACACCTGCCGTGCCCGCTGCAAAAGCGTGGCCGCGCGGTCCACCGACTCGGGGTCCAGTGCGCTGCGGGTGCCGTTCAGTGCCTCGATGGCGGTGTTGTAGGCGTGGGTGCAGAGCGTCTGGGTGTCGACGCCCGGCTCCAGCTTGAGCGAGACCGGCATCGCCGTGGCCGTGGCTTTTGCCAGCGCGATCTTCATCTCGTTATAGCCGTCAAAGCCCAGGGCGCGGCAGAAACGGAAAATCGTAGCCTCTGCCACACCGCAGGCTTTTGCCAGCGATGAGATCGACAGGTATTGTGCGTCCTCTGCGTGCTGCATAAGGTAATCCGCAACGATGATGCCGGATTTCGTCAGGCTGTCGCGCTTGGTGCGCAGCATATCCCAAAAACTTTGCTCTGCCATGATGGAGGGTCCTTTCTGCTGTGGTGTGTTGCGGAACTTGGCCCCCTCTGCGAGGGGGCTCCGCCCGCAGGCGGTGGGGGAGAGAACTGTGCCATTGCCTGAAAGACTTCAGATAACCGCAAGGTTCTCTCCCTCCGGCCCTGCGGGGCCACCTCCCTCGCAGAGGGAGGCAAGAAGAGTAGCCGCTGCTATTACTTAAAGTGTATCCCCGGTCAGCGCCTTCTGCAAGGCTTTGGCCAGGACTTTGTGGGACTGGACGGTCATGTGCATGCCGTCAAGGGGCGAGCAGCCCGCGCCGGGCAGTTTGTTGGCGTCCAGGAACCGCACATTGGCGATGTCCTTCAGCATCGGCTCCAGCTGGGCGGCAATGCCGGCGCAGCGTTCATGGCAGCCGGTGCCCATGGCATCTTTAAAAATCAGGTGGTCGTACTCCGGCGTGATGGACGGCGGAACGATGACGAGCACGTCCGGCCTGGCGTTGTCGCGCCAGCATTCGGTGTGCAGGGCCTTTTTGACGAGCCGCACGATGCCCTGAGAGATCAGATAGGAATTGCAGCCGAACCGCTCCTTGCTGTCGTTCGTGCCCAGCATGATCGTCACGGTGTCCAGCGGCGCGTGGCTCATCAGGATCGGCGTGATGACCCGCAGCCCGTTCATACCTTCTGTAATAGGGTCGTCAAACACGGCGGTGCGCCCGGGCAGCCCCTCTTCGACCACGCTCCAGCCGTCGCCCAGCAGGTCCTGCAGCACCATCGGGTAGCGCTCATCGTCGCCGTAGCGCCCGTCGCGGGCAGGGTCATAGCCGTAGGTGTTGGAATCGCCGAAGCAGAGCACCCGGCGGCGGGTCATATTTTCATAATTCATAAAAAAGGCTCCCTTTCTTGAAAATGAAAAGTTATTTCGCTCCTTCCATTATATAGGGAAATACCCGCGCTTGCAAGAGGCTTTTTTCCGGAAAAAGCGCCCTGCTTTTGTGCAAATGTGCAAAAATTGAGACGGATTGCGTGAAAAGGATGTTTCATTTTGACATCTTGCATTTTTTTGACAAAAGGAGTATCCTACTACCAAAGCAAAGGCGCTTGCCCGTAAATGTAACGGGTGAGCGCCTTTTTGCTTTACAGCACCAAAGCGCGCGCGATAGAAAATTTTCAAAGGTAAAAGTTGTTTTCATTTTGTAATAAATCAAAAAAGAGGCAGTTTTCCCATAAAAAGCAAGAAAAACCGATAGAAACGCATGTATTTTGCGACAATGTGGATGGGATTTGTGCAGCATGTACAAAAACGACAGTTTTTCTTGGCTATTTCACCTCTGGACAAAATGAAAAAAGTTTTCTAAAATAGAGACATCACGAGGGACACAGAACGAAGATGCCCCACAAAGGCCAAAAGGCAAAAAAGGAGAAAAACCTATGAAGAAGCAAGTTTCCGCGATCCTGGCCGCCAGCATGGCAGCCAGCATGCTCGTCGCCTGCGGCGGCTCCACTTCCAGCGCAGCGACCTCTACCGCGCCTGCTGAGAGCACCTCTACCGCCTCCAGCGAGGCCGCTCCCGCGGAGTCCACCGCCGATGCCGGTCAGGCTGCTGACATTACGCTGTGGACCTACCCCATCGGCAAGTGGGGCGATTCCGAGTCCGTTGATGCGCTGCTGGCAGACTTCAACGCCCAGTATCCTGACATCCACGTCACCGTCGAGTACCTCGACTACACCAACGGCGACGACCAGGTCAACACCGCTATCGAGGGCGGCAGCGCACCTGACATCGTCATGGAAGGACCCGAGCGTCTGGTTGCCAACTGGGGCGCCAAGGGCCTGATGGCCGATCTGAGCGACCTGTGGACCGACGACCAGAAGGCCGACATCAGCGCCAGCGTTGAGGCCGCCTGCAAGGATTCCTCCGGCGCTTACTACGAGTTCCCGCTCTGCATGACCGCGCACTGCATGGCCATCAACAAGACCGTGTTTGAGGCTGCCGGTGCTATGCAGTATGTCGATGCCGAGAACCACACCTGGACCACCGACAACTTCCTGAAGGCTGTGCAGGCCGTCTACGACTCCGGCAAGACCGACGTCGGCGCGATCTACTGCAGCGGCCAGGGCGGCGACCAGGGCACCCGCGCCATCATCAACAACATGTACGGCGGCACCTTCACCGATGCAGCCCACACCAAGTACACCGCTGATTCTGCCGAGAACGTCAAGGCGATCGAGACCCTGTACAACCAGGACGGCATCAACTTTGACGCCTCCATCAACGGCGGCGAGGAGATCACCCTCTTCCGCAACGGCACCCTGCAGATGGCCTTCTGCTGGAACATTGCCCAGCAGACCAACGCTGACAACAGCGCAGCCGGCACGACCAACAGCGGCGACGACATCCTGTTCATGGCGTTCCCGACTGAGTCCGGTGACCCCGCACTGTGCGGCGGCATCTGGGGCTTCGGCGTGTTTGACAACGGCGACGAGAACAAGATCGCTGCCTCCAAGACCTTCATCAACTTCATGGCCAACTCTGACGAGACCGCAAAGGCCGTCAAGACCTCTACTTACTTCTCCGTCAAGAACTCTCTGTCCGACCTGTACAAGGACGACGAGGTCATGAACGAGTACCAGAAGCTCATGCCTTACCTGGGCGACTACTATCAGGTCACTCCCGGCTGGGCCGAGGCTCGTACCGCTTGGTGGAACATGCTGCAGCAGGTTGGCCAGGGCACTGACGTGACCACCGCCGTTACCGAGTTCTGCAACACCGCCAACGCAGCGGCCAGCGCATCCTGAACCTCCTGAAAAAACCTCCGGTTTGTAACTAAACCCCACGGCGTCCGACCTCTGACCTGAAACGCAGCGGTGGGACGCCACTTTTATCGAATGAACCCGTGACTTTAAAACAGAAGGGAGCGATCCTCTTGGCACATACCGCAGTTGCCAAAAAGCAGAGCGAGCCGAAGATGAGCCGCGCGCTTGTCCGGCAGGAGACCATCGCCGGTTACCTGTTCCTGCTGCCCAGTCTCATCTTCTTTATCGGCTTTGTCATCTATCCCATGGTGATGTGCATCTTCACCAGCTTCTTTGACTCCAGCATGAACCGCGCCGATGTGTTCATCGGCCTGCAGAACTATGTGGAGCTGTTCCACGACGGCGTCTTTCTGGGCGCACTGCGCAACACGCTGATTATCGTTGTCGTGTCGGTGCCCATCACATGCATCTTCTCGCTGTGGGTGGCGTCCGCCATCGTCAACATGCCGCCGTGGGCGACCTCGCTGTTCCGCGTCATCTTCTATCTGCCCGTCGTCACCGGCTCTGTCGCTGTTACCGTCGTGTGGAAGTGGATGTTCAACAACTACTACGGCATCTTCAACTATCTGGGCAAGTCGATGGGCCTCCTTGACCAGAACATCAACTGGCTGGGCGATACCCGCTACGCGCTGGCCTGCATCATCCTGATCCTGCTCACGACCTCCGTCGGCCAGCCCATCGTGCTGTATGTCTCCGCGCTCGGCAACGTGGACCAGTCTCTGGTCGAGGCCGCTGAGGTGGACGGTGCCACGAAGCTGCAGGCCTTCTGGAAGATCAAGTGGCCGCAGATCATGCCCACCACGCTGTACATCCTGGTCATCACGACGATCAACTCCTTCCAGTGCTTCGCGCTGATCCAGCTGCTGACGTCCGGCGGCCCGAACCACTCCACCGATACCATCATGTACTACATCTACTACACAGCCTTCAAGCTGTACCGCTACGGCTACGGCAACGCGATGGGCGTTATCCTCGCCATCATGATCGCCGTTCTGTCCGCTGTGCAGTTCAAGGTCACGCGGTCTGATTAAGAAGGAGGGAAATGACTATGGATACCAAAAAGAAAAAAAAGAAGATTTCCCCCTACATGGTGTTCAGCACCATCGTTATCATCCTGCTGGCCATCGCGTTCGCGTTCCCGCTGTACTGGATCCTGACGGGCTCCTTTAAGACGCAGATCTCCATCAACTCCACCACCCCTGAATGGTGGCCGAGCGAGTGGGTCATGACGAACTATGACAAGCTGTTCAGCCGCCAGAAGTCCCCGCTGTGGGAGTTCGCGGTGCCGTTCAGCAGCCACTTCAGCGCGGACGGCAAGGACATCATCTGGTGGGCCGGTCCCCAGGTGCCCGCCGCTGTGCGCTGGCTCATCAACACGGTCTTTATGGCTGTTGCCTCGATGATCCTGACCTGCATCACCTCCGCTATGGCAGGCTATGCGCTGGCCAAAAAGCGCTTTGTGGGCCGCAGCATCCTCTTTACCCTGATCGTCTGCGCCATGGCGCTGCCGAAGCAGGTCATCCTGATCCCCCTGCTGCGCGAGATGAGCAGCCTGCAGCTCTACAACACGATCTGGGCGGTCATCTTCCCCATCGTCGGCTGGCCGTTCGGTGTATTCCTGATGAAGCAGTTCAGTGAGGGCATCCCCGGCGAGATGCTGGAGGCCGCCCGCATCGACGGCGCGAGCGAGGCCAAGACCTTTGTCCGCATTGCGCTGCCCATGATCAAGCCGGGCATCGGCGCACTGGCCATCTTCACCTTCATCAACTCGTGGAACGATTACTTCATGCAGTTGATCATGCTGTCCAGCACCAGCAAGCTGACGATCTCTCTTGGTATCGCCAAGCTGCAGGCCGAGAACTCCACCGACTACGGCCTGATCATGGCCGGTGCCGCGCTGGCAGCCGTGCCCATCATCATCGTGTTCCTGGCCTTCCAGAAGTACTTCACGAAGGGCATCACGATGGGCGCTGTCAAGGGCTAAAAATCCGACCGCCGCCTGCGGCGGAAACAGGGAGGATTTTTAGGCGCAGTGGTCGCAGAACGCGAGGGGCGCCCAAGCCCCGAAGCGCGATGCGGTAACCGCAAGAGAGTACCACTGAAAGCCTTCCCCCTTGGGGGAAGGTGTCTGTGGCCCCGACCACAGACGGATGAGGGGCAGCCTGCTGGGGATTGCCCGCAAACGGGCCGTGTCAGCAGGCTCCGCCCTCATCAGTCACCTTCGGTGACAGCTTCCCCCACTCGGGGGAAGCCTTTACATACAGTTTTACGAACAGGGAGTGTTTGTATATGAAAGACATCAACAAATATCGCGGCATTATTCCTGCCTTCTACGCCTGCTATGCATCGGACGGCTCTATCTCCACCGAGGGCGTCAAGGCACTGACCCGCCACCTGATCGCCAAGGGCGTCAAGGGCGTTTACGTCGGCGGCTCCTCCGGCGAGTGCATCTACCAGCACCCGGATGAGCGCAAGGCCGTGCTGGAGGCCGTCATGAGCGAGGCCAAGGGCAAGATCACCGTTATTGCCCACGTCGCCTGCAACAACACGGCGGATTCCGTCGAGCTGGCCGCCCATGCTGAAAAGTGCGGCGTTGACGCCATCGCGTCCATCCCGCCGATCTACTTCCACCTGCCCAACTACGCCATCGCGGACTACTGGAACGCCATGAGCGCCGCCGCGCCCAACACCGAGTTCATCATCTACAACATCCCGCAGCTGGCCGGTACCGCCCTGACGATGCCCCTGCTGAACGAGATGCTCAAGAACCCCAACGTCATCGCGGTCAAGAACTCCTCGATGCCTACCCAGGACATCCAGATGTTCAAGGACGCCGGTATTCAGGCGCGCGGCGCGGACGGCTTCGCCGTGTTCAACGGCCCCGATGAGCAGTTCGTCTCCGGCCGTGTCATGGGCGCGGACGGCGGCATCGGCGGCACCTACGCCGTCATGCCCGAGCTGTTCCTCAAGATGAACGAGCTGATCGAGAAGGGCGACATCCCCGCTGCCCGCGAGATCCAGTACAAGGCGGACCGCATCATCTACAAGATGTGCGAGGCCCACGGCAACCTGTACGCGGTCATGAAGGAGATCCTGCGCCGCATGTACGGTCTGGAGCTGGGCGGCGTGCGCGCCCCGCTGCCGGGCCTGATCCCCGAGGATGAGTCCATCGTGGCCGAGGCACAGAAGATGATCGAGGATGCCGTCGCGGCCCTGTAAGAGGTGTGAAATGATCGTAGATTCGTTTGATTACATTGCCTGCTACAAGGGTCTGCACCCGAATCTGGACAAGGCCATCGACTGGCTGAACAGCCACACGCTGGACGCGCTGGAAAACGGCAAGACCATTATTGACGGCGAGAACGTCTTTGTCAACGTGATGGACGCCGACCTGCGCGATGCCGACGGCGCTGCGTTCGAGTACCACCGCCGCTATGCCGACCTGCAGATCGACCTGACCGGCAGCGAGCATCTGGGCTGGGCGTCCGAGGGCACGGAGCAGGGCGAGTTTGACGAGGAAAACGACTTCGGTCTGCGGACCGGCCCCGAGCACTGCGGCATGACGCTGGGCGAGGGACGCTTTGCCGTGTTCTTCCCCGGTGAGCTGCACAAACCCAGCTGCAAGACCCCCGGCTGCGACCACGTAAGAAAAGCCGTGGTCAAGATTTTGATGAAATAATTTGCATTCCCCAAGCCTTCCCCCTTGGGGGAAGGTGGCCCCGCAGGGCCGGATGAGGGGTAAGCTATCGATGGTTGCCCGTAAACGGGTTGCCGCCGTAAGCTACGCCCTCATCAGTCACCTTCGGTGACAGCTTCCCCCGAGGGGGAAGCCTTTTTGCGTATAGAAAGGAGCCTTTCCCATGACCCACGAACAAATCTTCAACCAAATCAAGGGCGGCCTTATCGTCTCCTGCCAGGCGCTGGAGCATGAGCCGCTGTATACAAAAGAGGGCGGCGTCATGCCGCTGATGGCCAAGGCGGCGGCACAGTCCGGCGCTGTCGGCATCCGCGCCAATACGGTGCGCGACATCACCCAGATCAAGCAGGTCGTGGACCTGCCGGTCATCGGCATCATCAAAAAGGATTACCCCGGCACGCCGATGTACATCACCGTCACGATGCAGGAGGTTGACGAGCTCGTCGCCTGCGGCGTGGACATTCTGGCCGTGCAGGGCACTGGCGCCCTGCGCCCCAACGGGCAGACGAGCGCCGAGTTCATCCGCGCCATCAAGGAGAAGTACCCCGACCAGCTTGTTATGGCCGACTGCGACAACATTGAAAACGCGCTTGCCTGCGCGGGGGCCGGTGCGGACTTTGTCGGCACGACGATGCGCGGCTACACGCCCGAGACGAAGGGCATCAACGATGTGGACTTCGGCTTTATCGCCCAGCTGGCCCGCGAGTGCCCGGCCAAGGTCATCGCCGAGGGCCATATCCACACGCCGGAGCAGGCCGTGCAGGCGCTCTACGCCGGTGCGTTCGCCCTCGTCGTCGGCGGTGCCATCACCCGTCCGGCGGAGATCACGGCCCGCTACACCGCGGCCATCAACAACCACAAATAAGCAGGTGCGCTATGAGTAAAACCTATCTGGGCGTTGACATCGGCGGCACGGCGGTCAAGCTGGGGCTCGTCGATGAGAACGGCAGGGTGCTGCGCCGCGCCGAGCGCAGCGTCAGCTTTGACGGCTACAAAACGCCGATCCTGGATACCGTGCAGGCAGCCATCCACGAATTTCTGACTGCGGACGCGTCGAGGCTCGAGGGCATCGCTGTGTCCGCCACGGGCCAGATCGACAGCCGCCGCGGCGTGGTCGCGGGGACCTGCGGCAATTTCCCGGGGTGGATCGGCGTGGACATTAAAGGTACGCTGGAGCGTGCCTTCGGCCTGCCCGTCACCGTTGCCAACGACGCCAACTGTATGCTGCTGGGCGAGGTCTGGGCCGGTGCGGCTAAGGGCTGTACCGATGTCATCGGTGTGACGCTGGGCACCGGCGTCGGCGGCGGCATCCTGACCGGCGGACGTCTGCTGGAGGGCGCACGCGGCCTTGGCGGCGAGCTGGGGCATTTCCGGCTGCACGCGCTGGACGGCGTGGCCTGCACCTGCGGGGCCATCGGCTGCTATGAGCGCTACGCCGCCACAACGGCGCTGGTCCGCAGCGCCCAGAAGGCTGGGCTGGACGCGCCCGACGGGCGTGCGATCTTTGAGGCTGCCGCCGCGGGCGACGCCCGCACGCTGGCCGTGCTCAACGGCTGGATCAATGAGATCGCGCAGGGCCTTGCGGGCCTTGTGCACATCTTCAACCCGCAGCTGATCCTGATCGGCGGCGGCGTCAGTGCGCAGCAGGCACTGCTGATCGACCCGCTGGCCGCGCAGGTGCGCAAAAGCATCATGCCCGCCTTCGCCGAGGGCCTTGAGGTCAGGGCCGCCGCCCTCCAGAACGACGCCGGCCTTGTCGGCGCAGTGTACTATTTTAAAGAGCAGCAGTAAGGCGGACGGCCCGGGTCGCCAAGGACGCCGCCCCACAGCTCCACTATGAAAATCCCCCCGCCGCACCCCAGCGGCGGGGGATTTTTTACGGAAATGTAACATGTAAAATTTGGTACGCAAAAAGCGCAAGAAATGTGCGAATGGCGGCCTTTTGTGGGCTCCGGACAAAAATATTGGCTCTGAACCGATGATTTTGGCACGGCGCGGACGGGCGTAAATTGTTGCAATTACAGAGCGTGTGTGTTATACTGTTCATTATGAATAAGTGTGTAAAATTGCCCAAACGAGGCAGAACGCACGGGACAAAACCGGTCACCGACGGACTGACCGGCTCAAAAAACAATAAAGGAGCGCACTATGAAAGTAGTAATCCTGGCTGGCGGCCTTGGCACGCGCATCAGCGAAGAAAGCATCTATAAACCCAAGCCGATGATCGAGATCGGCAACATGCCCATTCTGTGGCATATCATGAAGGAATATTCCTACTACGGTTTCCACGACTTTGTCATCTGCGCGGGCTACAAGCAGCACATGATCAAGGAGTGGTTCGCGGATTACTTCCTGCATACCAGCGATATTACGTTTGATTTCACCCGCGGCCAGAACGAGATGATCGTCCACAACCACCACACCGAGCCGTGGAAGGTCACTGTTGTGGACACCGGCCTCAACACGATGACCGGCGGGCGCATCAAACGCATCCGTCCCTATATCGGCAATGAGACCTTCATGATGACCTACGGCGACGGCGTCTGTGATGTGGACATTGCCAAGCTGGTGGCGTTCCACCGTGAAAACGGCAAGGTCGCCACGCTGACCGCCGTCCAGCAGGAGCAGCAGAAGGGCGTTCTGGATATTGCCGAGGATAATTCCGTCTGTTCTTTCCGTGAAAAGAAGGCCAGCGACGGCGCGCTCATCAACGCGGGCTATATGGTGCTGGAGCCGCAGATCTTCGACTATCTGGACGGCGACGCCTGCGTCTTTGAGCAGAAGCCGCTGCAGAAGCTGGCTGAGGAGGGTCAGCTGATGAGCTATATCCACAAGGGCTTCTGGCAGTGCATGGACACCGCCCGCGAGAAGCAGGTCCTGGAGAAAATGCTTGCCACCGGCAACGCGCCCTGGAAGAAGTGGGAGGATTGATGATGGTACATTACGATCCTGAATTTTACCGCGGCAAGCGGGTGTTCGTCACCGGTCACACCGGCTTCAAGGGCAGCTGGCTCTGCAAGATGCTGCTGATGGCCGGGGCCGAGGTCACGGGCTACAGCCTGCAGCCGCCGACGCAGCCGAACCTTTTCTCCATCGCCGGCGTCGAGGACAAGATGCACAGCGTCATCGGCGACATCCGCGACTTTGACGCGCTGAAGGCCGCTTTTGACGCGGCGCAGCCCGACATTGTGCTGCACCTGGCCGCGCAGCCCATCGTGCGCGACAGCTACAAGGACCCGCGCTACACCTATGAGACGAACGTTATGGGTACGGTCAACCTGCTGGAATGTGTGCGGCTGGCCCAGCAGCAGGGCAGAGCGCCCCGCTCGGTGTTGAACGTCACCACCGACAAGGTCTACCACAACAACGAGTGGGCCTGGGGCTACCGCGAGAACGAGCCGCTGGACGGTTTCGACCCCTACTCCAACAGCAAGAGCTGCTCGGAGTTGGCGACGCACTCCTACATCAACAGCTTTTTTGCCGATAAGACCGTGGCTGTCTCGACGGCCCGCGCGGGCAATGTCATTGGCGGCGGCGACTTTGCCAATGACCGCATCATCCCCGACTGCGTCCGCGCCATGGCCGCGGGCCGTAAGATCGGCGTGCGCAACCCCTACTCGACCCGCCCGTACCAGCATGTGCTGGAGCCGCTGGCGGCCTACCTGCTGATCGCCCAGCGCCAGTACGAGGACAACCGCTTTGCGGGCTACTATAATGTAGGCCCCGACGACTGCGACTGCGTCACCACCGGCACGCTGGTGGATCTGTTCTGCCGGGCCTGGGGCGGCGACGCCGCCTGGGAGAATCAGGCCGAGGCCAATGCCCCGCACGAGGCCAACTTCCTGAAGCTGGACTGCAGCAAGCTGAAAACGACCTTCGGCTGGACGCCGCGCTGGCACATGGCCGAGTGCATGGAAAAGACCGTCGCCTTCAGCAAGATCTGGCTTGCCAACGGCGATGTCCCGGCGGAGATGGAAAAGGAAATCAATATTTTTTTGGAGGAGCAATAATTATGTGGAAGAACGAGGCAGAAGCCCGCGAGCAGATCAAGGCGATGGTCGCCGAGTATTATCACGACTTCAAGGAGAAAAAGACCCCCTATCAGGAGGGTGACCGCATCACCTACGCTGCCCGCGTCTTTGACGAGAAGGAAATGTGTGCCCTGACTGACGCCACGCTGGACTTCTGGCTGACGACGGGCCGCTTTGCCGACCAGTTCGAAAAGGAATTTGCCAAGTGGATCGGCGTTAAGTTTGCCCATCTGGTCAACAGCGGCTCCTCCGCCAACCTGATCGCCTTCATGACGCTGACTGCCCCCGAGCTGGGTGACCGCCAGATCAGGAAGGGCGACGAGATCATCACCGTGGCCTGCGGCTTCCCCACCACCGTGACCCCGGCTATCCAGTACGGCGCGGTGCCCGTGTTTGTGGACGTGACCGTGCCCCAGTACAACATCGACGTCACCAAGCTCGAGGCCGCCCTCTCCCCCAAGACGAAGGCTGTCATGATCGCCCACACGCTGGGCAACCCGTTTGACCTGTCCGCCGTCAAGGCGTTCTGCGACGCCCACAACCTGTGGCTGGTCGAGGACAACTGCGACGCGCTGGGCACCCAGTACACCATCAACGGCGAGACCCGCTTTACGGGCACCTGGGGCGACATCGGCACGTCCAGCTTCTACCCGCCGCATCACATGACGATGGGCGAGGGCGGCTGCGTCTACACCAACAACCCGCTGCTGAACCGCCTGATCCTCTCCTTCCGCGACTGGGGCCGTGACTGCATCTGCCCCTCCGGTCAGGATAACTTCTGCGGCCACCGCTTTGACGGTCAGTTCGGCGAGCTGCCCAAGGGCTACGACCACAAGTACGTCTACAGCCACTTTGGCTATAACCTGAAGGTCACCGACATGCAGGCCGCCATCGGCTGTGAGCAGCTGAAGAAGTTCCCCACCTTCATCGAGCGCCGCCGCCATAACTGGGACCGTCTGCGTGCCGCGCTGGAGCCCGCCGCCGACAAGCTGATCCTGCCGGAGCCTGCTGCCAACAGCCGCCCGTCCTGGTTCGGCTTCCTGATCTCCGTCAAGCCGGAGAGCGGCCTGGACCGCAACGCCGTGACCCGCTATGTGGAGAGCCACAACGTACAGACCCGTCTGCTGTTCAGCGGCAACCTCATCAAGCACCCCTGCTTTGACCAGATCCGCGGCACCGACGCCTACCGCGTGGCGGGCGAGCTGACCAACACCGACTTTATCATGAACAACACCTTCTGGGTCGGCGTTTACCCCGGCATGACCGATGAGATGATCGACTACATGGCCAAGACGATTATCGAGGCTGTGAATCAGTAAAATTTTGACAACGAGGTACGGACCCCTATGATGCAGCAAAAAGTGAAAACGACCCGCGCACCCGGACTGCGGTTGGACAAAAACAGGCGGCTGACGCCTATGCAGATTTACTGCTGGGCGACGGTGGCCTGTCTGGCGGTGCTGCTGCTTGCCCTGCTGGCCAGCCGTGGTGCGCTGCTGCATCAATTCTTCTTTTATGATGTCACCGATACCGGTATGGACTTTTTCCATAGTATTGAGTATATGCGTGGACGTATGCCCTACGGACAGTTCGATACGCTGTACCCGCCGCTTGCAAATCTGTTTTTCTATGTGTTGTATTTGCTTGTGCCAAAGACACAATCAGATACCTGGACGGAATCGTTTATCTCGTCTCTCAACATGAAGGGAACAGAACGGGATTTGCGTTTACAGCAAGCGACGATGATGCTGTTTATTGTCTTTGTTATCGTGGTGGTCTTAGGAATTGTATCGATGACAGAACGTCTGACGCGCAGCTGTGGGGGTCGGAAAAAGCTGCTGGCATTCTGTGCAGTGTTCAGCTATGGGGTACTGTACGGCTTGGAACGCGGCAATATTCTGCTGTTGTGCTGGCCGTTAATGGCATTTTTTATCCTGCACCGCAATTCAAAAAAACCGCTTTTGCGGGAATTGGCCTGTCTGGCGCTGGCGATTGCCGCCGGTTTCAAGCTGTACCCGGCGTTTCTGGGCGTGCTGCTGCTGCGCGATAAAAACTATCTGGCCGCGGTGCGCACGGTGCTGTACGGTGTTGTCTGCCTGTGCTTCCCGCTGTTCTTCTTCAATGAAGGATTGTTTGGCCTGACACTGTGGTTCCGTGTACTGTTTGATTTTAGCGGCAGCAGAGGTGAACCGTGGGTCGGCAACGGTTTCTCCAACATTTTGGCAGAGGCTGGACATGCGGTGGACAAGCTGCTGGGCACGCAGCTGGGCTATGGCAGCTACGCACTGCTGGGCATTGTGCTGGCTGCGGTGCTGCTGGTGTGCAGCTTTTTTATGGATAAGGAGTGGAAGCGCATTACAGCAATCATTCTGGCGATGCTGATGTTTCAGTCCCAGTATGATTATGTATGGTGCCTGTTTTTGATTCCGCTGTTCCTGTTTATGGAGCAGGAGCGTGAGCTGCGCAGTGACAACGTGCTGCCCTATCTGGCCTTGATGGTGCCGGTGCTGCCGCTGCCGCTGTTCCGGCGGGATCAGATGGAGCCGTCCTTTGTACCGCGCAACACGGTTTGTCATGCCATGCTGCTGCTGCTCATTGTCTGGTGCTTTGTCCAGACGGTGCAGGGGGTGCGTGTACGCTGTGCGGAAAAGCCGGTCAAACCGGCACACGGACACCCGGCAGCCACGGTGCTGCTGGCCGTTTGTGTGGCGGTGGCCGGTGTGGGCGGCCAGCAGCTGTGGCAGCACACCCACAACTGGGGCTTTGACTACAGCTACAACGGCCGACTGGATGCCGAGGGCATCCGGCAGAAGGACGTGCAGGACAGCGACGGCAACCCGGTAGAGGCAACATGGAGCGGCCACGGTGCGTATATTATGATTTACAACCACGCGCCATTTACGCAAAGGATGACGATCACGTTCCAGACAGGCTACGGCATGGATTTGAAGCGCGCCTATACGATGACGTTTGAAGCACCGAATCTGGAAGATGCTGATGGTACAACCGGAAAGCAGAAGCAGACGGATATTAAGATTGACCATGAGGGCCAGACGGTGTGCTACACGGTAGATGTGGCACCTGGCCAGACCCAAATCGATGTGAGCTATGACGGCCCGATGGCAGTCTATGATGCTTCTTCACGCAAGAATGGCACCTTCTCGGTGGCAAACCTGGCGGTCACCAGTGAGGGCGCTGTGGAGGAAACCGAATAACGGAAGGAAACATACACTATGCAGAAATTGCTGGCCCTGCTGGGCGCAAAAAATAGAGAGGAATTTGTGGAGCTGTTCAAGCAGTTCGTCAAGTTCGGCCTGGTGGGCGTAAGCAACACGGCTGTGTCCATGGCAGTTTACTATATCTTCCTGTGGATCAGCCCTGATCTGTATATGGTCGGCAGCATCCTGGGCACGATTCTGAGCATTGCCAACGCATTTTTCTGGAACGATAAATTTGTCTTTACCGGCAACGCCAATGACTGGCGCAGCAAGCTCAAGCGGCTGGGAAAGACCTATGTCAGCTACGGCGGCACATCGATTTTGTCCAACGTGCTGCTCTGGATTGAGGTTGCATTCTTCAGCGTCAGCAAGTCCATTGCGCCCATCGTTAATCTATTAGTGACGATCCCGCTAAACTTTGTTATCAACAAGTTGTGGACGTTTAGAAATGAGAAATAATCAATGAATAGAAAAATAAAGACATGGGCGTATGCAATTCTTTTGTTAAATATAATTGTTGCGGGAATCGGTATTGCAAAGCTTTTATTTGATGTTTTTACCGGCAACGGAAATACACAAGTTGGAAACAATCAATATGGATGCCGTTTATCCGTTAGGATGGACGACAATTGTTGAAAACGTTGCGTTACTCTTGATGGAAGTATCGATTGTTTTTGAGGAATTGTTTTTTAGGAGTAGAGAAAACGGATGAAAAATAAAGAGCGAAATGGTAATATTGAGCTGCTGCGGTTTGTGTTCTGCGTAATGATGGTTTTATACCACGCATGGTATGTGCGCAGAGGATATATTGGCGTTGAGTTCTTTTTTATGGTGACGGGGTATTTCCTCGCTGAAAAGATATGTAGGCTAAATGCAAGGGAAGCGAGCCGCCCATCGGTAGAAAATGCCATGAAGGAAGCAACGCGAGATGTTACGAAGCGTTATCGCTCAATATTTCCGTACTTTTTTGTCGCCACCATTTTGGGATTTATAGTGCGTGCCTATGCACAGAAATGGGACAATGCAGCAATCCTGTTGGGCGTGCAGTTGATTCCAGCGGATTTCTTATACTTGCAAAACCTTGGATTTTCGACAACATCTGCCACGGGGGTATTATGGTATCTTTCCGCTATGACTTTTGCGGTTTGGACGCTATATCCGTTACTGCGCAGACATTATAACGTGATTGTGCAAGCAGCTCCGATGGGAAGCCTTTTGATACTGGGAGTGATTCTGCAAAACTGTGGGTCGCTGGACGCGCCATGCACATTTCTGTTTGGCTGGGTCAATACAGGAATATTACGAGCTTTCGCGGGCATCCTAGGGGGGGTGACGATAAATAACATTGCGTCAAAACTGAGGAAAATCAATGTTGGTGAAAAAACTTCCGCAGCAATGACGATAGTGGAGTTGGCTGGATATGTGTGGGTACTTTACCACATTTGGGCGATGAATGAAACGCGTGTTGCGTTGGACGGCATTGTAGTCTTAGCTCTTGGGGTCGCGTTTACTATTACTGTAAGCGGAAAATCACTTTTTTATGGGAAATTTAATAATGGTTTTGTGCGATTCCTGGGGAAGACAACGATGCCCATTTTTTTAAGTCACTTCTACTGTGTTCAATATTTGCCGAATATATTGGCAAGGTATAGTATTGAAGTGACAGAATTGCAGCGCTTAGGGATTTCCTTTGCTTTCTGTGCAATAGCGGCGGGAATAGTCTATTGTGTGGGACAAGTTATAGATAGGCAAATGAAAAAGGTTGGTATCTTTTTTGAACAGCAAGTGATTAAAAAGAGCGAATAAGTTGCTGAAAAAGTTTAAAAGATAATGCTTGGTAGGGTAGCATAGCAATGTTGGCGTAAGCAACACGGCTGTGTCCATGGCGGTCTACTATATCTTCCTGTGGATCAGCCCGGACCTGTATATGGTCGGCAGCATCCTGGGCACGATTCTGAGCATTGCCAACGCATTTTTCTGGAACGATAAATTTGTCTTTACCGGCAACGCCAATGACTGGCGCAGCAAGCTCAAGCGGCTGGGAAAGACCTATGTCAGCTACGGCGGCACATCGATTTTGTCCAACGTGCTGCTCTGGATTGAGGTTGCATTCTTCAGCGTCAGCAAGTCCATTGCGCCCATCGTTAATCTATTAGTGACGATCCCGCTAAACTTTGTTATCAACAAGTTGTGGACGTTTAGAAATGAGAAATAATCAATGAATAGAAAAATAAAGACATGGGCGTATGCAATTCTTTTGTTAAATATAATTGTTGCGGGAATCGGTATTGCAAAGCTTTTATTTGATGTTTTTACCGGCAACGGAAATACACAAGACGGATTGCTTTTCCAGAACCTGCATCTAACAGCGTACAGCACGGATTCATTCATGGACTTCTTTAATAGCATTCAGTATGGAAGGAAGCCCTATACAGCAGGAGTGATTTATTCGCCACTGATAAATTTGATTTATGCTATATTCGGGATGGGGATTCCGGACAGCGTTAAAGCACAGGGGACACTTGCATACAGGACATCGCTACAAGGAATTGTGGCATTAGTGCTGTTTTATGTGGTAGCTGTATTGCTATATATCGTTGCGTGGAAAGGTGATTCTCGCTTCACCAATAAAGAAAAAATCTTTTTAATAACAGCTACATTTTTTACGCTCCCCTTCATTTTTGCGGTAGAGCGAGGAAATAGCTTACTTTGGTGTGTTCCGCTTACAATGTTATTTGTAAATAACTATAATAAGAAAGAAAAAAGAAAACGTATACTGGCAATCGTAGCGTTAGCACTTGCAGCCTCAATGAAAATGTACCCGGCGTTTTTTGGAATTTTGCTTGTGCGTGAAAAGAAATGGAAAGAAGCACTAACGGCAGTGGTTGTTGGGGCGATTACAATGTTTGCACCTTTTCTTTTAATGGAAAAGGGAAATCGTAGTCCGCTACTATGGCTTAGTAACATTGCAAAAACAAGCGAAATGTTTCAAAGCACTGGCTATGGGTATAAAGTAAACTTGTCTAACACAATAGGGTTTATTGAGAGTGAATTTGGCATACATATTACGGGAACAAATTTTTTGATAATAGCGGTTTTACTTATCAACAGCCTTTTGGTGTTAATCAAGAAGAATATGCCTCAGTGGAAGTGCATGGCGTTGCTGGCTCTTATCACAATCTTAGTGCCTGGATTTAGCTATACATACACAATAATGTTTATGCTGATTCCCTTCTTTTGCTTTTTAGGAAGTGAGCACGATCAAAAATGGGACTGTTATTATCTGATTCTTTTTATGCTGATGTTTGTATTGCTACCGATAAAAAATCAGTTTGGCGGTTTGGAAGCAATCAATATGGATGCCGTTTATCCGTTGGGATGGACGACAATTGTTGAAAGCGTTGCGTTACTCTTGATGGAAGTATCGATAGTTATCGAAGAATTGCCTTTAAAAAACAGGGAGAAATAAAGATGAAACAGCGTTTAGCGGATTATGTGGCGGACTTTCTGGCGGCGCGCGGTGTGACGGATGTTTTCTCCGTCGTGGGTGGCGGCGCTATGCACCTGAACGATGCGCTGGGCCATAACCCCCGGCTGCATGTGACCTACAACCACCATGAGCAGGCCTGCGCCATTGCGGCGGAAGCCTACGCCCGGCTGGAAAATAAGATCGCGGCGGTCTGCGTGACCACCGGCCCCGGCGGCACCAACGCGCTGACCGGCGTCGTGGGCGGCTGGCTGGACTCCATCCCCATGTTCATCGTCTCCGGCCAGGTGCGCTATGACACCACGGCCCGGTACGCCTTGCAGTACACCGGTACGCCGCTGCGCGCCATGGGCGACCAGGAGTACGACATCACCAAGTCCGTCCAGTACATGACGAAGTTCGCCGCCATGCTGGAGGACCCCAAGGACATTCGCTACCTGCTGGAAAAGGCGTGGCATCTGGCTATAACGGGCCGCCCCGGCCCGGTCTGGCTGGACATCCCGGTCAACTTTCAGGGCGGCTACATCGAGACTGACGAGCTGCGCGGCTACGACCCCGCCGAGGATGACGCCCAGCTGCCCCCGCCGGTGGACGACACCACGATCCGGACGATTCTGGAAAAAATCAAGAACGCCAAACGGCCAGTGTTCCACGCGGGCTATGGCATCCGCCTGTCCGGCGGGTATGCGGCGTTCCGCTCCGTGGCGGAAAAGCTCAACATCCCCATCGTCACCTACTGGAACGCCGTGGACCTCATCGAGGATGACAATCCGCTGTACTGCGGGCGCGCCGGCAACATGGGTGACCGCCCGGGCAACTGGGCTATCCAAAACGCAGACTTGATTCTGGCCGTAGGCACGCGCATTTCTATCCGACAGGTCGGCTACAACTGGAAGACCTGGGCCCGCGCGGCAGAGGTCATCATGGTGGACATTGACCAGGCCGAGCTGAAAAAGCCGACCCTGCACGTCGAAATGCCGGTCTGGGCCGACGCGAAGGACTTTTTGACCAAGCTGGATAAGGTCGCCGCGGCCCCCGTGAACGCGGGTGGCGAGTGGCTGGCTACCTGCCAGCGCTGGAAACGCGACTACCCCGCCGTGTTGCCCCGCCAGTGGGAGGAAAACGGCGAGACTGCCAACGTCTACGCCTTTGTGCGCTATTTAAGCAGTCGCCTGCCGGAAAACAGCCTGACCGCGGTCTCCAACGGTGCGTGCTGTGTCGTCGGTAACCAGGCGTATGTCATCCAGAAGGGCAGCCGGATGGCAAACAACAGCGCCATTGCCAGCATGGGCTACGGTCTGCCCGCAGCCATTGGCACCTGCATCGGCGGCGGACGCCGCCAGACGATCTGCCTCGAGGGCGACGGCTCCATCATGATGAACCTGCAGGAACTGCAGACCATCCTGACGAACAAGCTGCCGATCAAAATCTTCCTCATCAACAACAACGGTTACCACTCTATCCGCCTGACGCAGAATAACCTTTTCAAGGAGCACTGCAAGGTCGGCATCGGCCCCGAGAGCGGCGACCTGTCCTTCCCGGAGTTTGAAAAGATTGCAAAGGCGTTTGGCTACCCCTACTACAGCGCCCACAGCAACGCCGAGATGAAGCAGGCCGTGGACACGGTGCTGGCACTGGACGGCCCGGCTTTCTGCGAGATTTTCACCGACACGAAACAGGTCTGGGAGCCCAAGAGCAGCACCAAGCGCCTGCCCGACGGCACGCTGGTCAGCCCCCCGTTGGAGGACTTGGCCCCCTTCCTGCCGCGTGAGGAGCTGGAAAAGCAGATGTTCATCCCGCTGATGCCGGAAGTGTAAGGGAGTGCGTGATTCAAAAATGGCAAGCATTCAAAGACAAATCCACACCGCCATCATCACCGGTCCTACGGGGGCAATCGGGATGGCGCTGTGTGCAAAGCTGCTGGCGGAGGGCGTGACGGTCTACGCGGTCACCCACCCGGGCAGCGCGCGGGCGGCGCTGCTGCCGCAGGACGCGCGGCTGCATGTGGTGCCCTGCGATGCGGCGGAGTTGGCCGCGCTGCCGGAGCTGATCCCGGAAAAGGCCGATGCGTTCTTCCACTTTGCGTGGGCGCATACGATCGGCCCGGGCCGCAACGACATGACGGCGCAGATCGAGAACATCCGCTACACCATTGCGGCCTGCCGCGCCGCGGCGCAGCTGGGCTGCCAGGTCTTTATCGGGGCTGGCAGCCAGGCCGAGTATGGCCGCGTGGAGGGCGTGCTGACCGCGCAGACCCCCTGCTTCCCGGAGAACGGCTACGGCATGGCCAAGCTGTGCGCCGGCCAGATGAGCCGCGTCGAGTGCCAGACGCTGGGCATGGCCCACATCTGGACGCGCATTTTGAGCGTCTACGGCCCGCACGACGGTCCGGCCACGATGATCAGCGGCACCATCCGTAAGCTGCTGCACGGCGAGAAGCCCGCTCTGACCGCGGGCATCCAGCAGTGGGACTACCTGTACGCTGCCGACGCGGCAGCTGCGTTCTACGCGCTGGCCGTCAGCGGACAGGACGGCAGAGTCTACCCGCTGGGCAGCGGCACGACCCGCCCGCTGAAGGACTACATCGAGGCGCTGCGCGACGCCATCGACCCGGCGCTGCCGCTGGGCTTGGGGGAGGTCCCCTACGGCCCGCTGCAGGTCATGCACCTGCAGGCGGACACGTCGGCCTTACAGGAGGACACCGGCTGGCGGCCCGCGACCCCGTTTGAAGAAGGAATCCGCGAAACCATTGAGTGGGTAAGGAAAGAGACAAAATGAGTGAGAAAAAGACGATTTCGGTAATGATCCCCTGCTACAACGAGGAGCAGAACGCCCGCCCCATCTATGAGGCTGTGCGCGATGAGCTGGTCAAGAGCTGCCCGAACTACGACTATGAGATTTTGTTCATCGACAATAAGAGCGAGGACGGAACCCGTGCCATCATCCGGCAGATCTGCGCCGAGGACAAGCACGTCAAGGCCATCTTCAACGTCAAGAACTTCGGCCAGTTCAACAGCCCGTACTACGGCATGATCCACACCTCCGGCGATTGCACGATCACGATGTGCGCCGACTTCCAGGACCCTGTGGAGATGATCCCCAGGTTTGTGGCCGAGTGGGAAAAGGGCTACAAAATCGTCATTGGCCGCAAGACCCAGAGCAAGGAAAACCCGGTCATGTACTGGCTGCGCGGCTGCTACTACAAGCTCATCAAGAAGATGAGCAGCTGCGAGCAGATCGAGCAGTTCACCGGCTTTGGCCTGTACGACAAGAGCTTTATCCAGACGCTGCGCAACCTGAAGGACCCGACGCCCTTCATCCGCGGCATTGTGGCCGAGCTGGGCCCCGAGCGCAAGGAAATCGAGTACACCCAGCCCCAGCGCCGTGCGGGCAAGACCCACAACAACTGGTACAGCCTGTACGACGCCGCTATGCTGAGCTTTACCAGCTACACCAAGGCCGGTATGCGCATTGCAACGTTCGCGGGCTTCCTGGTGGCGGGGCTGAGCTTTCTGGTCGGCCTGTTCTATCTGATTGCTAAGCTGCTGTTCTGGCAGAGCTTCCGCGCCGGGTACGCGCCGACGATGATCGCCATCTTCTTTATGGGCGGTATTCAGCTGGCGTTCCTGGGCTTTTTGGGTGAGTACGTCATGGCTATGAACACTCGCATCATGAACCGCCCGCTCGTTGTGGAGGAAGAACGCCTCAACTTTGGGCCGGACGACCAGTGACCGGCATGAAGCAGGAGTTTGGTTATTTCCTGAAAAACGCGAAATTCCGCGCGGCGCTGGGGCTGACCCTGCTGCTCAGCTACGGCTATGCCATCGCCACGACACGGGTCAGCATTGACTCGCTGGAAGGGGACCGCTACATCGGCACGGGCGGCGTTATGCTGTCCACCGGACGGTTCGGCATGAACCTCTGGGCCGCGGTGCTGGGCTACGGCAGGGCCGAGCCGAGTTATGCCTTTGGCATTGACCTGCTGGCGGCGCTGCTGCTGGCGCTGGCGGCGGTGAGCTTCTGTGCGCTGCTGCGCAAGGCCGCACAGGATCGCATCAGCATGTTCGGCTATGGACTGTTTGCCTGCCTGTTTGTCTCCTACCCGCTGATGAATGAAATTTGGGAGTACAGCGGCGCGAATGTCTGCGTCTGCGGCGGCTATTTGCTGGACGCCGCTGCGCTGAATCTGCTGTGGGACGCGCGCCAGCCCGGCGTGCCGTGGCGCGGCAGGGCTCTGCGCATGGGCGCGGCGGCGCTCTGCCTGATGGTGGTCTGCTCGTCCTATGAGTCACTGGCGGCGGTGTTTGTGCTGGCTGTCTTTGCGCTTTTAACGCTGGAGCAGCTGTTGGCCGCCGAGCGCCCGTGGCTTGCGGCGGTCCTGACCGAGGGACTGTGGTACGCGGCGGCGCTGGTCGGCGGGCTCTGCCTGCGCGTGCTGGTGACGTCGGGCATCCATCTTGTGCTGCCGCAGGCTGCGGCCAACGGCGCCACCGAAATTTTGTGGGCGTTCTACCCATTTGTCTATCTTGCAAAGCTGCTTGTCAAGAGCATTCTGATTAACTACGCACTGCGCGGCTGCTTCTACCTGCCCATTGCTGAATTGGCGGTGGCGGCGCTTGTATTTATCGTACTGGTTATCGCGCTTGCTGTGCGCAAAAAGCGGCCTTTGCTGCTGCTCACCGGTGCGGGAATCCTGCTCTCACTGGTGCTGCTGTCGTTTGTGCAGGGGAAGTGCTCGCCCTACCGCACCTGTCAGGTGTTTGCGCTGTTTGTGGCGCTGGCGGGGCTGGCCGTGTATGAGCTGCTGCGCCGCGCTGCGGCCCGGCGGGCTGTGCTGCTGGGCAGCGTGCAGCTGCTGGCGGTGCTGCTCTGTCTGCACCAGGCCATGTACCTGAACCATCTGCTGGCCGTCGATTACCAGCGTTCCGAGCAGGAGGCTGCTGTGGTGCGCACTCTGGGCACCGAGCTTGTGCGCGACTACGGCACCGACAAGCCCGTGGTGCTGGTGGGCCGTTACACGCTGGGGGAGAATATCACCCGGTACACGACGGCTGACCCGATGCAGCACCCGCTGTACCGCTTTTTCCGTGAGCACACGAGCTGGGAGAGCGGCGACACCGTCAAGTACGTCGAGACCAACTGCAACTCGGTGCTGGACTGGTCGGTCACGGCCTTCTCCGAGGTGGACGACGTCTACGGCCAGGCAGCGGAGCACCTGTTCCGCTACTATGGCTTTGCTTTGGACATGACCCACAGCGCTGCCCTGCATGAGCAGGCGCAGACCTACGCCGACGCCCACGACCTGCCGGGATACCCCCGGGCGGGGGCGATTGTCGATTGCGGGGACTATGTGCTGGTAAATCTGCAATAAGAATACCGCGGAAAAGTTTGCGCTTCTCCGCGGTTTTTGCTTTCTTTCTGTATTTTGCCGATGTTTTCAGCCGGTCACAGTCTCAAAGGGCTTCGTCAGGTGCCCGTTCCTGTCGGCCTCGCAGGCGCGGCGGGCCTACTTCAAAAACTCCACCAAAAACGCCACTGTCGTCTCCCGCAGCGCTTTGTCCAGCGCGGCGGCGGTGGCGGCGTCCTCGGATAGATAGTTGTGGTTCCCTTCGGCAAACGGCTCCAGCACGACCCTGCCGTCGGGCAGGCTCTCGACGGCGGCGATCGTCTCGGCCTGGGTCGTGTCGCTCAAAATGCCCTCATGGCCGGTGTAGGTCAAAAGCGTCGGCAGGGCGCTCTCCCGCAGGGCGGCGTTCGGGTCGGAATCGCGCATCTCGGTGAACAGCGTTCCGCTAACATCGACGCCCCAGGTGCTGATGCTGCCGCTCGCCTCGGCCTCAGCGGCCAGCGCTTCCACGGCGGAAAAGTCGTCGATGTTCAAAAACTCCATGCCGCGCAGGCCCGCGCCGTTGGCGGGGCTCCACAGCGCCAGCGCCGTGATGCCGCCCCTGCGCTGCGGGTAGAGGCTGGCCAGCCGTCCGCCCATGCTATGGCCCACCAGCGCGGTGCGGCCTGTGCCGTAGGTCTGCTGCATGTAGGTGATGGCGCTCTCGACGTCGTCGGTCATGTTGGACAGCGTGTAGGCCGTGAACGGCTCGGTGCTGTTGCCGCAGCCGGGAAAATCCAGCCGCACCGTCGCAATGCCCTGGGCGGCCAGATCGGCGGCCAGCGGCGCAAAGTGGCCGTCGCCGCTGCGGCTGCCGGTAAAGCCGTGGCAGAGCACGACGAGCGGCAGCTCCGCCCCGCGGGCCAGCTTGCCGGGCAGCTGTACCGTGGCGTAAATGTCCCCGCGCGTGCCGGGTATGGTGACGTCCTGCGCTTTCGGTGCGGGCGTCAGCAGAAAAAGCGATGCCGCCACGCAGAGCGCCAGCGCGGCAATGCAGCCTGCAAGGGTATAAAAAGCGCGTTTATGCGTTTGTTTGTGCATAGAATTACCTCCGTAATGCCTCTATTAAAGCCTATGCGGGGCAAAAAGTCAAGACGCACAGAATACACACAAAAAAACAGGTGACAAACCCGGGGCGGATGTGGTATACTAAAGATTACAAATTGGTTAAAAAGTCAGACCCGGGGCGCAGGCGCAGCCTTGCCCCGGCTTTTGTCCTGTTTTACCGGAGGTGCTTGACTACGAATTCTATAGCGAACCGTATGCCCCGCCTGCTGGCGATGCTGTTTGTGCTGCTGGGGCTGTTCTGCGCGGCGGCACTGCCCGCCCATGCGGAGGACTACGACACGGTGCTGAACCGCCTGTCCCGCCTGCAGGCGCTGGCGCGGGAGTACTCGGCCGGTCAGGCCGACACGCCCGACCCGATCGAGCTGACGCTGGCCTACACCCGCACGGGGGAGTACAACTCCACGATCTGGCAGCTGACCGCCGGTGTGCGCGACGCCGGGTTTGAGAGCTGCGTCAACAGCAGCGACCCCGAGCTGGCGTCGCTGCAGAATATGAACACCGTCGTCCTGCCCAACGGAGAGAGCATCGACTTTGGGCACCTGCTGGCGTCGATGAACCTTGTCTACAACGGCATACCCATCACGGGCAGCTGGGGCGGCGACTGTGAGGAGCTGGCCAGGCAGTATTACGGCCAGGCCGGCGATGCCGCGGGCTACGCAGAGGCGATGCGCGCTTCCTTTAATATAGACGATGACGGCACGCTGAGCCGCTTCAGCAACGGGGACCTGCGGGCGGACCTCGACTCTGTCGTCGTCGGCTCCAAGGTAACAAAGGACACCGACCTGGCCGAGGCGCTGCGCAGCTACTACGCAAATCTGACCGAGTATGACCGCGTCAAGGAGTTCATCTCGCTGAGCTTCGGCACGGTGGATACCTCGAGCAAGGCCTTTGCGGACGCCGTGTACAGCGCTCTGCTGGAGGATTCCGGTATGCAGCTGCTGTTCTACATGAACGGTATGTGGACCGTCAAGGGCTGGCAGATCAAGGACGACTACGCCCCCGCCGTGCGCGGCGCAACGGACCTGTTTGCCGAGTACCTGGCCAACGCGGTCAACCACGAGAAGATCAAGAGCGAGACGAATGACCGTCTGGTTGCCATGGGCGGGCAGGCACTGGCCGACGCGCTGGAGGCGTTGGGCGACACCGACGCCGCCCAGGCCGCACTGACCGCCGCCGAGGAGATGGCCAATAACGCCCAATCGACGGTTTCCTCCGGTTCGGATGTGGTCTCCGCCGCGCGGGAGAATTTGCAGACAAACTTTAACGTGAAGGTCTTCCAGCTGATTTTGCTGATTGCGGCAGGGCTGGCAGCGTTCATGCTGGTGTTCAGCATGGTGATGTTTGTGGTGCACCGAAAAGAAAATTGAGTGTGGACTGCGTGCCGCTCTCTTGTGGGAAAGAGAGCGGCACGCTTTTTTTGGTTGGGCGCGGGGCAGGCGGGGAGACCGCTTTTTCTGTTCACACCCCGTTCACATTCCGTATATTCACCCCGAGTTATCCACGGCGTATAACGGTTATCCACCGTGGAAATGTTGAAAACTCCGTGGAAAGCGTGGAAAACTCTGCCGCCCGGACCCGTTCAAAAGCGGAAAACCGGGAAAATCTACGTAGAAAAAACGTTTATTTTCCACATTTTCCACAGCGGCGCTGTTGAAAACCGTGGAAAGCCGGGGAAAACGCGAATTGCGCTTTTTGCAACACAAAATACACATTTTGTAAATAAGGGCTTGCACTCGCCGCGCGACAGCGCTATAATAAACCTAATCATCACCCGCACTGCTGTGCGGCGGTGCGCTTGAATATAAAAGGGAGAGTGTGAAATTATGTTGGACATTAAAATCACCAAAACGACCCATCCGAAGGAAAAGCCGCAGGACGAGTCGAAGCTCGGCTTCGGCAAGCAGTTCAGCGACCACATGTTCCTGATGGATTATACCGCGGGCGAGGGCTGGCATGACGCCCGCATCGTCCCCTATGGCCCGTGGGAGATGGACCCGGCTACCACCGTGTTCCACTACGCACAGGAAATTTTTGAGGGCATGAAGGCCTACCGCACCGCGGACGGCAAGATCCAGCTGTTCCGCCCCGACTGCAACGCGAACCGTTTTAACGATTCCGCGGACCGTCTCGGCATGCCCCCCATCCCGCCGGAGGACTTCGTGCAGGCTGTCAAGGCGCTGGTCGATGTGGACCGCGACTGGGTGCCCCACTCCGACGGCGCGTCCCTGTACATCCGCCCGTTCTGCATTGCTACCGATGTGGGCCTGGGCGTTCATGCCGCCAAGCATTACCGCTTTGCCATCATCTGCGCGCCCTCCGGTGCCTACTACGCCGAGGGCCTCGACCCCGTCCGCATCTATGTTGAGGATGAGTACATCCGCGCCGCCCCGGGCCTGACCGGCTTTACGAAGTGCGGCGGCAACTACGCCGCGTCCATCAAGGCCGGCGAGCTGGCCGAGGAGCGCGGCTTCTCCCAGGTGCTGTGGCTGGACGGCGTTGAGAAGAAGTACGTCGAGGAAGTAGGCTCCATGAACATCATGTTCAAGATCGACGGCGAGATCTACACCGCCCCCTGCGTGGGCACCGTTCTGCCCGGCGTCACCCGCCGCTCCATCATCGAGCTGCTGAAGGACTGGGGCTACAAGGTGCATGAGGAGCGTGTTGCCATTGCCGACATCATGAAGGCTGCCGACGAGGGCAAGCTGGAGGAAGTCTTTGGCACCGGCACGGCTGCCGTTGTCTCCCCTGTCAAGGAGCTGGATTGGGAGGGCAAGGTTGCCCACATCAGCGGCGGCCACATCGGCGAGCTGACCCAGAAGCTGTATGACACGCTGACCGGCATCCAGTGGGGCAAGCTGCCCGACACCAAGGGCTGGATCGTTCCTGTGGAATAAGCGGAGAAATCCCGCTTTTCCGGTCTGAAAACAGCATATTTCTTGCGCCCGGGGCTTTGAACGCTCCGGGCGCTATTTGTATGAATTATCCGTGAACGATTGTGCAAACTATACAAAACAAGGTAGGGTAAATGTAGCATGTTGTACAAGTACGCATCTTGCAAATTCGACAAAAATAGTGTACTATAAGTACATCGAAAGCGAGAGCTTCCGAGCGACAGCTAAAGAGGAAGAATACCAGAGCGCCCTGCCGAATCCGTAGGGAGGGTATCACTTGTAGAGGGGTGGTTCCGTTCGCATTCAGGCGCCGGCGAGACGTTCTGTTTTTCTCCTTCTTTTTAAGAAAAAACGAGACGGGGCAGTGGCCGTCTCGTTTTTTTGTTTTTGTGGGGCTGAACGGGAGAGGCAGCCACCCGCGCGCCCCTTTCGTGCGCGACCCGTTCACAGTAGTCCGTAGGGGCCGGGCATGCCCGGCCCGCAGCCTTGCCATTGTATCCCCTTTATCTTTTGCATTGTAGGGAGGGGTCTTGACCCCTCCGGGGGGCGTCGGGGACGCCGCCCCCCCTACAACACAATCCGCAGGGCTTCTCATTACCGCAAACGTCCGCGGCGGTCTGGGGGCAGGCCGCCCTACATCCCACTTTACCACATTCCATGGGGCGGGCCTTCGCCCGCAACTCATCCACGCCACCCCGTAGGGGCCGGGCATGCCCGGCCCGCAGCCTTGCCATTGTATCCCCTTTATCTTTTGCATCGTAGGGAGGGGTCTTGACCCCTCCGGGGGCGTCGGGGACGCCGCCCCCTACAACAATCCGCAGGGCTTCTCATTACCGCAAACGTCCGTGGCGGCCTGGGGGCAGGCCGCCCTACATCCCACTTTACCACATTCCGTGGGGCGGGCCTTCGCTCGCAACTCATTCACGTCACCTCGTAGGGGCCGGGCATGCCCGGCCCGCAGCCTTGCCATTGTATCCCCTTTATCTTTTGCATCGTAGGGAGGGGTCTTGACCCCTCCGGGGCGTCGGGGACGCCGCCCTCTACATCCTTGGCCGCGAACTTTCCGCCAACCGTAGGGGGATTCATCTCTCCCGTTTCCTCGCCCGCATTTCCTGTCCTCATTGCCTTAACTTTCTTCTTTACATTCCCCGCAAAATACGCTACAATATAAATGTATATTTATAAAAACAAAGAGAAGGAGAGATCGCTTTGTTTACTATCATCAAACGGCGGGAGCTGAACCCCACCGTAACCGAACTTTGCATCCATGCGCCGCTCATTGCCAAGAAGGCAAAGGCCGGCCAGTTTATCATTGTCCGCGCAAAGGAGGACTCCGAGCGCATCCCCCTGACCATCGCCGGGTTTGACCGTGAAGCCGGCACCGTTTCTATCATTTTCCAGGTTGTCGGCGCAGGTACCATGCAGCTCAACTCCCTCAAAGAGGGCGAGGCTGTGCATGACTTTGTAGGACCCTTGGGCAAGGCAACCGAGATCGAGGGCCTGAAAAACGTCTGCGTCGTCGGCGGCGGCGTGGGCTGCGCCATTGCGCTACCCATTGCCCAGGCACTGCACGAGCAGGGCACCAAGGTCACCGGCATTGTCGGTTTCCGCAACAAGGATCTCGTCATTCTGGAGGACGAGTTCCGCGCCTGCTGCGATGAGTTTATCATTATGACCGATGACGGCTCCTACGGCGAGAAGGGCGTTGTCACCGCCCCGCTGGAGAAGAAAATCGTCGAGGGCGCCAACTTTGACGAGGTCATTACCATCGGACCCTTGATCATGATGAAATTTGTCGTCAAGACGACCAAGCCCCACAATGTCAAGACTGTTGTGTCGATGAACCCTATCATGGTCGACGGCACCGGTATGTGCGGCGGCTGCCGCCTGACCGTGGGCGGGCAGACCAAGTTTGCCTGCGTGGACGGCCCCGATTTTGACGGCTTTGAGGTCGATTTTGACGAAGCTATGCACCGCGGCACGATGTACAAGCCCTTTGAGGCACACGCCCGCGAGGCCGAGTGCAATTTGCTGAAGCAGGAGGTGCAGTAATTATGCCGAACATGGACCCGAAAAAGTGCCCCATGCCCAGCCAGGAGCCGAATGTCCGCAACAAAAACTTCAAGGAGGTCGCCCTCGGCTACACCGAGGAGATGGCCGTGAATGAGGCCAAGCGCTGCCTGCAGTGCAAGAATCACCCCTGCCGCAGCGGCTGCCCCGTTGAAATTGATATTCCCGGCTTCATCAAGCACGTCGCCGAGGGCGACTTTGAGGCCGCCTACAACGTGATTGCCCAGTCCAGCGCGCTGCCCGCCGTCTGCGGCCGTGTCTGCCCGCAGGAGCACCAGTGCGAGGGCAAGTGCGTCCGCGGTATCAAGGGCGAGGCCGTCGGCATTGGCCGCTTGGAGCGCTTTGTTGCCGACTGGTACCGCAACAACGTACATACCAAGCCCACCGCCCCCGCGCCCAACGGCCACAAGGTCGCTGTCATCGGCGCCGGTCCGTCCGGCCTGACCGTCGCGGGCGACCTGGCCAAGCTGGGCTACAAGGTCACCGTCTACGAAGCCCTGCACGTTGCGGGCGGCGTTCTGATGTACGGCATCCCCGAGTTCCGTCTGCCCAAGGACATCGTCCAGCACGAGGTCGAGGGCCTGAAGGAGCTGGGCGTGGACATCGAGACGAACATGGTTATCGGCAAGGTGCTGACCATCGACGAGCTGATGAACGACTACGGCTTTGAGGCCGTCTATGTCGCGTCCGGTGCCGGTCTGCCCCGCTTTATGGGCATCCCCGGCGAGAGTCTGAACGGCGTCTACTCCGCCAACGAGTACCTGACCCGCGTCAACCTGATGAAGGCGTACAAGGAGGATTCCCGCACGCCCATCATGAAGAGCAAGTCCGTTGCCGTTGTCGGCGGCGGCAACGTCGCCATGGACGCTGCCCGTTGCGCCAAGCGTCTGGGTGCCGAGAATGTCTACATCGTCTACCGCCGCGGCATGGCCGAGCTGCCTGCCCGTAAGGAGGAGGTCGAGCACGCCGAGGAAGAGGGCATCGTCTTTAAGACGCTGACGAACCCGACGGAAGTGCTGGGTGACGAGAACGGCTGGGTCAAGGGTATGACCTGCGTTGAGATGGAACTGGGCGAGCCGGATGCGTCCGGACGCCGCCGCCCCCTCGTCAAGGAGGGCAGCGAGTTCGTTCTGAACGTTGACACGATGATCATGGCATTGGGCACCAGCCCCAACCCGCTGATCCGCTCCACCACGCCGGGTCTGGACGCCGACAAGCACGGCTGCCTGATCACGAACGGCCCCGACGGCCTGACGAGCCGCCCGATGGTCTACGCCGGCGGCGATGCCGTTACCGGTGCTGCCACCGTCATTCTGGCGATGGGCGCCGGTAAGGAAGCCGCCCGCGCGATTGACGCGGCCATCAAGGCGAAGGAACAGTAAAAATTAAATTTCAGCCCCCGTGCCGCGAGGTGCGGGGCTGTTTTTGTTAAAAAGCCTTCCCCTCATCCGTCTGCGGGCGGGGCCGCAGACACCTTCCCCCAAGGGGGAAGGCACTCTTACCGAACAAAGGCATCAACCATGTATCATCCTTTCTTCCAATTCGTTCTTCCGCGCCTCGGGCAGGTGGCGCTGGATGCTTTGCTGTACCTGAACTTTTTGCAGCTGCCGCCCTTACAGTTGGTGGCCCGGTGGCCGGTGCTGTATTACGGACTGCCGCTTGTGCTGATGGGCGTGCTGGCGTATATCAGCCGCGACCCGCTCGGGCTGGGCATCGTGTTTGCCGGACATCTTGTGACATTCTACTGCATCGGTACCGCCATCGGGCTGGCGCTGCGGCGCATCGGCGGTACACCGCTGACTGTTTGGCATATTATCTGGCTGGACGGCATAACGCCGTGGCTGTTGACGGGCCTTATCATGTGGTGGGGGCGGCGGCGTGCGCTGCGGCTCTGTACGACAAAATACAGCCTGACAACGCGGAAAAATCTGCCGAACGGCAGGCTGACCATCGTGCAGGTCAGTGATGTCCACCCGCGCGCCTGTGCGGCGATGGATCACACCCGCATCCCGGAGTTGAAAGCAAAAATCGAGGCGTGCCGTCCCGACCTGCTTGTGCTGACCGGCGATATTTTCGACGAGTTCACCGAGCCGGAGGAGCTGGACGCCTTCTGCAAGCTGTTTGGTGAGCTGGACGCGCCGCTGGGCAAGTATTACGTCCTCGGCAACCACGACCTGTTCCACCACTGGCGGGAGCCGAGCTTTGGCCGCGCGGATCTGGAGCGCGGGTTCGCCGCCGCGGGCGTGCGCATCCTGGAGGACACGTCCGTCCTGCTGCCCTGCGGTGTGCGTATCGTGGGCCGCAAGGATTATCTGTACACGAACGGCAGCCGCTTCACGGCGGCACAGCTTATGCCCGGCGGCCCCGACGACCACTATACGGTCTGGCTCGACCATGAGCCGCGGGACTTTAAGAACGCCGCCGCGGCGGGGGCGGACCTGATTTTGAGCGGCCACACCCACGGCGGGCAGGTCTGGCCTGCGGGTGCGGTGGGCATGGTTGCCAAAAATGAGCGCAACTACGGCAGAAAGCACATTGCAGACCATTGCGATGCCATTGTCAGCGGTGGCACGGGCACCTGGGGCTACAAGTTCCGCACCCAGGGCCGCACGGAAATTGTCTGCGCGGAAATCACTACCGAAAGGGAAAACTGATTTATGAACGAACGCGAGCGCCTGAGCAGCCGCTTGGGCTTTATCATGCTGTCGGCGGGGTGCGCCATCGGCTGCGGCAACGTCTGGAAATTCCCCTGGATGTGCGGCCAGAACGGCGGCGGCAGCTTTATGCTGCTCTACATCCTCTGCCTGCTGGTGCTGGGCCTGCCCGTCATGGTCATGGAGTTTGCCGTGGGCCGCGCCGCCCAGGCCAGCCCCGTTACCATGTACCAGCGCCTGGAAAAGCCCGGCCATAAGTGGGGCGTATTCGGTGTCGTCAGCCTCATCGGCAACATTGCCATCATGGCGTTTTACACGGTGGTCACGGGCTGGATCTTGTACTATTTTGTCAAGTTCCTGACCGGGCAGCATGCGGATTTCGGCTTTGCGCAGATGATCGCCGACCCCGGGCTGAACGTGACCTATCTGCTTGTGGTCCTTATAGCGGCGTTTGTGCTGCTGAGCTTTAATTTGCAGGGCGGGCTGGAGCGCGTGACCAAGTACATGATGAGCGCGCTGCTGGTGCTGATGCTGGTGCTGGCCGTGCACAGCCTGACGTTTGCCGGTGCGGCGGAGGGGCTGCGGTTCTACCTTGTGCCGGATTTCTCGGCCATTGACGGCGGGGTCATCGTGGCGGCCATGAACCAGGCGTTTTTCTCGCTGTCCGTCGGCATGGGCGGCATGGCAATCTTCGGCAGCTACATCGGCAAGGATCACGCGCTCATGGGCGAGTCGCTGCGGGTCATTTTTCTGGACACGTTCGTGGCTGTGCTGGCGGGCATCGTCATCTTCCCGGCGTGCTTCACCTACGGGCTGGAGGTCACGGCAGGCCCCAGTCTGCTGTTTGACACGATGGCGGGGGTGTTCGGCAATATGGCCGGGGGCCGCTGGTGGGGCGCGCTGTTCTTCCTGTTCATGGTGTTTGCGGCGCTGTCCACCGTGCTGGGCGTCTGCGAGAATATCCTTGCCATGGTGCGTGAGCTGACCGGGTGGAGCCGCCCGAAGGGCTGCGTGGTCTGCGGCGTCGGCATCTTTCTGCTGGCGCTGACGACGGCGCTGGGCTACAGCGTGCTGCACTTCCAGCCGTTTGCGCCGGGCAGCGCGTGGCTGGACTTCTGGGACTTCATCGTCAGCAACAATGTGCTGCCGCTGGGGTCGCTGGTGCTGGCGCTGTTCTGCTGCAACCGCTTTGGCTGGGGCTGGGACAATTTTGTGGCCGAAGCCAACACCGGCAGGGGCCTGAAGGTCCGCCCCTGGATGAAGCCGATTTTTAAGTATTTTGTGCCGGGTGCGATTTTGTTTATTTATATTTACGGCATGGTTACGTTTCACTGGCGGTAAAAAGGAAAAAGTCCTGTCTCCGGGAAAGGGAGGCAGGACTTTTCGGTTTTACGCTGGGATGCGCGGGCAAAGCCCCTCCGGCCTCGTTCCACTCGGCCACCTCCCCACTTCGTGAGGAGGCTTTCTCGCGGGCTCTGCCCGCGCAAAGAGCCTCCCCTTACAGGGGAGGTGGGCAAGCGCAGCGATGCCCGGAGGGGCTCTGCCCGTTTACGGGTGCTACGACACCTTGCGGAAGTAATTTATCAAAATACTCTTGATATAATTATACCGCCGCGCGTAGCTGTTCTCGACGCGGATCAGCTCAAAGCCGTGCTCGCGGCAGATCTGGTCCTTCTTGCGGTCACGGCGCTGGACGGCGGGGTCGTCGCGGTGCTCGCGGCTATCCAGCTCGATGGCTAAAATTGGCATCAGGCGGCGGCCCTCCCGTTGGTAGACGACGAAGTCGAACCGCCCGGTGTAGAAAAGGTCGGCGCAGCCGGGGTTATCCTCAAACACCTGGGCGATGGGTACCTCCTTGCGGACCGTGCAGCGGCTGCCGTCGAGGAAGGCGTTGTCCAGCGCGTGGTTCAGATTTTCCAAAAAGGCATCCTCGGTCTTGGTGCTGTAGGGCTTGATGCCCAGCGCACGGCTGGCGGCGGGCTTCTCGGTCACCTCGGACTGGCCGTTTTTGCGCACGTACTGCACCAGCTCGTAAATATCGTCGTCGGTGCTGTCGGCGTGCAGGCGGTCCAGCGCGGCCTGATTCGAGAGGATGACCAGCTGCTCCCGCGCGCGGGAGGTCGCCACGTTGATGAGCTCCTTGTTCGTTTTCAGCCAGTCGTAGGTGCGCGGGCGGGTCTGGTCGGTCAGCGCCAGGGAGAAGATGACCACGTCTTTCTCGTCGCCCTGAAAGGCGTGCACCGTGCCGCAGGCAGCGTTCTCAAAGTGCTTCGTGCGCAGCATGGCCTCGATGGCGGCGCGCTGCTTCGCAAACGGCGTGATGATGCCCACCTGCTTGTCCGGGTGCGCGGTCAGGTATGCCTCGATGCGGCGCACCTCCTGCGGGGCGGTGTTTTTCTCGTCGGTGGTGTCGTTGGGCACGTCCACATAGACGAGCGGTGTGGGGTCGGTCTCGCGGCTGGCAATGTGCAGCTTGTGGTTGTAGTATTTGCGATTGTTGAACTCGATGATCTTGGGGCTGCACCGATAGTGGTAGCTCAACAGCGTCTCGTCGCTGACGGCGTCGCAGGCCAGAAAGCATTTGTAGATCGAGTTTTCGATGTAATCGTACTCCTGCGTGACACCGTAGCGGCGGCGCAGCGTGCGGTTGTCGGCGGGGTCCAGCAGAATGACAGGCGAGAGCTGCTGCGGGTCGCCCACAAGCATCAGTGACGCCCCGCGCAGGATGGGCACAAGAGACATGGCCGTGCTGCACTGGCTGGCCTCGTCCATGATGACCATGTCAAAGCTCGGCTCCGGGTCGCCCAGACGGTGGGCGGAGATGCAGGTCGTGGCCACAATGGGAAAGACGCGCAGCAGCTTTTTCAGGTTCTCCGGCTCCGAGATGTACTTGTTGAACTGCGTGACCCGCTCCTTGTCGGTGTCGGGGCTGTGGACGATGCTCATTAAATCGTTATATTTCGGCTCCTCCAACCGGCGGATGCAGCGGGCCGAGGTGTAGTAGAGGTAGCGCAGCAGCTCGTCCTCGTTGCGGTCCAGCAGAGCCAGCGCGTCGGCAGAGTCGATGCTGCCGTAGGCGGCCAGCTCACGGTCCACCTGCGGCAGCTGCCCGGCCTGCAGCTCGTACTGGAAGTTCATCTGGCCGCGGGCGTCCAGCAGGCGCCGGATGGTCTCCCGCCGCTCCCGCAAATCAAGGATGCGCTCATACCGTTCCAGCAGGGCGGTCAGCTGTTTGGCGCGGGCCGTGCGGTCCGCGTGGTTTTTGTCCAGCAGCCGCTCCGGTACGGGGATTTTTTTGCACTGCTCAAACAGCTGGTCGATGGTGCGCAGGGCCTCGGCGGTTTTCTCGTTGTTGCCAAGGCGCAGGATAGGGAACGGCACGGTCTGGCCGTGGTAGGTGACGGCCTGCAGCTTTTCCACAACGCCGTCGATGGGATGGTTGTTGTAGCTGGAAAAAAGCACCGTGCGCTCGTTGAAAAACGCCGTCGTCAGCGTGTTGACGATGGTGTTGGTCTTGCCGGTGCCCGGCGGGCCCTGCACATAGGCCAGCGGGTAGCGCATGGCGTTGTTGATGGCCAGCAGCTGGTCCAGATTGACCTTGTTGTTCAGCAGCGCCAGCGGGTAGGACTTGCGGCGGCGCGGCTTGGCGGTCATCTCGCCGAAGAAGGCCCGCAGCGGGGCGGTGGCCGTCTCGCCGGAGGGGTCCTCGAACATAGTAAGGATGCCGCGGTACTCATGCTCCAAGTCTACGGGGCAGTCGCGGCTGATGGCGACGAGGTAGGGCAGGTCATCGACCCGCACCCGCGGGTTGATGCGGGTGATGCGGTCCTTGATGGTCTCGGCGTGCTTCGTGAACTCGTCCAGCAGCGTATAGTCGTCGGCATCCAGAAATTGATGGATGCTCAGCTTGCTGCCGTTGACGGTGAACTCCCGGCAGATGACCGGCTCCGGCTCGGCCCGCAGGGCACGCTTTTTCACGTCGAGCCGCAGCGGGCGGTAGGCCAGCACGTACAGCCCCTGCCGGGTGTCAATACTGATAAGGTTCAGCCCCAGCGTGGGCAGGCTGGGGCGGGCGGCGTTCTGGCGGCGGTCCTCGACCCGGCGCTGGAACCGGCCCACCAGCTCACGGAACTGGTCGTCGGTCAGCTCCAGCGTGTCCTCCTTATAATCGGCAAAGCAGTCGGCGTCAATTTGATGGATCAGGCTGTAGTTGGACTGGTAGGGCGTGGCATCCAGCCGGTTGCAGGCGGCCAGATAGTCCAGCACCCGCAGGTTGGCGGCGTTGTCAAACAGCGCCGCGTACCGCCCGGGGTTGTCGCGGATGTCGTCGATGAGCGTCTGGTTGACGGGGCACCACGAGCCGTCCACGACCTCGGCGGTCTGGATGCGGTCAATGCTGATATGGTCGAGCGCCTGCACGCTTAATTTGCCCAGATGCAGCCCGTCAACGTTCAGGGTGCGGGTCCTGGGATTCAGCCCGCGGATAGCGACCCAGTATTTGGTCTGCTGGGTCTGTTGGTTTTTGTATTCAATGCTCAACCACCGCCCCTCATGAATGGCACGGAAAATCGAGCGCGTGATGTTGTTCAATTTTCCGCTCCTTTCGGGTCGTGGCTTTCTTGTCTCCCACTGCGAGGGAGGTGGCCAAGGGCATTTTACTTCGACAAGCGCCGGTATTCCAGCGGGGTTAGGCGGAACTGGTCGTAGAACGCCTGGGCAAAGCGGCCCTGGCTCTCGTAGCCGACCCGGGCGGCGATGTCCTGCACCCGCTGGGGGGTCGTGCGCAGCAGCTCGGCGGCTCTTTCGAGCCGGCGGCGGCGGAAGTAGGCGAGATACCCCTCGCCCAGCACGTTCTGGCAGTACAGCTTGAAGCCGCTCTCGCTCAAACCAAAATGGTCGGCCAGCTCCCGGGCCGGGCGGCGGACCGAGAGGTCCTGCAGAACCAGCGTCTCGGCCTCGCGCACGCATTCGACCTGCCGCGCGGGGCAGCGGGCCGTGTCGGCCTCGTCGGGCAGGCGCAGCAGCTCATACAGCAGCCGCACGGCGGCATAGCGCAGCTCGCCGGGAGCGGCGTAGGCGGCGTCGTCCCAGACCTCGTCCACAATGGCCGTGATGGCGTCGCTCATCGGGCAGCAGTGGACGCCGCCGCGGCAGAAATAATCCGCGATGCCGCCTATTTCCAGCCCCATCAGCGTCAAAAAGCTGTCCGCCTGCACGGCGTCGGGGTCAATGAAAAGCTGCAGCGCCTCGTACTGGCTGCCGGGCAGGTAGAAGTCCGCACCGGGCACAGCAAAGCTGACGGCGGCATGACCCTCCGTCACGATGGCATATTGTGCGCCGTCCGGGATGGCGCGTCGTCCGCTGCGGCAGAAATCAAAGACGAGCAGCCGCGGCCAGTCCAGCGGGGGCGGGCAGAGCGGCGCGTCCAGCCGGGTGAAGCAGAGCTGCACGCCGGGCGCAAGCTCCCGCCGGTCAAGCGGGGCTGCGGGGATGAGGTTGTCAGTTTTCATGTTTGGTTATACAGTAACTAGATATTTTAAATTTTCGAAAAACTGTGCGTAAAATTACGATACTGAAATGCACTGAAACGGCCACACAGGCCGAAAATGTGCGGATAGAAAACTGCTAAAAAGGCAAAATATGCGAAATCGGAAAATTGGCAAAATAAGGGAAATGCGTGCAAAAAGACCGAAAAAATCAGTCTGTGACCGGTACATCCAGCCCGAACTCCTGCGGGCGGAACCGCGGGCAGACATTCTCCGAGATGCAGATGACCGACGCGGCCAGGCGGCTGCCGATCTCACAGGCCTCGGCCAGCGTCTTGCCGTAGGTCAGACCGATGACCGTCCCGGCGAAGAAAGCATCTCCCGCGCCGGTGGTGTCGATGACATCGACCTTCTTGGCGGGCACCATGCCGCTCTCGCCGTCGGCGCGGGCGTAGACGGCGCCCTGCTCGCCCATCGTCACGACCATGCAGGGAATGTTGGCGCTGCGCACATTGGCGGCCAGCGTGGCGCGCATCTCGTCCGGCGTCAGGTGGCCGTAATCGTCGGAGAACATCAGCCCGGCCTCCTGCTGGTTGCAGACAAAGCAGTCGATCTCCTGCAGGAGGCTGCGGCGCTCCATGGCAATGCTCATGTTGGAGACCGCGGCGTAGACCTTTTTGCGGTACTTTTTGGCGTAGTGCAAAATCTGCTTGACGGTGTCCTTCTCCAGATCAAACTCGATGGCGATGCCGTCGCAGTCGGCAAAGATCTCGTCGCCCTTTTCCTTTAATAATGCGGTCAGCGGCGTCGTGTCGGGCCGCTTCGAGATGGCGGCGCAGACATCGCCGTCGTTGTTGAACACGGCCAGCCAGGTGCCCATGCCGTCCGGCATGCGCTGAATGTAGCGGGTGTTGACCTTGTGCCGGGCCAGCTTGTCAATGACGTCCTGGCCGGAGCCGGTGTCGTCCACCAGACTGACGAAGGTGGGGCGCAGCTCGACATTGGCAATGTCCTCCGCCACGTTGCGGCAGACGCCGCCGTGTACCTGCTCGACCCGGCCCGCGTTGCGCCCGCCCGGGATATAGGTGGACAGCGGATACCCCTTGATGTCCACAAAAACCGCACCGATGACTACAATGCCCATAAGATGACCCCCAAAAAGCTGATTTTACCTGTATTTTACCATACATTCGACATTTGCGCAAACCCCGCCCGAACGGGCAAAATGCGTACAAAAATCCGCCCCGGATGCTGAAAGATTCGACATCCGGGGCGGGGGTTGTTTTTGTGCTTTTTAGGGCAGCGGGAGGATCGTATCATCCTTCTCGGTGTATGCGCAGTATTTCAATCGGCAAGGCAATGCCCTCGATGCACGAATTTCTGCGCATCTGTGAATACCTCGGCGTAACCCCGCAGGAGTTCTTTACCGGTGCCGGGGATGAAACCGACCGTATCAATATCATTCCCTACTTTGAACCGCTGGGCGTAACGCTGGCAGGGTTACAGCCGCGCCAGATTCAGAGCTTTTATCTGCACGAAGCGGAAACTCTGAAAAACACCTCTATCCTGCGATTCCACGCCAATCTGCACAAGGCGCTGAAATACGCCGTACGCATCGACCTGATAGCCAGCAACCCGGTGGACAAGGTGGACCGCCCCAAGCCGCAGGCGTTCATGGCAAGCTATTACAGCGCCGAGGAAATGGAAAAGCTCTTTGAAGCCGCCCAAGGCCATAAGCTGGAACTTATCATCCAGCTTGCAGCCTTTTACGGCTTGCGCCGTGCCGAGGTGATGGGGCTGCGGTGGGAGGCCATCGACTTTGAAGCCAAGACGCTGACCATTCGCCATATCGTGACCAGTACCCGCATCGACGGTAAGAAAATTCTGGTAGAAGCTGACCGAGCCAAAACAAAATCCAGTCTGCGCACCTTGCCGCTGGTAGACCCGATTGCGGAGCGCTTAAAAGCCGTCAAAGAGCAGCAGGAGTACAACCAGAAAATTTGCGGCAACTGCTATAATCAAAAGTACCTTGGATATGTATTCGTAGATGCAATGGGCAACCTGATCCAGCCGGATTCCGTGACGACAGGCTTTCCACAGCTGCTGAAAGAGAATGGTCTGCGCAGGATCCGATTCCACGATTTGCGTCACTCCTGCGCCAGTCTATTGCTGAAAGAGGGCGTACCGATGAAGCAGATTCAAGAGTGGTTGGGCCACAGCGATATTTCCACCACAGCCAACATTTACGCACATCTGGATTCGCAATCCAAGAACCTGAGCGCCCAGACGATGGCAAACACGCTGACACTGCCGAAAGCGCCGAGCGTAAAAGAATGGTGAGGTAAAACGGCACACCCCGGCATCTGTCCGAGTAAGGACGGATGCCGGGGTGATTTTGTTTGCTTTTAGTTTTGGGGTGTAAAATCGAATACGTTAACAAAGTTTACTTTAATACCTTGATTCTAACAATATATACGCTTCTATTCGATTTCTCGTCTTGTCTAGAACCATCATTTTGCTGTGTGGCTGTTCTTTCGGTGTGGCTTGTTATGTAGTCGACTGCTTTCAACCTATCTAGTAGTTGTTTTATGCCGTCCTTCCAAGGCACGGTCACCTGATTTCGTTGAGTTCGATTAGACAGACGATTAAAGGGAACTTTAGGAATTGAAGTACAGACTATCGTACTGAAAGAATGATAGAATGTATATAGGGAATGGAAATAAGATCATCATAACGAATCGTGAAGCATTTCGCGAAATATGTTAAATAAAAGATGACATATTTATTAAAATTTGCTATACTTGCAATAGTATAATTAACTGACGAAGAATTAAATAATAGCTCTGGTAATTGATTATAGGCAGTATGAATCATAAGTATTTATGATGGAGCGAGGAGAAAAGAGATATGAAGGATTTTGAAAATGATTTGATTTATTATCCTAATCCGGACCCGGTCAAGGAACCGAGATTTATTTTAAAATCTGTAGATGAATTGGAAAAATCAACAAAATACAGTGTTACCTGCAATGGAACAGAGCGTGTGGTATACCATACAGATTCGTTTGACTATGTTGTAGTAGTAGATAACGAAGCGTATGATCTGGAGATTTCAATCCATACACCATATGAAAAACTTGAAATCCGTCCGTCCAGCTTTGGCATAGTTCCTTCTGTAAAAGGAGAAACAGTCCATATCCATCTTGATGAACCGAGAAAGTTTACTGTAGAGACAGATGGTGGTCTTCATGATGCATTGTTTGTGCTTTGCTCGCACAGGATTGAGAAGCCGGCAGATACCACCATCTGCTTTGAAAAGGGCAAGGCATATAATGTAGGAGTTCTTACCTTAAAGTCCAATGATACGGTTTACATAGAAGAAGGTGCTGTTGTATCAGGTTGTGTATACGCAGACCATTGTGACAATATTTCCATTGTAGGAAACGGAATTATCAACGGAGCCTGCTGGCATCTGCCGGACAGTAATGCACACCGTTTCTTTATCTATGCCAAGTGGTGCAATAATGTACTCTTAAAAGGCTTTACTGCTGTAGACGGTCCTTCCTGGCATGTGGTTCCTGCGGCGTGTGACCATGTTGTGATTGATGATATGAATATTATGTCGAGGATTGTAACGGGAGACGGTATTGATATTACGAGCAGCCAGGACG
>OIWM01000271.1_pt1 | contig 66130 bp, 64 predicted proteins | sample 1587451 | NCBI WGS metagenome assembly OIWM01 (sample SAMEA3888907, study PRJEB22519) | human gut metagenome | biome: human gut; feature: human-associated habitat; material: faeces | place: Denmark | collected 2011 | reverse complement strand
CAACACGCAGGCGCGGCGTGAAAACTTCCGCCGCAGCCTGTCGGCTATCCTGACGTTGAAACAGGCTCCCATTGTACCACGCGGGAGGAAGTAGTCCACCACATGTGCAGCCGCCTGCTGGCGCTGGGCTGCACGACCCCGGCGTTCGAGGCCGCCGTCATGGAACGGGAGAGCATTTCGTCCACGGCGTTTGGGCAGTTTGCGATACCCCACACGCTGAAAATGTGCAGCCCGCGCACCTGTATGGCCGCATATGTCAGCCGCACCCCCATCTGCTGGGACGACACAGCTGTCAACCTTGTGATCATGCTGAGCTTCAACCCCAATGACCGCAAGATCTTTTACGATATTTTTGAGCCGCTGTCCATGATCCTGCTGGACAGCAACAATTTGAAGGGTGCCCTTCTGTGCAAGGATTACGCCGCCTTTATTGATTTTCTGGTGGAGCGTATGGAATGATCTTGCCGCGCAGCCATCACATAGCGCGGCGTTGACCAATCGAGAAAGGAAAGAATTCGGGATGATACAGTTTCACACCTTGGTTGCCAGCGATCTGGACGGCACCCTTCTGCCGGAGGGACAGACCGAGCTTCCCTGCGCCGTATTTGACGAGATACGCCGCCTGCATGACTGCGGGGTATTGTTCTGCGCTGCAAGCGGCCGCCCCCTTGACGCTCTGCGGGAGCTGTTCGCCCCCGTGGCGGACGAAATCGCCTATATGTCCGAGAATGCCGCCTATGTCTGCTATGGCCGCGAGCTGCTGCATACCATACCTATGCCGCGGGAGCTTTGTGCCGAGTTGGTCGCCTATCTGGGAACGCGCACGGACTGTGTATCCCGTGCCTGCACTACGACAGGCCGCTATTATTTTGTGCCAACTGCTGCCGCCCAAGCGAATCTGGACGCGGTGGGCGTTGAGTTTGGGAACTGCCGTATCGTGAAGGACTTCAGCGAGGTAAAAGGAGATGTGACCCAGATTTCCGCCATCTCCGCAGGGGATATGAACATCCCGGCCAAGGAAATCCTGCCCCTCTGGCAAGACCGCATCGGTGCCGCCGTCACGGGCGAGCACTGGCTGGATTTTACCGCGGCGGGCAAGGACAAGGGGCTGCATTTGCTGTGCGCGTATTTCGGTATCCCGCAGGAAAATACATATGCCTTCGGTGACAGCTACAACGATGCCCCCATGCTCCGTGCGGCGGCGCACCCCTATCTGATGAACATTGCGCCCGCCGATTTAAAGGCAGAGTTTGCCACGCAGATCGATGACGTGACAAGTGTGCTGAAAACGCTGGGACACTGAATAACGGCCTTTGCGGCTTTTCTTTACCGGGGCGGCAATGCCGGGCACACCTGTTTGAGAGCGTCAAAAATAAGAACAGCCGCGGGGCGATGCAGCTTTGGAACGGTGCTGCTATGGAACGTGCGTCAGGGGAAGCGCTGTTTGTGACGGAACTTAGTATGATTTACAAGCACAATGTAATGTTGTCAACTATACTCGACAAAAACGCAAGAATATGATAAACTATACTTGACAAAACAAACTGCGTTCCTCGGAGGCACACGCTATGAACCATGCACTTTTAAAATCCGTCATCTACGACCAACATGAATTTATCCGTGATTTTCAAATCGTGCCGCGCAATTATGAGTTTGAGGAAAACGGCAATTATGTGCTGGTAGGTCTGCGCCGTGCGGGCAAGTCCACGCTGCTGTATAAAATTGTGCTGGATCTGGTGGCGTCCGGTGTGGATTGGGAACAAATCGTCTACATCAACTTTGAGGACGAGCGCCTGTCGGAGTTCACCGCCGCGGACTTCAACGACCTGCTGTCGGTGCAAAGCGAGATGAGCGACAAAAAGGGCTATTTCTTTCTGGATGAGGTGCAGAACATTGACGGCTGGGAGAAGTTTGCCCGCCGCATGGCTGATGCAAAAGAGCATATCTACATCACGGGAAGCAACGCCAAAATGCTGAGCCGCGAGATAGAAACAACGCTGGGCGGACGCTTTTTTGCCAGGCATATTACGCCCTATGCCTTCGGAGAGTACCTGACCGCCTGCGGGATACCCCACAATGAACCGGCACTGCTGGGCACCAAAACAAACGGGAAAATCCGCGCCGCCTGTGCGCAGTATCTGCAATACGGCGGCCTGCCGGAATCACTGCTGTACAAGGCAAAGCGGGAGTATATTTCCGGCGTATACCAGAAGGTGCTTCTGGGCGACATCATCACGCGGAACAGCATCCGCAACGACTACGCGGTAAAAATCTTGATAAAAAAAATAGCGGAGTCCGTCCGCAGTGAGATTTCCTATTCCAAGCTGCAAAAGACCTTGCGCGCCGTCAATGTATCGCTGGCCAAGGAGACGATTGCCGACTACATCCGCTATGCGGAGGATGCCTATCTGCTGTTCCATCTGCAGAACTACTACGCAAACCTTGTCGAGAAGGAGAGCTACCCGAAGTTTTATTTCTCCGACAACGGCATTGTAAGCCTGTTTCTGGACCGGAAGGAATCGGTGCAGCTGGAAAATATGGCGGCTGTAGCGCTTGCACGCGCCTATCCGGACGATGTGTATTATCTGAAATCCGCAAAGACGGGAATCGACATTGATTTCTATGTGCCCTCCATCGGTCTGGCCGTACAGGCAGCCTATTCCATTGCCGGGGATGCCCGCGAACGCGAAGTCGGCAGCCTGAAAAAGCTGGCGCAGAATTCGCAGGGGGCCGCGCGGCTCGTCATCGTGACCTATGAGGAAGAAGAAACCATTATCGAGGACGGCGTGACCATCGAGGCCGTACCGCTGTATAAGTTTTTGCTGGAGCTGGAAAGCGGAAAATACGGTGCAGCATATTAAATTATAAAACGCAGGGGAGATATTATGTCATGATGACATAATATCTCCCCATTTGCGGCAACTATAAACGAAAACAGGACAAAACAGCAGACAAATATGTTGCGTAAACGGACAAAATGAAGTATAATACATTTGAAAAAACGGACAAAACGATTTTTCTAGGGGGGCATCCGGCATGGAAAACAGCAGCAATAGTACGTTACAACGAACCGCTGCGAAAAAGATACAGGTTTTTTTGCAGAGCAATACGCACAAGGCGCTGCTTGTTACAGGGGCGCGGCAGGTCGGCAAAACGACCCTGATCCGCCAGCAGGGGCAGGAAGCCTTCCCGAATTTTGTGGAACTGAATTTTTTGGAAAACACAGCCGCGCGGCAGCTGTTTGAAACAGCCACCGACAGCAGCGATTTCCTGCTGCGGCTCTCTGCGCTGGTGGGGGAAAAGCTGGTCCCCGGCAAGACGCTTATCTTTTTGGATGAAGTGCAGGAGTGCAAGGAAATCGTGACCGCCATCAAGTTTTTGGTGGAGGAGGGCAGCTACCGCTATATTTTAAGCGGGTCGCTGCTGGGCGTGGAGCTTAAAGACATTCGCAGCGCACCGGTCGGCTATCTTGACGTACTGGAAATGTTCCCGATGGATATAGAGGAATTTGCCCGCGCCAACGGCGTGTCGGATCGCATCTTTGACCATCTGCGCAGCTGCTATGACAAAAAGCAGGAAGTTGACCCGCTGGTGCATCAGAAGATGATGGAGCTTTTCCGCCTGTACTTGATCGTGGGTGGTATGCCGGCGGCTGTGGCTTGCTACCTGCAAGCGCATAATCTGTATGAAGTCGCCCAGGTGCAGCAGTCCATTCTGACGCTGTACAAAAAGGATATTGCCCGCTATGACCCGAAGGAGAAGCTCTATCTCGAGGATATTTTTGACCTGATTCCCAGCGAGCTGAACGCCAAGAACAAGCGGTTTATTTTAAAGGACCTGCATCAGGACTTTAAGTTAAGCCGCTACCACAATAGTTTTCTGTGGCTGGCCAATGCAGGCGTGGCGCTGCCGACCTACAACGTGGAAGAACCGACGCTGCCGCTGCGGCTGAACAGACAAAGCAACCTGTTCAAGTTGTTTCTCTGCGATGTGGGGCTGCTGGCGGCCACCTATGCCAACGGCATCCAGCTGGCGCTGTTGAACGGCGAAAAGAACATCAACTTCGGCGCAGTGTTTGAGAACGCCGCCGCCCAGGAGCTGGCCGCCCACGGCTATGCGCTGTACTACTTCAACAGCAAAAAGCAGGGAGAACTGGACTTCGTCATTGAGCACGAGGGCAATGTGCTGCCACTTGAAATCAAGAGCGGGAAAGACTACACCCGGCATAATGCGCTGTCTGGCGTGATGGCAAACCCGGATTACCACATCCCGGCTGCGTTTGTCTTCCACGGCGGGAATGTGAGCGTGAAGGAGAAGATCACCTATTACCCCATCTATATGATGATGTTCCTGCGCGAGCCGGAACTGGCGCAGGAGTTGACCTATACCCCGGATTTCGGGGTGCTGATGGGGTAAACGATAGTACGGTGTATCGATGGTTCGGGGGAGATATTATGACATGGTGACATAATATCTTTTTTGCCGCCTTCTTTTGTATCACAATGGTGATATCCTTATAAAAAAGGAGGGCGGCAATATGGAAAAGAAAATTACCCTGTTTCACGGCTCGGAAAAAATCATAGAGTATCAAACCTATCTGGAAATGATGGACGATGAGACAGACGGCATCTATATCAACAAGGCAAGCGCGGAGAGTTTGTATAAGATTTCCAAAGTGCTTGGCTGCGCGATGGAGGACTTGCTGGAAAAATAGAACAGCAGGAACTGTCCGGACAGTTCCTGCTGTTTTTATAGGGTCGGCCTGTGGGGTTGGTCGTCCCAAAGCCCCTTGGGCGGTTCCGTCAATACCGGAAATCCATCGGGTTGGAGGTACAGGACCCAGACAGATTATTGGTAGAGGATCTCGCCGGTGGGCGTGAAGAAGTCATTGGTAGGTTCGGCGCTGTGGTTGTAGATGTATCCATAAACGCACTGGGCGCTGTCCATGGCAAGGCGGCCATCGTCGGTGCGGGTGTAGGTGATCTGGTAGCCCACATCCTCCTGCGCGACGGCAAAGAAGGAGGGGAGACCGTCCTCGTTGAATTCAATATAAACAGCGCAGTCGGTGCAGGCGCTCAGAGCGTCGGGGGTTCCGTCATCTTTGAGAGTCAGGTCGGTGACCTCCGGCACATAGGGAGAGCCTTCCATAGCGGCAGCCTGCGCGGCGTCAAAGCTCGCGGAAGCCTTTCCGTCTGTATAGTCAAAATTGATGTCGTAATCCTGGGAAAAGTCGTCGTAGATGCCCAGCGTGATGTGGCTCAGGCGGCCATCCTCATCGTAGAGAAAATCGCCGTTGGCACCGCCAAGGCCGGTGGTAAAGCGGAATTCCCGCAGGCTCTCGGTCTTTTCTTCGATGGTATCGCTCTGCAGGGCCGGCGTTTCTTCGGGGGTGGCTTCCGGCGTGGTCTCCGGGGCGGTTTCTTCGACAACGGGCGCACTCTCGGCGGGGGTGGTGTCTTCCACCGGGGCCGCGCCGCAGCCGACCAGCAGGGTGAAGGAAGCGAGGGCGGAAAGAATCAGGGCGGACAGTTTACGGAAGTTTTTCATGCTATATTCTCCTCTTGCTAAGTTGTGTTTTGTTTTTCCTTACATCTACCCTATAGGGTCGGCGGGCGGAGAAGTTAAAGAAACTGAAAAAAATAAAAGAAAAAAAGAGGGCTGCTGCCCACTGCGGCAGCAGCCCTCTTAGGGAATATGCGGTTACTTGGCGATAGCGGCCAGATAGGCAGCTTCGTTCGCGGCGATCTGCTTCTGGAACGCAGCAACAGCGGCGGCGTAGGCGGCTTCGCGGGCATCTGCGGCGGCCTGGGCCTGCTTTGCGTTGGCGTAGCGGGTCTCGGGGGCGGCAGCCTTGTTGGCGACGGGCGCGATAGCACCGCTGCCGACGTAGCCCTTAACACCCTTGGCGCTCACAACGGTGGTTGTCTCATTGCCGCAGGTATCGCAGACATAGACGTTGCCCTTGCGGGTCCAGTTGTGGTAGCCGCACTTCTGGCAGGTGGTGTACTCGATGCCCCAGGTGCCGTTGGCCTTGGCCTCGTCGATCTCCCTCTGCTGGGCCGTGCGGGTGTCAACGGGGGCGGTGCTCACCGCTGCAGCGGCAGACGGTGCGCTGGCTGCGGCGGGCGTTTCGGCAGCCTTGTTGTCGGTGCTCGGCGTATCGACGCTGGGCGTGTCGGGCGCGGCGCTGCCGTCGGTGACGGTGACAGTCGCCTCGGCGATCTTGGCAAAGCTGCGGTCCGTCAGGGTCACGGTGCAGGTGCCGGGCATCATGGCCTCATAGGTGATCGTGCTAACGCCATTCGCGGTCTCGTAGCCGACCTGCTTGAGCACGCCCTCCTTGTCGGCCATGCTGGGGCCGTAGGCAATGTACTCGCTGCTAAGATTCCAGTCGTACATGCCGCCGGCAGGGACCGACATCGTCCAGGTCTCGCCCACGCTGATGGAGGCGGAATCCAGCTTGTAGTCCACGGCGGGCTCGGCGGCAAAAGCGCCGACAGCCATCACACAGGTCATGGCCAGGGTGGCGGCCATAGCGGTCAGTTTTTTCAGAAACGAAGTCTTTTTCATAACACATTCTCCTTTTTGTGACAGATAGATTTTTTCTTTGCAGGGAAACATCCGATCGGTTTGCTGCCTCCTTACACCATGACTATAGGGTGTGGATACGGCAAAGTTAAAATAAAAAATAAAATCCGAGAAAAATCTTTGAGCACTTTACTGCAAAGAATCTTGTGCTTTGCTGCAAAGCAGATATAATAAATATGTAGCAAAGAGAATAGCACAAAACAATTTAAAATAACAAGTTGAGCGGTTAGGTGTATTTTTATCATTTGGCTGCTTGCTTATTTTGAAAAGGAAGAAAAATAAATGGACAAATACGATGTCGAATACCGAATGTATTCACTCAAAAGCATTTGTGAGATTTTCGATGAGCTTTTGTCATATGATACGGGCGATGACTTTTGGAAACGATGTGTCTGTGAAGCCTCCATTCATGACCTCGAAACCGAAATGTGTGATGGAGAGGTAGAACAATGTCCGGAAGAAATCTCCTTGCGTGAAGCGCTGAAAGATGTTATTTTGCATCGTCTTGAACCGTACAAGGATATAAAACCATCCGTTATCAATGCAAACAAGGTCAATGAAATGCTCAATATTACATTGAGAAATTTCATGGATGACATGAAAATTGAGGATATGAACAGAGAAGACCTGCATTATTTGTGTGGCAGCTTTCGGTTCCTATTATCCAAAATGTGTCCAATTGCTTATTCTGCAAATTACAGCGAATATCTGAAAGATGTCAAAGAACAAGGTATCAAAGACTATGCAGATGAAATCGTTGCGCTGTACATGTTGATTGAACAATACAAAAAATATTAACTGGAACCAACCGCTCGCCTGACCGCGAGCGGCTTTTCTTTTTTTATTTGTCCAAAAGTTTTGGTTGGCCTTTAACTTCCCCCGCCGCATACCCTATAGCCTTTGTGTAAGAAACAAAACCCAAACACAAAGGAGAAAAAACATGAAAAAGATCACTGTAAATAAAACTCGTATCCTCACTGCAGCGGCTGCGCTGGTGGCTGTGTTCAGCCTGGCGGGGTGCGGCAGCAATGCCGTGCAGGAGATTCCCCGGTCTGCCGAGACCTCCCGCAGCGAGGAAGCCACCCCCGAGACCGCCGCGCCGGAAGCCACGGCCACCCCGGCCCCCACGCCGGAGCCGGCGCCCGCTGTGGTCGTGCCAACCAGCGTGACGCTGGAGCAGGAGGGCGGCATCCTGAACAACGGCATGACCTGGACGCTGCATGCGACGGTCCTGCCGGAGGACGCCGCCGATAAGACCATCACATGGACCTCCGCCGATGAGAGCGTCGCCACCATCGACGACAGCGGCGTCATTACGACCCATGCGCCCGGGCAGACCACCATCACGGCGGCCAGCACGGCGGGCGGCGTGTCCACCACCTACAACCTCGTTGTGCAGGAGGTCGTCAAGTGCAGCTACTGCGGCGGCACGGGGCATACGGCCGATACCTGCGCCGTAAAGAAAACAGCGGAGCAGCAGGCCGCGGCCCAGGCTGCAGAGCAGGCTGCCGCTGCGCAGGCGGCTGAACAGCCCGCGGACCCCGGCTATGCTGTGACCGCTAAGGGAGACCGCATCTACCCCGAGGGTTCGCCCGACATTCCCGAAGGCGGTGTTGTCCAGCGCCCGGACGGCACGTTCTACGTCAAAGGTCCGCGCAACGTGATCTTCGGCTACGAGGAAGGGGAACCGGACCCCAATATGCCCCCATGGACCGGTGACTGTGTGTTCTGCGGTGACTTCGGGCACGACGTCTACCACTGCCCCATTCTGGACGCCCAGGAAAACCCGGATGCGTTCCTGATGGATTAAAGCAGAAAAGGAGGTCCGGGATTTCTTCTGATTTTTTTTGGAACTCTTTAACTTTCCCGCACACCGTCCCTATAGGGTAGATGTAAGGACAAACAAACAAAAACTAAGGAGGAAAATCCTATGATCACCATCAACAATAAATCCCGTTACTTCTCCGCTTCCGAGGATATGTTCCCCACGATGGAGCGCAACTTCGCATGGCTGTTCGGTATGCAGACCCCCGAGCAGGGCTGGAAAACGGTCTTGGCTATCACTATCATGTACCGCGCACAGGGCAGTGCCGAGGAAGAACGGCAGTACGGATTCCCTGTGGGAGATGATGGTGAGCCGCTGCTCTACGAGGATGACTTCCTGGCAGACCTGATGCAGGCCTACCTGGACAAGGAGCTTCCCCAAAAAGCTCCTACGACCCATTCTTTTGAGGAGCGCCAGGCCGTCATGAAGCGGCTTCTCCCGCTCAAGCACACAGAGGAGTTCTACCGGAGACGCTGCGACAACGTGTTCAATGAAAACCCAGATGAATTCACCCTGGATGATTACATCCGGAGCATCCGGCGGCAAGCTCGTGAAGAATTGATCACTCGTTTCGGCCCCGGCGACAGCGGGCTGGACAGTTACTTTCAGACCGTGTTCCGCAAGGTCAACCGCATCGGTGCGGAGCGGTTCAGCCGCGAGGCCGAGCTGCTGGCCGATCTTGCCGCGAACGACATCACGGCGGAGGCCCGCAGCCTCTACAACCCCTGGTCCTACTACTGTCAGGCCGCCTTCCGCGACCTGGCCTGGGCCTGACCCCTCTACTTTTGAAAGGAGAAATTACTATGGAATGTAATACATTTGAAGAACTTCTCTACCGAGATCTTCTCATCGCCGACAGCATGGAAAAGAACACTTTAAAAGAATTTCCCTCTGAGGAGCGCAAGGTGCTCATGCAGCTCCTTTTCCCCCTCAAAGACAAAGAGAGGTTTTGCTACCTCTACCAGGACATGACCCTGGAACAGTACACCGCCAAGGTCGTCACAAAAGCACGGGATCTTCTGGATTCCGACATATTCCCCTGTGGCAGCGAGATCTGGCTGCGGCTGTCAGACCTCGCCGAGATCGACAATATCTCCGCCGAGGCGGCGGAGCTCTACGGGGCGTGGAAGGACGCCGAGGCCCGGCACAACGCCCACAAGGACGAGGAGGGGTGGTTTTGAAAAATACATTTGTTCCGCTGGACAAGCAGTCCAAAAAGGCGCAGCGCGCCGCCGTGCGTGCCAACCGCGCACTGTGGCAGGGCGTCAAGCTCTGCCCGCGCATCATGCGCAAAAAGACCGATTACCGCCGCAAGGGGCGGCGGGTGGATGCCCTGGACACTTAAAAAAGTTGTGCAGCATCCGCATTTTAGTGTATAATGAAGTAAACCGCCCCGCGCAGGGGGCTTGCTTACAGGGAGATGATCCTATCAACGCAAAAGTTTCTGCCGCCTACGATTGCGGGCGGCATCATAGTATGACGGGAAAGCCCTGCCAGGACCGCGCCGCAGGCTTTGTGCGCGGCGCATTGGCGGGGGTCGTGCTCTGCGACGGTGCAGGCAGCTGTGCCCACAGCGAGAGGGCTGCGCAGCGTATGATGGAGTGGATTCCCGATTACCTGCAGATCGCGTTTGATACGCTCTACGCACTGCCGCCGGAGGAAGCCGCCGCGGCGGCGGCAGCGGGTCAGGCGGCGCTGGAGGTGCTGGGCATGCCGCCGGAGGAATGCTACTGCACGCTGCTGTTTTATGCCGCCCATGCGGACGGACGCTGGCTTTGCGGGCATATCGGCGATGGCTACATCTTCCGTATCCGGCAGGACACTGCCGTAGTGTTCTCGGCACCGGAGAACGGCCATGCCAGCAACGAAACGTATTTCCTGTCCGAACCGGGCGCCGCGCAGCATCTGCGCATCCGCAGCGGGGAGCTGCACGAGCCCTACGCCGTGCTGCTGACAAGCGACGGCGGCGGCGATACCCTGTTTGACAGACAGCAGCAGCAGCCCGCCCCCGCCGTGGAGCGCCTGTGTGACTGGCTGACAGAGAACGATGAAAAGACCGTTACGGAAGCCTTGGCGCATGTTATAAAGGAAAAAATGATCCCGGCCACAGAGGATGACGTCAGTGTAGCGATCCTGTATTGCGGCGAGGATGAATAACAAACGAGCAGCAAAGCGAAAAACCGCTTTGCTGCTCGTTTTATTTCTGTATCGGAAAAGCCTCTTACATGGCAAATTGGCAAGGGCGAGCAGTGCTCGCCCCAGACTGTCGAAAAACTCTTGTAGGGGCGAGCATTGCTCGCCCGTGCCCGTTTGCCTTGTAAGAAAACTGTTCCGGAAAATGCGTTGCTGCGGTAAGTTGGCGGGCGACCAATGGTCGCCCCTACAGGATCACTTCTGCAGCTGCTTTGAGATTTCCTGCAATATTTTTGCGTACCGGCGGCGCTGGTAGCTCACGGCTGCCGCGGTCACATGCTGGTAAGCGGCCACGCTGCTGTCCTGCAGCGGGTGGGTCGGCGCTATATCCAGCATTGCCCGCAGGCGCTCCGGTTTGTTCGGCTCAAACAGGTAATGTATGTAGCCTTTTACAAGGATCTGCTCCCACAGCAGCGCCTCCTGCTTTTCCAGCAGGGCGCAGTACCGCTCCGGCGGCAGCTCCGGCTTGTCGGTGCACAGGGGGCCGAGCACATCGGTGGTAAAGAAAAGCCGCGGGTATTCCTTTACATCCTTGCTGGCAAACATGGCAATAGCGCGCAACGCCTCGGTTGTGCGCTCCAGATGCTCCTGCATATTCTCCTGGTTCGGGTCGGCCATATCAAAGCCCGAGCCGTCGTCTCTGTCGTTGCCCGGGTCATTCAGGGAGACCGTGCGCCGCGCGGCGGTAGCGTTGCGTCCGATAGATTTCAAGGCATCCGCATCCACATCCAGAATATCGGCAGCGCGATCATAGAAGGCGTCCGACAGCTCGGACGGGTCAATGCCCTGCTTATCGCACAGCTCGCACAGACGCTTCCAAAGACGCGCCTCCCCGCGGTTCAGGCGGATGTCGCCCTGCTCGCGCATGGACTGCCTGTTCATTGCTTCGTGCATGGCATTGGCATAGATCGTATCAAAATAGGCCATAAACTCCTTGCCGGAGCTTGCGTCGTACCGGGCGACTGCCTTGCGCATCGCCTCGGTAAAGGTCAGCGTGTCCAGCTTGTTGCGCAGCTTGCTGCGGCGGGTATAGCGCGCATCCAGCATGGCATCTTCGTCCTGTTTCAAAAGCCCGGTATCATACTCGGCGTTGTTCAGTCGATTTTCCAGCTTCTGCAGGAACTCCTTAAACTCAAACACGAGCAGATACAAGCTCTGCCACTCTCGGTTGTGCTGCAGACGCTCCTCCGGCGGGTACTGCCAGATCGGGTGCTTCTCGATCTGACGGCGCAGAGCGGCCTGTTTCTCGCTGTCTTTTGCGTAATCCGCCATGGCTTACACCTCCCGGTCGGGGTGGAGCATCAGCTTGATAAAGGCCTTCTTGTCGGTCAGCTCTGCATCGGCAGCCATATCAACGATGCCGTCCAGCGTGAACAGTGTGCTGATGTCATACTGGCGCGCGTTCTTGACCTGACCGCTTTCCCGCGTCAGCTCGCGGTAGTAGATGCCGCAGACCTCGGTGTCGTCCAGGATCTTCTCGGCATAATGCAGGGCCGAGGACAATACCAGCGGATACGTCTTGGTGCCGAACGTCGCATCGGCGTAATAGCAGGCATCGCTCTCCATCGCGTCGGTCAGCGCCTCAAACAGGGTCAGCAGGCCGTCGCGCTGCTGGTTTTCCGGCGTTGTCAGGTCTACGAGGGTGTAGGGCTTGCCCAGGCTGTCCAGCTCGCGGCGGAAAACCTCCAGGTTCTCACTGTGAGGGCTGTTGACCTGGCGCACAGCGATGACCTTGATCTCATCCCCGTCGTGAGCCGTATCGGCCAGGATCGGGGTAATGGGGTAGCAGGTGGGCTGTGTGGTGGTCTGGGTGTAGTTGACCGGCTCGGCTGCATAGGGGGTGATGGCAAAGTTGCTGTCCAGCGGGATCGCTGTAATATAGATACGTTTCATCGGAGGTAGGTTCCTTTCCTGCCGCGGCGGGCGGCATTTCCTGTGTATAGTATAGCAAATTCAGGCAGGGGAATCAACAAAAAAACATGCCGGGCATTGCCCGGCATGTTTCAGAGGTTGCCCGCGTTCCGCTAGGCCTTTTTGCGGGCTGCAAAGGCCATGGCGATCAGGATAAAGCCGACCGCGATGAGCACAAAGATCGCGATGGTGCCTACCGCGTTGACGACACGGCAGAAAGCGGTCTGCCCCAGGGGTTTCTGGGGCCAGACGAGCACCATGATGCAGGCGCCGGCCACGGAAAAGAGTGCCGTATGCACTCGGAGGATCTTGGAGGTCAGCGGATGCTCCTGCAGCATCCGCTTCTCGCTGCGGTCAGGGGTCCCGTCGGCGCTGTTGTACGCCTTTTGCAGGATCTTCCGCGTGATGGGGGAAGGTAATGGTCAGGGCTGCCGCGAAGAAGAACGCGGACGCGACGGCATCCAGGAGGAAGCCGATTACCGTGCAGGGAATGCCGAGGATGGTGGTGATTTTTTAGGGGGACTTTTCAGTCCCCGCAGAAGGCATCGGGGTCCTGCTCGGCCGCGAGGATCGGGCAGTGGTAGACATCATGCCCGTAGTCGCCGCAGAAAACGCAGTCCCCGGTAAACGGCGTATTGCCGGGTTGGCTGAGGTCGGTGTCCTCCGGGCAGGAATCATACCCGAAGATGACGTTCAGGGGTCCCTTGATGTACCGGGAGCCATCGGGGCGCTGGACGACGCCGCCCTCGGGGATATCGGCGTCGCCCTGGGAGTAGATGCGGCGGCCTGCCCAGTCGACCGCGTAGCCGGGGTCAGCGGCAGCCTGCTCGGCAGGCTGAGCCGCTTCGGGTTGCTGGGGTGCAGCCTCGGCAGGGGCCGCCGGTTCCGCCGCCTGCTGGGCCACAGAAGCTGCCTGGGTCTGCTCAACGGCGGCCTTGCTGGGGCAGGCGCTGGCCGTGTGGCCTGTGCCGCCGCAGTAGCTGCAGGTGGCGACCTCCTGCACGAGGAGGGTGTAGGTGGTGGAGACGCCACCGGCCTCGCTGGCCGCCGTGATGGTGGTCTGGCCGGGGTGGAGCGCCGTGATGACGCCCGCGTCATCAATGGTGGCGACGCTCTCGTCGGAGGAGGTCCAGCGGACGGTCTTGTCCGCGGCGTCCTCCGGCAGGACGGTGGCGCGCAGGGTCCAGGTCATCCCGCGGTTCAGGATGCCGCCCTCCTGGTCCAGCGTCACGCTGGTGGGGACGATGGCCGCGGGCGTCGGCTCCGGGGTAGCCGTCGGCGCGGGGGTGGAGGTGGGCGCCGGGGCCGCCGTTTCCGGCGTGGCCTCCGCACTGCGGGAGGTCTCGGCGGGCTGGGGAACGGCCTGGGCGGCTGTGCTGCAGCCAGCCAGGCAGAAGATGGCGGCCAGCAGAGCGGCCGCAAAGAGGATTCGGACATTACGGAAAGTGAACATATCAGTATCTCCTTTGCAGGTAGGTTGTTTTGCTTACACCATACCAATAGGGCCTGCAGTTGGAAGAGTTAAAGAAAATCCGTAAGTTTTTGTATTTTATGCCGGCACGGACGCGGATCTGGTGCGAACCCCTAAAATTTCGGCCTAAAATCAGTGAAAAAAAGAGGGCTTCGCACCGACCAACAGCGAAAAATCAAAGCAAAATTAACGGTGTTTTGGGCAGAATGTAGACAAGTACAAGCATCTGTGCTATACTATAAAAGACAAGAACAGCATTTTGCACAGGTGTACCAGATCCGGAAGCCTTATTCTTCGCTGTTTTTGCCGATGTATCTTACCCGCACTGCGGGAATTGAAACTCGGAAATATTTAAGGACTTATGTACCTCCTTTGCAGATGTATCTTACCCGCCCCTGCGGGAATCGAAACACAAAAGACAATCCACAGGGCATTTGCCTGTGGGTTGTCTTTTGCTATTTTTACGGAAGGAACCGCTATGAACAGCCTGATTCTTACTTTGGATGCCGGGGCGGGGTGCTGCCTGCCCATCGCTTACCAGCAGCTGACGCAGGGGGCGCTGTACGCTGCCTGGCGCGGGAGCTATCCCCAGCTGCACGACGAGGGCTTTGCCGGGGACGGGCAGACCTTCCGCCTGTTCACTTTTGGTCCGCTGGAGGGGCGCTACCGCGTGCAGGGCAATGAAATCACCTTTACGGGCCTTGTGCAGCTGGAGGTGCGCAGCCCGGTAGAGGACCTGCTGTATGCCCTTGGCAAAAGCCTGACCGGGGCCGGCGCGCTGCGGCTGGGGCGGTGCGTGCTGCCCCTGCGGGACCTGCGCAGCGAGGATCACTATTGGTTTGCCGCGCCGCTGCCGGTGCGGATGGTCAGCCCGCTGACGCTGCACAAATCCCTGCCCGGTGGCAAGACGCTTTTTCTCCGCCCCGACGATGACGCCTTTGCCGCCCAGCTGATTGCCAACACGGCCCACAAGCTGGCCGCCTGCCGCAGTACGGCGGACCCGTCCGTCACGCTGCGCCCGATGGGGACCCGCCTGCCGCGCAAGCGGGTGACACAGTTCAAGGGCATCTACCTGACCGGCTGGGAGGGGGATTTTCTGCTGGACGGCGACCCGGAGACGCTCTGCCTTTTGTACCAGACCGGCTTGGGGGACCGCAACAGCCAGGGCTTTGGCATGTTCCGGATGCTTTTGTAGGGAAAGCCGCCGTCTTTGGGGCAGATGTAGACAAGTGTGGGTATGTGTGCTATACTGTAAAAAACAAAGGCAGCGCTTGCACAAGGGCGCGATGCGCGGCGGCTGTGTTTGGCGGGGCTTTTGGGGATGTATCTTACCTGTGCTGAGGGAATTGAAACATCGTGTTGTTGATGGCCGTCATCTCCAGCATGTCAGATGTATCTTATCCGTGTTGCGGGAATTGAAACGGACTAGATTATAGCCTTTAACATTTCCAACGGCTGATGTATCTTACCCGCGCTGAGGGAATTGAAACATTACGATGTGGTTCTCGGGAGCCTTGACGTAGGATGTATCTTACCCGCGATGCGGGAATTGAAACTTTTCGTCGAATCAGATATTGCACATATTCTTCGATGTATCTTACCCGCACTGCGGGAATTGAAACGGTGTCGGTATCACATGATATTAGCGCTTTGCATGGTGGATGTATCTTACCCGTTCCTTACCTGCGGGAATCCAATAAAAATACCCCTGCCGGGATTTTCTCCCGGCAGGGGTATTTTTTCTTTATTCGGTTTTATGCCTGTTTGATGGAAAGCGAAATCTTCTCTTTTCCGCCCTCCTGTTTGATGTCCAGCACTCTGACGCGCACGGTCTGGCCGATTTGCAGCTCGTCGTCAACGGATTGGACAAAGTGGTTTGCGATTTCACGGATGTGTACCAGTCCGCTGCGGCGGCTTCCCAAATCGACAAACGCGCCGTAAGGCTTGATGCCCGTCACTCTGCCGGTGTACACCCTGCCGACGCACAAGGGCGCGTCCTCGTGCTGGGGCGTGGAGGTGTAACTCTCCCGGCGCGGCGGTGCGGCAAAGCCCTCCCGCCGTGGTGCGGGGTCAGGGCCGCGCTTCGGCTCCAGCGTAATGTTGTTGTCCAGCGGGTGCGGCAGCGTAACAAGGCTCTTTGCGTGCTTGCGGTTCTGGGAGAACCAGTTGAAAATCTTGTCGTTGCCGTTTTTGTCTTTGGCACTCGGATATTCCACAGTCTTGCTCTGGGTGCTGCGCTTGTCCGCAATTTTCAAAAGGCTCTTTACGGACGTGCTGTCTGTGTCGATGCGCCCATGGGCGGCCAACAGGGAATCTAAGGGGAGCGGCTCGGTGGTGTAGCAGAGCGTGCCGTCCTGCTGCGCCAGGGTGCGCAGCTCGCCGCCGGTCAGGGTGATTTTGCAGCTGCCGTAGCCCACCGGCTTGCCGTGGCCGATTTTGTGCAGGCGGGGGCTGGCGGGCGTGTTCTCGCCCAGCGTCAGCACAAAGGCCAGTTCCTCCAGCTGTGCGCGGGTGATGCGGTCAAAGTAGACGCTGCCCTTGAATGTGCCCTTCATGGCCTCAAGCGTGGCGTTCTGGTTGGAACGCTCGTTCTCCGTGCGGGGCGCGCTGTGCCAGTAGAACTTTCTGCCGCGCGGCTGTGGGGTGTACACGCGGAATTTTTTTATCGTTTGTTTGGTTCCGTCCGGAGAGCATTTGGTTTCTTCCAGAGAGCAGAAATCGTAATTCCAGAACCCAATGCTCGTTTCATAGGTTGATTTCGGCTTTTCAAGATAAAATTCATACGCACTGGGTTTGGGGCCGCTCAAAATCGGCAGCGTTTTATTGCCAAGGCTCTCGTACTGCGCAGCCTCGGCGTCGGTAAACCGCACGCGCCCGGACGTGCCCTTGCCCTTGACCGTGCCAAACAGCGCACAGCCGGGGCACAGGGCGTCGGTGTCCGCACAGGGGGCGTAATTACCCATGATCTCGGTCCAGCTGCGGCCCTGCATGACGCGGCCAATGGATGCGCCGCTCAGATAGCAGCGCAGCGTGCCGTTGTCGTCGGCCAGCAGATACCAGACCGGCACAAGCCCGCCCTGCTTGGGGTCGTTGTCATGCACACGTTTCAGCGCCGCCAGCAGGTCGCCGTGCGCGGCGCTCCGGGGGTCGTTGTCGGCGGACTTTTTCAGGATATTGCTCAAAGCGCGGTAGGGTGTGTCGTCCTGCCAGCGGAAGATGACCGGGCGGCCCGCCTTGGGTGCCAGCAGCCGCACATGGTAGTTTTTTTTGTACAGCGTGATGGGCCGGTTGAATTGCAGCCAGCCGGAGGGCCCGTCCGGGCGCAGCCGGGTGTGCTGGCCGCTGTGGTATTCATGACCGTACCAGTTCAGCCAGCCGTTGCACATGAGGGAGCCGTCGCGGCCCTCGGACAGTTTGAGGTAGTCCACTACATCCGCCGCATACAGCACCCACTTCCCCGTCTCCGGGTCGATGCCCAGCAGGCCGTGGTCCTTGAAGCCGTTCGTCGAGGGCAGACGCTGGCTGAACGGTTCCTCCGTGCTGTCCAGCAGCACGGACAGGCAGCTGTTGGTTACAGCCTCGTACACGGCGCGCATGGCACCGCGCATCTCACTGCCCGGGATAGCCGGTGTGCCGTCCGGCAGACGGAAAAACGGGTATCTCTTATGGTCGATTTTCTCATCCTTCACGACCTTGGCCGAATCCGGGATGAGAAGCGGCGTGTCGGTGGTCAAAGTGTAGTCCAGCCGCCCGGTCAGGAGCTTGCCAGTGTAGTAAGCATCCAAGGCAGTACGCGAAGGCGCATGTTCAAGCGGAACAAAGTTATAGGGGTTTACGACGTTTGCCATTTATTGTTCCCCCTTTGCAAAGCCCACCCAACGGGTGTCGGCCACAAAGGCCATCCCGTTTTCGGGGTCGTAGTCAAGATATTCGTGCAGAAGCAGCGCGTCGTCCTTGTCCGCGGGCAGGGTGTAGTGCCCGCCGCTGGTGGACATCATGCTGTCGCCATCCTGTTCGGCAATGTCCAGCAGTTGGGTTTCGGTCAGGTAGTCTCCCGCGTCCACAGCCAACCGCCAGCGGAACGGCTGGCCTACGCGGCTCCGGCAGAGCCAGAGTTCGCCCGCCTCGCCGAACACGCGCAGTTCCAGCAGGTTTTCCGGCGTGGACAATGGGACACCGTCGGCAGTGCGGCCCGCCGCAAAGCGGTCCGTGTAAAACGCCGCCCAGCAGCCATCTATAGGGTATTTTTGTACCCGCGCTGCCAGCTCAGATTCCGTCGCATGGCCGCTATCCTTCACCCATGGTTTGTTATCGCTCATTTTTCCACCTCCGCCAAAGCGTGGAGCAGATCTTCTTTTTGCAACGGGTATCCGTTCAGCGTCAGGGCTGTGATTGTGGCTCGCCCGCGGCCCACGCTGTTCTCACCGCCGACTGTCAGATAGCCGCGGTCAAGGTCAAGCAGTGCTGCGCCGAGCAGCTGCCGCTGGAATACATCCAGTGCGCCCCTGCGCAGCCGGATCGTCAGCGTTCCCTGCCCGCCTTGCTGCACGCAGGATGTATACAGCGCCTTGCTGGCTGTGCCCGCGGTAAAGCGGTCCAACGCGTTGCGGGTTAGGGTGTACGCCTGCCCGCCGGAAATTTCGGTTTCATCAAAAGCCAGAGCTGAGCGCTTTTTAAGTACACCGTCATCGGAATAGCCGAACAGCGCGTTCACGTCAGCTTTCTGCTGCGCAGTGCCGCCCATCTCATCCAGCATGGCCCGCATGTGGTGGCGGAACGCGCCTGCCCAGCCGGTGCCAGGCAGCACCGGGCGGCCATTGCCATTTTCCAGTGCGCAGTAATCCGGCCCGCTTTTGTCCTCATCAACAGCCACATCGGAAGTGTACCGCCGCACGATGAAGCTGCCTGTCATACGCAGTTCAGCGCACAAGACATTTTCCTGCGGGACCGTCTCGTGACCGGCTACGGCGTCCGCGTCGGCAAAAGCGTCCGCGGCGTCGGGGTCAAAGGCCAGCCAGGCATCCAGATCAGTTGGGAAACGGAACACTTTTTTGCAGACTTCCGCCGTCATGCGGCCATAGCCGCGGGTCGTGCGCCCGCCGAAGGCAAGCCCCTCGGCGGTGGCCCCGGCCAGCAGGTCGTCCAGCAGCGGCAGCGCGGGGTCATCCGACCAGCCGCTCCACTCAATTACGGCGGTGTAGGGCGCGGTGCACTCCGCCGTTTCAAAGTCGTATTTTGCGCCCTTGACGGCGACCTTGTGCTTGTCCAGCCCGACGCCGTCGCGGTGGGTGAACCGCACCTTCGCGTCGGCGGGCAGGGCGGCATCCCCCACCAGTACGGCGCTCTCAGTCATGGCATCGCCCACGGTGTCCCTGCCGAACAGCAAATTGGCTTCCTCACGGGTCAGTCTGCCGCGCAGCACACCGGCCAGCGCGCTGCCCGGGATCATGGGCAGACCGCGGCTGTCCAGCATCAGGTCGTTGTCGGTGCGGTCATTCTTGCCGCCGGAAAGGCGCAGGGGCGAAAGCTGGGTGAACCGGCAGCGATAATATAGCTTGAGCTTCTCACGCATTTTCCGTTTCCTCCTTCTCGCGGCGGTAGTACAGCAGGTGGATCGTGCTTTCCAGCGGCAGCTTCCAGCAGTCTGCAATGCTTTGCTGCAGCTGCGGGAAGGACTGCGCCATCTCGCCCGCAAATTCCGGGTCTGCCGCCAGCATGGCAGGCAGTGCGGGCGTGGTGTCCGTGCCGTACAGGCTTTTCAGCAGTGTGTCGGCGCCTTCCCGTTTGTTCTTGGTCTTGATGCTCTTGACTCGGTTGCGCAGGTCCTGCAAACTGTCGGCCTCGGCCAGCATCAGGCGCAGGCGGCCCAGTGCGCCGGTGTCCAGCCGGCAGGTTTTACCGTTTGCCAGGTTCCATGCCGTTGTCTGCATGACCTCTTTTGCCTGCTGCAGCATGAGCGCACGGCGCAGCGGCTCGCAATCGCCATCCGCCGTGGGATCGAATGTATCCACCGCCGCTTTGCGTTCCACGGTCAGCGCGGCCATCTCCGATTGATTCAGCACACGGCAGCAGCCGAAACCTTCCTGTACTTGTTCCGCGGTGTCCGGGGTGAAGTGCGCCGGCAGTGCGGTGTCCTCATCGGCGGTAAAGCTGTAGACACTGCCGCCGCAGACTGCGGTACGGCGCGGCTTTTGCATCTGCCACATCGCGTTATAGCCGCCAATCGTGTAATACAGTAAGTAATCTTTGCCGGTGCGGTGGGCGGCCACGCCAAGGCTGCCCAGCAGCGCAGCGGCAGCCGTTTCCGGCGTAGGGGCATCCGTGTCAAGAATCAGGTCTGTTTCAAGCAGGACGAAGAATGGCTCGCCTTTGCGGACCGTTACCTGCGCCTCCTGCACGGGCGCGGCGGTGATGCGGCCCAGCAGCTCACACACGGCGTACTGGGCAGTTTTGCTGCGGCCAAACCGCAGCGGGGCGGTGCTCAGCAGCGCAGCGGCCCGCCCGGCCAGCGCCGTCGGCAGCGTCACCGTACCGCCATAGACCAGCCCGGCCTGCACGGCTTGCTGCATATAAAGCGTCGCGTCGGAGTTGGCGTCGCGATGCTTGTGGTGGTAGGTCGTTATCGTCGGGACGGATGCCGCCAGCAAACCGTTTTTGCCAGGCGCAGTGTAGACGCCAGACAAGGTCTTTTGCTTGCCGGTCGGGGTCTCAGCGCAACGGTTAGCATATACACCATCGTTTTTCAGGTAGACCAGCGCAAGCGGAGCTGGGTAGGAAACTTCCCCGCCGATCACCGGCGTCAGCGGGCTCCAGCGGGCCGTGCCATCCAAAAACAGCTGGCGGAAAGCGGCATCCGCCGCCGTTCCCTGCCGCAGATACGCCCCGGCCAGGCAGCCAATGACGCTGCGCGCCGGGATGGCGGTCAACTGCTCGCCGCATCCGGGCAGCGTCAGCGGCATTTTCAGCTGTACATGGTATGTCAGCGTGACCATGCCCGCATCGGGCAGGGCCGGATTTTGCGGTGCGGCAGGCTTGCCCGCGCCGCGGATGTACGCAAGCCGCACATTGCCCAGGCCGCGGTTGCGGTGGGTGCCCATGTGACGGGTCGCGGCGCAGCAGTGCTCCAGCAGGCGCACGGCCTCGGGCGAGGCATTTTCCAGCCGCACCGACGCTTCAAACACAAGCGCTTTGGTTTTGTCCAGCGGGTCATACTGGCCCAGCACGCGGGTAAAGCGCAGGCTACCGTCATCGGCCACGCCGTCTTTCAGGCGGGTCTGGCCGCGGACGTCTGTATACAGCTGTTCCACGCGGCTGTGGTCAGCCCACGCAGGATTCTGTTTCAACCAGGCAGTGAACGCAGCCTCCTGCGGCAGGGCGGCATCCCCCACCCACAGGCAGCCTTGACGGCCCACTTTATCGCCGAACAGCTCCGCCGTGTACGCGGCGGCTTCATCGCCAAGGGCGGCCAGCTCCCCGGCAGCAGCGCGCAGGCAGCCCTTAAGCCGCCGTGCGGGGATGCGCGGCAGACCGGCGGCGGTCAGCACAATGTCGGTATCCACCGCGTTGCCGCGGCTTTCCCCATTTCCGGCGCACAGGTCGGAGTGCAGCGTGATTCGGATCACATCCATCGGTCATTTCCCCCTTCCGGCGATCCAGAGATCGTAAATTTCGGTAATGTCATACAGCGCTTTCAGCTGGTAATCCTCGTTGGGGCTGAACGCACACAGCGCATCGGCAAAATCCGGGTCGCGGTACTGAACCCGCGCAAGTTCCATTTTGGCAGCACCACGGCTTTCTTCCAGCGCGGCGGCGATCTTTTTCAGGTTGCTGCGGTTCGTGCCCTGGTCCTTGTGGTCCTGAATGTACTTTATCAGTGCCTTCGCCTTTTCCAGCGTGAACACCGTATTGCCATCCTCCACCAGCCAGGGGCGGGCCATCAGGGCGTCGGTTTTCTGCCAGCTGCGGATGTTGTCCAGATTGCCGTCAATGCCGCTGTGCAGGTAGTGGAAGTCCAGCCAGCACTCCTCGGCGTGGGTCTCATGCACGGGTTTCTTGGCGTTGTCGCAGGCTTGTTCTGCCAGGGCGTAGGCGCGCGCCACCGGGTAACCGCTGTGGAAAATACAGATACCCGCGCAGGAGCTGTAGTCCTTCTTCTGATGCACGGCTTTAAGATAGTTGCGCGTGTACTCCAATGCAAAGCGGGCGTTGCAGATAAAGGTAAAGTCGTCGCCGTCGGCCACCACAATGCGGTAGTGGTAGGCGGTCTCCTTCAGACCTGGGTATCCTTCTTTCTGTAGGTACGCCATCGTATCCCGCAGCGAGGTCTCGCCTGTGCGGGTGAAGGCGTCGGCGATCTCGGCGGTGAAGGCGCGCATCGTGCTGACGCAGAAATCATAGTCGATGCTGCCGTTCAGCTTTTGCTGAATCTTCACGCCCATGTTGTTGCCGTCCGCGTGGATGACCGCCAGCAGGCTTTCCTCCTGCCATTCGGTGGTCATCTCATCCAGCAGGCGGTTTCCGTCGTTCCGCTTGTCGGAGCGTTGGCCCTTCTCCCACTTTTTGCGGCTCTCGGCGGTCAGCTCCCGCTGGCCGCCCGCAAAGGGCACGCGGCAGACGATGGGCTGGTTCGTTGTGCGGTCCCGTAGGGCAAAGGGCGCAGCGTAGTCGGCGCGGCCCGGCAGCATCCGGTTTTTCTCGGCGTCCACCGCGGCCATCAGGGCGCTGTAGTCAGCGCTGTAGTTCTGGCCGTTCGCCTCACAGCAGGCGGCCATGGGGACCATGCCGGGGGCGTTTTCCAGCACAAGGCGGCTGAACCGGCGGTTGACGCGCAGATAGGTGTCCCGGTCACGGTAAAGCACCGTCAGGTTGCCGCCGCCCCGGAACAACTCCGCCATGCCAAGCGTCCCGGCAGCAAAGGCATCCTGCACCGCCTGCAGCTTGAACAGCACATCCGCAGGCTGGCATGTGACGCCCTCCTGCTCTGCTGCGGCAAACACCCAGTCGAACGCATCGCGGATCATCTCGGTGCCGCCCACAATGTCCAGCAGCCGGTTGGAACGGAAGATGTATTCCTGCTTGGAACGAATCGTATATTGTGCAAGTATCACAGATTCTTCCTCCTTTTCCTGTGTTTTTACGAACATTATACCAACTGTTTTGTCACTTTTCCAGTATATATACAAAAAAGTGACCGTTCTATTAAAAAAGCCTCCCTTTGCAGAGGGAGGCAGGCTGGCCGGCCAAGGGGCGTCACTCGCGGACGTCCTTCACGGCCTCGGCCACGCCGACGCCGCCCATGGCGGTGCCAACGGTAGCGGCGGCGGTCTCCACCGCACCGACGGCGGTGACGCTGGCCGTGACCACGGCGGCGGAGCTGGCGCCCAGGCCAACGCCCACGGTGCCGATGGCGGCGCAGACGGGGATGGCTGCCGCAGCAGCCACGGGGGCGGCGGCCACGAGGGCAGCGCCGCACAGGATCTTCCCCAGCGGGGAAAGGTCATCGAAGAAAGACATGGTAAGCCTCCTTAGGTATGGGGTGGATGGACGGAAGAACAGGGGGAGGAGTGTCAGTCCTCCTTGCGGCTATCGTTGTAGCCGTCGTGGATCTGCTCGCACAGATCCGTAAAGACCTCCCAGAAGTCGGGCATGGCGTTTCACCTCCTGCAAAGTGGATTTTTAACGGTTCAGGGATATTCCCGGAATTGGACGAAGCGGAACTCCGTCTGGCGGTGGGTGCAGCCGTCGGCGTCGGTGCGGCTGGCGGCGCAGCGGGCACTGCAGGCGGCCACCACGGGCACGCCGCGGCTTTGCAGCAGCCGCACGACCCTGGCCGTCAGGGTCATCTCGCCCTGGCAGAGCACGCAGGCCGGGCGCAGGGCCAGGATGCGCGCCGCCCACTCGTCGGCCAGGGCGGCCACCGCAGCGGCGGAAAGCGCGGGCGGCACATCGGGAAACGGCAGGTCGAGGATCTCGCCGTAGACCTGCGCCGCCCGGCGCTGTGCCGCGCCCCAGCTGCCGCTGGGATGGTTGGTAAAGTTGACGAACACCGCGGTATACCTCCTTCGGTTGGGGTTTGCTTTCTGCTTACACCCCTGCTATAGGGCCGGTGCCGGGGAAAGTTAAAAAGAAAATAAAAAAATATCGTTTTTTTCCTCTCGGCCCCCTCTGGGAGGGGGCTCCGCCCGCAGGCGGTGGGGGAGAGAGCCTGACGGGAGGAGTAAGGGCTTCGGGCTGCTGCAAAACGCTTTTCGAGAGCATACGGCCTGCCCCTTTGCGCGTACCTCGGTTTTTCGGCCCGGTTTTTGCCTGCAAAAGAAGGGGGTACGCGCAGGCCCCCGGCAGAAAAATGCAGTGCCGCCCAGCAGATTTTGTGCAGAACGTAGACAAAAAACGACGTGCGTGCTATAATAAAGGAGCAAAACAGGCGGCTTGCACAAGGATAGGTGCATTGACACCGTGTGTTTCCGTTGTTTTTGCAGATGTATCTTACCCGCGCCGCGGGAATTGAAACCGATTTTGAATATTTGTTTGCTTTTTATTTTTGGAAGATGTATCTTACCCGCGTTGCGGGAATTGAAACCTTAAGCATAATAAGTACCTCCTCAGATACTTGATGTATCTTACCCGCATTGCGGGAATTGAAACATGATATCTATCGTACATTTATTATTGTATGCCATGATGTATCTTACCCGCGTTGCGGGAATGTCGCTGCGGTTGCCTTGCAAGGCTGTGCGCAACCGCAAAACCTTACGGCAGTTTGTAGGGGCGGGGCATGCCCCGCCCGCAACCTACCGTAAAACACAACCTGACGGGCAACCCATCGGGCGAGCAATGCTCGCCCCTACAACGCTTGGGAAACGGTTGTTGTATATCTTACCCGCGTTGCGGGAATTGAAACAATAAATTTCATCCATCCAAGGAAGGATTTGTGGGATGTATCTTACCCGCCCCATTGCGGGAATTTTCCCACCCTCCTTTAACTTTTCCTTTCCTCCGCCCTATAGAAAAAGCACGCCCTTCGGCGGCTGAAACCGGCCCGGCGGGCGTGCTTTTTTCGTTATTCTACCCTTTTATCGTCAGGAGAAGATCATGAGCAATATCCTTTTGTTCTTTATGAGTGCCTATAAGCCAGACGTCAAAAACGGTGCCTACAGCCGCGCGCAAACCAACGAGACGGTCCTGTATGAGCTGCAAAAGCAGAAGGAGCGCCGCCCCGATACGGTCCTGGCCCTCTGCAGCGCCAGCGTCCGCAATGTTGCCAGCGTGCCCGCGCCGGACGGCGGCGCGTCTGTCACGACCCTGGACTACTTCCGGCAGCAGGTCCTGCCCGCAGCCGGGATCCCGGCGGACAGCTTTGTCTCCATCCCCGTGCCCGACAGCATGAACGAGGGCGCCCAGGCCAAGGCCATCCAGGATATTGTGCAGAAGGTTCAACCCGGTGACACGCTCTACATCGACCTGTCCGGCGGTATGCGTGACACCGCCATGCTGCTGGTGGCTGTGGCCCGCTACCTGCGCGACATCCGCGACGTCACCGCCCATGTGCTGTATACCGAGTTGGTGGAAGGCAAACCCTTACTTGTCCGCGACAGTGACAAGCTGTACGACCTGTTTGACCTGATCTCCGCCACGGATGAGTTCTTTGCCACGGGCCGCACGGGGCGGCTGTCCGGCTACCTGCGCGTTTCCGCCGTCAGCTCCCCCAAGACGGCTACCCTGCTGAACAGCATCGAGAAATTCTCGGAGGATCTGCTGCTCTGCAATGCGGCCCGCCTGCTGGACGATATCTCAGCCCTGAAAGCTGCCCTGACCGATGTGCTGAAGGACACCAACGTCACCCGCAACAAGTTGGATACCCTGCTTTACGACCTGCTGAACGAGGGCTTTAAAAAGGAGTTCCGCAACCTGGACAAAAAGAAGGCCCGCGCCCTGCCCACGCTGGTGCGCTGGTGCCTGAACCACGATATGTTCCAGCAGGCGTTCACCCTGCTGAGCGAGCAGATGCCCGCCTTTGTGTGCAGCCACATCTTTGTGCAGCCCACCCAGAAGGGCGTTGACTTCCTGGCGTCCCAGCTGCAGAACAAGGGCAAAAACTGGTCGTATCCGCTGTTCCACTTCCACTTCTGCCGCACCGCCCTGATGGCAGCGGAGATCAAGAAGAACAACAAGCCGGGCCTGATTTTTGATTCGGACCTGCGGCTGGACCGCACGGCCTCCAACGCCGACGACACCACGTTCTTCCGCATTGCCACTGACGACGAGCTGAACCGGTATCTGGACCGCTCCGTTCAGGATGGCCTGCTGCTTCTGGACGAGGCCCAGCGCGCTAAGCTGATCGAGGTGATCCTCGGCTACCAGAAGGTACAGCAGTACCGCAACCAGATCAACCACGCCAGCGATACCGTCGGCCTGTTGCCTTTGACGGTGCGCGATGTACGCGCCACGCTGGAGGAGATCTGCACCGCGCTGGATGCCATCACCGATCTGAAACCCAACAGCAACGGTGTGCACCGCCTTTCTCTGACAGAAAGACTCAGCTACGTTCCGGCTCAATAACATCAGCATCTTTATTTACAAAAAAGCAGACCTTGCCGGGTCTGCTTTTTTCTATACCTAATAACAGATCCAATCACAGCATGGAACCACATTTAAAGCTCCATGATTTCAGAGATATTATGTCATCATGACATAATATCATATTTATTGCGACTGTATTTTGCCTGGTTTCTTGCACCGACTGTACCAAAAGTAAGGTTATGTCATAAAATATCAAAACTTATTGACAAAGCTCTGGGTTCCGCTGTATAATGTTATATCAAATCAAAGGAACGTCAGGAGTGATACCACCATGCCCGTGTACGGCTACTGCCGCATTTCCACACTACAGCAGAATATCGAGCGCCAGGTGCGCAACATTGCCGCTGCCTACCCTGCAGCGCATATTGTGCGGGAGGTCTACACCGGCACGGCCTGCCGCGGACGGCAGGAGCTGGACAAGCTGCTGCACGTTGTACAGCCCGGGGATACCATCGTGTTTGACAGTGTTTCCCGCATGAGCCGCAGCGCCGAGGAGGGCTGCGCCCTGTACGAAGCGCTGTATAACCGCGGTGTGACGCTCTGCTTTTTGAAGGAGCCTCACATCAACACCGACACCTACAAACAGGCCTTGCAACGGCAGGTCAGCTCTTCGCCGGAGACCGGCAGCGCCGCAACGGACTGTTTTGTTTCCGGCATTATGGACGCATTGAACCGCTACACCGCCGACCTTGCCAAGGAGCAGATTCGTCTTGCCTTTGCCCAGGCACAGAAAGAGGTGGACGACCTGCACCAGCGTACCCGCGAGGGCATCCTGACGGCGCGCCTGAACGGCAAGCAGATTGGCCAGACGCCGGGGCGAAAGCTTACCATAAAAAAATCTGCCCCCTGTAAGGAGCAGATCAAAAAATACAGCCGTGATTTCGATGGAACTCTCACTGATGCCGACTGCATCAAGCTGATTGGCATCGCACGGAATACGTATTACAAGTATAAGCGGGAGCTGCGGGAAGAACTCACTCGGAATATGGAATCCTGAAATAGTCCAAATACGCTTTGAACCGATCTTGTGCTGCAAGGCAGGTATCCATCAGATACCCATGTTCTTGATTCCATTCGTGCAGGCCGCGATAATAGTACAGTTTTGAATCATCTTCTATAATAAACGGTACAATATTGTTTTTCAGGCACTCTTTAAAAAGGATCAGCCGCCCTACACGCCCATTCCCGTCTTGAAACGGGTGAATACATTCGAAGTCATGGTGAAATGCCACAATTTGTTCCAGAGAATGCGTTTTGGATCCATTATACGCAGCCAACAAGGCTTTGATCTGAGACGCTACCTCTTCCGGCTCAGCTATGGCACGCCCGCCAACTTCGTTCGGTACGCGCTTATATTCACCGACCGCAAACCAGTCTTTTCTGGAGTCACTTGTCCCATTTTTCAATGTGAAATGCAGCCGTTTGAGGAATGTCTCTGATAACGGCTGCATCGCGTTTTCAATAACAAAATCAACGCATCGAAAGTGGTTGGTGGTTTCTATAATGTCATCAACATTCACCACACTATTTTCCATTCCAATTGTATTCGTCTCAAAAATATAGCGGGTCTGTTCATGCGTCAGGCGACTTCCCTCGATATGATTGGAATTGTACGTCAAATCGATTTGAACTTTGTGGTAGATTCCGCCCTTCCTCTGCTTCCTTTTTTCCTCCCGCAGAACAGACAGCAGGTCGTTTTTTATTTTTGCGTTCTTGCGTTTTGGCTTTTCCGCTGTTTCCGGGATTTTCCAAGTCTTTCCGGCAAGAATTGTCCCATGAATTTTGCCTATAGCGCAATAATTCCGGGCAGACCGCTCCGACACGTTCCATTTTTTGCCGCATCTTCGACGGAAATATAGATCATAGTATCCCCACTTGCAATATAGTATAGCACATTATCGGCAAAAAATCTAAGTCTTATTCATTTATTTTCTGTTTTTGCCGATATCAATGGCGGTCTTTTCCCCGTCGCAATACGATGATTTTATTTTTTTATTCTATCCAGTACTCTATTAAAGTCCTGCATAGATGCATCGATTATCCATAGTATAGCTGCACCATTTTCGAAATTGTTGATGGATATTCCTTTGAGAATGGGTTTCAGGGTGTCCCTGATATGCTTGTGTGTATAAACACATGCAATGCTTGCTAACGTTCGCTTTCGCTCACGTTACCCCTTCGGACCGCTGCGGCACCGTTTTTTCCGCAGCCAGAGCCGCCCATCCCGCGATAAGCCCAAAGAACAAAAAATCCAGTAACTTTATAAATAGATCTCCTTCTTTCTTGCACTACTTGATTCGTATAAGGATAGGGTCATATTGTATTTGTAGCGTAACAAGCAGGGAAACCCTTATGAAATAAGCGATCACAAGATTTCCCTTGCTTGTATATTGTATTAGTATTTCATTCAACCCGATCGAGTGCTCTACGTTTGCCTTCCCTTAATTTTCCGAAGCGGCTGTTGCACAAGGAAAATTTCCAAGTGCAGCAGCACCTTTACGGTTAAATGTTTCCAGAAGCACAAAAACACTCGCCATAGACCCCCTAATTTCCAAAAAACAGATAACTCAAACAGGCCCTTCTGAATAACGATTGTTTTCCAGAGGAGCCTGTTTTCCGATTCTTCAAAAATCAGAAATTCAGGTATGCTTTAGGCTGAATCAAATGCAGATTTTGCAGTCCACTGTTGCACTTTGCCAGCAGGTGAGCAATGTTTTGGGAAAGCCCCAAAAACAGAAGCTCCGCCAGCACTTTGACCTTGCCGCCGGTAAGGAAACGCTTGAAATTCCGATTGTGCTTTAGCTGTCCGAAGGCACCCTCTGCCTGAATAGAACGGTTGCAGCGCAGCAGCTTTCCTTCCTCGGTGGTAATGTTGTGATACGAATTATTGCGCAGATTCTGAAATTCCCAGCAGACAAAAATTTCCTTGCGCTTTTCGCTGTCTTTAGCCTTGCAGGAAACTGTCCCGGAAAATGCGTTGCTGCGGTAAGTTGGCGGGCGACCAATGGTCGCCCCTACTAGCCCGTTAAAATTAAAACTTCGCCTTTTCCGGCAGGTTTGTAGGGGACGCATATATGCGTCCCGTGCGGTTTACCCGTTATACCGCATTATCGGGACGGCTGCGGCGGGCGGCATATATGCCGCCCCTACAAGCCAACCCATTATATTCATTATAGTATATGGTCGCGGGCGGGGCGTGCCCTGCCCCTACTAGTCCATTAAAACTAAAAGTAAAGCTTTAGAATTACCACGCTACTACATACGCAATAAGGCAGGAATGCAATTTTTGGACAGTCATTCTCTTATCCGCAGAGCATGACCTTGGCGGTGAAGGTACCGTTCTGATGGGTAAAGGTACTGGTGCCGCCGGTTTTCTCCGCAATACGGGTGACGGACTGGATACCGATCCCGTTTTCCCTCCGCTTGGAGGAGCGGAAAACGCCGTTCTTTTCGTTGATCTCGCCGTCAAACGCATTTTCAACCTCGATCAGCAGAATCCGGTCGGCGTGAACACAAGCGGTTATTTCGATCTGCCGCTTGCCCGGTGCGGTGCGAAGGCTTGCCTCCAGCGCATTTTCCAGCAGGTTGGAAAGCACGAGACACATATCCATCTCGTCAACCGGCAGTGTCTCCGGCAGATCGAGTCTGGCGCGGAAGGGGATCTCATCGCGCTTTGCCATGGCGCAGTAATAGCCGACAACACTGTCAGCCGCACGGTTTTCACAGAAGCACATATCAAGATTCGGGATGCGGGAGACGGTCTGTGCAAGGTAGCTTTTCAGGTTCTCCAGGTCACCTGCCTCGGCCAGCGCAGAAATTTGATTTAATTGGTGGCGCATATCGTGCCGTGCCTGCCGCGCTTCCTCGATGGCGGTCCTGAGGTTTTCATAGCGCTGCTGCTGCATCGAAAGAAACTGGTTTTCCTGCTGCAGCTTCGCATTGCGGTTGAGACTGGTTGCCATCAGCAGGAAAATTGCATTGAAGCAAAACATAAAGACCAGAAGTGCACTGCTCAGCACAATATAGCCCTGCAGCACGCGGCCTGTCTGGAGCGTTGACTGATAGCGCGGGATCATGAAAAGGTTCAAAAGAATGAACGCCAGCGGCAGGACCCAGAACACATACCAGGTCTGCGCAAAATTGTCGTCCTCGACCATCGCACGCACCGTATGTGTCGCAGGATAATACGCGGCCAGCACGATGATCCAGCAAACGGCGTTATAGAACACGCAGGCACCCAGGCAGAGCCACGGTCCGTCCGGCGGCAGCTGCAGATTCCGGATGATCGCGGCGCTGACGGCACGGGACAGGCTGTTCACGCACGCGAATACCGCGCAGACGGCCAGCGCAATCGTGCCGGATTTCCAGAGGGAGATGGTAAGCGTTCGGGCATACAGGCAAACGGCAGCCAGCGCGACCCCTGCAAGGGCAAGGAACGTAGAAGTCCCAAGCCGATAGCAGACAAGCCCGCTGCCGATGCACAGGCACGCCATCAAGGGAAAAAGCCAGGCGGCCAGCCTTCCGGGGGACTGCTTCAGATAGGTTTTTACAGGGAAATATCCAAGCAAAAGGCCGGGGAGTACGACGAGAAGCTCCAAAATCGGACGCAGAATATCCTTCATTTCATACGCTCCCTTTGCAGCAGAAATTCCATAAACGCCTGCCGGGCAGGCTTCAAAAGCTCCTGACTGACATAGACGCTGCTGCCGTCTGTCATGCAGAAGGCACCGTCCCGAAAATCTGCGGCGTGCTCTAAATTGACGATCATGCCTCTGCCGCAGACGAAAAAGCGAGGATCTTTTTTCAGAGGCTCGGTGAACACCTTAAAGCTCTGGCGGGTGACCAGCGTTTTCAGGGCAGTCGTGCGGATGTTGATCAGATGTGCAAAATGCTCTGCCGAGATAATGTCCCGGTAGCAAAGACGGACATCGCTGCCGCTGACCTTCACCGTCAGGACCGGCTCGGGGCGGGGGAGTCTTGCAAGCATCTCGGCAAGCAGGGCGGAAAGCTCCTCCTCGGAAAATGGCTTCACGAGATAGTGGAGCGCACGGACCTGAAAGCCCTCCAGCGCGTGGTCGGTTGAGGTCGTGGTAAAAACCAAAAGGCAGTCTGCGTCCGTTTTGCGCAGCTCCTTTGCAGCGTCCATGCCGCTCATCCCGTGCATGTAAATATCCAGAAACGCGGCGGTAAAGCGCTGCTCTTTTTCTGCGGCGAGAAAGCTCTCGCCGCTTTCAAATTCCAATAGCTCCGCCTCGGCGCCGCATAGGCGCAGCTGCCGCGCAAGGCGCGCTTTCAGCTGCGCGCGCTCGGTCTCAAGATCATCCACAATTGCTATTCTCATGCCGGACTGGCTCCTTCGGAAAAGATTCTATGTTAATTATACCACAACTGTCCGACTCCGGCACGGCGGAAAAACCCGATTTCGTGCCGGAATTGGGGCTTTCGTGCCAAAAGGCTTGAAAAGCCTGCACCGTTCCGTATACTGAAAGCAGAAACAGTCAACGACGGCAGAAAGGGGGCGGAGCGCTATGTACCACATTGCCGTGCTGACAAAGAGCGAAACGCAGGAGACCTTTTACAGAGAACAGCTTTCACGGTTCTGCGCAGAGCGCGGTCTGTTTCCCAGGGTGGACTGCTACCGCGGGCAGGAGGTATTCTTTGAGGTCGCGCGCAAAAATGCGCCGACCAACGCTGTAATTTCCCTTCCGGGCGTGGATGGGCTGAATGCAGTGGAGCACCTGCGGGCGCTTTTCCCGGAAACGCGCATTATATGGTGCAGCGAGCTGGATTTTTCCCTGCATGCGTTCCGGCTGCGCGTAGACTACTTTCTGCTGGAGCCGATAACGGAAGAAGCATTCCGGCATGGGCTTTATGTATGGGTAGAGGAAAAACAACCGTCTGTTTCGCCCCGAGCGGATCACAACCAACACAGCAAGGAGGATCACCGATGAAAAAGAGAAACCCGATTTATACTGCAGGCAGCTTCCTGCTGGCAGGAGCATTGACCCTGTCGATGGCAGCCTGCAGCGGAGCACAAGCACCGGCGGAGGCCACGCAGACGCCTTCCGCCACTGCAACACCGGCTGCCACAGCCGCACCTGCCGAGGAAACGACCCCTTCCGCACCGGTATCCGGCGCACTCCCCGTGAAGGCCTTGCAGCCCAAGCAGGTCGAGGAAAACCCCTACATGGCAAAGAGTGATGCGAACATCCATCACGACGGCTATAACACCGATTCAACCGACGAGATCCTGCCGCTCGGCATCTATCCGGAGATCCATGTCTCCTATGAGACGACAAACGCGAATGCGTCTCCCGCCATTTACTTTGACAGCTACGGCCATGCAGTCGTTCCGCTGCTCGGCGGCATCGCCATCCGCGATCTGAATGCGGAGGAGACAAAGACGCTCGGTTATTTTTCCCCGAAGCAGCATGACGGCGGCAGCTACCTGATCCAAAGCTCCTACACCTTCCTGGACGCTGAGAACCGCATCGTCTGCCCGACCAGCAACAACCATGTACTGATGCTCCGCGCAACGGACGAGGAGGGCAATGTCCTTCCCGAGTTTGAAAAGGTGCTTGACATCGACATCAAGGCGGCGGCAGAAGCCGCGCTCGGCAAGGAGCTGACGCAGAATCTTCTTTCCGTGGTATTTGACTACGACGGGAACCTCTGGTTCGCCACCGGCGGCTTCCGCATCTATCCCGAGCGCCAGCAGCAGGGCGTTCTCGGCTATATCGCCCACTCGGCAATCGAAGCGATCCTCAACGGTGAGCAGACCGACCTGTCGAAGGCGGTTTTCGTCTACGAGCTGACGCCCGGCGAGGGCGCGGAGAACGGCATTGCCGCCTCCAAGGACGGCGCGGTCATTCTGACCAATAAGAATTGCTATCTGCTGCGCGCCAACAACGGTGTCGAGGCTGTCTGGTGTACGCCGTATGAGAGCGTCGGCGCGAAGGTCAGCGGTGAAGGCGACAAGACCACCGGCGGCGGTCTTGCGTGGGGCGGCGGCTGCTCGCCGACGCTGACGCCGAACCTTGTGATGTTCACCGACAATGCAGACCCCGTGAATCTTCTTGCGCTCGACATGAAAACCGGTGAGGTCGTGGCAAAAACGCCGGTGCTCGATGATCTGCCCGATGGCTATCAGGTGGCAATCGAGAACTCTGCCATCGTCTACGATGACGGCGCGGGCACGGTCAGCACGATTGTCTGCAACTGGTTCGGCGCGGGCAACGCAGGCCTTGCCGACCCCAACAACGATTCTTCGATCCAGAGCTACGCCAACATTTATGACCAGAACTGGCTGATGAAGGGCAATGCCATGATCGCCCCCGGCGTCGAGCGCGTGGACACCGTGAAAACCGACAGCGGCTACGAGATGAAGAGCATCTGGACCCGAAACGATCTGAGCGACACCGCGATCATGAAGCTCTCCACCGCAACGGGCTATATCTACGGCTATGTGCAGGATCTGAACACGGGTATGTGGCAGTACATTGTTCTCGACTTTGAAACCGGTGAGACTGTCTTTACGATGGATGTTTCCAACAAGTACGGCTACAATAATATGGCCATCGGCATGTACACCGGCAACAGCGGAAATGCACTCTACTGCCCCACCGGCTATCTGGAGCTGCTCCGCCTGCAGGACCGCTTTGTCTACCTGCCCGAGCTTCCGTACCGCGAGGTCGATCTCGATCAGGCGGCAAGAAATGTGCTTACACAGGATCAGTTTGCACAGGACGGCGGCGAAGGTACGGTTGCAAGCTGGCGCAATACCGCGGCCATCCGCAATGTGCATCCCAACACCACGGTGGCCTTCCGCATGAACAACCTGTCCGGCAGCGCCTCCGATTTGACGCTCTACGCCTATGGTGCAGACGGCAAGCTGGTAAAGGTTGCCCCCGAGCTGTGGTCAATCACGGACGAGACCGGCGCGGCTGCGACCGAACTGACGGACGGCGTGCTCTATGAGCTGCGCGTGACCGTCGCCGACGGCGGCGATTTCGACCTGAGCGAGACGGAAAAGGAAATCAAGCTGTCCGTTGTTCTTGGAAAATAAGTGGGTTTTGAGAGGCTGCTGCACATTCCCCCCAAAAAGACCGAAGTAAAGCCATAAAATGCTTGGAGGTTCACACCGTCAAGCAGACAGAAAAGCAGTATTCGCTTATCGTTCGCCGTTTCCTTGTGGAAACGGCGAATTTTTCGTGCAAAGACGAAACAGCCAATGCACGATTCTCTCCGAAGCATCGGATGCAATGCAATCTTAACGCAATCTTAATATTCCGGCAGAAAAGCTTAATACCATCTTTAAACGGGCGGCGCTATACTGTATTGTACGAAAATTCTGCTGGAGTGTGATTTCTCTTGCCATTTCATCGGCGTTTAGCCTGTAAGCTCAATTACTTTCAGTCCATAATTCTGATGTTTGCAGCGGTTATCCTTATCGGGGCGGCACTTCTGATGCTGCCGATTTCTGCGCAGGAGCGCACCGTCACCCCTTTCCATGAGGCATTATTCACAGCAACCTCCGCCGTCTGTGTCACAGGGCTGGTTGTGCGGGATACGGCTTCTCACTGGTCAGCGTTCGGTCAGGCCGTGTTGATGGTGCTGATTCAAATCGGCGGCTTGGGTGTGATCACAGTCGGCGCGTCTTTCTCGCTTTTATCAGGTCGGCGCATTTCCCTGTCCCAGCGCGGGCGGATGCAGGAGGCCATGTCTGCTCCAAAAGTCGGCGGCATTGTGCGGCTGACAGGCTTTGTGATCCGTACCTCTTTGATGATAGAAGGAATCGGTGCGCTTTGTATGCTCCCGGTTTTCTGCCGGGATTTCGGCGTTTCCGGGATATGGAAAGCCGTTTTTCATTCCGTCTCCGCTTTCTGCAATGCGGGCTTTGATTTAATGGGTACCCCCGACATGCCTTTTGTCTCGCTGACCGCATATCGCGCAGACCCGGTTATCAACCTGACGATTTCCGCCCTGATCGTTGTGGGCGGCATCGGCTTTCTGACATGGGATGACGTGCGGTGCAATCGGCTTTGCTTTCATCGCTATCGGCTGCAGAGCAAAGTTATTCTGGCGGCAACAGCGCTCTTAATTTTGCTGCCAACGCTATACTTTTTCTGCTTTGAATTCAAAGGCAGTACACTGCGGGAGCGGCTGCTGCTCTCGCTGTTCCAGTCCGTAACGCCCCGAACAGCGGGATTCAATACGGCAGACTATACGTCACTGTCCAGCAGCGGGCGCGGCCTTACCATTCTGCTGATGTTCATCGGCGGTTCACCGGGTTCTACGGCGGGCGGCATCAAGACAACAACGGCGGCAGTGCTTGTCGCCAATGCGTTTGCCGTATTCCGCAGGCAGAAAAGCCCCGAAATGTTCGGGCGGCGGATGGAAGAAAAAGCGGTCCATGATGCCGCAGCTATTTTTACACTGTATCTCGTCCTTTCGCTGACGGGAGCGTTTGTCATCAGCACGGTGGAGACGCTGCCGCTGTCCGAATGTCTGTTTGAAACGACCTCGGCCATTGCTACCGTAGGGCTGTCTCTGGGGTTGACACCGCATCTTGGAATCGTCTCGCAGGGAATTTTAATTTTCTTGATGTTCATTGGGCGCGTCGGCGGACTGACTATGATTTATGCAGCGCTCTCCGGCAGCAAAAGCAGCGCGGCACGGCTGCCGCAGGAGCGCATCACCGTAGGATAAAGAAAGGTACATACCATGAAATCTATTTTACTGATCGGGTTGGGTCGATTTGGCCGCCACATCGCAGAGGAGCTGAACAAGCTCGGCCATGAGGTCATGGCGGTGGACGAAAACGAGGACCGCGTCAACGCCGTTCTGAGCATTGTGACCAACGCCCAAATCGGCGACAGCACCAACGCGGAATTCTTGGAGGCGTTGGGCGTCCGCAATTTTGATGTCTGTATTGTGGCGATCAGCGGAAATTTTCAGAGCTCACTCGAAACCACTTCCCTGCTGAAGGAGCTGGGCGCAAAAATGGTCGTCTCCCGTGCGGAACGGGATGTGCAGGCTAAATTTCTGCTGCGCAACGGTGCGGATGAGGTGCTTTACCCGGAAAAGCAGCTGGCCAAGTGGGCGGCCATCCGCTACGGGTCCGACCATGTGCTGGATTATATCGAGCTGGACCACGACCACGCCATTCTGGAAGTATCTGTGCCGTCCGCGTGGATCGGAAAGACCGTTGGCGACATCAATATCCGCAAGAAATACAGCATCAACATTCTGGGCATCAAGCGCAACGGGATTGCCGACGTCAACATTGACTCGGACACGGTTCTGCCCGGTGACGGCACATTGCTGGTGCTGGGCGAGGGCAAGGCCCTGAGTCGGTGCTTTCATATCTGATCGTTTGCAAGGGAAGTGGTTCATTTGAGAACGGCACTGCTGATTTTGCTGTTTCTGGCCGCAGGACTTTTTCTTGTTTTTATCGGTGTCCAATGTGATGCGTTCTGGCGCAGCGTTCGCCGCGCACAATTTGAGCGGCGTGAAGGCTTCCGGCGCTGGTAATGCCGCCCGAAATATGGTATGATACCCTTCAGAAGGGAGGATTTGCTGTGAATATTAAAAAGCCATCTCCCGATACAATGAAAGAGCAGGCCGTCCGACAGGCAAAGGATCTTTTGATCACGGTGCTGATTCTGACCGCTGCAACCGGCATCGGCAATATTTTCTGGTATTTCTCTTTTACCAAAAATATCATATCGGTGTATATTCTGGGGACATTGCTGACCTCGCTTTTTACCAAAAGCTATTTCTACGGCTTTTTAAGCTCGTTTTCCAGCGTGCTTCTTTTCAATTTTTGCTTTACAGAGCCCCGCCTGACGCTGCACGCATACGAACGCGGCTACCCTGTCACCTTTGCCATTATGCTGATCGTTTCCATCATTACGGTCACATTGGCGATTCAGAATATCCGCAATGCCGAGGAGAAAGAGCGCGCTGCCGTCCGTGCCAAGAATGAACAGCTGCGCGCCGATTTGCTGCGCACGATTTCCCACGACCTGCGTACCCCGCTGACATCCATTTCCGGCAATGCCTCCAACCTCATCAGCAACTATGAGAAGATGGACGACCCCACCCGCAGGCAAACGTTTCTGGACATCTACGACGACTCTATGTGGCTCATCAATCTGGTGGAGAACATTCTTTCCATCTCCCGCATTGAGGATGGGCGGATGAATCTGTCCATCTCTACAGAGTTAGTAAGTGAAGTGTTTGAAGAAGCCCTGCGCCATACCAACCGGCACAGCGGGCAGCACACGATTACGGTACAGATGGACGATGATCTGCTGCTGGCGCACATGGATGCCAAGCTGGTTGTGCAGGTCCTGATCAATCTGGTGGATAATGCCATCAAATACACGCCTGCCGGGTCGCACATTGTCCTTTCCGCTGCGGCGCAGGGGGAAAGCGCCGTAATTCGGGTAAGCGATGACGGCCCCGGTATTCCCGACGAAGCAAAAGAAAAGGTCTTTGAAATGTTCTCCACCGGGGAAAAACGCATTTCGGACAGCCGCCGCAGCCTTGGGCTGGGACTGGCCTTATGCCGCACGATCATCGCAGCCCACGGCGGCACCATTACACTGTCCGACAATACGCCGCACGGCTGCATCTTTACTTTTACACTGCCCCTTGGGGAGGTTTCTTTGCATGAATAAACCCTTGATTCTGGTTGTGGAGGACGATGCGCCTATCCGCAACCTGATTACCACGACACTGAAAACGCAGGATTACAAGTACATTGCGGCGGCTACTGCGTCCGAAGCACTCCAACAGGCAACGATCCATGCACCGGATGTGATGCTGTTGGATCTTGGTCTGCCTGATCTGGACGGTATCGAGGTGATTCGCCGTATTCGCAGTTGGTCTGCGATGCCCATCATCGTTATCAGTGCCCGCAGCGAGGACAGCGATAAAATCGAAGCCTTGGACAGCGGCGCCGACGACTACCTGACGAAACCGTTCTCGGTAGAGGAGCTGCTGGCGCGGCTGCGGGTAACGTTCCGCCGCATCTCGATGCTGCAAAACGCCGCCGGTTGTTCGGTTTTTACCAACGGTGATCTGCAAATTGATTTTGCGGCTGGCTGTGCCACCTTGAAAGGGCAGGAACTGCACCTGACGCCCATCGAGTACAGGCTGCTCTGCGTCATGGCCAAGAATTGCGGCAAAGTGCTGACCCATACTTATATCACCCACGAAGTCTGGGGCAGTTCCTGGGACAATGACGTGGCCTCGCTGCGTGTTTTTATGGCTACGCTGCGCAAAAAGCTGGAATCCGAGCCGGATTCGCCGCAGTATATCCAGACGCATATCGGCATTGGATACAGAATGCTGAAGGTGTAAAGAAATTTCGCCGAAAAAGGTATAATAAAAACTCGCAAAATTGCGTAAAAAAATGCAAGCGACAACGGAAAAGTATGGAATACCACCGCTATCGCCTGAAGCCCCCTATCCTTCGCTAAACTTTGATTTAGCGAAGTTGTGTATGGAGGGCTTTTACCCTATCGATTTTGGAATCGCAGCGGTTGCTATAGTCCCCCCCTAGTGAGCAAGATAAAAGCACTTTCCCTTATTTGCAATGCAAATATAAGGGAAAGTGCTTTTTTGTAAGGACAAAATTCTGCGTTTAAAGCTGTGCAAGACCTGCCGGGTGCCATTCGTCCCGGATGCCGATGTCGGCACAGACGATCTCACCGCAGAAGGGTGCGGAGCTTGGAGCTGTGTGCAGGGGCTTGCAGCTGTCAAACGTCACGGTCAGGTCTGCGCGGACGGCTCCCTCGGCGGCCTCACCCGTATCGGTGTTGATGCCGCTGGGCAGATCGACGGCCAGCACGAATGCGCCGCTTTCCCGCTGACGATTCATCAGCGCACAGGCAGCCAGCCCGGCCGGGCGAAGGCTGCCGTGAAACCCGGTGCCATACAAAGCATCCACGACGGCGTCAAAGGGCTGTGCTGCCAGCGCTGCCGCATCGCGGCATTTGGTGACCGGCAGGTCTGCCAGGCGTGCATAGTTCGTCATGGCATCGGGCGTTTTGGGGTCGCCCTCGGCCAGCAGGACGGCCACGCGCCAGCCATCTTGGGCGGCGGCGCGGGCCATCACAAGGCCGTCTCCGCCGTTGTTGCCCTTGCCGCAGACGATGAGCAACGCTCCGCCCAGCGGAAGGCGCGCCCGCAGCTGGGTGTAGGCGGCCAGCCCGGCGTTTTCCATCATTTGCAGATAGGGCAGGCCGTGGGCGTTGCCTGCACGCTCGATCTCCTTCATCTGCGCAGCGGTCACAATGCGGTGCTTCATAATTTGTGCCTTCCTTTATCACGTTATGACATTTTGTAATCAACTGTACAAATTATATCAGCGCTGTGCCCGTTTTGGGCACAAAAAAGCGGGTCATGTCGGCCTGCTCCAGCGCCAGCAGCTGCACCTTTCTGTCAATGCCTCCGGCATATCCGGTCAGGCTGCCGCCGGTGCCGACCACGCGATGGCACGGAATGATAATAGAAATTCTGTTATGCCCGACAGCGCCGCCCACGGCCTGCGCAGACATCCGGGGCCTTCCCTGCTTTTCCGCAAGCTGTCGTGCGAGTTCACCGTAGGTCACGGTCTGCCCGTAGGGAATTTGCAGCAGCAGCGCCCACACCGCCTGCTGAAATGTCGAGCCAGCCGGGTGCAGCGGCGGCAGAAAGCCCGGCTCCCGCCCCGCAAAGTAAAGGTCCAGCCAGCGCCGGGCCTCGGAAAGGACCGGCGTTTCCCGTTCGGTATGCTCGGCGGGCAGTCCGTCGGCAAAATATTTCGCGCCGTCGAACCACAGCCCGGTCAGCCCGACCTCGTCCGCCGCCAGCAGGATACGGCCCAACGGGGCGTCATAATGCTGAATATATGTCATCGTATATGCACCTCACCAGCTGAAAAACAGGCCGTAACGGCCCGCAGCCTTTTTATCATTATACCGCATTCCGCTGCAAAGCTCTATCCGTATTTTGCAAAATATCCAAGACTGTTGCCTTTTTCCCGCCAATCCCCTATAATCATGGGTAATGACAGATAAAGGAGCACTACCATGAAAATTGCAATACCCTATCAAAACGGCCAGGTTTTCCCACACTTCGGCCATGCACCGCAGTTTAAATTCTACACCATCGAGAGCGGCATGATTTTACACACCGAGGTCGTCGAGACCGCGGGCAGCGGCCACAGCGCCGTGACGGCCTTTCTGATGCGCGGCGGCGTTGACACGCTGATCTGCGGCAGCATCGGTGCGGGCGCACAGACTGCCGTAGCCGGGGCCAACATCAGGCTGTACGCCGGTGTCAGCGGCGACGCCGACAAGGCCGTGCTGGCGCTGCTGGCCGGAAAGCTCGTCCATGACCCCACTGCTGTTCACTGCGGCCACCACGACGGTGAGCACCACTGCGGCGGGCATCACTGCCACTGACAAGGAGGCTTGCACCATGACCCTTACCGAACGTGCAGCCGCAGCTGCAGAATTAAAAACCACCGGGCAGTGCAACTGTACCCAGTCTGTTGTAAAGGTGTTTGAGGACAAGCTGCCCGTGGAGGGCGACACCCTGCGGATGCTGGCGGCAGGCTACGCTGCCGGTATGGGCTGCCTGGAGAGCACCTGCGGCGCACTGATCGGCGCTGTGATGGTGGCCGGCATCCTGACGGAGGGCCGCGGCACGCCCGCTGTGGCACGCGCACTGGTCCGGAGCTTTGAGCAGCGGTGCGGCGCGACTATCTGCAAGGAGCTGAAGGGCGTTGCCACCGGCGTGCCGCTCTGCCCCTGCCCCGAATGCGTGCGCAATGCCGTGCTGGCGCTGGGCGACGTACTGCCCGACGCCGTAAAGGAGTGAGCGCCGATGTTTTTTGCCTACGGGGAAACCGAGCTTGCCTGCCTGCGCGCCAAGGACAAGCGGCTGTGTGAGGTCATCGACAAAATCGGGCATGTGGACCGCGTCGTCGATACCGATTTGTTTTCGGCGGTGGTACACCACATCATCGGCCAGCAGATCTCGACGAAGGCGCAGGCCACGATCTGGCAGCGGATGCAGGACGCACTGGGCACCGTGAACGCCGAGACGATCCTGGCTGCCGGTGTTCCCAAATTGCAGGCGCTGGGCATGACCTTTCGCAAGGCGGAGTACATCACCGATTTTGCCGAGCGCGTCCACAGCGGTGCGTTCGATCCGGAGGGCATCCGGCAGAAAAGCGACGAGGAAGCCATCCGCGAATTGAGCGCCCTGAAGGGCATCGGTGTTTGGACGGCGGAGATGATTTTGCTGTTCTGTATGCAGCGGCCCAACATTTTCAGCTACGACGACCTTGCCATCCAGCGCGGTCTGCGGATGGTCTACCACCACCGCAAAATTGACCGCAAGCTGTTTGAAAAGTACCGCCGCCGGTTCAGCCCCTATTGCAGCGTGGCCAGCCTGTACCTGTGGGCCGTGGCAGGCGGAGCGATTCCGGAAATGCGCGATTATAAACCGAAAACCGCACGATAAAAAAGGCAGCCGACCCGCTGTAGCTCTGTCAGCGGGTCGGCTGCTCTTTTACATTTTAAATTTGCCACGGAGTTATAAAGCCTGACCGCGCTGCTCTTGCCGGAATTTTGCTGCGCAGCGCCTCAAGGCGGTTCAGCGCGTCGTTCAGCGTCTCGTCCTTCTTGGCAAAGTGGAAGCGGATCAGGTGGTTGACAGGCTCCCGGAAGAAGCTCGAGCCCGGCACCGCGCCGACGCCGACCTTAGCGGCCAACTCCTCGCAGAACTGCAAATCGCTGTCATAGCCGAATTCGGAAATGTCCATCATCACATAATACGCACCCTGCGGTACGTTGTGGACAAGGCCCAGAGCGTCCAGGCCCTTGCAGAACAAATCGCGCTTGTGCGTGTATTTTGCCAGCAGGTCATCGTAATAGTCCTGGCCGAATCGCAGTCCCGGGATGATGGCCTCCTGCAGGGGAGCCGCCGCGCCGACGGTCAGGAAGTCGTGTACCTTCTTGGCACGCTCAATGATGGGCGCGGGTGCAATGACGTAGCCCAGCCGCCAGCCCGTGACCGAGTAGGTCTTGGACAGCGACGAGCAGGAGATCGTCCGCTCCCACATATCGGGCAGCGCGGCAAAATAGGTGTGGGTGTGCGGCGCGTAGACGATGTGCTCGTACACCTCGTCGGTGATAACATAGACATCATACTTTTTGGCAAGGCCCGCAATCAGCTCCAGCTCGTCCCGGGTGAACACCTTGCCGCAGGGGTTCGAGGGATTGCACAGGATCAGCGCCTTCGGGTGCTGGCGGAAGGCATTCTCCAGTACCTCGGGGTCAAAGGTAAATTCCGGCGGCGTCAGCGGCACATAAATTGGCTCTGCCCCGGTCAGGATCGTGTCCGCGCCGTAGTTCTCGTAAAACGGCGAGAAGATAACGACCTTGTCCCCCGGGTTCGTCACGGTCATCATGGCGGTCATCATCGCCTCGGTGCTGCCGCAGGTCACAACGATCTCACTGTTGGGGTCAATTGTCCGGCCCATATAGCGGGTCTGCTTGGCGGCCAGCGCCTCGCGGAAGTTCTGCGCGCCCCAGGTGATGGAGTACTGGTGGTAGTCCTCGTGCGCGACCTCGGCCAGACGGTCCAGAATTGCTTTGGGCGGGTCAAAATCCGGGAATCCCTGGGAAAGGTTCACCGCGCCGTATTGGTTGGAGATACGGGTCATGCGGCGGATGACGGAATCGGTAAAGCCTGCGGTACGGTCAGAAAGCGGCTGCATTGGTAGATCACCCCTGTTGTTTTATTCCTATCTGTTTGCTTGGCTACTTTGCATTGTATCGCGGCAGCGCGGGTTCGTCAATGCCGTTCCGCGGAAATTTTGCATTTTGGAAAATCGCTGGTATAATAAAGGAAACAGACAAGCCGGAAAGGATGTTCCCGATGCCGCAAGATAAATCCTTACAGATGAATCAAACCATCGAAACTGCTATTTTGCAGCTGCAGCAGTCCCCTACCCCGGAGCAGCTGGCCCACACACTGACCGTCGTCCGCCGCTGTATGCAGGCAGGCGGGCAGTGGATCGTGGCCGTCGAGCCTGTCCCCGGTGGCGGGCAGGTGCAGCCCCGGGTCGTGACGACGGCGGACGGCGCAAGCTGGTGGTACGCCTTCACCTCGTTTGAGGAGCAGATGAAAAGCCCTGACACGGTGAAATCGACCTTCCTTGCAGACATTGACAAGCTGTTTGCCGCAGCGCTCTCCGCACCGGAAATCGCGGGCATTATTGTAAATCCGTGGCACTGCACCCTGCAGCTGGATAAGGAGCTGATCCGCATCATCCAGCCGGGCCGTGCCGGCTGACGGGAGGATGTAGACGATGAAAATTCAATCTGTTGCTATTTTGGGGGCCGGAGCCGTCGGCTGCTATGTGCTGTGGGGCCTGGCCGACAAGGCCGCTGCCAACAGCCTGCAGCTTTGCGTCGTGGCGGAGGGTTCCCGCGCCGAGCGGCTGCGGCAAAACGGCTGCACGATCAACGGGCAGGTCTATCACCCGCAGGTCTGGACCCCGCAGCAGGCCCACGGCGTCGATCTGCTGATCGTCGCGTTGAAATACGGCGCACTGCCCGGCGCACTGGACAGCATCCGCACCATTGTGAGCGAACGCACCGTTGTCATGAGCCTGATGAACGGCGTTGACAGCGAGGAGCTCATCGCCGCACAGGTCGGCGCGCCTCATGTGCTGCCCGCGCTCATCAAGGTGGCCTCCCACCGCACCGAGGACGGTGTGCGTTTTGACCCGGAGACGACCATCGGCATCATCTACGGGGAGCTGACCGCACCGTTTGACAGTGACCGGGTGCAGGCGGTGCGGGCGCTGTTTGCGGACACGGGCATTCATTTCCGTGTGACCGAGCATATCCGCGGGGAAATCTGGTCCAAGTTTCGGCTGAACGTCTGCAACAATCTGCCGCAGGCGATCCTCGGCGCGGGCGTCGGCTGCTACAGCGACAGTGCCCATATAAAGGCCATCAGCGACGGCCTGCGCCGCGAGCTGGAGGCCATTGCCGCCGCCAAGGGGATCGACCTCTCCAAGGCAGCTGCGGCCTCCACCCACGGCAGCACCGTGCCGCCAACCGCGCGCTACTCCACCCTGCAGGACCTCGACGCCGGGCGGCACACAGAAATCGATATGTTCTCCGGTGCGCTCATGCGCATGGGGCGCGAGTTGGGCATCCCGACGCCCTACAACGAATACACCTACCACATGATCAAGGCTCTGGAGGAGAAAAACGACGGCCTGTTTGACTATACGGCAACAGATGCTGTGACCTGCTCCCGGTAATAAGGAGATGCTGACGGCCCTTGCGGACGGCTGCATTTTTCTGAATTTTTTTATTTTTTGCAGAAAAAAACTCTCAATAGTCCCACCGCGGGCATCTATTGAGAGTTTTTTTCTGCATTTTTATAAAAATAATTACCTGCGGCTCTGCGTCGCCTTTTGGCAGTCTGCATTTTGGAAAAGCTGTGTTTCTCCTGTCGGCCCTCTCCCCTTCCCTGCCGGTTTCCCCGGATGCGCATGATTTTGTTTGCCGTTTTGTATATTATATATAAATTATTACACTTTGTTTCTTTTTTGCTATTTTTTCAGCGGAGAAGATTTCTCGCAATACTTTTTGCTTTTTTCGTATACTTTTACGTACTATCGAATATTTCGGGAGAATTTTTTGTTCAGAATAAAACTCGCAATACAAAAAGGAGAATTTTTCTGTTTTTTTCTTCTGTTGTCAGAAAATTTCTCTCAATAAGCCTTTTTCTCCTCTGCCCTCTCTTTTTTGTCACTGCGCTCTCCCCTGCTCCGCCGGAAAAGCCGCGAACTGATTTTTTCACTGCGCAGCATTTTTCTCTCAACAGCGCAGAAGAAAACTCGCATTTCGCTGTCTGCTTTGCCCGCAGCCGCTTGCGTACTGAGAGTTTTTTTCTGCCGAATTGAGAGTTTTATTCTGGCAAAATCAGCAGAAGAGAACTCTCAGCACAGCAGAATATTTCTCTTTTTTCACAGGAATTTTTCTCTCAATTCAACAGAAGAAAACTCGCAATCTACTTATTATATATAAAGAGATAAATTTATAAAATAATAAATAATAATTATAAGAAAAAAATACAAATGGCACATTTATTTTTTATTGCGAGAAGCCGTTGACATTTTCCGCAATTGAGTGTATGCTTAATGTACTGTATTTGTGGAGGTGTAGGTCTATGTCTGAAAAGCGGAAAAATGGCACCATCATTGAAGGCGAATACTATGACCCGGACCTCCCTGCGCAGGAAAACACGCCGCCACAAAAGCACCGCCGCCCCCGCTCTGCAGGCAATGTACCCAAGTACAACCCGGCGTCGGAATCGATCATCACCAAGAGTAATGACCTGATCCAAAAGACAAAATATGCCCTGCCAAAGCTGGAGCAAAAGGTGCTGCTGGCGATGATGGCACAGATCAACCCCAAGGAGACCCCGGATGCGGACCGCGTTTATTCATTGAGCTTTTCCGACTTCGGGCGGCTGGCCGGGGTCAACATGCACGACAACACCTATCTGGAATACCTGAAGGACACCGTCAAAAGTTTGGAGGACCGCTCCTTCTGGAGCCTGGACCCGGCCAGCGACGGCCACCAGTACAAGGTCCTGTCCTGGCTGCAGCGCGGCTCCACCGTGAATGACCGGGACAAGCAGATCCGCGTGCGCTTCAATCCGGAGATCCTCCCCTATCTTTCCCAGCTGAAAAGCAACTATACCTCCTACAACGTGGAATATCTGCTGACGATGAACAGCACCTACTCCATGCGTTTTTACGAAATTTTGCTTTCCTACGACAACGGAGACACCGATTACGGCTACACGAACGGCCTGGTGTTTCAGCCGGTCACAAAAGAGATACTGGACCGTTTCCCGGACAAGGCGCAGGACATCCGCGGCTTCAAGTACAAGGTGTTTGACATTCAGGAGCTGAAGGAGCAGCTCTCTCCCCCGCCGGAAAAGCGCAAAAAGGACAAGGAAAAGCCGCTGACCGAAAAGTACAGCAACTTCCACGATTTTGAGCGCTACGTCCTGACCAAGGCCAGGGATGAGATCAACCAGATGACTGACCTCTGGTTTGACTATATCCCGGTCCGCATCCGCGGCGGCAGAAAATACGAGCGGCTGTACCTGTTCATCCGCTACAAATCCGCGCAGGAGATGGACGCAGTGCGCCAGCTGCACGCGCAGAAAAGCGCTCGCAATGAGGAAGTCCCGCGCCGCAGAAGGACGCGGAAAACCACCGAGCCGGAACGAAGCGCGGCAGCTGTGTCCGTGGCAGAGCCGCTGGGGGACGAGCTGTTTACTATGACGGTGACGCGGGCTGTTCGCGTGCTGGAAAGCAGGGCGCGCAGCCAGACCCTGCAGGAAAAAATTTCACCGGAGCTGTACAGTGCGGTGTCCTCGGTGCTGGTATACACGGCGCGTCTGCTGACCAACACCAACAGCGAGAAAAGGGCAAAGCAGGCGCAGGAGACCCGCGACGCGCTGAACCGCATCCTGGCCCAGCAGCACGATTTGACCTGCTGGGCGCTGGGCATGGCGCGGATGATGCTGACCAAAAAGGAGCACGGCCAGCTCAAATCGCCGCAGTACAACGCGACCATTGTATACAACGCGATGGAGGATATTACGATCATCCCGAGCGGCAGGGACGAGCTGCGCAGCGCAGGTGCAACGAATCATTTCAAGGCAGATCTGTCCGTCTTTGATGAATAAATTTGCCACGGAGTTATAAGACCAAAAGGCATAACAAAAAGCGTATGGATACCCGGTCCGCAAAAGGCTGCGGCATGGGCGTGTCTATATGCTTTTTTCTTTATATAAAAATTTGCCACGGAGTTATAAGACTTTTCTGCCGCAGAAAAGCCCTGCCAAAACTGCAAAAGTGCTGTTGACGATGCTGGCAAATGTGGTATACTATACATAGATGAAAACGACATAAAAAATAATTTGCCACGGTGTTATAACTACATAATGAAATGGGGAACAAGCGAATGGCTGCAACAGTAATAACCATTGCGGTGGAAAAAGGCGGCTGCGGAAAAACCGTAACGACCTCTAACCTTGCCTATCTGATGGGCGACGAGGGCAAAAAGGTGCTTTGCCTGGACACCGACCCGCAGGGCAACCTGACGTTTGCCCTGACAGGCGGCAACGCCATTACCAGCAAGGCCTTTGCCAACCGCAGTCTGTATGATATGATCGACGGCTTCCGCTACAACACACAGACCAGAGATTTTATCGTCGAGTCGGAATATGAAAACGTGGACCTGATCCCGGCCAACGACCAGACGCCGCGCCTGTCCAAGCGGCTGGAGGATCTGTACACGGACGCCCAGCGGGACTATGACCGCGGCGACCCGAAGTATCTGGCCAGCGATACCGACGTGCTGGACTATTTCCTGCGCCAGGTCAAGGACGAGTACGATTATATCCTGATCGACACCCAGCCAAGCCGGGACAGCCTGCTGCTCTCCAACGCAATTGCCGCGGCGGACTATGTGCTGATCCCGCTGAAGTGCGATTCCTTCTCGGAGGACTCGGCGTTCCGCACCTATGTGCTCTGCAATGAGATGCGCAAGAGCAAGACTTCCCGCATCAAGGGCGTCGGCGTGATGCTGACGATGGTGCAGAAAAGTGCAGCCTCGCAGGACATCCGCAGTGACTGCCGGGCCAAGCTCGGCGCAACGTTGTTCAACGCGGAAATCGCCTTTGGCAAGAGTGTGGATAACAGCATCAACCGCTGCGTGCCGGTCTGCTACTCGGCCCGCACGCAGCCTCCGGCCAAAAGCTATGTGGCGGCGTATGAAGAGCTGAAAAAGCGCCTGGCGGAATTGGAGGAAAAGTAAGATGGCTATGAAAAAGAAGCCCGGCAGATCCAAGGTCGAGGTGGGCATTCCGTCCACCGAGGCGGTTTTCAGCGCCGGAAACAACAACGCCTCCGGCAGTCTGATTGCCAACCTGGCCACGCAGAACCGCGCCGAGCTTGCCTATGAGCTGCGGGAAATTGCCTTGCAGGACATCGAGCTGAACCCGGACAATGCGATTTTCCGCCAGCTGGACACCGACGAGGATGTGGAAACACTGGCCAACGACATTGACCGCAACGGCCTGATGCACAATCTGGTCGTATATCCGCGGACGGATGGCAAACAGACGAAGTACGTTCTGCTCTCCGGCGAGCGCCGCTATAAGGCATTGAATTATTTGCAGGCGCGCGGCGACGCAAAGTGGAACACAGTCAAAAACTGCCGTGTTGTCACAACACCGCTGAGCGACAACGAGAAAAAGGTCATGCTGCTGAGCGCCAACCTGCAGGTGCGCGGCGGCTTTGCCAACGAGATGATCCGCCGCAAGGCGGTTGCCGAGCTGGTGTCCTGCCTGCAGGCAGAGCCGTACAACCTGACAGCAGCCGAGGCAAAAAAGGCCATCAAGGAGGCAACGCCCATCAACGGGCGGCAGATCGATAAGGATCTGAGCATTGAAAAAAATCTGAATGAGGGTCTCAAGGCTCTGCTGGATCGTGGCTTTGTGCTGCGCAGCGAGGCGGAGAGCTTTTTGCGGATGACGCCCGAGGAACAGAGAATCGCTGCCCAAATGCTGCAGCAGCTCTATGCTATTGCGTACAACGGCCCGGGCAGTGCAGCCATTCAGGACGAGAAAAAAGCGATTCGCGGGCGGTTCGTGGATGCACTGCGGACGGTGGCCGACACCAGCAGTATGCAGGATGCCCACGAGGCGTTGGTCGCTGCGGTGTTCACGGTCCAGAAGGAGATGGCGTGTCTGAAGGAGACCATCCGAAAGGTCAAGACCATCCCGCCGGAGCAGCCCACCGCGCAGGTCGAGCAGACAGAGGTCATCCGGGAGGTCAGGGAAAAGACCGCCGGTGCCAAGGCACAGAGCAAAATTACAGGCAAGCTGTCCAGCCAGACAAGCCGCCTGGAAACGATGCTGCGCAGGAAAAACCCCGAGAAGCGCCTTGCAGAAAAATATACCCACGAGGAGCGCCGGCAGGCCATGAAGGAGCTGGACGAGATGATCGCCACGGCCACGCGGCTGCGGGAAATAATTGCAAAGGTGGAGCGCAGCGCCGATGAAGCCCAGGAAGTATAGGCTGCGTATCCGCCTGCACCGCAAAATTTACGACCTGCTTGAGATGGAAGCATTGTGGCAGGACAGTAAGATCGGTACGCTGGCCAACCGCATCTTGCAGGAGGAGCTGGCCAAGCTCCGGCAGGTCGGAATGGACCACTGCGTGTGCGGGGATGAGGACGCAGCATCCGCGCGGCGCATCGAGGCAGAGAAGCACCCCGAGAGCTATTACATGCTGCCTTCGTTTGACTGCCGCGAAAAGTATATGCCGACCCATGGCCGCGGCCTTGACACGAAGGGACAGGTCACGCTGCTGGTCACAGCGGAGCAGCTGCAGCTGATCGACGCGCTGTTTGACCGGGAAAGCGGCTGTGTCCGCGGGCTTTACTCGGAATCCCAGGGGCAGACGGTCAAAAGCTACCGCTATCAAATCGTGGGGCTGCTGCTGCACAATCCCTTGCTGCAGGAGTTACAGAAGCAATAATTGTTACAGAAAAGGACTCGCAATGGATTTGCGAGTCTTTTTTTATAGGAAGTTTGTGGCAGGGCAGGGGAGAGAAAGAAGTATTGCGAGAGAATTTCTTGAAAAAAATGAGAAAAAGTAAGAAAAAGCACCTGCTTTATTATATAGAGAATGTAGGGGCGAACATTGTTCGCCCGCCAACCTGGTGCAGCAAGGTTTTTCCGGGAAGGCCTTGCACATAGCGCGCGAGCACGGGCGAGCAATGCTCGCCCCTACAGAGTTTTATAACGGCAGAATGATTTACAAACAGTAATAGTAAATTAAATATTTCCAAATTGTACTTTTAATGCCCTGTATTGCGAGAGACTTTCTGCGAAAAAAAGAAAAAATCAGAAAAAATCTCCGCCTTGCAACTGCGTTTTATATCTGCTACAATAGCGGTAAAAATAGGGGAGGTCTGCACATGGAACCGGAAAAGCTGTTGGAGGCGCTGCACACAGCGGAAAAACTCAAGGACACAACGCGGCATTGCTATACATCGAAGGGACGGCATGAGAGCGTGGCCGAGCACAGCTGGCGCATTGCGCTGATGGCGTTCTGGCTGCGGGATGAATTTCCGCAGGCGGACATGGACAAGGTCATCCGCATGTGCCTGATCCACGATCTGGGCGAGTGCTTTACCGGGGACATCCCGGCGTTTGACAAGACCGCCGCCGATGAGGCCGCTGAGGAAGCACTGCTTTCCCGCTGGGTCGATTCACTGCCCGAGCCGGTCTGTACCGAGATGCGGACGCTGTACGCGGAGATGGCCGCCTTGCAGACGACGGAGGCCAAAATCTACAAGGCGCTGGATAAAATGGAGGCCGTCGTCCAGCACAACGAGTCCGCGATTGCGACCTGGGAGCCGCAGGAGTATGCGCTGAACCTGACCTACGGCGTGGAGCAGTCGCAGTTCTCGCCCTATATGCAGGCGCTGCGGGAGGCCATCCGGCAGGAAACGCTGCGCAAGATGGAGCAGGAGGGCGCGACACCGCAGCCGTGAGAACGGTATAAAAAATCCTCCTGGCGGGCAGAATAGAAGGTGATGATTCTGCCGACAGGAGGAAACCAAATGCGAGAAATGTTCTGCTTTCAGTGCCAACAAACGGCGCATAACACCGGCTGCGACGGCAAGGCCGGTGTCTGCGGCAAAAAGGCCGACACCGCCAACTATCAGGATGAGCTGATCGGGGCACTTATCGGGCTGGCGCGGGCGGCGCGGGCTGGGACACCGACACCGCACACCGATGAATTGATTTTGAAGGGCCTGTTCACGACGATCACGAACGTGAACTTCAACAACGAAACTATCCTGCAATGCAAGGCGGAAATCGAAAAGGAAAAGGCTGCCGTCGGTCCCGGGCAGCTTGACGATTACGACCTTGCCGCGCTTTGGGCGGCGGGGGAGGACGTGCGCTCGTTGAAATCGCTGATCCTCTTTGGGCTCAAAGGCATGGCGGCCTATGCGTACCACGCCCGCGCACTGGGGAGAACAGACCCCGCTGTGAACGCCTTTTTCTATGAGGCACTCGAGGCCATCGGCGCAGAGAAAACGCCTGACGAGCTGCTGGCGCTGGTGCTGAAAACCGGAGAAGTCAATCTGGCCTGTATGGCGCTGCTGGACGCAGCCAACACCGGCGCATACGGTGACCCCGTGCCGGTCACGGTGCCGCTGACGATTGAGAAGGGCCCCTTCATCGTGGTCAGCGGCCACGACCTGCACGATCTGAAGCTGCTGCTGGACCAGACCGCGGGCAGGGGCATCAACATCTACACCCACAGTGAGATGCTGCCCGCCCACGGCTACCCGGAACTGAAAAAATATCCGCACCTCAAAGGCAACTTCGGCACGGGCTGGCAGAACCAGCAGTCAGAGTTCCACAACATCCCCGCGCCCATCCTGTTCACAACGAACTGTCTGATGCCGGTGCGGCAGAGCTACAGTGACCGTGTGTTCACGACGTCGGTGGTGTCCTACCCGGAGCTGACCCACATCGGGGACGACAAGGATTTCACCCCGGTCATTGAAAAGGCGCTGGAATGCGGCGGCTACCCCGAGGATCACCCGATGACCGGGATGAACGGCGGCAGCACGGTCATGACCGGCTTTGCCCGCAATGCGGTGCTGTCCCACGCAGAGCAGATCGTCCGGCTGGTCCGGGATGGGAAGATACGCCACTTTTTCCTGATCGGCGGCTGCGACGGTGCAGCACCGACGCGCAGCTACTACACGGACTTTGCACGGATGACGCCGCCCGACACGCTGATTCTGACGCTGGCCTGCGGCAAGTACCGGCTGAACGATATGGATCTGGGCAGCATCGAAGGCATCCCGCGCGTTCTGGATTGCGGGCAGTGCAACGACGCCTACAGCGCCATTCGCATTGCGCTGGCGCTGGCCGAGGCGTTTGGCTGCGGCGTCAACGACCTGCCGCTTACGCTGGTGCTGTCGTGGTATGAGCAGAAGGCTGTCTGCATTTTGCTGACGCTGCTGTATCTGGGGCTGCGCAATATCTACCTTGGCCCCACGCTCCCGGCGTTCGTCTCACCGAATGTACTGGACTTTCTCGTTAAGCAGTACAACCTGACGCCCACGGGCGACCCGAAAACAGACTTGGAAAAGATACTGAACCGACAATAACAACATCCGCCGTGCAGAGAGACGCCTCTCTGCACGGCGGATGCTTTTTTGCGGCTTTTGGCTTCTTCAGGAAAAAGGGCGTTTACACCTTCACCAGCTCATACGCCTGCGTGCCGATGCCAAGGGCCTCGGCGCTGTCGATGGTGTGGGTGCCGTGGCGGCTGTTGACGCGCTCCATAAAGTGGTCGCGGCCCGGGTCATTGCTGTTTATGACCAGATCAATGCAGGCGCGGTCCAGCGCGACGGGGTCAAGGCTCGAGAGGATGCCCACATCGTTCATGCAGGGGTCCTCGGCCACGGCGCAGCAGTCGCAGTCAACGGAAAGGTTCTTCATGACGGCGACATAGGCAATCTTGCCCGCAAAGTGCTTTGCCACGGTGGAGGCGGCGTCTGCCATGGCTTCAAGGAAGGTGTCCTGCTCGGCGCAGTTCTCCCACAGGATGTGCTGGTCGGTGACCTTGCCGCCGGTATGGATGTACGTCTTGCCGGCGCTGGACGCGCAGCCGATGGACAGCTGCTTGAGCGTACCGCCGTAGCCGCCCATCGGGTGACCCTTGAAGTGTATGAGCACGAGCATACTGTCATAATTCTCGATGTTTTTGCCCAGATAGTTGACCTTGAGAACTTTGCCGTTCTCGACGGGCCATTCGACGTCCGGACCCTCGGCGTCCATGATGTCAACATCAAACAGGTCGCTCCAATGATGCTTTTTCATCAGCTCGATGTGCTTGGGCGTCTCGTTGCGCGCGCCGCCGTAGGCTGTGTTGCACTCAACAACGGTGCCGTTGACGGCGTCGATGATGGGCTTCATAAACTCGGGGTGCAGGTAGTTCTGGTTGCCGTCCTCGCCGCTATGGACTTTGACGGCCACCTTGCCGGGCAGCTCGATGCCCAGCTGGCGGTACATCTTCACAACGGCTTCGGGGGTGAGTTCGTTGGTGAAATAGACAGTAGAGTTAGCCATAATAGGGAACCTCCGTTTAAAATAGTAGCGTGATAAAAGGCTTCCCCCTCGGGGGAAGCTGTCCGCGGAGCGGACTGATGAGGGCAAAGCATGCGATTGCTGCCTGTTCACGGGTGGCCAACGGAGGGCTGCCCCTCATCCGGCCTCGGTCGGGGCCTCGGCCACCTTCCCCCTCGGGGGAAGGCTATTGAAACCGCAGCGGCGGTTCCGGTTCGCACCCTTACTTTTGCCTTTCTGCTGTCTCTAGCATAGCATGAAAGTCGGGTTTAATGTCAAGTGGTTTTGCAAAAAATGAAGCAAAAGCCTTGCAAAACACGACAAACTGTGCTACTGTAAATTTGTACAAAAGGGGAGCTTGCGTAAAGCGGGCTGAGAGTGGGCTGTATCGCCCTGACCCAAAAGGCAGCGCCGCCGCGGTGCTGCCTGAACCTGATTTGGATAATGCCAACGTAGGGAGATACCGTAGCACTGCGCTTCTTGTGAGCTTTTGTGCGGATATGTCTTTGCAGGCGTATCCGCATTTTTACTTATAAGGAGCGTTTTTTATGCTGGGTACCTGTCTTGAAAATGTGCGCAACACTGTGCCGCTGGTGCACAATATCACGAACTATGTCACGGTCAACGACGTGGCCAACATTCTGCTGGCCTGCGGCGGCAGCCCGATCATGTCCGATGAGCCGGAGGACGTCGAGGACATCACGTCGATCTGCGGCGGCCTGAACATCAACATCGGCACGCTGAACCAGCGCAGCATCGAGGGCATGTTCCGCGCGGGCGCAAAGGCGAATGCCCTCGGCCATGTCGTGCTGCTCGACCCCGTCGGCGCGGGCGCGTCGGCCCTGCGCACGAACACCGCCGTCGAGCTGATGGAGAAGATCAAGTTCACCGTCATCCGCGGCAATATCTCCGAGATCAAGACGCTGGCGCTGGGCAGCGGCACGACGAAGGGCGTTGACGCTGACGTTGCGGACGCCGTGACCGACGCAAATCTGGACAGTGCCGTCAAATTTGTCAAGGACTTTGCGGCCAAAAGCGGCGCTATCGTCGCCGTCACCGGTGCCATCGACCTTGTCAGCGACGGCACGGCCTGCTATGTCATCCGCAACGGACGCCCCGAGATGGGCAAGATCACCGGCACGGGCTGCCAGCTCTCCGGCATGATGACGGCCTTCGTCGTTGCGAACCCCGACAATAAGCTCGAGGCTGCCGCCGCGGCGGTCTGCGCCATGGGTCTGGCGGGCGAGATCGGCTGGAGCCGTATGGCCGAGGGCGACGGCAACTCCACCTACCGCAACCGCATCATTGATGCCATCTACAATATGGACGGTGCAACGCTGAATGGGGGCGCCAAGTATGAACTGCGATAAAAATGATCTGCTGCTCTATGCCGTCACGGACCGCCACTGGCTGGACGGGCGCAGGCTTATCGACGTTGTGCGCGAAAGCCTTGACGGCGGTGTGACGATGGTCCAGCTGCGCGAAAAGACGCTGGAGGAGGGGAAGTTCCTCGAGGAAGCGAAGGAGCTGCAAACGCTCTGCCGCGAGCGCGGTGTGCCGTTCCTTGTGAATGACAACGTCGAGATCGCCCGCGAGATGAACGCAGACGGCGTGCATGTCGGCCAGAGCGATATGGAGGCGCAGGACGTCCGCGCGATTTTGGGCCCGGACAAGATTCTGGGCGTCTCCGCCCAGACCGTGGAGCAGGCCGTTCTGGCCGAAAAGCACGGCGCGGATTACCTCGGCGTCGGCGCGGTGTTCCCGACCGGCTCGAAGGACGACGCCGACGATGTGAGCTATGAGACGCTCAAGGCCATCTGCGGGGCCGTGTCTATCCCCGTTGTCGCCATCGGCGGCATCACGCAGGAAAATGTCGCGAAGCTCGCGGGCAGCGGCATCTGCGGCGTCGCGGTCATCAGCGCGATTTATGCGGCAAAGAACATCCAACAGGCATCCGCCGACCTGAAGGCCGCCACGGAGAAAATGCTGCATGACTAAGGCTGCTGTTTTTGATCTGGACGGCGTGCTGCTCGACTCCATGGGCATCTGGAACGACCTTGGCGCGCGGTATCTGCGCAGCCTGGGCGTCACGCCGGAGGAGGGACTCAACGAGATTTTGTTCTCGATGAGCATGGAGCAGGGTGCGGAGTATCTGCACACGCACTATGCACTGCCGCAGTCTGCCGCCGAGGTCGGCGCGGGCATTGCGGACATGCTGCGGGACTTCTATTTTTATGAGGTCCCCGCCAAGGACGGCGCTGCGGCGCTGCTGGCCGCCCTGACCGCCCGCGGCGTGAAGCTGGCGGCGGCCACGTCCAGCCCGCGGGAGCACGTCACGCGGGCGCTGGAACGGCTGGGGCTGCTCGGGTATTTCACCCGGCTTTTCACTACGGCAGAGGTCGGCGTCAGCAAGCATGAGCCGACAATTTACCTGCTGGCCGCCGAGGCCCTGCACGCCGCGCCGGCGGAAACGCTCGTCTTTGAGGACAGTCTCTACGCCCTGAAAACCGCGAAGGCCGCGGGTTTTTACACAATCGGCGTCTACGATGCCGACGGCGAGACCGACCAGGCCGGGCTGCAAAAGGCAGCGGATCTGTATGTGAGAGATTTGCACGAAGCGAAAGCAGCACTCCTGTAGGGGGCGGCGTCCCACTGCCGCCGCACGGCACGGAGCGGTCAAGACCGCTCCCTACAAAGCCCCTTGAAAAATTGCATCGTAGGGAGGGGTCTTGACCCCTCCGCGGGTCGTCGAGGACGCCGACCCCTGCTGCAGAAAAAAGCCTCCCTTGTCAAAGGGAGGTGCCGAGCTTGCGAGGCGGAGGGATTCCGACGGGCCTTGCCTTATACTCCGTCGCACCCGCAGACGGGCTGAATCCCTCCGGCCCTTCGGGCCACCTCCCTTTGACAAGGGAGGCTTTACCATCCCCCAGCGGTACACCGGGGGCACCACCTTGTGCCGCTTTATAAAACCTTGCTGTATATAAAAAGGAAAGGAAGTTATCACCATGAGAACAGCATTGACCATTGCCGGAAGTGATTCCAGCGGAGGCGCCGGTATCCAGGCAGACATCAAGACCATGACCGCCAACGGCGTTTTTGCCCTGTGCGCAGTCACGGCCCTGACCGCCCAGAACACCACCGGCGTGACCGACATTTTTGACTCGACCCCGCATTTTCTGGCGGAGCAGCTCGACGCAGTGTTTACCGACATCTTCCCCGATGCCGTCAAGATCGGCATGGTATCTTCGGCAGAGCTGATCGAAACGATTGCGGCAAAATTGAAGGAATACGGCGCAAAGCACATCGTCGTGGACCCCGTCATGGTCGCAACATCCGGCGCAAAGCTGTTGCGTGACGATGCCGTGACCGCGCTGTGCGAAAAGCTCCTGCCGCTGGCCGAGGTCCTGACGCCGAACATCCCCGAGGCGGAGATCCTCTCCGGCATGACCATCCAAAACGCCGCCGATATGGAGCGGGCCGCACAGACCATCAGCGAAAAGTACGGCTGTGCGGTGCTCTGCAAGGGCGGGCACCAGATCAACGACGCCGACGACCTGCTTTGGCGCGACGGCGCGGGTAAGTGGTTCAAGGGACGCCGCATCGACAACCCCAACACCCACGGCACCGGCTGCACGCTGTCCAGCGCCATTGCGTCGAATCTCGCGAAGGGCTATGACCTTGACACGTCGGTGGAGAGCGCAAAGGCGTACATCTCCGGCGCGCTGGCCGCTATGCTTGACCTCGGCCACGGCTCCGGCCCGATGAACCACATGTTCGCACTGAAGGGGGATTTTGTCGAATGAAAAAGACCTCTACTTTTCAGAACGGCCTGATCTGGTTCGGCGCGGGCGTCTCGCTGGCCGAGATCCTGACCGGCACCGCCTTTGCGCCGCTGGGTATGGCAAAGGGCTTTGTGGCCATTCTGCTCGGGCATATCATCGGCTGCGCCATGATGCTGCTGGCGGGCCTCATCGGCGGGCGCACGGGCCGCAGCGCTATGGAGACCGTAAAAATGAGCTTCGGCCAGAAGGGCGGCTTGCTGTTTGCGTTCCTGAACGTTTTGCAGCTCGTCGGCTGGACGGCCATCATGATCTATGACGGTGCACTGGCCGTCGGCGGTATTTTTGCGATTGGCCGCTGGGTCTGGTGCCTTGTCATCGGTGCGCTGATTATCGTGTGGATCGCCGTCGGCGTGACCGATTTGGGCTGGATCAACAAAATTACGATGGCGGCTTTGTTTATTCTGACGCTGGTGTTGTGCAAGGTCATCTTCTTCTCCGGCAACGCCATGGTCGGCATTGACGGCGAGAGCCTGACCTTCGGTGCGGCGGTGGAGCTGGCCGTGGCGATGCCGCTGTCCTGGCTGCCGCTCATCAGCGACTACACCCGCGACGCCGAGAAGCCGACCTTGGCTACCTGGGTCAGCGTTCTGGTCTACGGCGCGGTATCCTGCTGGATGTACGTCATCGGCATGGGTGCGGCCATCTTTACCGGCGAGTATGACATTGCCGTCATCATGGTCAAGGCCGGGCTCGGCATTGCCGCGCTGATCATTCTGGTTTTCTCCACGGTCACAACGACCTTCCTCGATGCGTGGAGCGCGGGCATCTCTGCCGAGAGCCTGTCCGCAAAGCTCAACGGCAAAAAGACCGCCATTGCCGTGACGGTCATCGGCACGGCGGCGGCCATCCTTTTCCCGATGGACGACATCACGGGCTTTCTGTACCTGATCGGCTCGGTGTTCGCGCCGATGATCGCCGTGCAGATCGCAGACCACTTTATTTTGCACCGGGACCGCTTTGCCGTGGCTGCCGACGCGCGCAACCTTGTTATCTGGCTCGTGGGCTTTATCGCCTACCGCCTGCTGATGGGCGTTGACACGCCGGTGGGCTACACGCTGCCCGACATGGTGCTGACCGTAGTGCTGTGCCTGCTGGCCGAAAAAGTAAAACCTACCAAGCAAATGTAAAAGTGTAAACCAACGAGGCGGAGATAACGACGCCTGCGTAAAAAGCGCGAAGGACGCGCTGTAAACAGCAAAATAGCACCCTGTATTTTGCGAAACCTGTCCTGTTTTGGAGCACGGGCGGCAGCTATAATGGTAGCATCATCAGCAAGAAAACCCGCTGATGACGACCCTTATCGCTGCCGCTTTTTTTGCGGCCCAATGTGTTCTGAAGGAGGAACAAGAGTATGGGATTCATTATTGCTGCCGCTGTTGCCGCGGCCGTCATTGCCTTCTGCTTTCTCTGCTACAAGAAGGCCCCGCCGACCCAGGCTATCGTCGTGACAGGCTTCGGCCTCTCCCGCCCGAAGGTCGTCTGCGGGCGCGGCGTCTTTGTGCTGCCCATTGTGCAGCGCGCAGACCGTCTGAACATGCGCCTGTTGAAAATCGACGTGAAAACGCCGGAAACGGGCGTTAAAACCAAGGAGGGCGTCTCCCTCTGGCTCGACAGCGTCGTCACTGTCCAGGTCTACAGCGAGAACTCCACCGTCTCGGACGAGGAGGTCCGCAACGCCGGATATGACGACATCCGCACGTACATCAATTCCCGCCAGCAGTCCGCGATTTCGAACTTCCTCGGCATGGACGAGGCGCACATCAATGAAAAGATCAACGATGTGCTGCAGGGCAACCTGCGTGAGATCGTGTCCGAGATGACCGTAGACCAGATCCTGACAAACCGCAAGCAGATGGCCGTCAGCGTCGTGGAGAACGCACGCCCCGACCTGGCCAAGATGGGCTTGGAGGTCGTGACCTTCAACGTGCAGGACGTCAAGGACGCCGTGGACGCCATGGGCCACAACCACGGCGTTATTGAAGCCATCGGCGTCGAGCAGGAGGAGCTTGTGAAAAAGCGTGCCTCCATCGCCAAGGCCGAGGCCGAGCGCGACGTCTCCTGCGCGAAGGCTGCCGCCGCCATGGCCGCGAACGAGAAGGAGATCGAGGCCCAGACCGCCATTGCCCAGCGCAACAACGAGCTGGAGCTGGCAAAGTCCAAGCTGAAGGCCGAGGCTGACAAGGCCGCCGCCGACGCGAACGCCGCCGGTATGATCCAGACGAACCTGCGCGCCAAGGAGGTCAAGGAGTCCGAGGCCGACGCCGAGATCGCCCGCCAGAAGAAGATGGTCGACCTGGCCGCCCAGGAGGCCGAGGTCCAGCAGCGCAAGCTGGATGCCGAGGTCCGCAAGCAGGCCGACGCCGAGCTGTACCGCCGCCAGAAGGAGGCCGAGGCCCAGAAGTATGAGGCCGAGCGTGCCGCCGAGGCCGCGAAGTTTGCCAAGCAGCAGGAGGCCGAGGGCATCGCGCTGGTCGGCAAGGCCGAGGCGGAGGCCATCCGCCAGAAGGGCCTGGCCGAGGCCGAAGCGATGAAGCAGAAGGCCGAAGCCTACAAGCAGTACAACGACGCCGCTGTGGCCGAAATGATGATCAAGGTCCTGCCTGAAATTGCCAGAAGTGTCGCGCAGCCCCTGTCCAGCATCGACAAGGTGTCCATCATCGGCGGCGATGCGTCCGGCGTGTCGGGTGTCTCCGGCAATGTGCCGGTGCTGATGGCCCAGACGATGGAGGCCATGAAGGAGGCCACCGGCATCGACATGCGCGACATTGTCCGCGCCAACAGCATCGAGGCCAAGACGGACCGGAACATTACGATCAAGACCGAGGACGAGGAATAAACGGGAAGCCGAGCGGTAGGGGCCGCACATGTGCGGCCCGCAGCTTACCGAAAGGCGCTTGTATTCCTTACACAGCCGGGCCGGGCATGCCCGGCCCCTACTGAGCAATAAAAGAAAGAAACGGGATGTCCCTTTTTGCGGGCATCCCGTTTCTTTCTTTTTCTCTCACAGCTCCGGCAGTTCCTCCCACACAGGCAGGCGGTGCAAAGCGCGGACAATGTTGCACTGCTCTAACAGCGTGCCGTCGCCGTCGCACATCGTAGCGTACCACAGCGGGCTGCGCAGGGTGTGGGTGTCGGGGTCAAACAGGTGCTCGGGACCGCTGGCGTACTGGAAATGCAGGTGGCTTAAAAGCCCGCCCTGCAGCCGGGCCGCGCGGGGCGGCACCGGCTCCATTGCCAGCAGGCAGCGGAACGGCCAGTCGGCGGGGACGTCCTCGGCGACGAAAAGGGCGTTCTCCTTGCCCTCAAGCCCGCGCTCCAAAACGTGGTCCAGATGATAGACCGCCCGGCCGAGGGTGTTCCCGTCGGCGTCCGTCCACGCGATGCAGAGCTTGCCGCCGTCGGCGGGGGTGATAGTCCAGCCGCCCAGCGTGTGCGGGTTGCCGATGCTCGTCGTCACGCAGGCCGTCTGCCAGAACTGCTTCGCGCCACTTTTAAACATCGGCAGCGCAGCAGCGGCGGCCTCGGCCTCCTGCCAGGCAAGCTGCAAATACGGGTCCGTGCTGGTGATATAGCTCTCAAAATTCTGCCAGCGGCCCAGCCAGTCGTTCGGGTGAAATTCCATGGGGGTCACACTCCTTCCGTATCGTCCCAGCGTATGACGCGGTCACACCAGTTGGCGGCCAGCTCCTCATCGTGGGTGATGACAAGCAGGGTCTTGCCCTGCGCCTTCCATTCCTGCAAAAGCTGCCCGACCTGCTGCATACTGCCCAGGTCAAGGCCGCTCGTCGGCTCGTCCAGTAAGATCAGCGGCTTGTCGGACAGCATGGCCGCCGCTACGACGACCCGCTGCTTCTGCCCGCCGGAAAGGCTCATCGGGTGGCGGTCCGCCAGACCGTCCAGCCCCAGCGCCCGCAAAACGGCGTCGCACCGCTCCGGGTGGGCTGCGCCGAGCAGCACCTCCTCCCGCACGCTGTCGCTGAACAGCTGATAGTTCACATCCTGCATGACAAGGAAGCTGCTCCTGAGCCGCTCCCTTGCGTTGGCGGGTCTGCCGTTCCGGCAGATTTTGCCGCTGACCGGCTCCAGCAGGCCGCAGAGCGTGCGGGCCATCGTCGATTTGCCGATGCCGTTGCGCCCCATCAGGCCGACGATCTCACCGGCGGCAAAGCTCATATCGGGCAGGGTGCGCAGCGGGTGCTTTTTGTCGCAGCCCAGCGTGACGCCCTCCAGCGTGAGCACCGGCGTACCGGGGCATCGGGCGCTCTGCTTTGCGCGGATTCCGGCGCGGCAGTCGTCCAGCGTGCGGGCGCGCAGACCGTACCCGGCCAATGTGTCCGCAGGCAGCGCGGCAAATTCCGCAGCGGACCACTGCGCGGCCAGGCGGTCCGCCGCAAAGAAGAAATACCTGTCCGCCAGATCGGTGATCCAGGCAAGGCGGTGCTCCGCCAGCACAACGGTCACGCCCTGCTGCTTCATCACGGCGATCATATCGTGCAGCTGCGCGATGGCGGCAGCGTCCAGGTTGCTCGTCGGCTCGTCCAGCACCAACAGCCGCGGGCCGAGCATACAGGCCGCCGCGAACGCGACGCGCTGCTTTTCCCCGCCCGACAGCTTGAAAACGCTGCGGTCCATCAGCGGGCCGAGCCGGAACTGTTCGACGACCTCGTCCACGCGGCGGCGGATGGCCTGCGGCTCCATGCCGGCGTTCTCACAGGGGAAGGCCAGCTCCGCCGTCGTGTCCACGTTGAAATACTGGGTCTTGGGGTTCTGGAACACGCTGCCGACCTGCGGCACATAGGCTTCGATGGCGGCCTCGCCCGCGGCCAGCCCCGCCGCCGTGCAGCGGCCTGTCAGGGTGCCGGGATAAAATTCCGGGGAAAGGCCGTTCAGCAGATGGGTGAACGTCGTCTTGCCGCAGCCGCTCCGGCCACAGAGGACGACGCATTCCCCAGGCTGCACCGTCAGCGTGACGTCCTGCAGGGCGGGGGAGGGGGCACTTTGATAGGTAAAGCTTGCGTTTTCGGCTTCGATCACAGCAGCGTCACCACCTTCCAGAGCAGGGGCAGCGTGCAGAGCGCGGGATAGAGGAAATCCCACGCGGTCAGCCGCAGCTCGGTCATGCAGGTATGCCGCCCCGGCAGGCCGATGCCCTTGGTCAGCGCGGCGGCGGAAAGATCCTGCGCCACATTGTTGCTGTTCATCAAAAGCGGCATCAGGATGTATTCCAGCGACTGCACGGGATGGCGCAGCAGCGCGCCGCGGCCCGCGGCAATGCCCCGCAGGGCCATGGCCGCGCGGATGTGGCGGTAATCCTCGCCCACGGTGGGAAAGAACCGCACGACGACGGCACAGGGGATGATGATGCTCTCCGGCAGGTGCATCCGGCGCAGCGTGGCGGTCAGCTCCCCGACTGTCGTCGTTGAAAACGCATAGGCACCGGTGATGATGCAGGGCAGCATCATCCGCACGCCGACCGAGACGAGGGAGAGCAGGTTCAACAGCACGCTCTCCCCGGCGCGGGGCACGACAAAGAGGTCCACGGCCAGCAGACCAAAGTACAGCACCGACAGCCGCACCCCCGCGCGGGCCTTGCCCGACAGGAAGAACAGCAGCATGCACAGCGCCGTGGCAGCGGCCTCCGCCCCGGTGCCGACGTGAAAGAGAAGCATCAGGTTGGCAAGCAGCAGCAGATAGAGCTTGGCGCGCGGGTCCATGCGGAAGGTCATGCAACGATCCCCGCCTTTTCAAAGTGCTTCTTCAGCATCTTCTGGCCGAAGAAGCCGCCCACAAGGGCGCAAATCAAAATTGCCAGTATGCTGACCACAAAGCTGCCGCTGTTGATGGGTGCAAACAGCGTGTCGATGTAGGCGGCGTCCTTGCCGCGGGCCGTCAGGTTGGCTATGTAGGCGGATTTCATGAACCACAGCGGCAAAATCGGGCCGGTCAGGCCATAGGAAAACACGACGTAGCTGGCCAGCAGCAGCTTTTTGCTGCGGTATTTGCCCGCAGCGGCCACCAGGTCTGCCGCGACGCCGCAGATGATGTTGGCCGCGAACGACAGCACAAAATGGCCGGAGACGAAGAAGAACAGGCCCATCACAAGGCCCATGATCGTGATGCCGCCGAATTTTTGCAGCTTGGCGGCCAGCAGCATATAGACGCTGCCGGAGATCAGCGTGGCCACGGCGGGCAGCAGCATGTTGCCCACGCCCGGCAGGAGTGCACAGGCGAAGGTCGCCACGGTGACAAGCACAAAGTACAGCGCGGTAAAGACGCCGACAGAGATCAGATCGGGCACGGTCAGCTTGTTGGACTTCTGGTTCATGGGGATTCCTCCTGACTTGTGTTAGTTTATTCTAACTCATACAGAATAAAAAGCACCATGTACAGGCATGGTGTTCACAGGAGATTAGTTTAGCATAACCGACGTGTCTTTGTCAACTGCCGGTATTTGCAAGCGGCGCGGAGGGTGTGCTATAATAAGATAGAAATTTACTGCAAGGGGAGAACAGCCATGCTGCATCTGTACTGGGGCGACGGCAAGGGCAAGACTACCGCCGCCATGGGGCTGGCGCTGCGGGCGCTGGGCCATGGCCGCAGGGTGGTCATCCTGCAATTTTTAAAAGACGGCTCTAGCGGCGAAATTGAAATGCTGCGCCGCTGCGGGGCAGTCGTCTACGCCTGCCCCAACGCGAAATTCACCTGGCTTATGACCGACGCAGAGCGCGCCGAGGCACGCCGGACGAACACCCGGACGTTACAGACGATTTTACAGGGCAGCTTTGACCTGCTGGTGCTGGACGAAGCCTGTGCCGCCTGCAAAAATGACCTTGTGGAGGAAGCTCTGCTGCGGGAGGCCGCCGCCCGCGCCGAACAGGGGGCAGAGGTCGTGCTGACCGGGCGTGAGCCCGCCGCCTGGATGCAGGACGCCGCCGACTACTCCACCGAGCTGCGCGCCGTCAAGCACCCCTACACCCGGGGCATCGCCGCGCGTGAGGGCGTTGAATACTGATACATACGGATATAGAAAAGGCCCCGCCGCTCCCTCGCCATGAGAGCGGCGGGGCTTTCCCGTCCAAAAGAGAATTATAGAAACAGAGGATGGCGTTTTTAAGCGGTCTGCTTTTTGTCATTCCGCCAGCACAACTGCCACGTCGTTGACGTTTGTGCCGGTGGGGCCGGTCATGATCAGACCGCCAACGGTCTGTAAGGCATGGTAGGCGTCGTTGTCGGCCAGCGCACGGGGCACGTCCAGGCCCGCCGCAGTGAGGGCGGCTAAGGCTTCGCCGTCCGTGTAGCCGCCCGCGGCATCGGTGGGACCGTCGGTGCCGTCGCTGCCCACCGAGAAAACACAACATCCGTGCAGCCCGGCCAGCGCCGGGGCTGCGGCTAAGGCAAGCTCCTGATTGCGCCCGCCCAGCCCATGGCCGGTCAGATGCACAACGGTCTCGCCGCCCGCGATAAAGGCCCGCTTGCGGCCCTGCCCTGCGTGGGTGCGGGCAATGCTTCCCAGAAGGCTGCCGGCCTCCCGGGCCTCACAGCAAAGGCAGTCCGTCAGCAAAACCGGCTCGTACCCTTCAGCGCGGCAGGCGTCCGCAGCGGCACGGCACAGCTCCCGCACGCTGCCGGTGATTTTTGTGGTCACATTGGGCAGCGTTTTGGGCGTTTCCTGCCGCAGCAGGGCCGCAGCAGCAGGGGAGAGCGCCAGCCGGTATTTTTCCGCAATGGCAGCAGCCTGCGCGCAGGTCGAGCTGTCCGGACAGGCCGGGCCGCTGGCGATCATATCGAGCGGGTCGCCGAGAATATCGCTGAGCACCACGCTGTACACCGCGGCGGGCGCACAGGCCAGCGCGAACCGCCCACCCTTGACGGCAGACAGCCGCTTGCGGATCGTGTTGATCTCAACAATATCGGCACCGCAGGCCAAAAGCGCCTGTGTGATGGCCTGCAGCTCCTCAGCGGGCAGCAGCGGTTTTTCAAACAGCGCGCTGCCGCCGCCGGAGAGCAGAAACAGCACGGTGTCGTCCGCCCGCAGATTGCTGACAAGCGCCAGCGCCTGCTGGGTGGCCGCAAAGCTGTTGTCGTCCGGCACCGGATGCCCTGCCTCGCAGCAGGTCACGCCGGGCAGCGGCCCCCTGACATGGCCGTATTTTGTGATGACGATCCCGCCGTCCACACGGCCCAGCACGGCCAGCGCCGCGTGGGCCATCTGCCACGCGGCCTTGCCCGCCGCCACGAGAAATACACGCCCCTGCGGGTGAAAATGCTCCAAAGCGCGGCGCACCGCCTCATCCGGCAAAACGGACCGGATGGCCGCTGTCCAAATCGATTCTGCGCGTTGGCGCAAGAGCTGTTCCATTGTGTTGCTCCTCGTATTATAAAGTAGTAGTTATTAAAGTCCCTCTCCAAGGACAAAATGCTACAATAGACAAGGTGCTGTGGATTGGTTTA
>OIWM01000269.1_pt1 | contig 66374 bp, 64 predicted proteins | sample 1587451 | NCBI WGS metagenome assembly OIWM01 (sample SAMEA3888907, study PRJEB22519) | human gut metagenome | biome: human gut; feature: human-associated habitat; material: faeces | place: Denmark | collected 2011 | reverse complement strand
TGTCTTGACGAAAAATCTCTCGCCGTCCACAGCCACTGATTTAATCAGAGCTTCCATAGGTTTTGATTTTATTTTGCGCCTGCGGGCGCAAAACTCTGCGAGGCTTTTTAGACTTCCATTTTCGCGGGGAATTGTGTATAATAGCTTTGTATGACGAAGGGGGTGGGATGCGTGTATCAGGCTTTGTATCGGAAATACCGACCCCAGACATTTTCGGACGTGGTGGGACAGAAGGGCGTGACCGACACGCTGCGCGCGCAGTTGGAGACGGGCAAGCTCAGCCATGCGTATCTGTTTACCGGCACGCGCGGCACCGGCAAGACCTCCTGCGCAAAAATTCTGGCGAAGGCAGTCAACTGCCTCGACCCGCAGGACGGCAACCCCTGCAACTGCTGTGCAGCGTGCCGCGCCATTGATGACGGCAGCTGCATGGACGTGCTGGAAATTGACGCTGCGTCGAATAACGGCGTGGACTCGGTGCGCATTCTGCGCGACGACGCAATCTATACGCCCAGCGAGGTCAAAAAGCGCGTGTACATCATCGACGAGGTACACATGCTGTCCATCGCGGCGTTTAACGCGCTGCTGAAAATCATCGAAGAGCCGCCGGAGCATCTGCTGTTTATTCTGGCGACGACGGAGCTGAACAAGGTTCCGGCGACAATTCTGTCGCGCTGCCAGCGCTTCTCGTTCCGAAGGCTTCGCCCCGAGGACATCGCGGGCAGACTCAACTTCATCGCTTATCAGGAGGGCATCCAGATTGAGCCTGCGGCGCTGCGGCTTCTATCCAGGCTCGCTGACGGCGCGCTGCGAGATGGCGTGAGTCTGCTTGATCAGTGCGCGTCTGCGTGTACAGGCGAGCTGACCGAAGAACTGGTGTGCCGGACGCTGGGGCTTGCCGGTGCAAAGCGCACGGCAGAGCTCTTGATGGCGGCGGCAAAGCAGGACACGGCGGCAGCACTTTCGATCTTCGAGACACTTTATGCCGAGGGAAAGGACCTGGGCGCGCTGTTTGACGAGCTGTCGGCGCTGTGCCGCGATCTTCTGGTTTTGAAGGCGGCGCCCAAAAGTGGCATCTCGATGCTTTCGGGCATCGCGGACGAGGCGCAGGCGGTGGAGCTGGAAAAATGCTTGACCCCGGCAGAGCTGCTGCGGGATTTGTCTCTGGTGCAGGCGGCAAAGGGCGCGGTCGGGAAAAATGCCGATGCGCGTGTGGCAGCGGAGCTGTGTCTGATGCAGCTGTGTGAGCCGGCGTTGAAGCTCGACCTTTCTTCGCTCGGCGCAAGAGTTTCCAAGCTGGAGTCGCGCCTTGCTTCCGGCGATTTTGCACCCGCGCGTGCAGCGGCAAAAGCGGAGCCGCAGCCGGAATCGGAAGATGACGATCGACCGCCGTTCCCGGACGATGCGGACGACCCATTGGCAGGGCTTGCACCGCCGCCTTCGCAGCCGCAGAGCCCGGCAGACTCCGCACCGCAGACCGGCGCGCAGGCAGAGCTGGACCGGCGCTGGCCGGAGCTTGCAGCAAGCATGAGAGAGGACCTCGGTGTACGCGAACGCGGCTTCTTCGCCCCTGGCGGACCGGTCCGGGCGGTTTTGAAGGGCGATACGCTCATTCTCACGGCGCAGACGCAGTTTGTGCTGGACATTATCAAAAATCCGCGTGTGCAGCAGCTGGCAGCGCAGAAGGCAAGCGCGTTTTTCGGCAGACCCATGCAGGCGCAGTTCGCGCTTGCCGGACAGACGGACGCCTCGGGGAAGGACCCGATGGACGCGCTTATTGCGCGCGGAAAAGAACACAGCGATATTATGACGATCAGATAAAGGAGAGTTTGACATGGCAAAAGGCGGATACCGCGGCGGCATGCCCATGGGCGGCATGAACCAGATGCAGATGATGAAGCAGGCGCAGAAGATGCAGCAGGACCTTCTGAAGATGCAGCAGGAGATGGAAGAAAAGCAGTATGAGGCGACAGCAGGCGGCGGCGTGATTACGGCGGTCGTCAGCGGCAAGCGCGAGCTGGTGCGCGTTACGATTGACCCGGAGGCAGTCGACCCCGACGATGTGGAAATGCTGCAGGATATGGTCGTTGCGGCGGTCAACGAGGCAATGCGCAAGGCAGAGGCTGACTCTGCGCAGAACATGAGCAAGCTCACGGGCGGACTCAACCTGGGCGGTCTGTTCGGATGAAAACCTTCCCCGCCGCGCTCGAGCGGCTGAGCGAACAGTTTGCGCGCCTGCCCGGCATCGGCAGTAAAACCGCGCAGCGCCTTGCCTTCCAGGTGCTTTCCATGCCGCAGGAGCAGGCGCAGGAATTTGCCGACGCGATTCTTGACGCGAAGCGGACCGTCCATACCTGTCCGGTGTGCCAGAATCTGACCGATCAGGAGCTTTGCGGCATCTGCGCTGACTCCACGCGCGACCATACGACCATCTGCGTCGTGGCAGAGCCGCGCGATGTCATTGCGATGGAGCGCTCACGCGAGTATACGGGCGTGTATCATGTGCTGCACGGCGTCATTTCGCCGCTCAATCACGTGGGACCCGACGATATCCGCATCCGCGAGCTTTTGGAGCGCCTCAAAGACGGCAGCGTGCAGGAGGTCATCATGGCGACGAACCCCGACACCGAGGGCGAGGCAACTGCAATGTACTTATCGAGGCTTTTAAGACCCATCGGCGTGAAGGTGACGCGCCTTGCCTACGGCATTCCGGTCGGCAGCCAGCTGGAATACGCCGACGAGGTGACGCTGCTGCGCGCGCTGGAAGGACGCAGAGAGATGTGAACAAATCCCCGACCTGTATAAACAGGTCGGGGATTTTGCGCGTTAATGGGAAAGATAGAGGCTTTGCAGTAGTTGCTTCCCAGTTCCGGTTTTGAAAATCGTCTCGCCCATATGGCGGATGTTCGCTTCCGCCAAGCCGCTTTCCTCGGCGTTGACCAGATAATCCGCTTCGACCAGAATCTGGTGGTCGATGCCGTCAATCGGGCGAAGCGTGTGGTGGTGCGCCACCAGCCAGACGACGCGCTCGACCGTATCGGATGGGACATCGGTCCCTTCAAAAAATGCCCGGGTCAGCGGCGCGCCCTCCTGCTCCTGGTATTTGCCGTTGGTGTTGCCGTATTTTTCGCGGCACAGAGGGCAGGCGATGTCATGAACGATGGCGGCAAGCTCGAGCGTGTAGCGCTGCGCCTTCGAAAGACCTTCGCAGGCGCCGATGGTCAGCGCATAGGCGTGAACCTTCAGAAAGTGGTTGATGTCGTGGAAATTGGCGTCTGACAGCAGAATCATCTTCCGCATTGCCTCGGCAACGGTCATAAAGATGCCTCCTTCTTCTAACCCTCCGCAGCTTCGTTTGCGGGCGGAATCAGGAACCAGTCGATGTAGTCGGTCGGGTGGGCAATTGAGCCGCGCGTGGTGTAGACGGCAAGATTTTTGAACAGTACGGGCGTGATGTAGCCGCGCTCGCACAGGCGCTTGTAGAGGTTATAGCTGTTGCCGCTGTTTGCCAACGCCTGAGTGCAGAGGTTCAGCATGACACTGTCGTCGAGCCCGCCGTAGCACATCGAGCCGGACGCGGAAAAGAACGGCGTGAGGTCAAAGTTGTTTGACAGCCGGATTTCGCCGTAATACAGGTCAAAATTGCCGGTCTGCAGCGCCTGCCGGAATTCAGACAATTCCAGCGTTTTGAGCGTAATTTTAAAGCCGAGCGCGTTGAGCGCGTTCACAACCTCCGTTGCCGCTTCGACGCGCTGATAGCTCGACGAGCAGACAATCATTGTGCCTGCGACGGAAACTGCATAGCCGAGCGAGGGGACATAGAGATCCAGCGTGCCGTCGTTGTCCATGTCTTCGACCGATGCGCTTTCAAGCTGCTGGGAGAATTTCGTGAGATTGTAGCCGTAGGTGTTGGCAAGCTTCCCGTCGTAGAACGGCGCCTGCGGACTTGCGGGCAGCACTGCTGGCTGCGCGAAGCCGCCCATGATATCAGTCGCAAGGTGGTCGCGGTCGATGGCGTAGGTGATGGCGCTGCGCAGACCGTAGTTGGAGAAGACCTTGCTGGTGATGTTGTAGCCGATGTACTGCATGATCGGAAGCCGCGCGTCCCACAGCTCGTAGTCGTTGTGGAAGCCCGCGAAGGCGGCGGAATTCGGATCGGTGAGAACGAGGTTGACGTTTTCATACTCGAAGTTATCACGCACCTCGGAGGTCTTTTCTACGAGCGTCAGCTTGACCTCGGCAAAATCCACGATGGGAGCTGCCGTCTGCCACCAGTTGGTGTTTCGGACAAGGCGGGTGTCACCGTCCATGACATAAGGACCGCTTCCGAGCGGAACTGCTTCGTCCCTGGAGCCGTCTTTGATTACCGGAATGTCCAGCAGCAGCGGCAGGCACTCATAGGCGGTGTCGGTGGTGAGGACGAGGGTTTTCTCGTCGGAGGCGGCGATCGACGTGACATGGCGCAGGCGCGAGCCATAGTAGACCGTGCCGCGCGAGGAGATCAGGGAATATGCCGCGTCCTGCGCGGTGAGCGGGCTTCCGTCTGAGAAGCATGCCTCGGGTCTGAGATGGACGGTGGTGGTGAGCCCGTCGTCGGAAACCTCATAGGAGCTGGCAAGAACCGGAGAAGCCTCGAAGTTTTCGCTGCTTACAACAAACAAAGGCTCATAGAGAAACGAGAGAATGCAGCGGTTATTGAGGCTTTCGCAGTCATACGGATGCACGCCGTAGTTTTTCTGGTAGGCAAGACCAAACGAGGAAATGTCGTTGAAGACCTCGGTGACGACGGCGGTTGTTTCCGGGGCAGCTGCTTCCTCAGCGGCGGCAGCTTCCTGCTCCTGCTGGATATCTTCGGCGGTTTTGCCGGTAAATTTGCTGGTAAACCACGTGAGGTTCAGCTTGCCGCCGGAGCAGCCCGTGAGCATCGACAAAAGAAGCCCCGCGCACAGAAGAAGCGAAATCTTTTTCTTCATTGCGCTGCCTCCTTGAGCTCGATGATGCCCGTCTGCGAACCGCGATAGCCCTTCGTCACGCGGTGCGACCAGAACCGCTCGGGCTGGCACATGGTGCAGTCCTGGCTGATATCGATGTTTGTCACGCCCATGCGTGTGAGCCAGAGGCGGTTCAAGCCTTTGTTGTCGACAAAGTATTTCTCTCCGCGCTTTTCGATATAGGCGTTTGCCTCCGGACCGAAGGCGGCAAGCATCGCCTGCGGCACATCAAGGTCCGTTTCAAAGCAGCACTGCGAAATGCAAGGACCGATTGCCGCACCGATATCGGCGGGGTTCGAGCCGAACTCACGTGCCATCTTCTCGACCGCCTTGCGCACAATGCCGTTTGCCGTGCCGCGCCAGCCGGCATGAACGGCGGCAGCGACATTTTTGACGGGGTCAAACAGCAGAACCGGCGTGCAGTCGGCGGCGAAGCACACAAGCGCCACACCGGGCTCGTCGGTAATTAAACCGTCGCAGACCTCGGGCTGGTTGCGGAATAGCCCCTTGCCGCAGTCCGCTTTTCCCACGCGCAGAATGGTGTCCGTGTGCTCCTGCCACGTGTGGACGACATCCTCGGGTCGGAAACCCACGGCGGCACCTAAAATTTCGTAGTTCCGGAGCACGTTTTCCATGCTGTCGCCGCGGCTTGTGCCGAGGTTGAGCGTGGAGAACTGCCCTGTACTTACGCCGCCGTAGCGCGTGGTGAAGCAGTGCACGCTTCCTTCCAGCGCGTCGGCAGTTAAGTATTCAAGACTTCCTTTTTGGATGGTATGAAACATAATGATCCTCAATCAGTGACGCGGCGTGTGCCGAGCAGGTCTCCGGTGTCCGCGTTCAGATATAGATACAGATTGTTCAGGGGGTCTTCCGTCTCGTGCAGATGCACACACCAGATGCGCATATCGCAGGTCAGGTGACCGAAGTCCTCGTCCCGGAATTCGCCGTTGTACCAGGTAAACGCCTGCACGCCCGCTTCACTCATCTGGTTCCACGCCGGACCGCCGGGCGAGGGAAGCATTTCACCCGCATCCAGATCGTAAAGCGCCGTGTCGGACGCCGCATAAACGGAAGTCTCCGTGCGGCGCGGAAAGACCGGCAGCGTGGACACTGCCTCCGCAACGGCAATTGCGCCGTCTTCTGTCAGCGGGAGCGGCTCGTTTGGGAGCGTGACTTCCGTGGGGGAAGCTGCTTCCGCCGCAGACGCAACTTCTGCGGTATCCGGCTCCGGTTCTAATTCCGCGGGCAAAACGGTCGCCGGTTCTGACTCTGCGGGAAAAGTGGGCGCTGCTTCTGATACCGGCGCGCTTTCAGCCGGCTGCTCGATGGCTTTCGGTTCCGGAAAAACCGCAGGTTTTTGCCTTGCGCAGGCGCAGAGCAAGCTCAAAAGCAGCAGCGCGGTCAGAAATTCTGCGCGGCGCGTCATGCCTGTTTGCCTTGTTCGGCGGCGAGGTCCTTATCGCGGCAGCATTTTTTGTACTTCTTGCCGCTGCCGCAGGGACACGGGTCATTCGGACCGACCTTGATCTTCTTGACGACGGGCTGACGTTTGACGGTCTTGTCTCCGCCGCCGCCCTCGCCGGTGATCTTTGCCACACGCTCGCGCTTGACCTCTTCGTTGGTGCGAAGGCGGACGAGGAACACGCGGCGGACGATTTCTTCCTTGATCGCGTTCGTCATTGCTTCGAACATCTCGAAGCCCTCACGCTTGTATTCGATAACGGGGTCGGTCTGCGCATAGGCGCGCAGGCGGATGCCCTGGCGCAGATCGTCCATGGCGTCGATGTGGTCCATCCAGTATTCATCGACCACACGCAGCGTCATCACGCGCTCGAGCTCGCGCATCACGGGCGCGCCGTACTGCGCTTCTTTCTTTGCATAGGATGCGCGGAGCATGGAGAGGATTTTCTGCGTCATCTGCGCCGCGTCCATCGAGGAAAGCTCCTCGTCGGTCGCAATCCACGCGCCCTTCGGGAAGCAAATATTCTCGAAGTGGCTCATCAGCGAGAAGAACGCCTGGCGGTCTTCCAGATACGGCTGCCCTGCGAATGCGCTCGTGACGTAGCTTTCTACGTAATACTGCATCATGGACGCAATGCTCTTCTGCAGGTCCTCTCCGTCGAGCACCTGCCGGCGCTGCTCGTAGATGATCTTGCGCTGCGTGTTCATGACATCGTCGTATTCCAGAACGCTCTTACGCGCCTGATAGTTGCGGCTTTCAACCGTCTTCTGGGCATTTTCAATCGCACCGGAGAGAATCTTTGCGTCGATCGGGGTGTCTTCATCGATGCCGAGTGTCTCCATCATGTGCATGACGCGCTCAGAGCCGAACAGGCGCATGACATCGTCCTGCAGCGACAGATAGAACTGCGTCTCGCCGGGGTCTCCCTGACGGCCGGAGCGTCCGCGCAGCTGGTTATCGATACGCCGCGACTCGTGCCGCTCGGTGCCGATGATGAAAAGACCGCCAGCCTTGCGTACCAACTCCGCCTGCTTGTCGACCTCCACCTTATATTTGGCGTAGGCGTCTTTATAAGCGGCTCTTGCCGCAAGAATTTCGGGGTCCTGCGTCTCGGCAAAGGAGTTGGATTCGGCGATCAGCTCGTCGGAAAGCCCCTGCTTTTTGAGATCGCTCTTTGCCATGAATTCCGCGTTGCCGCCGAGCATGATATCGGTGCCGCGGCCTGCCATGTTGGTTGCAATCGTCACTGCACCCAAGTGACCTGCCTGCGCGACAATTTCGGCTTCTTTTTCGTGGTGCTTGGCATTCAGTACGTTGTGAGGGATTCCTTCGCGCTTCAAAAGCTGCGAGAGAAGCTCGGATTTTTCAATCGAAATCGTGCCGACCAGAACCGGCTGCCCCTTGGCGTGGCACTGCTTGATCTTGGCAATGACGGCGCGGAACTTTCCTGCCTCCGTTTTGTAGACGATGTCGGGGTTGTCGATTCGGATGACGGGCTTGTTCGTCGGAATTTCGACCACGTCAAGGTTGTAGATGCCGCCGAACTCCTCTTCCTCTGTGAGCGCCGTGCCGGTCATGCCGGAGAGCTTGCCGTAAAGCCGGAAGAAATTCTGGAAGGTGATGGTGGCAAGCGTCTTATTTTCGCTCGCGACCGAAACGCCCTCCTTGGCCTCGATTGCCTGATGCAGACCCTCGTTGTATCGCCGACCGTACATCAGACGACCCGTAAACTCGTCGACAATGATGACCTGCCCGTCCTTGACGACGTAGTCGATGTCCTTTTTCATCAGCCCACGCGCCTTCATCGCCTGATTGATGTGGTGCGAAAGCGTGGCATTTTCCGCATCGGCAAGGTTCTCCACGCCGAAGAACTCTTCGGCTTTTTTGATGCCCGCCTGCGTCAGAGATACCGTGCGGTCCTTTTCGTCGACCACGTAGTCGCAGTCGTACTGGTCCTGAAGCTCCTTGTCGTCGGTGGTGGAGAAGACCTGCTTTTTGAGCCGGGCGACAAAATAGTCCGCCATCTCGTAGAGCTTGGACGATTCCTCGCCCTTGCCGGAGATGATCAGCGGTGTTCTTGCCTCATCGATCAGAATGGAGTCGACCTCGTCGACGATGGCAAAGGCATGTCCGCGCTGGACCATTTCCTCTTTGTAAATCGCCATGTTGTCGCGCAGGTAGTCGAAGCCCAGCTCGTTGTTGGTGCCGTAGGTGATGTCCGCGGCATAGGCGGCGCGCCGCTCGGCAGGGGAGAGGTCGTGGACAATCAGACCCACCGAAAGCCCCAGGAAGCGGTAGACCTTGCCCATCCACTCTGAGTCGCGCTTGGCAAGGTAATCGTTGACGGTGACGATGTGAACGCCCTCGCCGGTGAGCGCGTTTAAGTAAGCCGGAAGAATCGCGACGAGCGTCTTGCCTTCGCCGGTCTTCATTTCGGCAATTCTGCCCTGATGCAGAACGATGCCGCCGACGACCTGCACACGGTACGGGCGCATGCCGAGCACGCGGCTTGCCGCCTCGCGGATGGTTGCGAACGCCTCCGGCAGCAGATCGTCGAGCGTTTCACCGCCAGCAAGACGTGTTTTGAATTCCTGCGTCTTGGCACGCAGTTCGTCGTCCGAGAGCTTTTTATACGGCTCTTCGAGCGCCATGACCTTGTCGACCGTGGCGCTGAGCTTTTTGACCTCGCGCTCCGAGCGCGTTCCGAACATTTTTGTAAACAGTCCCATATCCTTCTGCCTTCCTGCGCCTTTTCCGCGGCGCGAAGTGATTTGCTGCATTCCTGAAATTACATTATACCATAGTTGGAGGGCTAAAAAAAGAAGAAATTGTGAATTTCCACGTCGATGCGTGCCTTGATTTACCTGTCGGATGCTGGTAAAATAGGGCGCGTAACAGAAAAAACAGAGTGAGGGTTTGACATGGCAATTCGTTTGGCGGCGCTGGATGTGGACGGTACGCTCCTTGCGCCGGACAACTCCATTACGCCAGCGACAAAAGAAGCAATTCGCGAGGCAAAGGCGGCGGGCATTGAAATCGTCGTATGCACGGGGCGCGCGTTCGTCGAGGTGCGCGACATTCTGCGCCAGTTGCCGGAGGTGCGGTACTTAAGCTGCGGCACAGGCGCCTACGCGCTCGACGTGTGGACGATGGAAACGCTCTATGAGTGCAGCATGCCGGAGGAGCTCGGCAGGCAGGCGTATCGCGCGGTGGCGCAGGCGGACTGTATGGTGCATTTCTACACGGGGCTTTCGGTCCGCCATTCGCGCTGGTGCATGGACCATTTTACCGATTATATGGAAGAAAAAATGCGCACGCTCATGGAGCAGTCGCACATCATCGTGGACGATCTGGACGCCTTTGTGGAGAGCTATCACGGTCCGGTCGAAAAGCTCTATGTGACATTCCCGAACCGCGCGGAATATGAAAAGGCGTATGAAGCGGTCAGAAAGCTTCCCGTTTTTCTGACCGACGGCGGCTGGGCAGTCGATCTGGAGGTCATGAGCCGGGATACCGACAAGGGCGTTGCGCTGCGGGCGCTGGCGGAAAAGCTGGGCATTGCGCGCGAGCAGGTTCTGGCGATGGGCGACAGCGGCAACGACTGTGCGATGCTCCGCTATGCCGGCGTCGGCGCGGCAATGGGCAACGCGGGCGAGCAGGCGAAGAAGGCAGCCGACGTGATTGCACCGAGCAACCGCGAAGACGGCGTGGCATGGATGCTCCGGCGCGCGGCGAGAGGAGAAGTTTAAGATGCAGACGGGAGAGCTGACGCTTCAGATGGCGCTGATTGTGGCGGTCGGCGTATTTCTCGCGTCGTTCACAGACGCCATCGCAGGCGGCGGCGGAATTATTTCGGTGCCGACGTACCTGATTGCCGGGCTTCCGGCGCACTATGCGCTGGGGACGAACAAGCTCTCGGCAGGGCTCGGGACGATTGCCTCGACCGGGCGGTTTATCAAAAACGGCTACGTCGACTGGAAGCTCGGCGTGCCGTCGATCGTGCTGGCGCTCATCGGCGCGCACTTCGGAACGAGCCTGCAGCTGATGATCGAGGAAAAATATTTGCAGTATCTGCTGCTGATTGTGCTGCCGGTGGTGGCGTTCGTGGTGCTGCGCCAGCGGGAGCTGCCGGAAGAAAAGGGCGAGATTGCGCCCAAAAAGCAGATGGCAATTGTGTGCGCGGCATCGCTGGTTGTGGGCGCCTACGACGGATTCTACGGACCCGGTACGGGAACGTTTCTGCTGCTCATTTTCTGCAATCTGGCCAAGATGGACGTGCGCACCGCGGGCGGTAATGTGAAGCTCGTGAACCTTGCCTCCAATATGGGCGCGCTCTTTACAAGCCTCATGAGCGGCAAGGTGTTTATTGCGCTGGGGCTCATCGGCACGGTGACAAGCGTGCTGGGGCACTACATCGGCTCCGGGCTCGCGATCAAAAGCGGCTCGAAGATTGTCAAGCCCACGGTCGTGATTGTACTTATTTTGCTGGCAGTCAAAGTCATCCAGGGACTTATTACAGGATAACAGAACAGGAGTGTGCATATGAAAAAGACCATTGGCATTCTCGGCGGCATGGGACCGCTTGCAACGGCAGACCTCTTCCGGAAGATTACGTTACTCACAAAGGCGAGCTGCGACAATGACCACATCCGCGTCTACATCGACTCCAACGCGCAGATTCCCGACCGCACGGCGGCAATTCTGCATGGCGGCAAAGATCCGCTGCCGCAAATGCGCGCGGCGCTGCATTCGCTCGAGGCGTGCGGGGCGAGCTGCGTGATCATGCCCTGCAACACGGCGCACTATTTCCTGCCTCAATTGCAGGCGGAGACGAAGCTGCCGTTTTTGAGCATGCTGGAGGCGACGGCAAAGGCGTGCGCAAAGTTCTACCCCGGAAAGACGGCGGCCGTGCTTGCCACGAAGGGGACGCTCGCAACCGGTCTTTATGAAAAAGCGCTCGAAAAAGAGGGCGTCTCGTTTATCATTCCGGACGACGCGGAAAAAGATACCCTGATGCACCTCATTTACGACGTGGTTAAGGCATCGAAGCCGCTGGCTCCGGAGGAGGAAACGTGGAAGGAGCTTCTGGAGGGGCTGCGCAGAAAGGGCGTGGACTACTTCATCCTCGGCTGCACGGAGCTTCCGATTGTTGCCGATACGCTGCCGGAAGACGGACCCTTCATCGATCCTACGGCGGAGCTGGCGAAGGCGGCAATCCGCTTCTGCGGATACGAAACTACGCAGGAGTAACTGCAAACAGCTGCAAATTGCTGTAAATATTGGACCAACACCTGCACGCGACTGGAAAACACAGGAACGTGCAGGTGCTCTTTTTTGCATCTGATCCTGCAAAAAAACTGCGGGACTTGTGAAATGGTTACAAAAGAGAAACGAATGAAATCGTTTCATTTGTCAAAAATATAACGAAAACTTTGGGGAACTTTACGAAAATTTAACGTGATGCAAAAAATTCTTTACATCCCTTCACACGAATGATAAAATCACAGTGCGGTAGGATGTGAAAGCTTCCGCAAATATGAATTTGAGGAGAAAAGAGTCTATGAAAGAAAAGAAGAAGCTCGGTCTTGGCGTATGGATCATGATCGGTCTGGCTGCCGGTATCGCATTTGGCGCGATTCTCTGGGCAACCATGGGTGCAGAAGCTGCCACCGATTTTACGGCAAGCTATCTCAAGCCCTTCGGAGACATTTTCGTCAACCTTCTGAAGTTCATTGTTGTGCCTCTGGTTCTGCTTTCCATCATGGACGGCATGTTCTCCATGGGCGATATCGGCAAGGTCGGTAAGATCGGCTGGAAGACCGTTGTGTACTTCCTTGCCACGACGGCTGTTGCCTGCGTGATCGGGCTTGTGGTTGCAAACCTCTTCAAGGGCAGCTTCCCGGTTCTGTCTCTTGCCGAAGACGCGGCATATGAGGCAAAGGAAAGCGACATCATGACCACGATCAAGAACATCTTCCCGTCCAACTCGGTGCAGCCGATGATCGACGCTTCGATGCTCCAGATCATTGTCATCGCGCTGCTGTTCGGCTGCGGCGTCCTCGTAGCCGGCGAAAAGGGCAAGCCCTTTGCAACGTTCATTTCCTCGTTCAACGAGGTCACGCAGACGGTCATGTCCTTCATCCTCCGCGTTTCCCCGATCGGCGTGTTCTGCCTGATGAGCTGGGTCGTCGCGGCGCAGGGTCCGAAGATCCTCGGCTCTCTGGGTCTGGTTCTGCTGGCGGCATACATCGGCTACATCATTCACACCGTTCTCGTTTACAGCCTGTCCGTCAAGGTTTTCGCCGGCATGAGCCCCCTGAAGTTCTTCAAGGGTATCCTGCCCGCAGCTGTGTTCGCCTTCACCTCCACGTCCTCCGTCGCTTCTCTGCCGGTTTCCAAGGAGTGCTGCGATGAGATGGGTGTTGAGAAGGACATTTCCTCGTTTGTTCTGCCGCTCGGCGCAACGATCAACATGGACGGCACCGCGATCTATCAGTGCGTGGCTGCAATCTTCCTGGCAAAGTGCATTGGCATGGACCTCGGCATCACGCAGATGGTCACCATCGTCGTCACCGCGACCCTTGCCTCCATCGGCACCGCCGGTACCTCCGGTGCGGGCATGATCATGCTGGCAATGGTCCTCGAGGCTGTCGGCATCCCGACGACCTACATCGGCATCATCTACGGCATCGACCGCCTGTTTGACATGGGCCGTACGGCGCTGAACGTTGTCGGCGACGCGTCCTGCGCCATCTGCGTCAACCATTGGGAAGCCAAGGCTGCGGCACAGAAGGCTGCAAAGTAAGATTTCCATTACCCCCGATTGCCCGCCGAGAACCGGCGGGCAATTTTTACGGAATCCTTCCATATTTGTACCGCCTCTTCGCTTGCTTTTTAGCGAGGAACTGGTATACTGTAACATAGAAAGCGGCGCAGAAAGCGCGGCTGAAAGACGAAAAAATACGGAAAGAAAGGTTGCGGAACAATGAGCGTTGCATATAAAGACCGCACACACGAAGAACTGAAGCAGGAGCTGGCAAGCGCGCAGGCGGCATACGAAGCGCTGAAGGCGCAGAATCTCAAGCTCAACATGGCGCGCGGCAAGCCTGGCAAAGAGCAGTTGGATCTGGTATCCGATCTTCTGACGATTCTCCATAGCCCCGAGCAGTGCATGTGCGACGGCATGGATGTAAGAAACTACGGCGAGCTTTCGGGTCTGCCGTCTGCAAAGCGGCTGTTTGCCGACATTCTCGGCTGCAAGCCAGAAGAGTGCTTCGTTGGCGGCAGCGCGTCGCTGACCCTCATGTATGACGCCGTCTCCAAGGCGGTGACGCACGGCATGCTGCACTCGGAAAAGCCGTGGTGCAAGCTCGACAGCGTTAAGTGGCTTTGCCCCGCCCCGGGCTATGACCGCCACTTCAAGATCACCCAGTCGTTCGGTTTCGAGATGATCACTGTTCCCATGACGCCCACTGGACCCGACATGGATCTGGTTGAGCAGCTGGTGAAAGACCCGGCGGTCAAGGGCATGTGGTGCGTGCCGAAGTATTCCAACCCCGACGGCATTATCTACTCCGACGAGACGGTTCACCGCATTGCCAATATGAAGCCGGCGGCGAAGGACTTCATGCTCATGTGGGACAACGCCTACTGCGTGCATGAGTTCGACGGCGATTTCGTTCCGTTTGAAGACATTCTGACCCTCTGCCGCGAAGCGGGCAACCCCGACATGGTCTTTGAATTTGCATCTACCTCAAAGATCACCTTCCCGGGCGCGGGCATTTCCGTCATGGCTTGCTCGGAGGCAAATCAGGCGTACATGCAGAAGCTGATGGGCATTCAGATGATCTCCTACGACAAGGTCAACGAGCTGCGCCATGTACTGTATCTCAAGGACAAGGAAACGACGCTGGCGCTGATGAAGAAGCATGCGCAGGTGCTTGCCCCGAAATTCCGCTGCGTGCTGGAAAAGCTGGACACGCAGATCGCGCCGCTCGGCATTGCAACCTGGCAGCGCCCGAAGGGCGGCTACTTTGTCTCGGTCAACACCGAACCGGGTCTTGCCAAGCGGACCCTGGCGCTCTGCAAGGAAGCGGGCGTCGTGATGACGGGCGCGGGCGCAACGTTCCCCTACGGCGTTGACCCGCAGGACTCCAACATCCGCATTGCCCCGTCGCTGCCCCCGGTTCATGAGCTGGAGCAGGCGATGGAGATCTTCTGCACGAGCCTCAAGCTGGCGGCGCTGGAAAAGCTGCTTGCATAATTACCGCAAAACGTTTACAATAAACACAGGGCGTCCGGAGCCATGGCGGCTCCGGACGCTCAGTCTGTCGAAAAACCTTTCTAACCTACGATTTCGGAAAGGAAGATAGTGTGAAAGAAACCCATCAGGGGTGTCTTTCGCGTTCAATCAACCAGTTTTTCAAACTTTTTTGAAGTTTGAAAAACTGCCCAGCGTGACAAAAAGACTTTTTGACACGCTGGGCGTCCGGAGCCATGACGGCTTCGGACGCTTTTTGCAATCCCAACGAATGGGGGCTACGAAATGAAACGAATCTGTATTGGCGTGATGGCGCATGTCGACGCCGGAAAGACGACGCTTCTGGAGGCAATGCTCTACCGGGGCGGTGCGACGCGGCGGCTCGGCAGAGTGGACCATCAGGATGCCTTTTTGGATACGGACGAGCAGGAACGCGCGCGCGGCATTACGATCTTCTCCAAGCAGGCGGAGCTGGCGCTGCCGGAGGCGGAGATTACCTTTCTCGACACGCCGGGGCATGTGGACTTTTCTGCCGAAATGGAGCGGACGCTGCAGGTGCTGGACTATGCGCTGCTGCTTGTGAGCGGCACGGACGGCGTGCAGAGCCACACCAGAACGCTCTGGCAGCTGCTCCGGCGCTATCAGATTCCGACCATCGTTTTTGTCAACAAGATGGACCTGCCCGGCAAGGGACGAGACGGCATCTTGCAGGAGCTGCGGCAGGAGCTTTCGGAAAACTGCGCGGCGTTTGACGCAGACGAAGCGGCGCTTCACGAGGAGCTGTCGCTGCTGGATGAGGCGCTCATGGAGCAGGTCTTGAAGACCGGGCAGCTGGAGGACGCGCAGATTGCGGGGCTGATTGCAAAGCGGCGCGTGTTCCCGTGCTTTTTTGGTGCGGCGCTGCAGCTGCAGGGAGTCGATGAGCTGCTGTCTGCCTTGCAGCGCTATACGGTCGCGCCGTCCTATCCGGCAGAATTTTCAGCGCAGGTCTATAAAATTGCGCGCGGCGAAAAAGACGAACGGCTGACGTTTTTAAAGGTCACGGGCGGCTGCCTGCGCGTCAAGCAGGCGCTGCGCGCAGAGAACTGGGAGGAGAAGGCAGACCAGCTCCGGCTCTATTCCGGCAATAAATATACGCTTTTGCAGCAGGCGCGCGCGGGTATGGTCTGCGCGGTGACGGGGCTTTCCCGGACACAGGCGGGCGAACACCTGGGCGCAGGAAGACCGGCGCAGGCGCCCGTTCTGGAGCCGGTGCTGGAATACCGGATGCACGCAGACACCGACGATCTGCAGGGCGCCTACTTGAAGCTCCGCAGACTCGAAGAGGAGGACCCGCAGCTGCATCTGGTCTGGGACCATCAGCTAAGGGAAATTCGTGTGCAGCTGATGGGACCGGTGCAGATGGAGATTCTGCAGCGGCTGATTGCCGCACGCTTCGGGCTATCCGTCCGCTTTGACGAGGGAAACATCGTCTATAAAGAGACGATTGCCGCGCCCGTCGAGGGCGTGGGGCACTATGAGCCGCTGCGGCACTATGCCGAGGTCCACCTGCTTTTAGAGCCCGGCGAGCCGGGAAGCGGCATTGTGCTCGACACGATGTGCAGTGAGGATGTGCTGGCGCGCAGCTGGCAGAGGCTTATCTTCACACACTTGCAGGAGGCGGTGCAGCCGGGCGTTCTGACCGGAAGCCCCGTGACCGATCTTCGCATCACGCTGGTTTCCGGCAAGGCGCATCTGAAGCACACGGAGGGCGGCGATTTCCGGCAGGCGACCTACCGCGCGGTGCGGCAGGGACTGCGCAAGGCACAGTCGGTGCTGCTGGAGCCGTGGTACTCGTTCCGGCTGGAGCTGCCGTCGGGCATGCTCGGGCGGGCAATGACGGATTTTGAGCGGATGCACGCCGAGCTTTCCGCGCCGGAGCTGACGGGGGAGCGAGCCGTTCTCACAGGCGCAGGACCGGTCCGGCTGCTGCGCGAATATACGGCGGAGGTCACGTCTTATACCAGAGGGCAGGGCAAAATCTCGTATCAGCCGACGGGCTACCGCCCGTGCGCGCAGCAGGACGAGATTGTCAAAAGAATCGGCTATGACCCGGAGCGCGATCTTCTGCATCCGACGGGCTCCGTCTTCTGCAGCCACGGCGCGGGCTTTGAGGTCAAGTGGGACGAGGTCGACCGGATGGCGCATCTGCCGCTGCTGGATTTCTCGCCGAAGCAGGAGCCGGAAAAGCCGCAGAGAATCGTCCGTTCGGTTGCGCCCGGCGGCGCGCCAGAGCTGGAAAAAGAGCTGCTGGCGATCTTCGAGCGGACGTATGGGCAGATTAAGCGGCGCGACGTGCTTCCCATGATGGCGCTTCGCTCGCAGGACAAAAAAGAACTGCTGGCAAGGATGGAACCGGCGGAGGAGTTTGTGCTGGTCGACGGCTACAATATTATCTTCGCCTGGGACGAGCTGAAGGAAATCGGGCGCGACAGCCTGGACGCGGCGCGGCATGTGCTGATGAACCTGCTGTGCAACTATCAGGGCTACCGCGGCTGTAATCTGATTCTGGTGTTCGACGCCTATAAGGTGCCGCAGAATCTGGGAACAGTCGAAAAGTATCACAATATATTTATTGTATATACGCAGGAAGCGGAGACGGCGGACTCGTATATCGAGCGCGTGACCTATGAACTGCGCGGCAGAAAGCGTGTGCGCGTGGCAACGTCCGATAATTTAGAGCAGCTGATCATTCTCGGGCACGGCGCGGTGCGCGTGTCGGCAAAGAGCTTTCACGACGAGGTCATGCAGACCCAGCAGGAGATCGAGCGCATTCTCGCGCAGAACAATCAGAAAAATCAATAGTTCGATACCGGCGGTGCGCAAAGGGCGTATCGCCGGTTTTTCTGTGCCTGCGGGGAGTAAAAAATATATGGATTCTGATATACCGAAGACGGCTTCGGCGGAAAAGATGCATGCTGCGTTCGGAAGGATCAGAAACCAACCGGCAGACGCTGCCGGAAAATTCCCTGTTTTTGTCGGATGAAAAAACAGAAACCAACCGGACCGACTGGAAAATCTGTGTGGTGAAAAATAAAATACTGCCATATGAATTTATATATATCATATCAGGAATATGAAATTATATAAAAAGTGATATATTTATTAAGGAAAAATATATCGATAAAAAAATACTAATTTTTGATGATAAATTTACGGATTTTTTCGTGAAATGCAAAAGAAAACTTGATTTTTTAAGTGGGATGATTTATCCTAATAGGCGAGTGGAGTGAATGCAAACAACAGTTTTTTTCATCCGTTCCGCGAAAGGGAAAAATTGGGGCGGATGGAAGACAGGGTGCAGGTATGACAAAAACAGGGAAAATTCTCCGGGGACTTCTCCTTGCGGCGCTGCTGCCGCTGCTGTGCGGCTGTCGCGCCCAAAAGGCATCCACTGAGTTTTTTGCCATGGACACGGTCATGCAGCTCACGGCATACGGTGCATACGCAGACGCGGCGGTGGATGCTGCCGAGGTCGAGATTGCAAGGCTCGACGCGAAGTTTTCGGCGCAGAATGTAAACAGCGAGATTGCAAAGCTCAACGCGGGCGGCTTCTGTGAAGACGACGAGACGCTGCGCGTGCTGGCAAGCGCGTATCAGATTGCAGCGCTTACCGAGGGCGCGTATGACCCGACGGTGTATCCGCTGATGCAGCTCTGGGGCTTTGGAACGGAGCATGCGCAGGTGCCGCAGCGGGCGGCAATCGAGACGGCGCTGGAGGCGGTCGGCTATGAAAAGCTCCCGGCAGTGAAGGCGCCCTACCAGCTGCCTGAGGGTATGGCGATTGATCTCGGCGGCATCGGAAAGGGCTTCGCGGCGCAGACGGTGCGCCGGTGTCTGCAGAAGCAGGGCATCCAATCGGCGGTTTTGTCGCTTGGCGGCAATGTGACGCTGCTCGGCAGCAAGCCGGACGGTGCGGACTGGACCGTAGGGCTGCAGGACCCGCAGACGGACGGCTGCTTCGGCTATGTCAGCGCGTCGGACGTCAGCGTTGTAACATCAGGCGGCTATCAGCGGTATTTTGAGGAAAACGGCAAACGCTACTGGCACATTTTGGATGCAAGGACCGGCATGCCCGCCGATACGGGAATTCGTTCTGTAACGGTTGTGAGCGCAGACGATACGCTTGCCGACGGGCTCTCCACGGCGCTTTTCGTGATGGGGCTCGACCGCGCGGCGCAGTTCTGGCGCGAAAGCCGCGATTTTGAGGCGGTATTCCTGCTGGACTCTGGCGAGATTTATGTGACGCAGGGGTTGGAGGACAGCTTCCGCTCCGAGCGGAGCTTCGAGGTGCTTGCGCGATGAAAAACCGGACTTGGGCAATGGTATTTGTATCTGCGATTGCGGCGCTGCTGCTTGTGTGGAAGCTTCTTCCGGCGGGCAGCGGGCAGACAGCCGGTGTGTATCAGGACGGCAGGCTGATCCGGACGATTTATTTGCCGCATGCGGGGCAGACCGAGACCTTCGAGGTTCCGGGGCCGGCAGGCGGCAATACGATCGAGGTTTCCGCCGAGGGCGTAAGGGTAAGCGCTGCGGGCTGTCCGGACGGGGTTTGTGTGGCGCACGGGCTTTTGAAGGCGGGCGGAGGACCGATTATCTGCCTGCCGAACCGGCTGGTGATTGCGTTTACAGACGATACGCGCGCAGACGGCGCGGATGTGATTGCCGGCGGGAGGAGCTGAGAGATGAAAAAGCTGCAAAAGCTCACGCTGGCGGCGCTTCTGACGGCTGCGGGACTGGTGGTCTTCGTGATTGAAGCGCAGCTGCCGCCCCTGACCGCAATCCCCGGCATCAAGCCGGGCCTCAGCAATGTGTTTACGATGCTGATGCTTTTCTGGGTCGGACCCGGCTGGGCGCTCGGGACGATGTTCGTCCGGGTGAGCCTCGGGAGTTTGCTCACTGGTCAGACGATGGCATTTTTCTACAGCTTATCCGGCGGCTTTGCGGCATTCCTCGTCATGTGGGCGCTTCGCAAGCCGCTCGGCGAGCAGAAGCTCTGGGTACTCAGCGCATTCGGCGCGATGGGGCACAATCTGGGGCAGATGGCGGCGGCGGTCTTCATCAGCCGCACAAGCGCAATTTTGTATTATCTTCCGGTCCTGCTGGTTTCCGGCATTGTGACCGGGATTTTTACCGGTCTGTGCGCGCAGCTCGTATCAAAACGCGCGCGGCAGGCAGGTCTTTTCAGCAAGTAACAGCTTGTTCCAAAATGAGCATTTGAGGGAGGAATTTGATTGAAGCGGTACTTACATGGAATCCATGTAGCGGGGCATAAGTCGACGGCGCAGATGAGCGCGGTCAAGCTGCCGCTGCCGGATTCGGTGGTCATTCCGATGGCTATGCATATCGGCGCGCCGGCAAAACCGGTGGTCAAGGTCGGAGACTATGTCAAGACCGGCCAGCTGATCGGCGAACCGGGCGGCTTTGTCTCCGCACCGATCTACGCAAGCGTCTCCGGCACCGTGAAGAAAATCGGCGAAATGCTGGGCTCAAACGGACGGATGATGCAGACAGTTGAAATTGAGTCCGACGGACTCGACGCCCGCTGGGAGGGCATTGCACCTCCGAAGTTAGATACCATGCAGGACTTCCTGGACGCCGTGCGCGCCAGCGGCCTGGTTGGCTTGGGCGGCGCGGGCTTCCCGACGGTCGTCAAGCTGACGGTCAAGAATCTCGACCAGATCAAATGCGTGATCATCAACGGCGCCGAGTGCGAGCCGTACATCACCTCCGATACGCGCGCGATGATCGACTACTCGTTCGACGTGATTGCGGGCTGCCGGCTGCTGCAGAAGTTTTTGAAGGTGCCGCGCATCGTCTTCGGCATCGAGGACAACAAGCCGGAGTGCATTGCGCGTTATAGAGAGCTTGTGAAAAACGAGCAGAACATGGAAGTCATGCCGCTCAAGGCGATGTACCCGCAGGGCGGCGAGAAAGTTCTGATTTACCACGTGACGGGCGAGAAGGTCCCCGAAGGAAAGCTTCCGCTGGACGTCGGCGCGGTGGTTCTCAACTGTACGACGATTTCGTCCATCGCAAGATACTGCAGAACCGGTCTGCCGCTCGTCAAAAAGTGCGTGACGGTCGACGGCTCGGCAGTCAAGAATCCCATGAACGTGCTCGTGCCGATCGGCATGCGGATGAAGGACGTGTTCGAGGCGACCGGCGGCTTTAAGGAAGAGCCGAAGATGGTGCTTTACGGCGGACCCATGATGGGTATCGCGGTGCCGGATCTGGAGCAGCCGATTCTCAAAAACACCAACGCGATTCTCGCTTTCGGAGAAGCCGAGGCGACCCCGCCCGAGCCCACTGCCTGCATCAAGTGCGGCAAGTGCATCGCGCACTGTCCGCTGAGCCTGATGCCATGCGAGATGGAGACGGCTTACAAGAAGGGCAACATTGAGCGTCTGATGCACCTGAAGGTCAACCTCTGCATGGAGTGCGGCTGCTGCTCGTTCATCTGCCCGGCGCACCGACCGCTGGTCCAGACCAACAAGCTGGCAAAGGCGCAGGTTATGGCTTATAAGAATGCGCTCAAGGCAAAGGCGGAAGCCGAAAAGCAGAAGGAGGCGGCAAAATGAGTCAGATTGTTGCGGCTTCGCCGCATGTAACAACGAAAAATTCTACCGCGGTGATTATGCGCGATGTGCTGATTGCGCTGTGTCCTGCGCTGATCGCGGGCTGCGTCGTCTTTGGGCTGCGCGCGCTGCTGGTAGTTGCGGTCACAACGGCGGCTTGTATCTTTTTCGAGTGGGGCTATGAAAAGCTCTGCGGCAAGCCCAGCACCATCTGTGATCTTTCCGCAGCAGTCACCGGCGTGCTGCTGGCGATGAACCTGCCGGTATCGATTCCTCTGTGGCAGGCGGTCTTCGGCGCACTGGTTGCGATGGTCGCGGTCAAGGGGCTGTTCGGCGGCATCGGCAAGAACTTTGCCAACCCCGCCATCACGGCTCGTATCGTCATGTTCCTCGCATTTTCGAAGAGCATGACCGCGTGGGTCTTCCCGGACGCGGTGTCGAGCGCGACGCCGCTTGCCATGATGGCAAACGGGGAATCGGTCGATTATCTGACGCTTCTGCTCGGCAACCACGGCGGCTGTCTGGGCGAGACGAGCGCGCTGGCGCTTCTCATTGGCTTTGCCTATCTTCTCATCCGCGGCGTGATTTCCTGGCATACCCCGGTGTGCTTCGTCGGCACTGTGTTTGTCATGAGCCTGATTCTCGGGCAGGACGCCGTGGGTCAGATCCTTTCGGGCGGTCTGATGCTGGGCGCAATCTTCATGGCAACGGATTACTCCACGACGCCGTCCACCGACTGGGGCAGAGTTCTCTTCGGCATCGGCGCGGGCTTACTCACGGTGCTCATCCGCTTCTACGGCGCATACGCCGAGGGTGTTTCGTTCGCCATCCTCTTCATGAACATCCTCACGCCCTATCTGTCCCGTTGGACGGAGACGAAACCGTTTGGAGGTGTAGCGGCATGAGTGAAAAACAGGGTATCATCAAAGCGGTTGTCGTACTGGTTGTGATCTGTTTCGTAATCTCCGGCGCGCTCGCCGTTGTCAATTCGTTCACGGCGCCCGTGTCCAAGGCAAACGCCGAGGCAAGAGAAACTGCCGCGCGGCAGGAGCTGATTCCCGAGGCAGGCGACTTTGAACAGGTCACGGAGGGACTTCCGGAAAACGTGCTGAGCGCCTATGTCGGCAAAGCGTCCGACGGCAGCGTCGCGGGCTACGTCATCACAGCCTCCGGCAAGGGCTTCGGCGGTACGATTCAGGTCATGGTTGCCATTTCCCCGGAGGGGACGATTCTGCGCTGCAAGACACTCGATGTCTCCAGCGAAACCAAGACGCTCGGCGGTCAGACGGCAAACGAGAGCTACTACGGTCAGTATGAAGGACAGGACAGCACCCTTTCCGGCGTGAGCGCAATTTCCGGCGCGACCATCACCTCGACAGCCTATAAGGGCTGTGTGGAAGCGGCCTTCCGCGCCTATGAAGTATGTAAGGAGGCAGCAAAATGACGAAGCTTCAAAATCTTCTCAAGGGCCTCATCAAGGAAAACCCGGTTCTGGTTCTGGTGCTCGGCACCTGCCCGACGCTGGCAATTTCCACATCCGTCACGGCGGCGTTCGGCATGGGCATTGCGGCGACGGTGGTTCTGATTCTTTCCAACATGGCAATTTCCGCGCTGCGGAAAGTCATTCCGGACACGGTCCGCATTCCGTGCTACATCACGGTCATCGCCGGCTTCGTGACCATCGTCGAGCTGGTCATGGAGGCATATACCTATGAGCTGTATCAGTCTCTGGGTGTGTATCTGGCGCTGATCGTCGTCAACTGCATCATCCTCGGCAGAGCCGAAATGTACGCCAACAAGCACGGTGTGGTTGATTCTGCGATCGACGGTCTCGGCATGGGTCTCGGGTTTACGCTGGCGCTGTGCGCGATGGCGACCATCCGCGAAATTCTCGGCGCCGGCACCTTCTGCGGTATGCCCATTCCCTGGTTTCACGACAACCCCATCGGCATTCTTACCATGGCGCCCGGCGGCTTCTTCGTGTTCGGCTGCATGATCGCGCTGGTCAACAAGATCACCCACGGCAAGGCAATTACCAAGAAGGAATTCGGCTGTGCGGCATGCCCGGGCTGCGGCAAGGCAGGCTCCTGCAGCGGGAAGGAGGCAAGCGCTGAATGAAAACGGTACTTTTTGTGATTCTGACGGCGGCGATTACCAACAACTACGTGCTCGTCAAGTTCCTCGGCATCTGCCCGTTCCTCGGCGTCTCCAAGAAGCTCGATCAGGCGACCGGCATGTCCATTGCCGTTATCTTCGTCGAGGTTCTGGCAACGGCGGTCACGTGGCCGATCTATCATCTGCTGCTGGCGGGCAAGGTCGACTTCACCTATATGGAGACGGTGGTCTTCATTCTGGTCATCGCGGCGCTTGTGCAGTTGGTGGAAATTGTCCTCAAGCGCTACATTCCCGCGCTTCACAAGGCGCTCGGCGTGTATCTGCCGCTGATTACGACGAACTGCGGCGTGCTGGGCGTGACGATGAACAACATCTCGGACGGTCTGAATTACGTTGACTCGCTGCTGACGGCGCTGGGCTGCGGTCTCGGCTTCTTCCTGGCAATGGTCATTTTCTCGGGCGTCCGCTCCCGTGTAGAGGATGCCGAGCCGCCCAAGAGCTTCGAAGGTCTGCCCATTACGCTGGTTTCGGCTTCGATCGTCTCGCTGTCGTTCTTCGGCTTCTCGGGTGTTCTGGACCGGCTGTTCGGCGGTTAAGGAGGGAAATGCAATGAATGAAATTCTGATTCCCATTCTGGCTGTTACGATGATCGGCTTGATCTGCGGCGTGGGTCTGGCGGTTGCCTCCCACGTGATGGCAGTCAAAGAAGACGAGCGCTTCCCGGCAATCCGCGAGTGCCTGCCCGGTGCAAACTGCGGCGCGTGCGGCTTTACCGGCTGCGACGGCTATGCGAAGGCGCTGCTTACCCCCGGCACGAAGACCAATCTCTGCGTCCCCGGCGGCGCAGAGGCGGCGAGAAAGCTCGCGGCGGTCCTCGGTGTGGAAGCGGAAGCGGTGGAAGCGAAGACCGCGCTTGTCCGCTGCGGCGGCGACTGCGACCATACCTCCCCCAAGGAAGACTACCGCGGCATCGCCTCGTGTCAGGCGGCAAAGCTGTTCTTCGGCGGCAGCGGCACGTGCACCTATGGCTGCATGGGTCTGGGCGACTGCATGAGAGTCTGTCCGCACGGCGCAATTTCCCTGGTCAAGGGGATTGCCTCGGTGGATGCCTCCATCTGTGTCGGCTGCGGCATCTGCGCAAAGACCTGCCCGCAGCAGGTGATTGCCATCGTTCCGAGCCGCGCGAAGACGGCGGTTCTCTGCTCGAACCACGACAAGGGCGCTGTGACGCGTAAGGCTTGCGGCGCGGGCTGCATCGGCTGCATGAAGTGCGTGAAGACGTGCGAGCATGACGCGGTGCATGTCGACGGCAACCTCGCTTCGGTCGACTATGACAAGTGCATCGGCTGCGGCGCCTGCGCGCAGGCGTGTCCGACGGGCGCCCTCCACGAGCTGGTCGCGGCTGCAGCTGCAAAAGCATGTTAATTCCCCCCACCTGATTATTTTGCAACGGGATACAAAGAACAGCCACGGCAGTGTAAGCTGCCGTGGCTGTTCGCGAATTTGCGGAATTTGGGGCGCAATTCGTTGCAATTCCCGCGAAACTGGCGTATGATAGAAAAAACGAACGGAAAGGGTTGGGCGCGATGAAACGGACCGACGAACAATTACAGGAACTTTTGCTGCGGGAGCTGTCCGGAGCGGGAAAGCTGCGGCGCAAGCAGCTCATTGAAGCCGGGATTGCCGCGCTCGGCATGGAAGCCGGGAGTGATGCGGATCTGACGCCCGGGGCGCCGCTGACGATGATGAAAAGCCGGCTCGGCATGGTGCTGACCGGGCTGATTCACGCCGGGTCCATCCGCGAAGACGAGGCAGGCTTTCTGCATCTGGAACGCGCGCAGGATATCGAGTTTGCCCCTGCGGCAATCCGCGCATTTATCACCCGGACAATCGGGGAGCGGCGGGTAATTGGCAAGCAGGAGCTCTACCGGCTGGCGGAGACGCACTTCGGAACCGACAAGACGCCCGGAAAACAGGACGACAACGCGCTCAGAAGCGTGATGGGCCGGTGCCTGGTCGAGATGGAAAAGGAGCGCGGCGTCGTGCGGACCTCGCGCGGCTACCGGCTGGGAACGCCGGGGGACTATCCGGCAACGGAGCTTGGCGGCTGGCTCAGGCAGGCGGCGGAGGGCGGCGATGTCAAGCGCTGCTTTCTCGAGGCGGTTCACACCAAAGGCGGCGAGTGGTTCGAGAGCTACTGCGTGCGTCTGCTGCGCGAATACTATCTCTCCGAGGGCAAAACGGTCGACGAGGGCTTTGTCACCGGCGGCTCCGACGACGGCGGCATCGACGGCATGATTCACACGACGGACGATCTTGGCTATCGCGAGACGATTCTCATGCAGATGAAAAACCGCCATGCGGTTATGACGGCAAAGGATGTGCGCGAATTCTACGGCGCGGTGTGCGCGGAAAACGGCTCGCGCGGCATTTTCATCACGCTCTCCAGCTTTCACCCCGAGGCGCAGAAACTGCTCGACAAGGTCGACAATCTCACGGGCGTGAACGGAGACAAGCTTTTTGAAATCGCGAAGCGCTGCAGGCTGGGGCTGGTGGAAAAAGACGGACGGCTCTGCATCGACGAGGAGCTGCTTCTGAACACATAAGGAGAAGACAATGACAGCAGAACAGATGTGGCATGCGTATTGTGAAAGCAGCGGCGTGTCGGAACAGACGCCTTATAGCGCATGGGCGTTTTGCGGTGGCGGCGCGGTCGGCGACGAGCTTGCGCAGTTGGTGCTTGCCGGAACAAAGACGGCGACGGCAAGCGCACTGCTTGCGTTTGAACTGGAGCAAGAGCCGCTGCCGAAGGTCGGAGAATACAGTGTGATTCTGCTCGATAGCGGCGAGGCAGCGGGCGTCATCTGCGACACGAAGGTGACGCTTGTACCCTTCGACGAGGTTTCGGGCGAGCATGCCTACAGGGAAGGCGAGGGCGACCGGTCGCTGGCGTATTGGAAGAAGGTTCACCGCGAAGCGTTTACGCCCGATTTTGAGGCAGCCGGGAAGCCCTTCGACGAGCACGGGCTGTGCGTCCTGGAGGAATTTGCGCTGCTTTATCCGGCAATAGCAAAATAAAAAGGGAAGGCGATAAGCCTTCCCTTTCTGTGTGTTAAAACCTCGTAGAGTTTCGCCATCCGCAGATGGCGAAATATAATGGAAATTCATGTTATCCGGCGGCTTCGCCGACCGGACAGGACATCCGTTAGCGGTTTTACCGCTTACGGATGTCGCGTACCCCTTGCGGGTAAACATACCTGTCACCTCGCAAGTGTAAGTTTTTTGTGCGGAGCGCAAAAAACTTGCGCGCAGTCGAGGTGCAGCTTCTTAATCAAAAAAGCGTCAGCTTTTTTGATTACCGTGTCAGGAAGAACATCAGGGCGAACAGGATCGTGATGACCCAGGTGCCTGCGTTGACTTCCTTGATCTTGCCGGTGAAGATCTTGATGAAGACGTAGGAGATGAGACCGAATGCGATGCCGTAGGAGATGTTGTAGGTCAGCGGCATGAACGCAACGGTCATAAAGCCGGGAACGGCAGCTGCGGGGTCGTCCCAGTCGATCGAGCGGACGTTCGACATCATCAGAACGCCGACGTAAATAAGCGCTGCGGCGCAGGCGTAGGTCGGAATGAGCTGCGCGACAGGTGCGAGGAACATCGCGATGAAGAACAGCGCGGCGGTTGCCATCGAGGCAAGACCCGTACGACCGCCCTCAGCTACACCGGCGGAGGATTCGACGAACGTGGTGACGGTGGACGTGCCGCAGACAGCGCCGCAGCAGGTGGCAACGGCGTCGGCAAGCATTGCCTTGTCCATGTTGGGGACGTTGCCGTCTTCGGTGAGCATGTTGCCCGCGGCGCAGGCGCCGTAGAGCGTGCCCAGGGTGTCGAACATGTCGACCATGCAGAAGGCGAGCATCGTGGTCAGGAACATGACGATGAAGTTGCTCATGCCGTGTTCTGCGATATAGGGCGAGAAGTCAAAGCCCTCGGTGAAGACCTTGCCGAATGCCTGCGCGCCGAACTCCTTGAACGCGCCGAAGAAATCGGAGGTCAGGTTGGGAGCCACAGCGGTGTTGTAGAAATCGGGAACGGTGATCAGACCGATCGCGTAGTACGCAACCGCGCCGCCGAGCATGCCCCACAGGACCGCGCCCTTGACCTTCTTCTTGGACATGGCGCCGATGGCAAAGACGGCAATGATCGTCAGCAGCATCGGGAAGATGGTTGCCCAGGTTGCCGAGCCGGAGAAAACGTTGAAGGAGGAGAGGTTGACAAGCGTTGCGCCGTCGTCCACGACGATGCCGGCGTTCTGCAGACCGATGAACGCGATGAAAAGACCGATACCGGCGGAGATTGCCGTCTTGACGGCTGCCGGAATGGCGTCAAAAATCATCTTGCGAAGACCCGTGACGGTCAGCAGGACGAATACGATGCCGTCGACGAGGACGAGCACCAGACCGTTCGCATAGCTCAGACCGAAGGTGAAGCAGACGGTGTAGACAAAAAATGCGTTCAGACCCATGCCGGATGCCTGCGCCAGCGGCAGGTTTGCCAGCAGACCGATCAGAACGGTGCCGATGACGGCGGAAATGGCGGTTGCGATGTAGATGGCGCCGTAGCTCACGGTGCCGAGGCTTGCGAACATGCCGGCGTTGACCATCAGAATGTACGCCATTGCCATGAAGGTGGTCACACCTGCCATGATTTCGGTGCGCACGGTCGAGCCGTGTTCCCTCACTTTGAAGTAGTTGCTCATGGGGAAAAATCCTTCCTTTCTTTCACGCGGCAGGGACCCCGCGTCCCCGCCAGTTCTGCCCTTATTATAGGAAAGAAGGCGGCAAAAGGCAAGGCGGGGGAGTAGGACGAAATCCACAAAAAACTAACAGACTTTTTTGCTACCTGACGATTTTTTGATATTTGTTCGGCATTGCGGACAGCTGTCCGAAAACAGCAAAAATCAGACAAATTTTGTACGCCGGACGCGAACCGTCGTGTTCGCCATGGCGGAAAGCAATTGACTTTCCGCTTTCCGGCAGATATAATAATCAAGTGAGACAAAATTAAGTGCGAGGAGAGATACGCATGACATATCCGATGACCATCGCGGGCATCAAACGCGAGTTGCCGCTTTGCAAGGTGGCTGACGATTTCTACATCGGCGCATTTATCATGTTCGGCGACGCGGAGATTACCGTTGCCTGCGCCAAAGAGCTGCTGGCGCGCGCGCCGAAGGAGTACGACTACCTGCTCACGGCAGAGGCAAAGAGCATTCCGCTGATTCACGAGATGGCGCGTCAGTCCGGCGCAAGCGAATATTTTGTCGCGCGCAAGGGCATGAAGGTCTATCTGACCGACCCCATTCATGTGCAGGTGCGCTCGATTACGACGCAGCACGATCAGGACCTGTATCTGTCTGGTGAAGAAGCAGCGAAGATGAAGGGTAAGAAAATCCTCATCGTTGACGACGTGATTTCTACCGGCGAGAGCCTGCACGCATTGGAAGAGCTGGTGCATCAGGCAGGCGGCGAGGTCGCAGGTCGGATGGCGGTGCTTGCCGAGGGCGACGCACAGAAGCGCGAGGATATTGTCTACCTCGAAAAGCTGCCGGTTTTCAACGCAGACGGCACGGTCAAGGGATAATCGCATACATATATAAAGACTGCCATGCAAGCCATGGCAGTCTTTTTTCTTGCCTTTTCCGGGAATTTCTGGTATGATACTGTAAATATCATTTACGGGAGGGCGTTTCCATGACGCTGGGACAGAAGCTTCGACAGACCCGGCTTTCCAAGGGACTCAGCCAGAGTCAGGTAGCGGGCGGCTGTGTGACGAGAAACATGCTCTCGCAGATTGAAAACGATCAGGCATCGCCGTCGATGCGCACGCTGGAGCATCTGGCGCGGGCGCTGGATGTGAGCGTGGGATGGCTGCTGTCAGACGAGCAGACGGATGCGGCGCTGGAAAAAATGCGCCGGGCGCGCACGCTGTTCCGGGAAGAAGATTATGCCGGATGCCTGGCGCTTTTTGCGCAGGATGCGCCGTCCGGCGATGAGATGCTGCTGCTCTGCTCGCAGGCAGCGGGGATGCTGGCGGCGCAGCGACTGGCGGCGGAGAATTTTTCCGGTGCAAAGGAGCTGGCGCAGCAGGCGCTCGACTGGAATCGGAGGAGTCTGTATGCAAGCGCGCAGGTGCAGGTGCAGGCACTCGATGTGCTGGCGCGCTGTGCGATTCAGGAAAAGCAGGCGGACGAGGCGGTAGAGCGTTACCGGACGTTTTATCTGGAACGACAGAGCGCGGTGCGGTATCATTTTACGATGGCGCGGTTTCATCTGCAGCAGGAGCATATTCAGGCGGCAGAGCGCGAGATCTGGTCGATTGCGGAGCTGCCGGACGCGCAGCGTGCAGAATATCTGATTCTGCGCGGCAAAATCGCGGCTAGGCGCGAGCAGTATGAAAACGCGGCGCTATATTTCCATCAGGCGCAGGAGCTGCCGCTCGGAAGAATGCTGGAGCGCGAGCTTTATGAAGGTCTGGAAGTCTGCTGCCGGGAGCTGGGGGATTATCAGCAGGCGTATCTGTATGCCTCGAAGCAGCTGGCAATGCAAAAAGAGACGGGGAAGGAGACGCGTACATGAAAAAACGGGCAATGACACTGGGACTGGCGCTTTTCTGCGCATTTTTGCTCTGTGGCTGCCAAAGAACCACGCCGGCAGCATCTGCGCAGGAGGCGGCACCCGAGCCGGAGGCGGCGGAAGAAACGGTTTTGCTGCTGGGAGAACCTGCGCCTGTGGAGCCCGAGCCGGAACCAGAACCAGAGCCGTTTGCGGCAGGGGAGGAACTCCTCCTTTTCGGAACCCGGATGCCGACGCTGACGGACGGGGAAGCGCTCTATGTGAAGGCGGATGATTTTGCCGCCTGCGCGCAGCTTTCCTGCGTCGTGACGGAAGACGGCGTGATGCTCCGATGGGACGGACGCGAGGAACTGTTCCCCATTTCGCGCCGCGATCAGCTGCAGCCGGGCGATGCCTTTTTGCAGGACGGCGCAGCGTATGTGCCGGTATCTGTCACAGCAGAGCGTTTCGGCTTCGTGTCCGGCGAAGCGGAGGATGGGACGACATATTTTGCAAAACAGCTGACGCTGGACACGCCCGCGGAAAACGTCAACGTACCGGTTCTGATGTATCACGCGGTGAGCGACGATCTGTGGGGCTACTGGGATCTGTTTGTCAGCCCCGAGACGATGGAGCAGGAGCTTTTGTATCTGCAGGAAAACGGCTATGAGACGATCTGGTTTGAGGATCTGTCTCATGTGGAGGATTTCGAGAAGCCCGTGATTCTGACATTTGACGACGGGTATGACGATAATTATACCGAGCTTTTCCCGCTGCTGCAGAAATACAACGCCAAGGCGACGATTTTTGTCATTCCCAAGGCAATCGGCACGCCGCACAAAATGACAGCGGAGCAGGTGCAGGAGCTGTCGCGCTCGGGGCTGGTATCGATTCAGAGCCATACCTATTCCCACGGAAACCTGAGCACGATGGACGAGCAGACGCTGATTTTTGAGATGGAGCAGAGCCAGAACTATCTCGCTGCCCTTACCGGGCAGGTGCCCTACGCGGTTTGCTACCCAGAGGGGACGAGGAGCGAGCTGTCCATCGAGGTTGCCAGGCGGTATTATGCCTATGGGCTTCTGATGAACGGGCAGCTCTATAACACGTCGGACGATCCCATGCGCGTCAAGCGCTTCTACGTGCCGCGCGGCTATGATCTGGGAAGCTTCCGCTGGAGCGTGCAGGACGCAGGCACAAGCCGAAACTGGTAAAGCAAAACAGATGCGCACTCCTGGCAGGGAAAGTGTGAAAGGGGCGGTCTTGGAGCCCCTTTCGCGTCCAATCAAACAAAATTTTGCAAGCCGAAATCTTCGGCTTGCAAAATTTTTGGGCTGCAATGACGCACGCAGTGTGTCATTGCAGATTGAGTTTTTTGCGCAGCATGAACCAGGTCAGAACATACAAAATGGCGCCGATGACGAGCTCGTAGACAAAGAGGCTGGTAAAGAGCAGATGTGCCGTCTTGATGGTGCTGTCCAGAATCGCGGGGGTGAGCAGCGGCGTGACAAGCTCCACGGAAGCCGAAAAGCCGAAGAGCGTGACGATCTGCAGAACGGTCTGGATGACGAAGTAGAACACGACGGACAGCAGCGTCTTGTGCGTTGCAAAGCTGTTGCCGATGGCAATGGGTGCGTAGAACATCAGGCAGGCGGTCACCATCGAGACCAGCAGCACGCCGAGCAGCTCAAGCATGTAGAGCGCGCCGTTGACCATATACTCCCGGTTCACGGAATCGAAGAGCGTGCGGACAAATTCCGGCAGACCCGCAAACATGCCGTCTTCATAGACGGTAAGGACAAGCGCCAGCGCATCCACACAGAACACGGCGATGAACCAGAGCATGGACACCAGAAGTTTCGACCACAGAAGCTGGTGGACGCTCACGGGAAGGGTAAACATCAGGTAGCCCTCGTCGGTCATGAGATTGTTGCGGAAGCGCACGACCATGAGAACGACGCTGAACACGGCCGTGCCGATCAGCGCAAGAAAGAAAGCGAAAATCAGAAGCGTGTTGATGACTGTTATGAATTTCGAGTGTCCGCTCTGGACAACGGCGCTTGTCATGCGCGTAAAGACGCTCAAAAGAAGCGTTAACAAGAGCAGCGGCAGCATCGTGCGGCTTGTGGCGCGCAGCTCGTATTTCATCAGTTTTCCCAGCATTTGAATACCTCCCGGAAAAGCCCGTCAATGGATTTGCCCTGCTGCTCGCGGATGTTTTCGCACGAATCGTGCAGAGCGATCTGCCCGCGGTTCAAAAAGACGACCTCGTCAAGCACCTGCTCGACATCGCCGATGAGGTGCGTGCTGATCACGACGGCAGCGTCGGGGTTATAATTGGTTAAAATGGTATGCAGAATGTAGTCGCGTGTGGCAGGGTCCACGCCGCCGATCGGCTCGTCGAGCAGATAAAGCTTCGCTTTGCGGCTCATGGCAAGAATCAGCTGGACCTTTTCCTTCGTGCCCTTGGACATCTGTTTTAAGACCTGATTGGGCGCGATATGAAGCTGGGCGAGCATCTGCTCGGCTGCCTGGCGGTCGAAGTCTTTGTAGAAATCGCAGAAGAAGTCCAGCACCTGCGTGACCTTCATCCACTGGCTCAGCGCGATGCGCTCGGGAAGATAGGAAAGGACCGCGTTGGTCTGGGGAGACGGCGCTTTGCCGTCAATCAGAATCTGACCCTCCGTGGGCTGCAGCAGCCCGGCGGCGAGCTTGATGAGCGTTGTTTTGCCGCTGCCGTTGGGACCGAGCAGTCCCACAATCCTGCCGGGGTCGATGGCAAGATCGATATGGTCGAGCGCCGTGACGCCGCCATAGGTTTTGGTCAGCTTGTTACATTCCAGAATCGGCATGAGATGATTCCTCCTCACTTTCATTGAACGATTGCAGCAGGACGATCACGTCGCCCACACTGTAGCCGAGAGACTGCATGTTCGACAGAAACTCGGCGATCTGCGTCTTTGCCAGCGCCTGCCGCGCGGATTTGATCTCGTCGGCGTTTTCGGTGACGTATTTTCCGGTTGCGCGCTGGGTATAAATCAGTCCCTCGCGCTCAAGCTCAGAAAACGCGCGCTGGACGGTGTTGGGATTGATGCCCGCCTCGGCGGCAAGCTCGCGCACCGAGGGGAGCTTTTCGCCGGGCAGATAGCGCCCGGTGATGATGCGCCGCTTGAGCGTATCCATGAGCTGGGCGTAGATGGGCAGATGGTCTTGAAATTCCCAGGGCATATCGCACCTCCTGTGTTACTGTATTACGTTGATAATACAGTAACACAGCGATACAGCTTTGTCAAGCGTTTTTGCAGAATTTTTTTAAGACTTCAGCAGGTGGCGAAGCGGAAGGGAATATGGTATACTGGAATAGAAGGATCAGGACACAGCTGCGGAACAGGAGAAGCATATGAAAAAACGACTCGTTTGGATTGGCATGATTCTGCTGGCACTTTGCCTTGCGGCGTATTGGATTGTACCGAACTGGATTCTGGCGAAGCCACGAGAGGCGCTGATCGAATCCGTCCGGCAGGAGCTGGCGGCGGATTGGAAGAGCTGCGGCGTTTCCTTTGCCGCAGAAGGCACGTATCTCGGCGAGACGGTTTTATGGTTCACGATTGAAACGCCGGAGAACACACAGTACAGAGCCGCCGTCTGCCGCCGGCTGGATAACGGGCGGTACCGGCTGACGAAGATCGAAACCCCGAGCATTTATTGCGCGGATATCGTCTCGTATCTTGCAGTATACCTGGTCAACAATTCGGCGTGCCGCGCGATTATCACAAAGGACAACGATTCCGACCGGGAGACTGGAGTCGAGCTTTCTCCGGAAGATCTGCCGTATGTCTATATCATGGACCCGCCGTTTTCTGCGAGCAGCACCGGCTTTTATGACGCGGCGGGAGAGGAAATGCAATTCCGATAACGAAGGATGGAACAAAAAGAATACCGGGAGGTGGGCGTATGTACCCGAAACGAAAAGCAAAAAGTGACCGCGAGCGGTTTTTGGAAAGCTTCAAAAAGAAGGTTGGCTGCGCGCCGGAGGTGTATGTGCGGCGCAAGCTGGCAGCAGGGATGCAGGAAGAGGAGCTGGCGAAGCTCTATGACATGCTTGCCATCGAGATTGCACGCAGAGCTTCCTGCACGGCGATTCGCTATGCGGATGTCTTAAAAACGCCGGAGCCGAAGGAAGTACACCGGCAGAAGGCGGCGAGCTTCCGGGTGCCGGTGTGCGAAAAATGTGGGGCAAATATGGTCCTTCGCACCGGGCAGTCCGGCGCGCGCAAGGGGAAGAAGTTCTGGGGCTGCTCCAATTATCCGGCGTGCCGGTATACAAAAAATATCGAAGAGAAGAAGATATGAAAAATTTCAAACTGACCATATCCTACGACGGCTCGCGCTACTCCGGCTGGGAGCGCCAGCCGGGACGAGACACCATTCAGGGCAAGTTAGAGACCGTACTCAGCCGGATGGTAAACGCAGAGGTCAATGTCATCGGCGCGGGCAGAACCGACGCGGGCGTGCATGCCCGGGCGATGGTTGCAAACTGTTATCTGGAAACCGAACTGCAGCCGGACGAAATCCGCGACTATATGAACCGGTATCTGCCAGACGATATCTGTGTGGATGAGGTGAAGCTTGCCGCCGACCGGTTCCATGCCCGATACCGCGCGGTGGGAAAGCTCTATACCTACACCTGCTACGTGGGCGTGACGAAGCCGGTTTTCAACCGCAAATACGTCACGACGCTCGATTACGTGCCGGATGTGGCGGCGATGCAGCGAGCGGCGGTAATACTGACAGGCGAACATGATTTTAAAAGCTTCTGCTCAAACCCGCAGATGAAAAAATCGACGGTGCGCACCGTCGACTCCATTGAAATCGTGCGCAAAAAGGACTACATCTACTTCAATTTCCACGGCACCGGTTTTTTGCAGAACATGGTGCGCATTCTGGTTGGAACACTGTTAGAAGTCGGACAGGGAAAGCGGACAATAGAAAGCGTGCAGGATACACTCGACGCGCGCGACCGGACGACCGCAGGTTACACCGCGCCGCCGCAGGGCTTGAGCCTGATGCGTGTAGATTATTGAGTTGGGGGCGTATTCTTTTGTTGGAAGAATACGCCCTGAGCGCTTGACGGGAAGGAAGGCTCCGGCATGGAAATGGATTTTGTCACGCTGACGCAGGAAAACCTGGACAGCGAGCAGCTTTGCTGCATTGTCCGCACCAAAAAGCCGCACCCCGGCGTGGAGCGCAAGCGCGCGTGGCTGCGAGAGAGAATCCGCGAAGGACATGTGTTTCGCAAGCTCGCGGGAAACGACTGCGCGTTTATCGAGTATGCACCCATCGAGACGGCGTGGGCGCCGGTCGAGGGAGAAGACTATCTCTATCTCTACTGCCTGTGGGTGCAGGGCGCGCCCAGGGGGCAGGGAATCGGACGGGCGCTAATGGAATCGTGTTTGCACGATGCGCAGGCGCAGGGAAAAGCGGGCGTGTGCATGCTGGGCGCGGAAAAGCAGAAGGCGTGGCTGTCCGATCAGCGCTTTGCCGAAAAATTCGGCTTTCAGACGGTCGACACGGCAGGAGAATACCGCCTGCTTGCCGTCCGCTTCGACGAGCGACCGGCGCCGTGCTTTGCGCCGAATGCCAAACGGGGGACCATCGAAGAAAAAGACCTCACGGTCTACTACACCGACCAGTGCCCGTTCATTGCCCAGAGAATCGAAAAGCTGCGCGCGTATTGCGCGGCGCACGAAATTCCGGCGGCTTTTTTGCATGTCGAAACGACGGAGCAGGCGAAAATGCTGCCGTGCCCGTTCAACAACTGGGCGGTGTTCTATGGCGGCAGGTTCGTGACCGTCAACCAGCTCGACGGCGCGGGCGTGCAGAAGCTGTTGGCACGCAGCTGAAAAATGCAGTATTTATGGTTTTTTACGAGAAAAAGGGTTGACGCAATGCCTTTTGAATGGTAAAACATTGGGGCATGTGACAAAAAAGAGCAAAGAGGCGATCAACCATGAATCGGGATCTGACGGTCGGAAAACCGGAGCGGGTGCTGTGGCAATACTGCATGCCGCTGTTCGGAAGTATCATTTTTCAGCAGCTTTACAATCTGGCAGACAGCTTTGTCGCCGGAAAATTCATCGGCGAGGAGGCGCTCGCTGCGGTCGGAAACAGCTATGAGATTACGCTGATCTTCATTGCCTTTGCCTTTGGCTGCAACATTGGCTGCTCGGTCATTGTGGCGCAGCTGTTCGGTGCAAGGGAATACCGCGATATGAAAACGGCGGTGTCGACGACGATGATCTTAAGCGCCGCGACCTGTGCGGTGCTGATGGCAATCGGTCTGGGGCTGTGTACGCCGCTTCTGAATCTCATTCATACGCCGGAAAATATTCTCGAAGATTCGGCGCTGTACCTGAGAATTTACGTGCTGGGGCTGCCGTTCGTGTTCTTTTATAATGTAGCGACGGGTATTTTTTCTGCCCTCGGCGACTCGAAGACGCCGTTCTGGTTTCTGGCGTGTTCGTCGCTGTCCAACATTTTTGTGGACATTCTGTTCGTCACGACGTTTCAGATGGGCGTTGCGGGCGTTGCGTGGGCGACGTTTCTGTGCCAGTGCGTCAGCTGCGTGCTGGCGGTCGCGGTGGTGTTCCGCCGGCTGGCGCAGGTGGAGGGCGCGGAAAAAGCGCCGGTCTTTTCAGGACGGATTCTGCAGCGGATTTTGCGCATTGCCATTCCGAGTGTGCTGCAGCAGAGCTTTATTTCCGTCGGCAATATCATTCTGCAGGGCGTGATCAACACCTTCGGCTCCGGCGTCATCGCGGGTTACTCCGCTGGCGTGAAGCTCAACAACCTCGTCATCACCTCGTTTACCACGCTCGGAAACGGCATTTCCAACTATACCGCGCAGAACATCGGCGCAGGAAAGCTGTCCCGCATCAAAGAGGGCTTCCGTGCAGGGTTGAAGCTCGTCTGGGCGCTGAGCCTTCCGATGGCGCTTTTGTATGTGTTCGGCGGCAGAGCGCTCATCCACATATTTATCGACGCGCCGACCGAGACTGCGATGCAGACGGCGGTTTTGTATCTGCGGATTTTGTCGCCGTTTTACTTTGTCGTCTCGGCAAAGCTGGTGGCAGACGGCATTCTGCGCGGCGCGGGCGTGATGGGAAAGTTCATGGTCTCGACGTTTACGGATCTGATTCTGCGCGTGGTGCTGGCGGTGGTGCTGTCGAAAACGGCGCTCGGCTCGGCTGGCATCTGGTGCGCATGGCCCGTCGGCTGGACGGTTGCGACGTTCTTGTCGGTGCTGTTTTATAAACAGGGCTACTGGAACCGCATGCAGGAAACGGTATGAGGGGTTTGACCGGAGGAGGTTTCCATGGATATCTGGCAGGAGCTGTATGAAAAGGCGCGGGCGCAGTACGGACCGCAGGAGGTTTCACCGTTTGTTTACGCGCATCATGTGGTCTGCGCGCTGGAAAGCGAAAACGGGGGAATTTATACGGGCTTCTGCATCGAAAGCTGCTCGGGCGTGATGGACCTGTGCGCCGAGCGCGTCGCTGCGCTCAACATGTATCTGCAGAGCGGGCAGACGGTGGTCAGGCGCCTCATTGCCTTCCGCGACAGACCGCCCTATGGCGGCGGCAGCGGTATGCCCTGCGGTGCGTGCCGGGAATTCTTCCTCCAGCTGTCGGAAAAGAATCGCGACATGGAAATCCTTGTGGATTTTGAGACGCGCGAAACGGTCCGGCTGGAGTCGCTGGTCCCCAACTGGTGGGGCTGGGAGCGCTACGAGCAGGCAAAGAAAGCATAGCATGTACGCAGACGGCGGTCGAAGCTTTGGAAGCGGGCTTCGACCGCCGCTTTTCTGCTTAAAAGCGCAGCTGCCGGATAAAAAAGCGTGAAAAACCGGGGAGAATATGGTATCATAAAAACAGAAATCAGGAAAACGGGAAAGGAGCGGCGGCATGGACAAACAGAATCTTCTGAGTGTTGTGGTCGCAGACGATGAGCAGGAGCTGCTCGGTGCAGTCTGCCAGCTGATCGACTGGGAGGGCATCGGCTTCCGGCTTGTCGGCAGGGCGAGCAACGGACTGGACGCTTTGCAGCTGGTCGAAGAGCTGCAGCCGGACTTTTTGCTGACGGATATCCACATGCCGTTCATCTCCGGCACGGCGCTTGCCGCGCAGGTCAAGGCGGTGCAGCCGCTGATTCAGGTGGCGTTTCTGAGCGGCTACGACGAGTTTGAATACGCCCAGCAGGGCATTGCCTGCGAGGTGATCGCGTATCTGTTAAAGCCCATTTCCATGGCGCAGCTGACGCAGGAGATGATTGAAATTCACCGCAGAATCGAAAAGAAGCTCTCCGATTTTTCCGCTGCCCGGCAGGATTCGTCCAACCATCAGGCGGTTGCGGCGGCAATGCTGCTCGACTGCTACTTCTATACCGGAGCGGAGCAGAACCGCAGCGCCCTTGCGCGCATGGGGCTCGATGCCGATAGCATCCGGGGCATCACCGTGGCAGCGCTTTCCCTGGAAGAAGGCACGCAGGAGACGCTCTGCCAGACAGCGCTTGGCGCGGCAGAAAAGTTCCTCTCGCGGCAGTATCTGTGCCGCGGCTTTTGCAGTGGCGGGCGTATTGTGCTGCTTCTGACGTCGGATACGGGCTTTTTGCAGCTGCATGCTGCCATCGACGAGCTGCGCCGGGCGCTGCACCGGACGCTGCGGCTGACGGTCAGCGCCGGTATCAGCAAGGAGCATGCGCCGGATGCGGATTTCCATGAGGCATATAAAGAGGCGATGGAAGCGCTCCGGATTGCCGAGGGTGAAAGCGGCTTCTGCGCGTCGGACGCTATGGGCAGCATGGACCAGCTCTGCGGAAGAGTGCTGCAGATCATCGATAAGGAATATATGGACGAAGCGCTGACGCTGCAGTCGGTGAGCGACCGGCTGCATGTGAGCGCGAGCTATCTGGGACCAAACATCAAAAAGAGCGCGGGCGATACGTTCATCAATCTTCTGATTCGCAAGCGGATGGCAGTGGCGCTGAATTTACTTGAAAACAGCGACAGCCGCATCGCAGAAATTGCCCGCCGCTGCGGCTACCCGGACCAGAGCTATTTTGGCTATTGCTTCAAAAAATTCTACGGGCTTTCTCCGGCAAAAATGCGGCAGGAGCGCGAGCGGAGGGGAGACCGGGCATGAAGAAAAAGAGCCTCAGTATGAACCAGATCATGATCCTGTCTCTGACGGCGATCGTGGTCGGGATTCTCGGGTGCGCGATTGCGTTCTTTCTGCGGACGTATCAGCAGTCTCTGATCCGCAACGCGCAGACCGACGGCAGGCGCACCATTTCTCAGGTGACAAGCACGGTCGACAGCTACCTCGGAGACATGAACAACGTCATGGAGATTCTCGCTTCCGAGCTGGTCACGCCGTCGGAGGACCGGGAGCATTTTTTCGATACCTTTCTGAAAATCCGCCCCGATGTCGTCGCCGTGACCATTTACGACGAGACGGGGCATCTGATGAGCTGCTACAGCCTGGATCACGAGGTGCGCCCGGTCGTTCTGGAAAACCTGTCGTTCGACCGGACAATGCTGGATATCTATCAGGAGGGCTATGTCTCCGCGCCGCACGTTATGTCGCTGTTCGAGGGCTACTATCCGTGGGTCGTGACGATCATCCGCCCGGTGGATGCAGGCAAATGGGAAAAGTGGGTGGCAGTCGATATCAGCTGCAGCAACATTTCCTCCTATATCAACGGCATCGGCATCGGGCAGCGCGGCTACTGCTTCCTGGAGGACATGCAGGGAAACATCGTCTACCATCCGCAGCAGCAGCTGATCTATTCCGATCTCAAGCAGGAAAATACCGCGCTCATTTCCTCGCTCGACGATGGCAGCCACGTGATCGGCACCATGATCTACACCGTCCAGACGCTGACGAGCGGCAACTGGCGCGTGGTAGGCGTGAGCTTTGTGCAGGATATCATCACCGACAGCCTGCGCGAGATTGCCCAGCTGCTCGGCGCGGCGGCGATTGCGATTGTGGCAGCAACGCTGGCGGTGAGCGTGCTGTTTTCCAGAGTCCTCTCCCGCCCCATTCATGACCTGATTTCCGCGATGGAGGCGTTCGAGAAAAACGCAGATAACTTTGTCTACGAGCCGGTCTCCGGCGTGCGCGAGGTGCAGGATCTGTCTTCGTCGTTTGCCCATCTGGTGCGGAAAATCCAGCAGCTGATGGCGACCGTGCGCGCTGAGGAGGTCAACCTCCGCAAAACGGAGCTCAGGGCGCTGCAGGCACAGATCAACCCGCATTTTCTTTATAACACGCTCGACTCCATCTCCTGGATGTGCGAGCAGGGGAAGAACAAGGACGCCGTTGTGATGGTAAACGCGCTGGCGCAGCTGTTCCGCATCAGCATCAGCAAGGGACACGAGCTGATTCCCATCCGCAGCGAGGTGCAGCACGCGAAGAGCTATCTGCAAATCCAGTCTGTGCGCTACAAGGACCAGTTCTCTTACCGCTTTGAGGTCGACGAGAGCTGTCTGGATTACCTCTGCAACAAGATTACGCTCCAGCCGATCATTGAAAACGCAATTTACCATGGCATCAACGGTCTGGTCGATGAGGGAGAGATTATCATCCGCATCGAGTCGCGGGGCGACGATATTCTTGCGACCGTCGAGGACAACGGCGTCGGCATGGAGCCGGAACAGATCGAGGCGATTTTCCGCCGCAGCGATACAAAGTCCGGCATCGGCATCAAGAACGTCAACGACCGGCTCAAGATCTGGTTCGGCGACGCTTACGGCATCACGATTGAAAGCGAGCCCGACTGCGGCACGCGCGTCATGGTGCGCATGCCCAAAAAGCAGAAGGAGTGAGACGATGAAACGAAGAATGCTGGCGCTGTTTCTGGCGCTGTTTCTGGGAATCGCTCTGACGGGCTGCGCCGATGTGCAGAGCAATAACGGTCCTTATAAAATGTATCTGATTGCAAAATCGACGACGACCGAATTCTGGAAATCTGTCTTCGCGGGTGCGAACGCGGCAAAGTCGGAATATAACGTCGACCTGACCGTGCTGGGACCGGACACAGAAGAAAATTATGAGGCGCAGAACGAGTATATCCGCCAGGCGGTAGCAGATGGCGCGGATGCGATTGTCTTTTCCGCCATCAGTTACGCAAAAAATGCGCAGGCGATTGACGAGGCAGCGGATGCAGGTGTGAAGGTCGTCGTGATTGACTCGGATGTGAACTCTAGCGGTGTTGTTGCGCGCATCGGCACCGACAACGTGAAGGCAGGGCGCATGAGCGCCAAAGCGGCGCTGGACACGGAAGAGCTGGATTCGATCGTGGTCGGCATTGTCAACTGCGACGTGGAGACGCAGAACTGCCAGGAGCGCGAGCGCGGATTTCGGGTGGCGCTGGCGGCAGACCCCCGCGTGCAGGACATTTATACTGTAAATGTGCCGACCGATGCGGAGCTGGCGCGGCAGGCGGCGCGCGGGCTCCTGCTGGAGCATCCGGATATCAATGTGCTGGTCGGCTTCAACGAGCCGCTGGCAGTCGGTACGGCGATGGCGGTCGACGAGCTGGAGCTGAACGGGCAGGTGCGCGAGATTGCCTTCGACACGAATCCTGTCTGCGTGGAGCTTTTGCAGAAGGGCGCGGTGTCGGCGCTCATTGTCCAGAATCCCTACGCGATGGGCTATCTCGGCGTGGAGACGGCGTGGCGGAGCCTGCAGGGCGAGCGCTTTGATGCAAGCAGCCTGATCAACACTCCGACGACAACTATCACGCGCGAAACCATGTTCACGATTGAAAGCCAGAAGGCAATCTTTTCGTTTGATTGAGAAGCTTCGGGGAAGTCCACAGCACGCGGACAGCTGCGCACAATGAAAAATCAGCCGGAAAGATACAATATTTCGCCGATATCGAACAAACAGGAACGAAGTGGGAAACAAGCTGCTGGTTTTTGTGAAAAGTGACTAAAATTATGCGAGCACTTTTGACGTGCGAAAAAATTTCGAGAAAAATGAAATCCAAAATTCGATATACGAACGCGCACACGCCTGTTACAATGGGTATGTACTTGAGGTGCGGGCAAAACCGCGCCGGATGGTAAAATTTTTGAATGGAGGAATTCCCAAGATGAAAAAGATCATTGCATTGCTTCTTGCTCTGACCATGGTGTTTGCCTTCGCAGCCTGCGCAGCGAAGACCGAGACTCCCGCTACGACGGAGACCACCACGACGGAAACCACGACTACCGAAGAAACCAAAACCGAAGAGACCCCCGCTGCTGAGACGACGGACGAAGTCAAGACCTACAAGGTCGGCGTCGCCATCTATCAGTTCGACGACAACTTCATGACCCTCTATCGCAACGAGCTCAAGAGCTACATGGAGAGCCTGCAGACCGACACCGTCAAGTACGACATCACCATCGTTGACGGCAAGAACGACATGGCGACCCAGACCGAGCAGATCAACAGCTTCATCACCCAGGGTGTGGACCTGATTATCTGCAACCTCGTTCAGACCTCCTCTGCCGACACCATCGTCAACAAGGTTGTTGACGCCGGCATCCCGCTGGTTCTGATTAACCGTGAGCCTCTGGCATACGACGCCGACGGCAAGCCCCTGGACGAGGCTTACGAAGGCATCCTCAACAACCCCGGTGTCTGCTACGTCGGTGCTGACGCTCGTCAGTCCGGTACGTATCAGGGCGAAATCGTCGCAGCTCTGCCTGACAAGGGCGATGCAAACGGCGACGGCGTTGTCTCCTACGTTATGATCGAAGGCGACCCCGAGAACATCGACGCACAGTATCGTACCGAGTTCTCCATCAAGGCTCTGGAAGATGCAGGCATCACTGTTGAGTGCCTCGACGACCAGGTCGGCAACTGGGCAACTGACAAGGGTCAGCAGATTGCTGCAAACGCTCTGTCCGCTCATGGCGACAAGATCGACGTGATCTTCTGCAACAACGACGGCATGGCGCTCGGCGCAGCTGCTGCAATCACCGCTGCAGGCCGTACGGTTGGCGAAGACATCTACCTGCTCGGCGTTGACGCTCTGGAAGAGTGCCAGGAAATGGTCAAGAACGGCACCATGACCGGTACTGTCCTGAACGACCATGTCGGTCAGTCTCACAAGGCTGTCGACGTTGCTGTCCAGGCTCTGAACGGCGAAGCCATCGACAACTACTACTGGGTTGACTACGTAAAGGTTGACGCTTCCTACTTCGGCTAATCTCTGAATCTCAGGGGGTGTTGCTTTCAGCAACACCCCCGTATCGTTTCGTAATTTATTGAATGGAGGCATTAAGGGTATGTCTGAATTTCTGTTGGAGATGCGCGGGGTGTGCAAATCCTTCCCGGGCGTAAAGGCTCTGGATCATGCGCAGCTCCGCCTCCGCCCCGGCACGGTTCACGCCCTCATGGGAGAAAACGGCGCGGGAAAATCCACACTCATGAAGTGCATGTTCGGCATCTATACGATGGACGAAGGCGAAATCCTCTTTCACGGCGAAAAAGTTACCATCCATGACCCCATGGAAGCATTGAAAATGGGCATTGCCATGGTGCATCAGGAACTCCAGCCGATTCCGGCGCGGACCATCGGAGAGAATATCTTCCTGGGCCGCTACCCGATCAAGAAGGTGCTGGGCCTGATCCCCACGGTCGATCATAAAAAAATGTACGAGGACACGGCGGCGCTTCTCAAGCGCGTGCGTATGGACTTTGATCCGAAGGCGCAGCTCGGCAGCTTGAGTGTGTCGCAGATGCAGTCGGTGGAAATCGCGAAGGCGGTTTCCGCAAACTGCAAGGTTCTGATTCTGGACGAGCCGACCTCTTCTCTGACGCAGAACGAGGTTGAGGCGCTGTTCCGGATTGTGGACGATCTCAAGGCGGAGGGCGTTGCGATTGTCTATATCTCACACAAGATGGACGAAATTCTCCGCATCAGCGACGAAGTGACCATCATGCGCGACGGTCAGTATATCGGTACCTGGGAAGCAAAAGAGCTGACCACCGATATGATCATTTCCAGAATGGTCGGTCGTGAGCTGACCAACCTCTATCCCAAGCGCGAGAATGTTCCGGGCGAGGTCGTGTTCTCCGTCGAGAACTTCACGTCCATCAACCCCAAGAGCTTCCGCAACGTGTCGTTCGAGCTGCGCAAGGGCGAAATCCTCGGCGTCGGCGGTCTGGTCGGTGCGCAGCGCACGGAGCTGATGGAGGGTATTTTCGGCACGCGGTCGCATACGACCGGCAAGATCACCTTCCACGGCAAGGAACTGAAAATCAACCGCCCGAAGGACGCCATCGATCAGGGCGTCGCGATGCTGACCGAGGACCGGCGGCAGAGCGGTATCATGGGCGTGCTGTCCATTGCCGATAACATTTCGATCGCGTCGCTCAAAAAGTACGTGGACGGCGGCATCATGCTCAACAGCAAAAAAATCGAGCAGCTGGTGCAGGACAACGTGCAGAAGATGAACATCAAGACCCCGTCGAGCAAGACGCTCATTCAGTCGCTCTCCGGCGGCAACCAGCAGAAGGTGCTGATCGGACGCTGGCTGGCGAACGACCCCGAGGTTCTGATTCTCGACGAGCCGACGCGCGGCATCGACGTCGGCGCAAAGTACGAAATCTACTGCATCATTGCCGAGCTTGCAAAGCAGGGCAAGTCCATCATCATGATTTCCAGTGAAATGGGCGAGCTGATCGGCATGTCCGACCGCATCATGGTCATGTGCGACGGCAAGGTTACGGGCTTCATCGACAGTCAGGACGCAACGCAGGAGTCGGTCATGAGTCTTGCCACGCAGTTCTCGTAAGATAGGAGGAAGAAAAAATGGAGAATGTCAAACTGAGCCCTGCTCAAAAGTTTTGGAAAACCGTAAAATCGAACCCGATCGTCGTTCTTCTGGTTGTTATCGGCATCATTGTCGGCTTCACGAAGGATAACTTCTTCTCCTGGAGAAACTTCGGCAACCTCGCCAGCAACACTGCAGTCCGCTTCCTGATTGCACTCGGCGTCTCCGGCTGCCTGATCACCAAGGGCACCGACCTGTCCGCCGGTCGTCAGGTTGGCTTTGCCGCGTGCCTTGCGGGCGTTCTGCTGCAGAGAGCCAACTACGCCGGCAGACTCTTCCCGAATATGCCCGAGATGAACATGGGTGTGGTGCTGCTGATCGTGCTGGCAATCGGCGCGGTGTTCGGTCTGCTGAACGGCTTGATCATTGCCTTCCTCAACGTGCCGCCCTTCATCGCAACGCTCGGCACGCAGACCATCATCTACGGCATTTCCCTGGTCTTCACTGACGCACAGCCGATCGGCGGCTTCCAGGAGTCCTACAACAATCTCATTAACGGCTGCATCGGTGACCCCAAAGGCTTCTATCTGCCATATCTGCTGTTTGTCGCGGTCATCTTCGGTCTGTTCTTCTGGTTCCTCTATAACAAGACCTGCCACGGCAAGTATATGTACGCCATCGGCGGCAACGAGATTGCGGCGGAGGTCTCCGGCGTCAACACCAAGAAGGCAAAGATTCTGATCTACATGACCGCTGGTATCATGTACGCCATGGCTGGCTACCTGCTGGCTGCGAAGTCCGGCGGCGCATCCGCCTCCATGGGCAACGGCTATGAGCTCGAAGCCATTGCAGGCTGCACCATCGGCGGCGTTTCCACCACCGGCGGTATCGGCACCATCGGCGGCGTTCTGGTCGGCGTTCTGGTGTTCGAATTCCTGAAGATCGTGCTGCAGTTCCTCGGTGTCAACCCGTACTACAACTACATGGTGCAGGGCATCGTCATCGTGACTGCCGTTGCGCTCGATATCCGGAAGTACATCGCAAAGAAGTAATTCTGCGCGTCTGCCGGACAGGCAATCTTAACGTATTGCGGAGGCAGGTGTGCGCATCTGCCTCCGTTTTTTGAGGAAAGAGGTATTTCTATGAAAACTATTCTGGTATTAGGCGGCGCGGGCTACATCGGCAGCCACACGGTATATGAACTCATTGACAACGGTTATGATGTGGTCGTGGCGGACAATCTGGAGACAGGCTTCCGCAAGGCCGTCCATCCGAAGGCGCGGTTTTATCAGGGCGATATCCGCAACAAAGAGTTCTGCGATCATGTGTTCTCGTCCGAGAAAATTGACGCGGTCATCCACTTCGCGGCCAATTCGCAGGTCGGTGAGAGCATGGTCAATCCGCTCAAGTACTACGACAACAACCTCGGCGGTACACGGACAATGCTCCAGAGCATGATCGAGCACGGCGTGAAGTACATCGTCTTTTCCTCGACTGCGGCGACTTACGGCGAGCCGGAACGCGTCCCCATCCTCGAAACCGACCCGACGCACCCGACAAACTGCTACGGCGACACGAAGCTGGCGATGGAGCGGATGTTCTATTGGGCGTCCGTTGCGCACGGGATTCATTTTGTCGCGCTGCGCTACTTCAACGCCTGCGGCGCGCATATGTCCGGTAAGATCGGCGAGGCGCATAATCCCGAAACGCACCTGATTCCGATTGTCCTGCAGGTCCCGAACGGCCAGCGCGACCACGTCTCTATCTTTGGCGACGACTATCCGACAAGAGATGGTACCTGCGTCCGCGACTATATCCACGTCACCGACCTGGCTTCTGCGCACATCTTAGCTGCGGAATACCTGATGAACGGCGGCGAAAACAACGTGTTCAACCTCGGCAACGGCGTCGGCTTCACCGTCAAGGAGATCATTGACACGGCGGAGAAGGTCGTCGGCAAGCCCATTAAGTACGAAATGGCGGCAAGAAGAGCCGGTGACCCGGCACAGCTCGTCGCGTCCTCGGAAAAGGCAAAGAAGGTTCTCGGTTGGAAACCGAAGTATGACGACATTGAAACCATCATCGGTTCCGCGTGGAACTGGCACAAGGAGCATCCGCATGGCTATGACGACTGAAAAAGTGTGGGCGGCGCTGGACTCGCTGCTGCGCTATGCGAAGGACTGTGAGCTGCTGCATCCGCTGGATGAAACATTCGCGCGGAATAGCCTGCTTGCGGAGCTGAAGCTCGAGAGCTACGAAAAGCAGAAAGAGCACTATGAGTTTCCGGAATGTCTGAATGTCCTGTGCGACTATGCAGCCGAAAACGGACAGATCAACGACACCATTGCAGAGCGCGACCTGTTTGACACGCGGCTCATGGGCTGCGTCACCCCGCGCCCGTCCGAAGTTGTCCGGAAGTTCTGGTCACTCTACGCAGAATCACCGAAAACGGCGACCGACTACTTCTACAAGCTGAGCCAGGACTGCAATTATATTCGCAGAGACCGCATCGCGAAGGACGAACATTGGGTTTCCAATACGAAGTACGGTGAACTCGAAATCTCCATCAACCTTTCAAAACCAGAGAAAGACCCGCGTGACATTGCTGCGGCAAAGCTGAAAAAGGCGTCTGGATACCCGAAGTGCCTGCTCTGCGTCGAAAACGTCGGCTATGCGGGCACGATCTCGCACCCGGCACGGCAGAATCTCCGCGTCATGCCGGTCACGGTCAACGGCCAGCCGTGGGGCTTCCAGTATTCGCCGTATGTCTATTACAATGAGCACGCGATCGTGATGAACACCGAGCATACGCCGATGGTCATTGACCGCTCGGCGTTTGATAAGCTGTTTTCGTTCGTCGAGCAGTTCCCGCACTATTTCCTCGGCTCGAATGCCGACTTGCCCATCGTCGGCGGCAGCATTCTGGCACACGAGCATTTCCAGGGCGGACATCACACCTTCCCGATGGAAAAGGCAGAAAAAGAGTTCGGCTTTGCGGTTCCGGGTTTTGAGGATGTAGACTGCTGCGTTGTGAAGTATCCGATGACGGTGCTGCGCCTGAACTCTGCGAACAAGCAGCAACTCTGTGACCTCGCAGGCAGAATCCTTGCGAAATGGCGCAAGTACTCTGACTCCGACGCGATGATCTTCGCGGAAACGGACGGTGAGCCGCACAACACCATCACACCGATTGCCCGGATGCGGAACGGCAAGTATGAGCTGGATTTGGTCTTGCGCAACAACCTGACCACGCCGGAACACCCGATGGGGCTTTATCATCCGCACGAGGAGCTGCACCACATTAAGAAGGAAAACATCGGCTTGATCGAAGTCATGGGTCTGGCGGTGCTGCCCGGCAGACTCAAAAAGGAGATGGCGGACCTCAAGACGGCGCTCCTGAACGGCGAAGATCTTCGCGCAAACGACGAGCTGGCGAAGCACGCCGACTGGGCGGAAGGCTTCCTAAAGCGCCACCCGGAATTTAACGCCGACAACGCCGAAGACATTATCAAGTTCGAGATCGGACAGGTCTTTGCGCAGGTCTTGGAGTGCGCGGGCGTTTTCAAGTGCGACGCGCAGGGAAGACGCGCGCTGCGCCGCTTCCTGTCGGCAGTCAACGAGGAATAAGCGCTCGGAATCATCACGAAAAACAGCCGCCCGGACACGCGCCGGGCGGCTGTTTTGCATAAGAATCAGAAGGATTGCACGAAAACGTTTACATTTCGGCAGCAGACAATTATAATGGTGCCTGCGCCTGATGCAGAATAGAGAAGAAAACGGAAGCGGAAAAATGGTTGACGTTGGAATTGTATTTCAGAAAATGCTGATGCTGCTGGTGATGATGAGCATCGGCTTTCTTGCGGGAAAAACACGGGTCATGTCCGTGGAGAGCAATCACATGCTCTCGCTTCTGATCAACAAAATCACGATGCCGTGTCTGGTGGTCTATTCCTCGGTCTGCAACGCGCATTCGATGAGCAACCGGGAGCTTTTGATTCTGCTCGGCATTTATTTCGTGAGCTTTGTGCTGATGATTGTTGTGGCAAGGCTGTTCCGGCTTCTGGTTTCTCCGGAGCGCGGGCACGCGGGCATTTATGAGCTGCTTCTGATTTTTCCGAACTCGGCGTTCATCGGCATCCCCGTCGCCTCGGCAATCTATGGCGAGAGTGCGGTGTTCTATCTGTCCATGTACAATCTGCCGTTTTATGTCGCGCTCTACTGCTACGGGGTAAATCTCATTCAGGATACGCCGGTCCGGAAAATTGATTTCCATCAGATGCTCTCGCCGCTGATGATCGCATCGCTGCTCGGCGTGGTGCTGTATCTTTGCGACGTGCGTCTGCCCGCGCTTCTGACTGAGCCGATGCAGTCTGTCGGACAGATTTCCACACCGGGCGCGATGATGCTCGTCGGCTCCACGCTCTCCACCGTGCCGGTGAAGGGCATCCTCCGCAACTGGCGGCTTCCGGCGCTGACGGTGGTAAAGCTTGTGATTGCGCCCGTGATTGCGCGGCTTCTGCTTGGGCTGTTTGTCTGCAACGCGGAGATACTCGGTATTGTCACACTGACGGTTGCCATGCCGTCCGGCTCTATTTCGAGCCTTCTTGCCGCACAGTATGAAAAGAACGAGGATCTGGCGGCAGAGGCGATTTTCCTGACGACGATCTGCTCGGTTGCGACGATTCCATTGATGGTGATGCTGCTGCTATAGATGATTTTAACGCGATCTTAACAAAAAGATATGTTAAAATCTATATAATAAATGCGTTTTTTTTCATAAGTTGCTTGCGAACGATTGCAAAAATTGAAAATATCTGTTATATTATTTTCGGCATGAGTTCATATGATGGGGGATATACTATGAATACGCAGCATTTGCAATATCTGATTGAAATAGAACGTACCCGCTCCGTTTCCCAGGCGGCGGAAAACCTGTTCATCGGTCAGCCGAACCTCAGCCGCATTCTGCACGAGATGGAGGCAAATCTCGGTTTCAAGATTTTTGAGAGAACCAGCAAGGGCGTGCGTTCCACCGAGCGCGGCGCAATTTTTCTGCAGCACGCCAAGAGCATCATCCGGGAACTCGAACGCATTGACGCGCTCGGACCGCGCCACCCGGTGGAAAACCGGCTGCGCATCTGCATTCCGCGCGCGGCGTTCATTCTCGATCTGACGGCGGACTATCTCAATACGCTGCCGGTCGACCAGAACCTGGACTCGGTGGTGCGCGAATGTCACGCACGGCAGGCAATCGAAATGCTGGAAAACGGTGAGGTTGAGGTCGGCATCATCCGCTTCCGCAGCGAATACCGAGACTATTTTGAAGAGCAGAGCGTCTCGCGCGGCTTCGGCTTCCAGATCCTCAGCCGCTACCGCTATCAGCTGCTGCTGCCTAAGACGCATGCGCTGGCGGAGAAGCAGCTCATTACCGGGCAGGATCTGGCAGGGCTTCCCGAGATTGTCCACGGCGACACGTTCCGCAAGGGACCCAAAGTAGACGAGGGCTTGCGGCGGAAGATCTATACGGTCGACCGGCTGGCGCAGCTGCGCCTTTTGGAGACGGTGCCGGGCGCCTACATGTGGTGCGCGCCGATTCCCGACCGGTGCCTGACCAGATGGAGCCTTGTGCAGAAGCCGAGCAACATCAACCAGACTGTCTACCATGACGCGCTGGTTTATCAGCTGCAGTACGACATGACGCAGATTGAACGCGGGTTTGTCGAGTTTGTGCAGCAGCGCTACCAGAAGTAACAACATTCCGCGGGAAGACCGTTGGAAGGATCTGTTTCACACAGAATATCGATATATCGAAACTGACATAGTGGGATGAAAAAATACATTTCCCTTCTATGTCAGTTTTCGTTATAATCAGTATGAAAGAACCGATAAAAATATATCGGTATAAGCAGAACGATTAGAAAAGGATGGGTTCGATTATGAGTAAGATTACTGTGATTGGTGCAGGCAGCGTTGGCGCAACCATTGCGAACGATCTGATGATTCAGGGCACCGCTTCTGAAATCGTGCTGGTCGACATCAACAAGCAGAAGGCGTTCGGCGAGGCGCTGGACATCTATCAAGGGGCGCCATTCTGCTCTCCTGCCATCGTCCGCTCGGGCGACTATCAGGCAGCAGCGAACTCGGATATCGTGATTATCACCTCCGGTCTTCCGAGGAAGCCGGGTCAGACCAGACTCGAGCTGGCGCAGGTGAACGTCAACATCCTCAAGGACATTACCCCGCAGATTGTGCGCGTCGCGCCGAAGGCGATTTATATTCTTGTCTCCAACCCGGTGGACGTGCTGACCTACGTATTCCATAAGATTTCCGGTCTTCCGGAGCATCAGATCATCGGCTCCGGTACGATTCTCGATACCAGCCGGTTGCAGTCGGCGCTCGCCAAGCGCTTTTTCATCAGTCCGAAGAACGTGCACGCACATGTCTACGGCGAGCATGGCGATTCTTCGTTTGTGCCCTGGTCTCTGGTGCATATCGCAAACAATCACATTGACGAGTACAAGCAGCTTTCTCCCGACGGCGAGCGCATTACATGGAAGGGTGCGGAGGAGTATGAGGCGATCGAGCAGTTTGTCAAAACCTCCGGCGGGCAGGTGATCAAGGCGAAGGGCGCGACATTCTACGCGGTTGCGATGTCGGTCTGCCACCTGTGCAAGTGCGTTATGAGCACGGCGGGCACGGCGCTGACCGTTTCGACCATGATGCACGGCGAGTACGGCGTGGACGATGTGTGCCTGTCGACGCTGGCGCTGGTCGACAACACCGGCGTGCGCGGCAAGATTCTCAACAAGCTCACCGACGAGGAGACTGCCCGCCTGCAGAACAGCGCAAACAAGCTCAAGGAAGTCATCCACCAGATCACATACTGAGGAGGGGTTTCGATGGAATACCGCATGGAGCATGATTCGATGGGCGAGGTCCGCGTTCCGGCGGACAAATACTGGGGTGCGCAGACTGAGCGCAGCCACGAAAACTTTCCCATCGGGGTCGGACTGGAGACCATGCCGCGCGAAATCACCAGAGCCTTTGGCGTTCTGAAGCTTGCTGCGGCACGGGCAAACCACGTACTCAAGCCCGAAAAAATGACAAAGGAGAAGCTCACGGCGATTGAAAAGGCGGCGACCGAGGTACTGGCAGGAAAGCTCGTCGAGCATTTCCCGCTGGTCGTCTGGCAGACCGGCTCGGGCACGCAGTCGAACATGAATGCCAACGAGGTCATTGCCAACCGCGGCAACGAGCTTGCGGACAAAAAGCTGCTGCATCCGAATGACGATATCAACATGTCCCAGTCGTCGAACGACACATTCCCGACCGCGATGCACATTGCGGCGGTGGAAGCGATCGAAGAGCAGGTGCTGCCGGCGATTGACAAGCTGACCGCGACGCTTCGCAGGCTCGAAGCAGAAAACGAGGGCATTGTCAAATCCGGCAGAACACATCTGCAGGACGCGACGCCGATCAAATTCTCGCAGGAGATTTCCGGCTGGAGAAGCAGTCTGGAAAAGGATCGGCAGATGCTGCTGCTGGCGATGGACCCACTGCGCGAGCTGGCACTCGGCGGCACAGCGGTCGGCACAGGACTCAACGCCCCCAAGGGCTTCGATACAGCCGTCGCGCGGGAAATCTCCAACATCACCGGACGCGAATTCCGCACGGCGGAGAATAAATTTCACGCGCTGACGTCCAAGGACGAGCTGGTCTTCGCACACGGTGCGCTCAAGGCGCTGGCATGCGATATGATGAAGATCGCAAACGACGTGCGCTGGCTTGCCTCCGGCCCGAGAGACGGTCTGGGCGAGATCTTCATCCCGGAAAACGAGCCGGGCTCGTCCATCATGCCGGGCAAGGTCAACCCTACGCAGTGCGAGGCGGTGACGATGGTCGCCGTGCAGGTGATGGGCAACGATGTCGCCGTTTCCATGGCGGCAAGTCAGGGCAATTTCGAACTGAACGTCTTTATGCCGGTCTGCATCTACAACTTCCTGCAGTCGGCGCGGCTGCTTGCCGAGTCCATCGTGTCGTTCAACGACCGATGCGTCTGCGGCATCACGGCGAACCGCGAGAAGATGGCGCACAACCTGCATAACTCGCTGATGCTCGTCACCGCGCTCAACCCGTACATCGGCTACGAAAACGCCGCAAAGACGGCGAAGAAGGCTTACAAGGAAAATATCTCGCTCAAGGAAGCGTGCGTGGCGCTCGGCTTTTTGACGGAAGAAAAATTTGACGAGGTATTCCACCCGGAGAACATGGTTTAACCGGAGGCGACATATGACATTTTCATACTTTCCCGGCTGCACGCTCAAGACGAAGGGCGCGCGGCTGGACAGGTGCGCCCAATTGGCGGCAAAAGCGCTCGGATTTACACTGGAGGAGCTGCCCGAGTGGCAGTGCTGCGGCGCAGTATACCCGATGGCGCGCGATGAGGTTGCGACACGTCTTTCCTCGGTGCGCGCGCTGGTGCAGGCGAAGGACGATGATAGACCCCTTGTGACGCTCTGCTCGGCATGTCATCACGTGATCAAGCGCGTGAACGGCGACATGAAAAACGACCTGGATATCCGCACAAAGGTCAACAACTACTTACAGCTTGAAACCCCTTATGCCGGAGAAACCGAGGTGCTGCACTATCTTGAGGTCCTGCGCGACAAAATCGGCTGGGACGCGGTCAAAGCGGCAGTGAAAAAAACGCTGACAGGCAGGAAAATCGGCGCGTATTACGGCTGTTTGCTTCTCCGCCCGAGCCGGGAAATGGGCTTTGACGACCCCGAGAATCCAACCATCTTAGAAGATTTTATCCGCGCGCTCGGCGCAGAGCCGGTCTATTACGCGCTGCGCAACGAGTGCTGCGGAGGCTATACGACGCTGGAAAACCGCGGCTTCGCGGCGAAGCAGGCGCAGAAGATCGCCGACAATGCGAAACACGCGGGCGCGGAGGTCTTAATTACCGCATGTCCGCTTTGCATGTACAATCTGTCTCAAAACACGGACGGGAGCGTTCCGGTCCGGTATTTCACGGAGCTTCTGGCTGAAGCGCTCGGCGCGGAGGAGGCGTAACATGGAACAGAATCTGTTAGACACCATTTCGCGCATCTCCGGCGTGAACCCGAGAAAATGCATGCGCTGCGGCAAGTGTACGGCGTCGTGCCCCGCGTTTGACGAAATGGACTATCATCCGCACCAGTTTGTCTCGATGGTCGAAAACGGACGGATCGACGAGCTGCTGCGCTCGCGCGGCATTTACTTGTGTCTGAGCTGCTTTGCCTGCGTGGAGCGCTGTCCGAGAAACGTCGAGCCGGCAAAGCTCATCGAAGCGGTGCGTCTGGCGGTGATCCGGCAGCAGGGAGAAAACCATCTGCCGGCAGAAAAGATTCCGCAGCTGCTCGACGATGAGCTTCCCCAGCAGGCGATTACCAGCGCGTTCCGGAAATACAAGCGGTAAAGGAGGCAGAACATGCAGAAAATTGGCGTTTTTGTCTGCCATTGCGGCACGAACATTGCTGCGACGGTGGACGTGGCAAGGGTCGCCGAAATGCTCGGGCGTGAACCGGGCGTGGTGTTCGCCACCGACTACCCGTACATGTGTTCTCAGACCGGGCAGCAGATGATTCAGGATAAAATTCGCGAGCTGGGGCTGACCGGCGTGGTAATCTGTTCCTGCTCTCCGAGAATGCATGAGCAGACCTTCCGCAAAGCGTGCGCAAAGGCGGGGCTCAACGACTACATGGTCGAAATCGCAAATATCCGCGAGCAATGCTCCTGGATTCACAAGGACCGGCAGGAGGCGACCGAAAAGGCAATCCTTCTGGGAAGAGCTGCGATTGCAAAGGTGCAGCTCAATGCGCCCTTAACCGCAGGCACCAGCCCTGTGACAAAGCGGGCACTGGTCATCGGCGGCGGCATCGCGGGCATCCAGACGGCGCTCGATATCGCCGAGGCAGGCTTCGAGGTCGATATTGTCGAGAAGCAGCCAACCATCGGCGGCAAGATGACGCAGATCGACAAGACCTTCCCGACGCTCGATTGTGCGGCGTGTATTCTGACGCCCAAAATGGTCGACTGCGCGCAGAATGACAAAATCCACATCTATGCCTATTCCGAGGTTGAGCACGTGGGCGGCTTTGTCGGAAATTTCCATGTGAAAATCCGCCGCAAGGCACGCTTTGTAAAAGAAGATGTCTGCACCGGCTGTGGGGCATGTACGGAAAAATGCCCGCAGAAGAAGGTGCCGAACGAGTTTAACCTGGGACTCGATACCCGGCGCGCAATCTACATACCCTTTGCTCAGGCAGTGCCGAAGGTTGCGACCATTGACCCCGACTCCTGCAATATGCTCAAAAACGGCAAGTGCGGCGTGTGCGCGAAGGTCTGCACGGCAGGCGCCATTGACTACAAGCAGAAAGACGAGATCGTCGAGCGCGAGTACGGCGCGATCGTCGCCGCAACAGGCTTTCAACCCATCGATCTTTCCCAGTTTGACGAGTTTGCCTATTCAAAATCTCCGGACGTTGTTTCAAGTCTGGAATTTGAGCGGCTGATGAATGCGGCAGGTCCCACGGGCGGAACGCTGCTTCGTCCTTCGGACGGCGCGCATCCGAAGACGATTGTCTTTGTTCAGTGCGTCGGCTCCAGATGCGAGGATGCACAGAAGGGCAAGAGCTACTGCTCGAAAATCTGCTGCATGTATACGGCAAAGCACGCGATGCTCTGCCGCGAAAAGTATCCGGATACGGATGTTTATGTGTTCTACATCGACGTGCGGACCCCCGGCAAGAACTTCGACGAATTTTACCGCAGAGCCGTCGAGGAATACGGCGTGCATTACATCAAGGGCATGGTCGGAAAGGTCGTGCCTGAAGGCGGAAAGCTCAAGGTGCAGGCGTCGGACCTGCTGGATAACCGGCAGCTGCATATTGATGCCGATATGGTTGTGCTTGCTGCGGCAATCGAGCCGGACAAGTCTGCACGCTCGGTCGCGACGATGCTGACCGCGTCCATGGACACGAACGATTTCTTCACCGAGGCGCACCCGAAGCTCCGTCCGGTCGAAAGCCCGACGGCAGGTGTGTTCCTCTCCGGTACGTGCCAGGGACCGAAGGACATCCCCGAGACCGTGGCGCAGGCGTCCGCGGCAGCGGCAAAGGTGATCGGGCTTTTGTGCAAGGACAGCCTGACATGCAACCCGTGCGTGGCAGAGCCGAATGAACAGATGTGCAACGGCTGTTCGAACTGCGAAAAGGTCTGTCCCTACGGCGCAATTACTTACGCCGACAAGGAATTCCGCGGACCGAACCGGACAACGCTGATCCGGCGCGTGGCGCAGGTCAACCCGGCGGTCTGTCAGGGCTGCGGCGCATGTACGGTCGCGTGCATGTCCGGCGCGATGGACCTCAAGGGCTTTTCCAACAAACAGATTCTCGCGGAGGTGGATGCGATATGCAGGTAAACTGGAAGCCGACGATTGTAGCGTTCTGCTGCAACTGGTGCTCATATGCGGGTGCGGACCTGTCCGGCACCAACCGGCTGCAATATCCCGCGAATGTCAAGATCATCCGTATTCCGTGCTCGTGCAGGCTCAACCCCATGTTCATCCTCCGCGCGTTTCAGCGGGGCGCGGACGGCGTGATTCTCTGCGGCTGCCACCCCGGCGACTGCCACTACACGACTGGCAATTATTACGCCCGGCGGCGCATGACGCTGCTGTTTTCCATGCTGGACTTTCTCGGCGTGGAAAAAGAGCGCACGCGCGTGGAGTGGGTTTCCGCAGCCGAGGGCGCGAAGTTTGCTGCGACGATGAACGAGTTTGTCAAAACCATCACGGAGCTGGGCGAGAACCGCAGATTGGAGGACCTCAGATGCAAGGAGTGAAGGAAAAAGCCTTGGAGCTGCTCTCGTCCGGGAAAGCGCAGCGGGTGCTCGGCTGGAAAAAGGGCGAGTTTTTCTACGATCTGACGCCCGGCACGTTTGAAAGCGTGCAGGAGATCGAACGGGAATTTGAGTACGGCGTGTTTGCCGGCGCGAACCTGTCCAAATACTGCATCGCAGAGAGCAAAAAAGACGGCGTGACGGCGGTGTTTTTAAAGCCGTGCGACACATACTCGTTTGTCCAGCTGCTCAAAGAGTATAAAATCAGGCGGGAGAAGGTCTATATCGTCGGCGTGCAGTGCGGCGGCATGTGCGACATGGAACGCATCCGCGCGCGCGGCATTTCCGGCGCGACTGCCGTAGAAGAGGCAGGGGAGGACCTGCACATTTCCACCATCTACGGCGAGGAAACGATGAAAAAGGCGGACGCATTGCTTTTAAAATGCGCGACCTGTAAGAGCAAAAAGCTCGTGATCTTTGACGAGCTGCTCGGCGAGCAGGGAGAAGATTGTGCCGACTGCGGTCGATTTGAGGAGGTCGAGCGGCTGGAAGCGTTAAGCCCCGAAGAACGCTTTTCCTTCTGGCGCGGGGAGCTTTCCCGCTGCATCCGCTGCAACGCCTGCCGGAACGTCTGTCCGGCATGTACGTGCGAAACCTGCGTGTTTGACAATCATGACCTGGGGACCGACAACAAGGCTCCGGCAAGCGACTTCGAAGAAAACTTCTTCCATATCATCCGCGCGTTCCATGTGACCTCCCGCTGCACCGATTGCGGTGAATGCTCCCGGGTCTGTCCGCAGCACATTCCGCTGCATCTTCTCAACCGGAAGCTGATCCGCGATACAAACGAGCTTTACGGCGCCTATCAGGCGGGCGCGGATCTGGAAACAAAGCCGCCGCTGATGGATTACCGCACGGACGACTGTGAGCCGTCTGTGGTCTACGAGAGGGGAGGCGCGAAGGGATGAAAAAACTGCCGAAACAGAACCTCAACGATCTTTTCACTGCCATCTCCGCGCAGCAGGCGCTTTATCTTCCGGCAGACGATGCTGCCGGTCAGGCACAGTTTACGCTGTGGCGCGACGGTATGACGCTCTCCAGGCGGCACAATACCGCGCGCTCGGCAAAGGACCTCTTTTTTCCGCAGGTGGAGAATCTTGCCGGTTTCCGGCGCGAGGGAAAAGCCATTGAAATCTTTGAAACAAGAGACGAAGTAAGTCCCTTCGCTGTTTTCGGCGTGCGTGCGTGCGACGCAAGAAGCTTCGAGCTTCTGGACCGGGTGTTTCTGAACGAGCCGGTCGACACGTTCTATGCCGCCCGGCGCGAGGCGGGAACGATCATCACCCTTGCCTGCGAAAGACCGGACGAGACCTGCTTCTGCAGCTGCTTCGGCATCGATCCGGCGCAGCCGGCGGGAGATGTTTCCTGCTGGATGGACGAATCGAATCTTTACTGGCAGGCGAACACCGAAAAGGGAAGGGCGCTGACCGATTGCCTTTCCATGCTGGAGGACTGCGCGGACGACGCTGTGCGGGCGCAGCAGGAAAAAATCCATGGAATTCTGGAACGGCTGCCGCTTGCGAAGCTCGATCTGTCCGGCGTCGGCGCGGGGAAGACGAAGCAGCTGTTTGACCGCCCGGAATGGGCAAGCCTTTCGGAAAGCTGCCTCGGCTGCGGCACGTGTACGTTCGTATGTCCGACGTGCCAATGCTACGACGTGCAGGAGTTCGACACCGGCAAAACCGTCCGGCGCTTTCGCTGCTGGGACAGCTGCATGTACTCCGATTTTACGAAAATGTCGGCAGGGCAGCCCAGACCCACGCAGGTAGAACGCTTCCGGCAGCGGTTTTTGCATAAGCTGGTCTATTTCCCGGACAATAACGACGGTGTTTTCGGCTGCGTCGGCTGCGGCAGGTGTTTGCAGAAGTGTCCGATTCATATGAACATTGTCAAGGTCATCAATACGTTGGGAGGCGGCGCGCATGAGAACTGATCCTTTGATTCCGAACCTTGCCGTCGTGACGGACATCCGTGTGGATACGCCGGACGTCAAGACCTTTCGCGTGGTGGGGGTAAACGGCAAAAAGCCCTTCGGGCATATCCCCGGGCAGTGCGCGATGCTCTCCGTTCCCGGTGTGGGGGAGGCGCTGTTTTCCATCACCTCCAGCCCCACGGAAAAAGACTTCGTGGAGTTCTCGATCAAAAAATGCGGCTGCGTGACCTCGTGGCTGCACGACATGGAGCCGGGACAGCAGATTACCATCCGCGGACCCTACGGAAACGGCTTTCCGGTGGATACCGCGTTTGCGGGCAAGGATTTGCTCTTCATCGCGGGCGGCATCGGACTAGCGCCCCTGCATTCGGTGATCAACTACTGCCGGCATTACCGAAGCCGCTACGGAAAAATCGACATCGTCTACGGCTCACGCTCGAAAGAAGACCTTGTCGACTACCCGGAAATCGAGAGTGTCTGGTGTAAGGAGGACGGGATCAGCGTCCACCTGACCATCGACCGAGAGCAGCCGGATTGGGACGGGCATGTCGGCTTTGTGCCGGACTATGTCAGAGAGCTGGGCTTCACGACGGACAAAACAGTCGTGATGTGCGGACCTCCCGTCATGATCAAGTTTACCCTCGCGGCTCTGATGGAGCTGGGCTTTGCGCGCGAGCAGGTGTATACGACGATGGAGCTCAAGATGAAGTGCGCGCTCGGAAAGTGCGGCAGGTGCAACATCGGAAACAAATACGTCTGCAAGGACGGACCGGTCTTCCGGTTTGATCAGCTGGATGAACTTCCGGATGAGTACTGAACTGGCAAAAAGCAGGGGCTTTTTGCCAAAGGGGATGCGCCTCGACTGCGCGCATAATTTTGTCCTGTAGGGACAAAATTCAACACTTGCGAGGCGAGGCGTATTGTTCCGGTCGGCAAAGCCGCCGGATACAATGGATTTCCATTTTATTTCGCCCTGCGGGGCGAAACTCTACGAGGTTATTCCGAAGTGGAGAATTGGAAAGGAGAAACGCAATGGAACATATGGTGCATGTTTTTCTGTTCGGGAAAAAATATGAGGTGCCCGAGAGCCTGACCATCATGGAAGCGATGGAGTACGCGGGCTACCAGCTTGTGCGCGGCTGCGGCTGCCGCAACGGCTTCTGCGGCGCATGCGCGACGATCTACCGCATTGCGGGCGACCGCGAGCTTAAGGCGTGTCTGGCATGTTCGACAAAGGTCGAAAACAACATGTATGTGGCGACGCTGCCGTTTTTCCCGCTGGTCAAAGAGGTCTATGACATCGAAAAAGTCAAGCCGACCCAGCAAATCATGATGCAGCTCTACCCCGAGATCTATTCCTGCGTCGGCTGCAACGCCTGCACGAAGGCGTGTACGCAGGGGCTGAATGTTATGCAGTACATCGCCTACGCCCAGCGCGGGGAGTATGAAAAGTGCGCGGAGGAATCGTTCGACTGCGTCATGTGCGGCGTGTGCTCGTCCCGGTGTCCGGCAGGCATTTCGCACCCGCAGGTCGCCATGCTGGCGCGCCGGCTCAACGGCAAATATCTCGCGCCGCACTGCGAGCATCTGGACGCGCGCGTGGTAGAGATCCGCGAAGGAAAATTCGAGGCGCTGCTGGAAAACCTGATGGGAAAGCCGCTGGAAGAGATGAAGGAGCTTTACAACCATCGCGAGATTGAAGCGTAAGGAGGAAGGCGAGATGTATACCGATCCGAAAATTCAGGAATCCATCCGCAAGGTCGAGGCGGCGCGGGCAGAAAACGTCAAGCTCAGCCCGGCGCGTATGAGCGCGGAGGAAAAGGAGAACCTGCTGAAAACCTTCCACCCCGACTATCGCGAAAACCAGTTTACCACGCTTCGCATCGGACCAAACAAGGGCGGCAAGGTGCCGCTGGAGCTGGCAGCGCTGCTGGAGGGAAAGCCCAGAGTTGAGCTTTCACATCCGCACCTGAATACGCCCGACTATGATGCGGACGTCCTGATCATCGGCGGCGGCGGCGCGGGCTGCGCGGCGGCGATTGAAGCGAATAACACAGGAGCAAAGGTTCTGCTCGTCACGAAGCTTCGCATGGGCGACGCCAACACCATGATGGCAGAAGGCGGTATTCAGGCGGCGGACAAGCCGAACGACTCTCCGGCGCAGCATTTTCTGGACGCCTACGGCGGCGGGCATTTTGCCGCGCAGAAGGACCTGCTTTATAAGCTCGTCACCGAAGCGCCGGAGGCAATCCAGTGGCTATCCGACCTCGGTGTCGAGTTTGACAAGGCGCCGGACGGCACGATGATCACGACCCACGGCGGCGGCACGTCGAGAAAGCGCATGCACGCGGCAAAGGACTACTCGGGCGCGGAGATCATGCGCACGCTCCGCGACGAGGTCCTGAACCGCAGCATTGAAGTTGTGGACTTCACGTCGGCAATCGAGCTGCTGCTGGACGAAACCGGGCGCTGCGCGGGCGCAGTCTTGCAGAACATGGAGACGAAGGAGATTCTCGTTGCGCGGGCGAAAACCGTCATCCTTGCCACCGGCGGCGCGGGGCGGCTTCACTATCAGGGCTTTCCGACGTCCAACCACTACGGCGCAACGGCAGACGGTCTGGTCCTCGGCTATCGCGCGGGCGCGAAGCTGTTATATCCGGATACGCTGCAGTACCATCCCACGGGCGCGGCGTTCCCGGCGCAGATCTATGGCGCGCTGGTGACGGAAAAGGTCCGCTCGGTCGGCGCGATGCTGATTAACGCCGAGGGCGAGGCGTTCATGAACCCGCTCGAGACGCGCGACGTTGCAGCAGCGTCCATCATCAGAGAATGCTCCGCGCGCAAAAAAGGCGTCAGAACGCCGCTGGGAGACGCCGTGTGGCTCGATACGCCAATGATCGAGATCAAGGGCGGCAAAGGAACGATTGAAAAGCGGATTCCTGCGATGCTGCGGATGTTCTCCAAGCATGGCATCGACATTCGCACAGAACCAATTCTGGTCTATCCGACGCTTCACTATCAGAACGGCGGTCTGCACATTACACCGGACTGCCAGACGGATGTGGAGAATCTGTTTGCTGCGGGCGAGGTCGTGGGTGGCATCCACGGAAGAAACCGCCTGATGGGAAACAGCCTGCTCGACATTATCGTCTTCGGGCGAAACGCCGGGCGAAACGCGGGCGAAAAATCGAAGTCTGTTACGACCGGCGCGCTGACGCTGTCGCATGTGGCAGCGTTTGAGGAGGAGCGAAAGCAAGCGGGAATTCAGAACGAGATGCTCTCACCGCGTCTGCTGCCGGACTATACGAGAAAGAAAGATTGAGGAGAGAATTATGCAGCTTGCAGAACTTTTAGAGGCAATGATGATCGTCAGCTTCGGCATTTCGTGGCCCTTGTCCATTATCCGCTCCTACCGCAGCCGCTCAACAAAAGGAAAGAGCGTCCTGTTCAGCTTCTTTATCCTGTTTGGCTATATCTGCGGCATTTCATCCAAGCTCATGACGCACAACCATAACCTTGCGTTCTATTTCTACATTCTGAACATCACCATGGTTTCCATTGATATTTGCCTCTATTTCCGAAATCTCCGGCTGGAAAAGCAAATCTCGTAATCAACTCTCAGAAAAAGCCCCTCCCAAACGAGCTGTCGTTCGGGAGGGGCTTTCGCGTTTGTTATTCTGCAGGAAGATCGAAGCTGTAGCCAAGGCTTTCCAGATAGGCAGCCGAGCGCCGCGCGTCTTTTGTGATGGTATAACCGAAGTGGTCGGAATAAGACCCGGGAGCGCCTGCATATACACGGTCTATGTAAGCGTCGATCTGCTCGTTTGTCGGATCGAGAAAGAACGAGACGTAGATGGCGGCAGAGTCAGACATCTTTGTTTCCTGTGAGAAGGAGGTGATATGCGTTTTGCCGAGCTCTGTGTCCTTGAGATCGGGAAGGATGCAGGTCGTGTAGAACGTGAATGCCGCATCGCCGGACAGATAGCGGGGGAGCGCAGCATCTGTCATACTCTGCGAGCCGTAGTCCTCAATGCTGCAGTAGACAAAGCCGGAATCGTCGCGGCAGAACTCCTCCGGGATGGCATTGCGGCGGAGTACCATGGACTCGGAATTTAAAAGCGCATCATAACGGCAGATCAGGCTGTCCGGGTCCTTCTGCGTAGCTTCGTTGTCTGCCAGACGGTAGCAGTAGGAAAGCACGGAGCCGTCTTTGAGGTAGTAGGTAAAGCGAACAGGGGTTACATTGGCTGCACCTGCCGCCTCATTTTCCTTCCGGCGCGCAATGGCGAGCTTTTGGAAGTCTGTGACTGCCTCAAGATCGGACCGGCTGCGCGCCTCGCCGAGATAAGACAGATCAATGTAGGAAATGTCATCTACCTCCGGCACGCGGGAATATAATCCCAGAATGTCATACCGCGCCGCCGTAGCGCCAAGCACAAGAACCAGACATACTGCGCCGAAGCGCAGCCATGTTTTTGCGCCCCGGAAGACAGCAACCGTTTTCTGAAGCAGCATCTGCGCGATAAAATATCCCAAAAACGCGCCGAGAATCAAAAACAGCAGCGCCCTGCGGAAGCCTTCGCTGCCGAACAGCGACGCCTGCATCGAAGAGATCACATAGGAAATGACGATGGAGCAGCCGACGGTAAAGCAGTAGAGAAACACCGGACGCAGCGGCTTTACCGCAATCACATCGCCGGAGCGCTCCATTTCACGGCGGCGGAAGACGAGAAGCGCGAGGATTGCAAATACAAGGCCGGCGCCTGCCAAAGAGGCAATATAGCCCCAGCTGGAAAAAAGATACCGGGAAAAATCCGCGCTGCCGTCTGCAAGCTGCGCCGGAAGGACGGAAAGCCCGTTGGTCATAATGTAGGCAATGGGGCTGAGACGATAGAAAACAGAGCCAAAGTTATGATAGATGCTGCTCATGCCGTAGACAAACTCCGACAGCAGGGACTGCACAGAGTAATAGAGGACAGAGCTGGTAAAGTTTAAAATCACATATACCGCGGGCATGGCGGCTGCCTGACCGATGATCATCGCCAGAAGCACCGCAAAGCCGTAAAAGCCGACAAACGAAAGTGTGCTCGTGCCGAAGAAGCAGGCGCAGGCATAGAGCTGGGGGTAGCCGTGCAGGAGCGTAACGCAATATGCAGTGAGAGCGGTCAGGAGGTTTACCAGCGTGACCATAAGCAAGCCGACAAAGAAATTGCTCAGGAAAAGCGCCTCGCGCCGCACGGGCAGACCGGCGTAAAAATAGGAGGTATTCGCGCGGAAGAGCCACGAAAACAGCAGCCAGGCCGCAAGAAGACCGATCAGTGCCGAAAGAAGCGTGCCAACCGTGCAGAACGTCAAAATTCGCTCGCAAAGACGACCGGTCAGAGAGTCGTAGTATTCCGGCTGATAGTTGAAGCTGATGAGATCGCCGGGCAGGATAAACAGCCAGAAGAGAAAATAGCAGACCCAGAGCGGCAGTGTCTTTCGCAGGCTGCGCTTGAAAATCGCGCTGTCAAAGCACGAGGTTTTTGACGTCATAGTTCACACCTCCCAGTTCGTAGATGAAAATTTCCTCTAAACTCAGCGGCAGCAAATCGCACAGCAGGGGATTGCACTGCTGTAAAAGCCCCGCAATTTCCCGCCGGTCGCCGCGGACAATCAGCGTTTGGATCCTGCCAGTCATGGACTGGTGCAGAATATTGAGTTCCGGCGGAAGCGGTCGGTCGGTCACCAGCTGGACCTTTACGATGTTCTCCTGCAAATCGGAGAGCGAGCGCTCCAGCAGCATTCTGCCCTCGTGCAGCACGCCCACATGGTCGCAGACGTCCTCAAGCTCGCGTAAATTGTGCGAGGAGACAAGAACGGTCGTCCCGCGCGAGGCAACGTCCTCTAAAATGACGCTCCAGACCTGCTTGCGCATGACGGGGTCCAACCCATCGACCGGCTCGTCAAGAATCAGATAGTCCGGCTGTGTGCAGATGGCAAGCCAGAACGCCGCCTGTTTCTGCATGCCCTTGGAAAACCGGCGCAGCGGCTGCTTGACGTCGAGCGGAAAAATATCGCGCAGTGCGTCGAAGCGCGCATCGGAAAAATTGGGATATAAGCCCTTGTAGAACTGCCGCAGCTCGCGGATGGTACTGCCTGCATGGCAGCTCAAATCGTCAGGGATACAGGCGATATGCGCCTTGACGGACGGATTTTCAAAGACCGGCGCGCCGCCGACCAGAACCTCGCCGGAATCGGGATAGTAGACGCCTGTCAGGTGGCGGATGATCGTGGATTTGCCTGCGCCGTTGGGACCGACCAGACCGTAGACCGATGCCTGGGGGACCGTCATATTCAGCTCCTGCAGCGCCGTGAAGCCGTCAAAGCGCTTGGTAAGATCTTTGATTTCAATCATGCTTCTTCCTCCTTTGTGGGAATCTGCGCGAGAAGCTCCTCGCGCGTCGCGCCGAGCGCCATTGCCTGCTGCGACAGCGAGCGGATCTTCGAAAAAAGCTCCTGCTTTTTCTGCTCCTGCAGAGGGCGCGCCTCGGCGGCAAACGAGCCCTTGCCGGGGACGCTGATCAGATAGCCGTCCGCTTCCAACTCCCGGTAAGCTCTCTGGATGGTGTTCGGGTTGATGGACAAGGAACCGGCAAGCTCGCGCACAGACGGAAGTTTATCGCCCGGTGCAATGACGCCGGACAGAATCAGACGCTTGCACTCCTGCTTGAGCTGCTCATAAATCGGCAGCGGGTCGCGGTAGTCCAGATGGAACGTAGGAAGCCCTCCTTTCAACTGTATTATTTGTTCTAGTACACTTATAGCACGCGGGGCAAAAAAAGTCAACGCCCATAAGAAATTCTTAAGAATTTCCCATGGACGCTGCTTTCAGGCGAAAAAAGCCTCCCCGGAAGCAAGCTTCCGGGGAGGCGGGAATATTACATGTCGAACGGCTCCATGCTCAGAACGGGATGACCCTTCTCAGTCAGGAAGTTCAGCAGCTCTTCGGGATCGCCCGAACCGCAGGTGGTCTCGTCAGCGACCATGTCGGCAAAGTTCTCAATGCCGTACAGATCCTTCGCGGTCTCGTTGATCTTGTCGCGGATCTGCTCCTTCAGCTCGCTCGGGAGCCAGACCAGACGGGCAAGACCGCCCTCAGCCTTCAGGAACTTATGGGAGGCAATGTAGTGCTTGCCGTGACCCATGAAGCCCGGAGTCTGGACGCCGCCGCCGGTCATGGAAGCCATTTCGGAGAAGGTCATGCCGAGCGGGGTCATGCCGGCGAATTCACGGCAGGTGATGACAACGCCCATGGAGACGGGCTCGATGCCGCAGATGCACTCGAAGCAGCCGCAGGAGGTCATCGGGTCCTCGAGCAGGGAGTACAGCGTGACATGCTCGAGCGCGCCGTGGGAGTACTCGGCGACAGCCTCGTCAACATCTTCGTAACGACCGGTGCGCTCGTCGATGCAGCGCTCCTTGGTGACAACCTGGCACGGACCCTGCGGGTCGAGCTCGTTGGTTGCCTTGGCGTCCAGCCATGACACAGCGCCGCAGAGGCCGAGACGCTCGGGGGTGACGATGCAGACGTGGCTCGGGGAGAACGCCTGGCACATGATGCAGGAAT
>OIWM01000254.1_pt1 | contig 68427 bp, 65 predicted proteins | sample 1587451 | NCBI WGS metagenome assembly OIWM01 (sample SAMEA3888907, study PRJEB22519) | human gut metagenome | biome: human gut; feature: human-associated habitat; material: faeces | place: Denmark | collected 2011 | reverse complement strand
GCGTAGCAGCTAAAAGCCACTACGCTTTCAAGTCTAACTTTTTGGGGTCACCACAAACCTTGCGAAACTGCTTTATTATAGTAATCTATTGCAACTGATTTGTTTAAATTTAAATCCGCAATTCTCCCTAACATATAAAAACTATATCCGTTCCTATCTGTATGAGAAATGAACTTTTTATAATAATTACCGGCAAACGAAAGATTGTTATTGATAAAATAATAATCTCCTAATAGTGAACACGCTTTTGGCTCTGAAAAATCATCAGCTGCAGTAAATAAAAATTGGAGCATTTTTTCTTCTTCATTATCTTTCAAAAGGTTCTTTTTATATAACGAAAAATAATAATTGGCTAGATTTACTAACGCATTAGTATTTCCTAAAGCCATGGCCCGATATAAAAATTCTTTAGCTTCATCTATAGATTCTTCCTCCATATTGAAAATATGATTATGTTGATAAACACAGATACCAACCTTTTTTGACAATAAAAGTTTTCCAAGGGAATTAAGTGCCGTTGTGAATTTATTTTTATGTACAATCGCCCAATAGGTCTTATAGCACACAAGATAGTCGAACTCTTCATCTTGAGTATAAAAATCCAAAGGACAAAAAGATTTTCATTGTGATTGGATACCGCTAAAGATGATGATAAAACAATATTTGTTCGTTTTAATTCTTCGCAGAAGGAGGTCTCAATTAAAATATAAAATTTCTTGTTTTTTTGAAAATTATTATTGCATTCAATGTAATATTATGATATTATGAATATATTATTGTGATGCATCCTCACTTTATGTAACAAGACAATATAAAGGAATGTTTAGTTATGAATTTGTATAATATCTTTGAAAATGGTATCGGTACATTTTGCGGAGCTCTTTTTGCATTGCTTTCTTCAATTATATTAATAAGCATAAATTCCTACATAAAATATAAAATAAATATTAAAACAATGTTGTTAAATGTCAAAGAGAATAATACTAAAATTAATAAAATTAAAAATATTCTATGCTCAACTGATAAAAATGGTCCTATGAAATACAAAGACTTGTTTGAAAAATGCAATTTCGATATTCAGCTTTGTTCTGTAGATGATTTGTGGTTAGAAACTAAATCTGAATTATATTACCATAAAGTTACAGGAAAAGCCATTGTTACAAAACAAGAAGGAAGCACAACACTATACAATTTGCTTTATGATACGATTAATTTTCAATCTTTGTTTATTAAACTACTGAAAGATCCACCGACTAAAGACGATGGCTCAATATCAAAGACAATTGAAAAAGAAGATATAAACGAGTTTATTGTAATTTTTTCACAATATGATAGCAAATATAGACAGCTTAATCTTAACGAAAACAGCGGTAAATTTATTAATAATATATTCTCTTACATATTCCAGAACAATAAAAATCGATAGAATTAAGATTAACTTAAATTACAATATATGCTGCTTTAGTAACAGTAAAGTAAAATTACCACGCATAGGAATGAAGCATAGAGTCAAATAGCTAAATCAAAACCAAACTTTTTTGTAGATTGGTCAATATAACTTCTATAAAAAGCGGTTAGTTAAAATTGCAAAAATTGCAAAAAGATAGCACAAAATATTGACTTGTCTGTCAAATTGTAATATAATTAAATTAATTAAAAATGTGAGGAGGTGTCCATCTTGAAATCAGTAAGTGTTTTTTCACAAAAGCTTGGAAAAACTGTTGAAGCTAAGGCTGTTTCTTCTTCAAAATCAAGTGTTATGGGTTGGATGAACTCTGGTTGGTCAAAGAGTGGCGGCTGGAAATATCCTGCTTCTAAGTAATCAGAACCTATTATCTCAAAAAAGCAGCAATGAATTATTTATATCATAATTCATTGCTGCTTTTTATAAGCACAGCTTTAATATGTTGTATATATCGTTTTCTTTCAAAGGCTTTATGCTGTCAATGCAACTTCCGTTAAGAGTTTTAGCTGCAATATTTTTTAAATCCTCTTCTTTTACGCCAAACTCCCTTAGGTTCCTTTGAAGTCCGAGATCATCATACAGATATTTTTCCAACAACTCAACTGCCGCATTTGCGTCAGCCGTTTTATCTCCACTGATTTTCATATCAAAGCATTGCTCGCCGAAAGCCGCAATCTGAGCGGCGGTTTCTTCAGATATAATGTATCGAAGCCATCTCGGCATAATAATGGCAATTCCCAAACCGTGGGTAATATCATACATAGCCGACAACTGATGTTCTATAATATGAATAACTGCACTCTGCTTTAAATTCTCATACATAAATCCGTTTAACGCCCAAGAGGAAGCCCACATCAGGTTTTCCCTGGCTTTTTTGTTTTTAGGTTCCGCCATTGCCACAACCGACTGCTTAATCACAGTGCGTATGACCTGTGTTTGTATATCCTTAAGCATTTGCATCTGACTGGATTTATTAAAATAAGCCGAATCGAATATATGAGAAATAATATCTGCACAACCGCAGGCGGTCTGAAATTCCGACAATGAAAAGGTAAATTCGGGATTATAAAAAGCTGCTATAGGCTGCAAATTCTGGTTTCCGAAACCAACCTTAAGTTGCAATTCTTTATTACTGATAACAGCTCCTCCATTCATTTCTGAGCCCGTTGCCGCTGTAGTCGGTATTGCAACAACAGGTATCGTCTTTTCGACAGGGATTTTTTTGGTAACTAAATCCCAAACATCGTCTGTATTTGCATAAACAGTAGCTGATATAGCCTTTGCACTGTCAATTACCGAACCTCCGCCGATTGCCAGAATTACATCAATATTGTTTTGCCGACAAACCTTAATACCTTCATTGATTTTTGAATGCTTCGGATTCGGCTCGATGCCGTTAAAATAAAAAAATTGAAAATCAAACCCTATCATCGTTGCAAGAACGCAGTCTAAAATACCATTTTTCTTTATTGACTGTCCACCAAAAACAATCAGTACATTCTTTCCAATGTTTTTTATTACATACGGCAAATTATTCATTCGATCCGAACCGAAATATACCGTTGTATTATTTGAAAATATAAAACTACTCATATTTTTTCACCAGATTTTTCTTAAAATCTCTAATCGCATTATAATCAAAGGTCGGAAAATCTTTCACTATCCATAGCAATCGTGACCAAAGTAAATAATAGTCTGTGCTCCTTTTTATATACTCAAAAGCCGAATTGTTTATATAACTGTCAAGACACATAGTTATGTAAGACACATCTGCATTTCGGGTACTTAGCTTGAACAGCTTTACAGCTGAGGTGTCAATCAATTTCTCGTGTATTTCGTATGGTAAAATACTCTGAATTGCATATATTTCCTGCGGAATATACGTTTCTCTTGATTTTTTATAAGAGTCGCTACAATGCTGACTGTCACTGCAACCGCCACACCAATGAGAGCAACCGTTATTCAGCAGAAGAACACATTTACTGCCCTGTTCTCTTATTTTTTTAAACAGAGCGCTGTTTCTTGTGTATTGTCTTCCGACTACATACTCTTCATATTTGCCTGCGGCTTCAATTATTTTTTCTATTTCATCAGGCATACAATTTACGCTGTGAACAAGCTCCGAAGCAGGAAAAATTCTCTTTGCTTCATCATAGTAGCTATCCTGAACACACACATTATCCAAATGAATCTGATGACGGTCAAATTCTGTTCGGGCATATGCCAAATCCCCGGGTTCAAGCAAATGGGTGTTAAAGACCGCTTCCAAACCGATTTTATAGGCTTGTGTCACCTTTAAAATTCGCCAAAACCTATCACACATTTCTGAATTACGAAACTGCTCTGCTATCTTATTTATTCCGTGAAAACGGTCGCCGAGCGGCGGAGAAAAATATAGATTATCTATATAGTCACTGTACTGTGCAAATAGCCTTTCGTATTCATCTGCTTCGGAATCCAATGCCAAGCCTATTGAAAATCTCTTTTTGAAATCAATATTTGCCATATTAAAGAACCTCTTCCTGCAAGAAAGCATTTACATCCTCCCTGTGATTTAAAATCCATTCAACCATCAATGCATACAGCTTTCGGTTCACCGCGCATTCAATATTATCGACTGACGGCGGATTATTTCCCTGAGTCTTTACATGAACAGTGCAGCCGCCCTTACAATAGCAACGCCACGGACAGCCGTTACATCTTGGCTCTTTCTTTTCTTTAAAATACATATGGGCTTTTATGGCATTTTTTACCATATCCACAAGCTCCGTGCCATCATCTATATTACCCATAGATTCTTCCTGATAATCTGTTACATCACAAGGAAATACATTTCCCTTATAGTCAAAGGTAATCATACGGCGGCCGCCGTGACACCCGTCACAAATGCACACATCAGATTTCTTGTTATATAATAAATTCATCATTTTTGTGTAAATGTTATAATCACCAATTCTATATCCTTCCTTCAATAGCTCTATAAATGTATAAAAAATATTTTCCGTGCATTCGGCAATTTCTTCATTCGACATACATAAATTATCATTATCTACAAAAGAGCTTTTATGAACAAAATTCAGCTTAATATTTTCTATTTTTAAATCTATAACCAAATATCTGATTATTTCTTTCACATACTTATACGACTCTCTTGTTATTGTTGCAATTACGCTGACCTGTCCGTTATATTTATCTCTCAATTTGCATAAATTCGCCTCAACAATAGAATGGGTCGGCTTTCCGTTTCTAAAAACCCTTTGATTATCATGAATTTGCTTAGGACCATCTATACTCACGCTTGTCCAAATGTTTCTTCTGCGCAATTCTTCGATAATTTCATCATTCAAAAGTATTCCGTTTGTTTCAATTGAAATGCACGGATTTATGCCGTTTTGCAACATATAATCTTGAATTCTGAAAATTTTATCTTTCTCAAGAAGCGGTTCTCCGCCCCACGGCTGTATTGTAATTTTATCTTCATTACTTAGGCGACAATAAGATAAAATATAATCGCAAACCTTTGTTACCGTTTCCTCAGAGATTGTTTTGGCAGTTAATGAATCTTCACCGTCACGCAAGCAGTATTTGCATGCCATATTACAGCGATTTGTTAAGTCAATCATAAAATATACGGGGTGAATATTTTCGCTAAGGTTAATTTCTTCTGTCGAATAATCATTCAACCTGATAAATCTGTGCTGTATCAATATGATTGCTAATTCATCATCAATATCTCGTTTTCTTATTGACTCTGTCAGTATATCATCAAGCAAAACGCTGTATCCTGAATCATTAAGTAAAAAATTTCTATTTTTTCCTGTAAATACATATGCCCCCAAAAAATCTGCATTCATTTCTTCGATATGGTATGCTTCTATTCTGTAATATTGTACGCTCACTCTATTATTCCCTCCTGTATCAGTCTGCTTATAAAGGTTTCAATTTCTTCCTCGTCAATAAATGTTTTTGCCTTCTCCGCAAGAGCATCCTGATTCAGCCCATCTCTCAATTCAACAAAAATATTAAAAAAGCCCTCATTATCAGCCAATTCAAAAAGTAATCCGCTTTCACGGTCTGTTCTTCCTAAAAATACGCCATTTTCTTTTAATATAACATTTGCATAGGCACATAAAGAAAACATATTTTTATAGTTTTTTGTATATAAATTTTGTTTACCGCTTATTTTTCTTATCAATCAACTCTCCTCCTCTACTCATATGGCTCCACAATACTATCCCCGAAGTATTCAAATGCCGTTTTATAAGTTCCTGGACAGATTTCGTTCACCTTACACTTTTTACATGCTGACGCAAATGTATCTGTATTGCGTTCGACTTCATCAGACTTATCCATATCGCCGGAATTATCGGGTGATGCATACGCCGAATATGCTTCTGCCTTTGGTGTTAGGATATTCCAGTAATACGGGTCACAGGCGCAGAAAGGCATATTGATAGCATACATATGTCTTTTTGAACCATGTTCCGTATTCTCGATGTATAGGTCAAACATTTTTTCCAAATACGGTCTGAGAGTCACAAACGAGAGCTTATTTTTCTCAAGATTTTCTTCCTGAATTCCGCAATAATCAATGCTGCAAAGCTGAATACTTACAGACTCATCAAACTCCGAATCAATAAATCTATAAAACTCATCAAGTTCTTTATAATTAACAACTGTAATACAATGCTTAACAATCACATCAACACCGATAGAAACAAGATTTTTAAGACCCTGAATACTCCTGCCGAAGCTACCCTTAGAACCGTTAATTTCTTCATGCTCACTCTTATTCTGACTGTGAATTGTAGTTATTGCTGTAATTTTATCAACAGTCCCGACAGCTTTGATTTTTTCAATAAAGCTTTCATCCGAATACCTTTCGCCGTTAGAAAGAACAACAATCTCACAATTTAATTCATTGGTAATAAATTCTAATATTTCGATAAAATGCGGGTGAATGGTAGGTTCGCCGCCAGAAATAACAATCGAATTTACACCCTGCTCTTCAACAACGCATTTAGCAGTTGCCTTTATTTTTTCGAGTTCCACAAACGGATACTTACTCTCTTCCTTAGAGCACGGGCAAAAAGAACAATGTTGATTGCATTTATAACTAATCGCAATATATGCCGATGACATATTATTTACCCCCCTGTTATGAAAAGAAATCGTGTTTCACATCCAACTGACCACGCTGATCAATGTAACACTGAATCCTCTTTATAGTTTCCAAATATTCATTGCTGATTTTTTTATTTTCATATCTCTGCGAACGGTTCAACTCAATCTGCATTCCGGCAAGAATGCAGATCTGGTTAAAAAGACAAATTTCCTCATTCTGATTCTGCATATCACCTGTCAACATATGATTTGCGGCAAAACATATTCTGCATAAACGAACAAGTTGACATCCATAACAAGCATTTCTCGGTTCAATAATAAAATCTTTTACTGACATTTCCGAAAATTCTTTTGCAATTTCAGGGTCACCTACGGTAAATTCCGTAAAGCCATGGCAAGGAGCATATTTGCCGTTGGCGTCGTAGCATTCAATCGGGTCATCAATTTCAACGCAATATCTAAAATCCTGTGTAATCTCTTTATTAAAATTCAATAATTGATAATTCAGCAAAAGACACACATGCTTATCAGCGTTATCCGAGTAGTATTTCACCAATTTTTTCAATTCACGTTTTAACAGTAGATATGTCTTTTTAAGATTCCATTCTGTTGCCCATTGAAAAGCATTCAGGCACTCCATACCTTTTTCCTGAATCCAGATTGTATTTTTTGCCATATTACCTATAGTATCCTCGGAAATTGTCATACTTACCGGGCAATTTTTCCATGTTTCGGCAAAGAAATCAATATCGATTAGGTCAAAACTCCCATTACCATTCACGGTAACCCTGTTTAAATCGTGGTCTGACCTCTTCCCGTCAAGACTTAGCATAATCTCATAGCGTTCTCTTCGCTCTTTTAACCATTCCTGTACTTCTTCGTGAATACAAGTTCCGTTTGTAGTTGTGCGGAATAAAATCGGAAAATCGTAATTATCAACAACAAAAGCATCTATTTGCTTAATTAATTCAAAATTCATAAATGGTTCTCCGCCATGCAATTCAATGACTGCGGTATCATAGCCATCCATCCTTGACAGACTATCTCTGATAATTCTCCTCGCTGTTTCAAAATCCATTGTATGTCTCTTTTTCTCAAGTTCATAACAATACTTACAACGCAAATTACAATTCTCAGTCAGAATCAGCATAATTTTTTTATGATTTGATAAGTAATTCATTATTCAGTACCCCCTGTAAATCGATATTCGCATAACACTATTGGTATATGATATTTTGGTTTCACCTCAAAACGACTTACCTGTAACCATGTTTTTTTCCGTTGATAAAAAACTCGTTCAAAAACAGCATTCAAATAATATATTCGGGTTCCTTTTTTTGCAGTTTTTTCAAGATTATCCAAAAAGGCATTTAAAACATTTTCACCGAAAGGATTAAAAAGCAAATATACCGTCGCATCTTCTATCTGTGTTATAGTGGCATCACCGTAAATGATTGTAACATCATCACTATTTTCAAACACTTTCATTGCAAACTGTGAGGCTCTCTTATTAATCTCAATACCGTAGCTTTTTCTGCCCTTAATACCATATAAACGCAAAAAACCCAGTAATCTTCCCCAACCGCATCCGACATCAACAAAGACATCCTCCGGTTCTATCTTAATTTCTTTTCTCATCTCTCTTAGTATTCTGTAATTGACACTCTGAACGGGAAATATTTCCTCCCCATCGTTACAAAAAAATTCATCCATAGAGGTTTTTGCTATTTTCCAATCCATTACCCTCGTATAAATATAGCAATACAAAAAGTATAAGAAATGTCCTCTGTGAAGCTTTTCTTTAATCGATAACTTTTTTTCTTTAATTTTCATCCTGTTTGTAACACTCTTTCATCAGATAATCAATAACTCTATCAATAACGATGCGAAACCAAACCGTGTAGATCTTAGGTTTGCTCCTCACAGATTCTAAAAGCTCCTGAAACGGCACCGACTTAATTTCTTCTGCCTCCTCGGGATTTACTTTAATCGCTGCGCAATATTCGCCCACAAAAATATGGTCAATTTCATTTTCGATTAAGCCTTTACCAACCTTTTCGTTATATGAAAAGCTAAACACCTCATGCAAATCTACATTTTCAATGCCGAGTTCTTCCTTCATACGCAACTGCGCTTCTTCCTTGATAAAATCAGTGAACGGATGGCTGCAACAGGCATTAGTCCATAAAGAAGGCGAATGGTATTTAGACGCTGCACGTTTTTGGATAATCATATTTCCTTTTCCGTCGTGAAGAAACACAGAGAATGCCCTGTGCCTTTTGCCAACAAGATGAGCTTCCGTTTTGTCCATCGTACCAATTGGATTATCATTTTCATCAACCAGCAGGACCTGCTTATAATCATCGTAATTCACGCAAGGCGCCGAAAGCTTCTCGTAATAGTAATAATCAACTGCTCGTCTTTTTGCCAGCTCGTTTGTGTACAACAAATAATACGGCTTCCAAATCGGTGTACTGAACTCTTCGCCGCAAGAATTCGTATATTTTATAACTGAATATGAAATACAATCCAAAAACAAACCTTGTTCAAGATACTTTTCATTTAATTCTATGAGTGCTTCAGGATTAGAAAGCATCATCCTTGACAGCTGATTTTCATAATTACGAATTATGTAATTCTTATAATCTGGAAAGCATGTTTCATAATACACTTTCATTTCCACATATTTTTCAGAAAAATTCACACCTGTAAATATTGGGAAATAGTAGTTTTTCTCCATTTCCGCTGCCGTTTTCAGAAACTGCTCCGACTTGCAATCCATTTTAAGAATAGATAAGCTTTTGTCTACAAGCTTCCTGCACTGCGAATATCTGTAACGTTTTCCCAATGTGTCGTATCTATCATCATAGCTTTTTAAAGCAAAATACGCTTTTGCTTCCAATAATTTACCTGTTATGTCCAGCTCAACGCCCATTTTAAGTAGCGGTGATGTTCCCGTAAATTCAATCTCCCGATAGTATTCTATCAGTTGACTAAAATAAGACTTATAATTATTCAGACAGCACAGATTAAGTAACTGCTCAAATTTACAGACATCATCTATCACGCTTTTAAAAGGTGCAAAAACCATTCGGATATATTCTTTATCATCACCATCATTTCTGACAGAAAAATCATAAATTTTAGCAAAATTAATAATTCCTTTAAAGAACTTCAAATTCTTATATTTTTCAACTAATTCTTTTTCATCACTTTCATTAGACAGTCTTCGGTATATTTTTGTGCTGCTGCAAACATTATCTTTAATAACCAAACCCACATACTCTAAAGAATTGTCCCCGGAGAAACCATATTGTTCACATGATTCCTGCATAACCTTATTAATCTGAGAAATATCCACGCTAAACCTACCCCTCAATCTTCAGCTGCTCAAGATCGTCAGCTGTATAATCTTGTCTGCCAATTCCTCAGGCGCAGCCTCTACAGGAACAGCTATTGTTTCTCCGCATTGTTGACCCGATGCATCTTTCCAAGAAAAATTAATATTTATGCAATCCAAATCAAACATTTCAAAACCGCAAAATGTGACCTTCAGAAATGAACCTTCCGTCATTTCCGCAAATTCTATCATTTTATTCGTTGGCGACACTTCCCCTAAAAGATGCAATTCATTCGCCATATCTGGCATAAAATTCACATCATAAATAAATTCGCCGAAGTTGCTGATATTCTCATCTATCGCTCTGACGATATTCTCGGGTTCAAAAACAGCAATAATCCTTCCGCCTGCACAACGAATGATTGAATTAAGATTTTTGTCTGTCCATGTATCCGAGCCGTACACAAACGCATTCATCTTATTGCCAAACAATAATTGACGGTTCACATAAGCATTCTGCACAGCTTGCGTTCCCAAACCGGAATTGGGAACGGAATCAGTAAATAGTGTTATAACACCATTTTGTTCATGTCTGTTTAAAATTGTATAAGCAATCTGTAACACTTGTGAGGTTCTCCCAAAGCCTCCGGTTATTTCTACACTGAAAATCGCCTTTTGAAATCTTTCCTTATCGCTGACAGGAATGTATTCATCTACCAACTGACAGTTTTCAGAATATGTCAGGACTGTGACCGTATCATTTTCATCGAGCGAATTAAATAATGCAACCATACTTAACTGCACTAAAATTAAACGGCATCCCATGCTCCCTGATACATCTATAGCAAAAACATGATTTATTGCGCTCTTCTTTTGTTCTTTATCTCCATCAGCCTTCACCTTAGCAGCTATATGTAAATAATCCTGCTTTGTATAAGCAGCCACAGTCAACGGAAGCTTTTTCAGCGTCGGCTTGTTTTCCATCTCATCTTTCGCAGTAAATACAAAATCCTGCAGATTCAAATTCTCAACCTCTATACTCCGATTATTTTTTTTTATATATTTCCAATAAAAGTAGGAATTCCCGTTTGTGTCTGAGCAACCGCTTCTCGGACAAAAAGGAACATTTTTCTTTTTATCTGACCCTGCCTTTATTATATCGGTTTTTTCCCAGAATCCGGACTTACTCCACCCGTTTTTCAGCCATGACGCATAAATCTTATTTTTACTTTTTACCGTTTTAATTTTTGTTGTTATTGGGGACTGACACTCTATTTCCCATGCATCAGAATACGGTACAGACTCATCTGCCACCAGACCACAGTTGAAAACATTACTACTATAAAGCTCAGCTTCTCTTTCTTTGCAGCCGTATGCCATATAATAATTTTTTATTTCCATTTTCTTTTCTTTTGCAACTCTGAAAATTCTGTTCACAACTAAACCCTTTCCCACTTAACACTTTCTATGTTTAACAGATTTCTGTTTTCTTCCAATGATTTTGAGCCAATTCTGTCCATAATCATTTTATATATAATCCCGGACTGCTCCTCACATATCACATATCGCGTTAAATCATACATAATCGATGCTGTTGAAAGAGAACGCCCTTGCAGCTTAAAGCATCGGCAACCTGCTTCATATGCTTTTTCTAATTCTTTATATGACATATTACAAGTTTGCTTTTTACCCTGAACAAACTGCACCAACGATGTAATATCCTGCGCACTTTTACATTTCTGTTTTTTAAAGCTGTTTAATTTTTCAAAGCATTCCATAGGGCGCCTTTGTTGATAATATTCGCTTACGATATCGCAGTGCTCCTTACGAAACATACATTTCCTGACGCAATTCTCATTGAGCAAAATTTCTATTTTTTCTTTATGCTCTAAATTTTTAAACAATTCCAAGTCAAAACCATCATCCGGATGCAGTACAACACGATCGAACTGCTCCGATAATGCATTATAATAAGCTGCACTGCCTTGTCCTTTTTCATTAACAGCCTTTAAAATAGAAGAGCTCATAAATAAACCAGGATACTTTTCTGTGATATATTTCTTCAAAACAGGACTAGCAATAATCACACCGTTTCCGGGTACTTCGGAAATCAATTTCAATATACTGTTTGACGGTTTATCGTCCAACTCATTTTCTGATATAAAATAATTCGAAAATGTTAATAATACAGGAATATCTCGCTTTGCGTACTCCATCAAACACCATTTCTGATAATCATCGCTTACACTTTTCACAATGCGTCCGCTATTCCATCTGCAGGGAATATTTCCGTGTACCGTCATATTCAACTCTGTACCGCATTCCTTGAGCAAATCGTAAAAGAATAAAACAGCAGCGTCATGTACAAACAAAGCTGAAACATTCCAAGATGCATCCTCATACCTAAGAAATTTCTTATTATCCATACTAAACACTCCATTCTTTTTTATTCTCTCTGTCACCTGCTCGCAAAATATGCCATTTTGTTAAATCCTGATTACAGTAAGCGCAAATATCATGGGGTCTATCAAGCATTTGGATAATTTTCTTTGCTGACAGTCCTTGTGCTCTTATATCCACCCTACCGTCATCCGAAAATTCAATTCCGTCAAATTTTGTTCTTGCCCTTTCCAGTCCAAATGCCGCATGGCAAACGCCCAAATAATACCCACGCATATTCATACACATAAATTTCATTTTGCAAACATCATAATTTTCATCCGGATTTCGCAATGCATCAAAATCATACAATTTAGAAAAATACTCTGTTTCCTGTGTTATATAATGAACAACCTGATTTTTATTCAGATAATCGTTAATATCATCAATTTTATCTCCCAAGATCGGATAATCGGTTATATCAAATGCAATGCGTTCTTCTCTCACCTTTGCCAGCTCTTTTTCGTTCATGTGTAAAATTGTTGTTCCGTTTGTAACGACCTCAACATCTGCAAGAGGATATAACGTCCGAATCCACCGACAAATGTCTAACCAATGCGGATTCAGGGTAGGCTCTCCGCCTAACACACGAAAAACAACCACCTGATCAAAAATTGATTTCAGTAATTTCACTGCCTTCTTTGTTTCTTCAAAATCGGGAAAAGAGATTTTTTCGATCAATCCGGAAAACACCGAGCAATAGGCGCAATTCATATTGCAATGATCGGCAATATGAATTGCGAGATAATCGATTTCTTCTCGGTCTTCAAACCTGCATATCAATTTTGTTTTTCCTTCATTGGAAAGCTGCTTATCCTTAAAAAACCTTAGTGGTGCATACAAAATTCTTTCAGAGGGAATTCCATTTCGAACAAGCCTATCGTATATTCCGTTTTTAACATTTATACCTCTCATACAGGGAACAATATAGTGGGTTATTTTCTTTTCACTAAAAAGCTTATACGACTTTGCAAAAGAAACAATACAAAGTCCGTTTTTTCTTTCACCCCACAATTCATTATCTCTTTCAACAACATACTTCACATTATATTTGTCTTTTATTGATTCATACAAATACTGAGCCTCTTTGTCCCATGAAACAATGCAAATATCCATACTGCACCTCACGCCAAGCACCCCATAGCGTCCCACGGCTCAAGCCATGTAACGGGAGCGTTTTCAATTTCTTTCGTATTCAAAAATTTTTTTGCTGTTTCTTTTGAAATTACAATCTGATAAACATAACGATAAAACCATTGTGCAGACATATAAGCATAGCCGTCTTGTCCGATCTTATCGCCGAAAGAATTTTTTACGCACCATCTTTTAATAATTCCATTTTCAATATCCACTCCACACAAAAGCATTGCGTGAGTCATAGCGGAATCCTTATATAAAAGCGCCTCACCCTTTTCAAGCTCAAGCTGCGTTGAAAACAACGTTTCAAAATCGAATAGCCCTGTATCAAATATGCCTTCCTCTTTATCAGAAAAATGCTCAGCGTCTGCGCCAATCCAAACAGGTAATCCTTCTTCAAGCTGGCAAACCGCCATCGCTGCAAATGTTTTAGCTGAAATATTATAGTGTGTAATCCTGCTTCCTTCTTCTGTATCGGAATACAGCCATTTCACCTTATAATTATGATTGTATAATCTCTGCTCCGACGGGCAATTAACGAAGCTTATTTCTTCGTTTTCCATATATTTTTTAATGTACTTTTGATAAAACTCTGTCGGGGTCAAAACAGAATTATTATAAGTAATTGTTTTCGGCAGTTCCCCCAAGCAGGTATCAATCATTCTGAAAACCTCACGTTCTAATGGTTCCACCGCCGCTTTATTATTACGGATTTGATATGCACAAAATCTCAGTTTTTGATTAAGTCCCGCAAGCAAAACACGTGTATCGTCATAATTCACCGATTTTGGCATATAAGATTCAGGTATAATTCCATACTCTTCTATTATTTTTCGGAAAATCGCCTTTTGCCCGGCATCCTGTACCGGTTTGCTCATCCAGAAATTCATCTCTGCATCACACACAGACAACTCCTGCGTGCGATAAATCCGGTTCAAAAAAATATGCACTTTCAATTTCAAATCATAATATGCAATAAAACCGGAGGATAATGCCGGCAATGTTTCGCCAGTTTCAATAAAATACTTATATTCCAGTTCATCCAAAGCAGCTTCAATCCAACATCTGCCGGAGTGTTTCTGATTTCTTGCCTTTGTCTTTTTCAACTGAATAGAGCAATTGCAATAATCAGTCGGTATCTCTACCTCTTGCTTTGCCGAGTTTAAAATCCCATTTTCCTTGATACTTTGGCTATCTACCATTGCCGAGCTTTCCATATAAATCTAGAAATCCTTTCGAATATTCTTTCGTTAACGCCACTTGTTCGCCTTTGTAATAAATAGCATCCTCAGTAATTTTGTAATTCGGGCATTCATTGCATAATTTTGCCATATAAGTATCTTCGATTTTATTTAACACCTTTTCTGTCAAATAATTATGTAATGCTTTTTCTCTTTCAACCAGCAATTCATATGTAATACAATCATCTTCATAGATGTTTGCTAGTGCAGCTTCAATTGTTGCGCAATACAGATTCACATCTCCGTTCATCATCACCATACACCTGTGACCGTTCGGATATCTTTCATCATAAAAGCCGGTAAGAAGAGAACACCCCATATTGTATTCTAAATGTTTAAATTCCTCATATGCCCTTCCAACCGGGATCATATCTTCGGATTCTTCCTTAGACGCAACCCAATATTCCGACGCTTCGATTCTCTGCTTCAGTTTCTCGTTCCAGAATTCTCTGTGAAAACGGTCATCGCTGATGCGGATCGTACAATTCAACGCCCTAACTCGCTCGGCTTTTTTTTCATTAAGCAAAAAACTTCCGTTTGTGAATATCACAATTTCTTTTGTTGAATCTTTCACTTGATTTACAATATTTTCAACAGTATCAAGCTTAAGCAGAACCTCGCCGCCGATCAGATATACCTGTTCAGGCTTCCACTCATTACACATATCAATAAACTTTTCTATTACCATTGGTTCTGCGACAGAAGATTTATAGGAACTGTCAACCATACAATGTCTGCAATGAAAATTGCACTGCCGAGTTAGCATCAATGCCAAAATCATACCTTACATTTCTCCATTCACCCAAATTTTTATTTTGAACGATACATATTCGCCGTAGCCTAAAACAAATCCCTATTAGCTTGAAAGATTTATTAAACATTTCTTAATCAGTAATCACTCATTAACGATCTTGAGACAGTAATTAAGCCTTCCTTCACTATACTCTGCAACAGGCTGAAACGTATCATCTGATCTATTCTGCTTTGCCGTCAGCAAATACGTGTATTTATTAAAAGCAGGAAATAAAAACAGCAATTTATCCTATCGGTTGCTTGTTTTTTGTTTTTTCTTTGTTTCTCTTTCGACAAGTACACCGTAATCCTTGACTCATAATACGCTCTTATTATATCATAAATATTGAACCATTTCAATATAAAAACGCTTTCTAGCCCGAGTTTTTTCTACGTTGTAAATAGATGTGAACCATTTTTAGGTAAAAAATAAATCAAAGTTTGGTATAGTGCTTTTTAAAAGCCTTCGGAGTGGAGCGTAGCGGAACGGAAAAGGCTTTTAAAAAAACGGCGTCGATTCAGACTGCTAGCTTTTCTGCCAACAGTTGTCTTGGGCTTTTACTTCCAAGTGTCCGCATTATTTTGTTGTTGCTCCAAATCAAATGTTTTTCAAGCTTTCGGTTTAAATCATCAACGCTTCTGAATGTTTCCCAGTCATAAAAGTGTCGTTGGTCATTTCTGTGGCTGCGTTCTACCTTCCCATTATGCCACTGTGTTCTCGGCGGAATTAGTTTATGCTTAATTCCTAATTTTTGCAATGCCTTGTCAAACGGGCATATATTTTCATCACTGATATATTTGTATGTGAATTCTGTTCCGTTATCTGTTTGTATCGTTTTTATCCTGAACGGAAACGCTTTTATCAACATTGCAAGAAATCTTACGGAATTCTCGGGCGTATGCTCTTCAAAGCCATATACAAACCTCATTCGTGTACATTCATCTATAGCCGTCCATTGATATAGGTGCTTTCCGTCCCTTAATACAGAATCTCTCAAGCAGTTATACGGCACTTCTTTGACATCTATCTGCACCTTTTCTCCCGGTGTTAGTAGTTCAGGATATCTTCTATGTGTTCTGCATTTCCTTTTTGGCTTTTTTGTGCGGCAAGTCCCATCCTTTTTGCCGCATATACCATTCCGGAAAAGCTCCGTTTGTATCCCTTTCTCAAAAGATCACTGTATACTCCGTCCCAGCCGTATCTCTGAAAGCGTTTTTTAAATGAGTTCTTTATTTGTTTTTCTTCTTTTGGCGTATGTCTTTTGGGATGACTATGAGGCCTATGGGCTCTATTCACTAAAGATTCCCATGTACCATCGTACCTTTTACACCAGCGTTTTATACTTGATAAACTTACTTTGTATTTTCGGCTTGCTTCGCTCTTTCCTTTTCTTATTGCATATTTTACTACTGCTTGCTTTTTCTTAGCTTCTTGTGTTATCATATTCATGAGAAGTACTTCTTTCTTGGTAATGTTTTTGTAGTTAAATTCATTATACCATATTTGAAGTTACTTCTCTTTTTTTATTGGCTCACATCATTTTATCACAGTAACCGTCAAATAAAGCACACCTACACAAACCGTCCGAAAAACGATACAATAACAGAAAACGCAAAAGGAGGCGGTTATTGTGACAGAGCAGGAAGGGACTTTGTTAGTCAGAAAATTTACGGACAGCAAACTGAGCAGACGGAAATTTTGCCGTGAAAACGGCATAAAACACAGCACTCTCAGATACTGGATAGAACGTGCAGCTGAGCTTGCCGACGGAAAAGAAGTATATTTTTCCGAATTGGTATTGGGCGGTAAAAATAAATGCTGACTATCCACCCTGAAAAGATTTACATTTCCTCTGCAAATGTTGATATGAGAAAAAGTATAGACGGCTTGTCTGCGATTGTAGAGCAGAATTTCAAACTCAATCAGTTCAGTAACGCAATGTTTGTATTTCACAACAGGCACTGCGACAAGCTGAAAATTCTGTATTGGGACAGTGACGGTTTCTGCCTGCTGTATAAAAGAATAGAACACGGCAAATTCCGCTTTCCGAGAGGTATTACAGCAGATAAATACACAGTTACTCAGGAAGAACTTTCGTGGCTTTTGCACGGCTTGAAAATAGAAGAAATTCATAAATACAATTCACTTAAAAACGTCCGATAAAATAGGCGTTTTTCTTGATTTTATGTGGTTTTTGCGGTATAATTAATACAGTAAAAAACTGATTTCGGAGCGTGATTTTTTTGAAAAATATGCCTACATATGAAGAACTTCTTGCGCAGAATTCCGCTCTGAAAAAGCAGGTAAAATATCTCGGAAATCAAAATGAAAAAGCACAATCTGAAATTAAAAATCTTACACTTCAGAATAAAGAATTAATCGCAAATTACAACTGGATTCTGGAACAGCTCAAATTAAGCAAGAAGAAAATTTATGGTTCTTCAGCCGAGAAGATAGCCGAGGATTACGGACAGCTTAATCTCTTTAATGAAGCTGAGCTTGAAAGACAGCCGCTCGCTGTTGAGCCAAAGCTTGAAGAAATAACCTACAAACGCAGGAAATCCAAAAAGAGAAATCAAGAAGAAATCTATGGGGATTTACCGGTAGAAGAAATTGTTTACGATATTTCCGAGGAGAAGAAAATCTGCGAAGAATTAAAAATTGTTCAGGCAAAGGTTAGTGTAGTTAAGCAGCACCATAGCAGGGCAAATCTTTTGCTATAGCAGTAAAACTCTCACCATTAACGGCTCTCTCAAAAACTTCATGCACTATGTCAGCTTGTGCAGGGTCAATCTCTATTTTTGCACCGTTGATTCTATACCCAAACAAAAAGCGAAGATTAACAATTTCTCCGTTTTCAAAAGCCTTGCGAATACGCCACTTCTGATTTTCACTTACCGACAAGCTTTCCGCCTGTGCATATGAGGCAAGAATGGTCATCATAAGCTCACCGTCGGCACTGATAGTGTGAATATTCTGTTCTTCAAAGAAAACATCTATACCGAACAGTTTCAACTCTCGAATCGTTTCCAATAATGTAACCGTATTTCTTGCAAATCTTGAAATTGACTTTGTAATAATCAAATCAATGTTTCCGGCTCTGCATTCACTTATCAGGCTTTGAAAGCCAGTGCGATTGTCCTTTGTACCGGTATATGCTTCATCGGAAAACACTCCGCAGTACAACCAGCCCGGATGGCTTTGTATCAATTCACTGTAGTAGCTTATCTGTGCTGACAGTGAATGTAACATTTCATCTTTCCCCGATGACACCCTTGCATATGCCGCTACTCTTTTTGCTTTCGGCTGTTTCGGAATCGAAAAATTAACTTTTTCAACAATTCTGTTCATAACAGTACCCCCTTACGGTTACATATTACCTCTGAAAGTCTATATTATCCACTCATTTCGCCGAATATGTTACACGAAGATAAGCCGTTTTCACGGGCGATAATTGTATCAATTTCAGAGTACTCTTGGACGGTAATTATGTTTGATTTCAGCATACTTTTAATAACCGACATTGATATTCTGTAAGCAACCACCTTATCATAAAGTTCTTTTGTCATATTCTGTTCTCCTTGCACCTTGCATCGGCAAAGCACTTAACGGTACAATATTTGCTTTTTGCACGGTCACTCTGAAAAGAAATACCGCAATATGTACATATATGACTGTATAATTTTTTAGGTCTGCGGTTCTGGGAATGTGCAGACCACCAAGCGTTACGGCATTTATCCGAGCAGAATTTCTTCTGCCGTTTATGCTCTGTCTGCACAATCGGTTTTCCGCAATGCATACAAGTTTCAAACTGTGATTTAGTTTTTGCATTTCTTCTATAAAACGATTTAACCGTATTTATAGAAAGTTGCAGTTGATTTGCTATTTCAGAAAAAGTCATTCCATCTGAACGCATCTTTATAATACTTGCTTTCTGTTCCTTATTCATAAAAGACACCTCTGTTTTCTTTGATGTGTCTATAGGCAAAAACAATTAATAAAATCCGAAGTCCCATAGGCACACTTTTTTCTTCAAGAGTATAAGGGCAGAAATGTTGACTTTAAGAACCAAACAGAAAAAATTGCCAGTCAGAGAAATCAATCTCCAACGGGCATAAGTGCTTTAAATATATTCAGTTAAATTTTTGTTGCGTAGTCAAGTGCAATCCAGCCTACACCTGATTTCAGCTTGTCCCAGCCTTTGGCTGAACCTGTGCCTTGCTTTGTTTCAACAATGGTGAAAACCTCTCTTACCAGTGAACTTGCCTGTTGCGGCGTAGTTTGTGCTGAGACCTTTGCGGATATTCAAATCTGAAATTGAAATCTGCACCTTGAATGAGCTTGTGGTATTCGTGGTTTTTGATGTGTAAACAGCCTTTCCGTTTTCGTCAAATACAGAATAGCCCTTGTTCTTGTCAGCGCATTTCTTTGCATTTGATAAATCGTTAAACACTCCCTTTTGAGATTTTACATCTTTCCATGTTTTGCGGACACGATACAGAGTTTTCTTTCCTGTTAAAGATGCGCCGGAACCAAGCTGTGCGTTTACCTCTTTTGCAATCTGTCCGTGAAGATTGTAGAGATAATCGCCCGGACAGCTTTTGTTTGCAAACCATCTGTGTACGGTCATATTCTGCTTGTCAACCTGTCCGATAAGTGACTTGTCAGCTTTCCATTTGAGTTCCTTGATGCCGTTTCGCTTGCAAATGTCAACGAGCAATTTAATCAAGGACTTGTATGCCGCATCGTTTACCTTGTATGGGTGATATGTATCGGACGCAACCTCAATGGGGATTGCATGATTATCGTTTGACGCAGATGAAGTACACCAGCTGCGGTCCTTTTCCTCAACATACATTCTGATTCGTCCGTCATATCCGATACCGTAGTTTGAGCTTGCTTCCTTGCTTGTTGATGCAAAAATTGAGCCGAGTGTTTCAACAGAACACTGATCTACCACGCAGTGGATTGAAACTGTGTCGATGGTATGATTTCTGTTGACGCTCCTGTTAGGTGAAATTCTTGTGTAGTTAACTAATTTACTGTTTGTGTAAGCCATGGTTATTCCTCTCCTACAATATAAATTAAGGTGATAGACACGGTAGCCAGCCTTGTCTTTTTCCTTTTCAATGCCGAAGCTGTTAGAATAGGAAGGAATGGTCTGACAAATAATTCCATGAACTAACACGTTCGTAAAGGAGTCAGTCAGCCGCCTCCTTTCAATTTTTTGTAAATAAAAAAGCAACCGTTCTAATCAAAAAATAAAAACGATTGCTAATAAAAAAAGAGCCAATTCTATATTTCTGTAAAATTGACTCTGCAATAACAATATTAAATTTAATTAAAAAATGCTAAAAGCTGACTTTCATAGGTTCAAATCCTGTATGTTTGCAAAAATTCAGTTTTGACATCTATTTAAACCTATTAAAAAAACGCTCTATAAAATGCAAAAAAGCCCGATTAAATCGAGCTTTTTTGGGGTGACATCTTTTTTGTTACCCTCTTATGGTCGAGGTGACAGGACTTGAACCTGCGGCATCTTGGTCCCAAACCAAGCACTCTACCAAACTGAGCTACACCTCGAAATTATTTAATTTTTGTCGCCTCAACAAGTCAGCTTCATTATTATATAACATAAAATTTGATTTGTCAACAATTATTTTTAATTTTTTTGAAACTTTCGTGATTTTTATTTTTCTTTAATTGACATACGCTGTTATGGGGTATAAAATATGATTACACTGATTAAATATATTACTTTGAAGGGCGGTTTTATATGTCTGACAATACAAAACTAAAAATCTCAAACGGGTTGAACGAGGATAAATATTCTGTAAAAAGCAAGTTTGTCAACTTCTTTTTGCTTGCGATGTTTACGCTCTTTCCCCTATTTTACACGGATTACTACTATAATATAAGGCACGACAAATATTATTTTTTCCTTGTTGTCACTGCGGTGCTTGTTTTGATGATTGGCGCTGTTGCAATCACTAATTCCGATTCGCAAAGCGGAACAAAAGACAAAGCCGAATCCGTGCCTTGGTACAAAAAGTTATCGTTTACGGACTATGCATTTGGTGCATTCATTTTGGTATGCACCGTATCCACTGTTTTTTCTCAAGATCCTGCCGATGCTTTCTTGGGCCTTAGCGGAAGAAACAACGGTTTATTGCTGATGATTTTTTATGCGGTGGTTTATTTTTTAATTACCAGATTTTTTTGTTTTAAAAACTATGTCTTTGTTGCCCTTGCAGGTTGTTCAATTGCAATATATCTGCTTGATATTCTCAACTGTTTTTACATAGATCCGCTTGGAATGTTTGCAAGCCTTACAGATGAGCAGACAATCACAAACTTTACCTCCACAATTGGCAACAAAAACCTTATGTCAAGTTTTATCTGCATTGTTATGCCCGTAACCGTCGCTTTTTCGGTTATAAGCAAAAATCGTAATCACCGTATCGTTTATCATATTTCGTCCGCATTCGGTTATATGGCTCTTATGACAGCCGACAGCTACTCGGGTATACTTGGTCTTGGTACTGTTTTTGCCGTGCTTTTAATATGGTTTTCACGCAGCGTTGCAAGACTTAAAAGATTTTTCCTCGCAACAACAATTATGCTGTTAAGCGGCAAAATTCTTCGTTTGTTTTCCTTTTTTATGGGTGACAAATCAAAAGGTATCTCGGAATTTCAAAGTCTGCTTGTTTACTCAAAAATCATATGGGCGGCAATTGCATTGTTCGCAATAATTACCGCAATTTTATTTTTTGCAGACAGCAAAACTCCCGACAAGACTTTACCGCTTGCCGTTCCTATTATAATCGGCAGTATATTTGTTGCCTGCATTATTGCAATGCTTTTTGCCGTATATTATTTCAGCGTAATTGACACAAAAACAAATATCGGCTTTTTGAAAAGTTTTTTGAGATTTAATGACAGCTGGGGTACTCACCGTGGCTATATGTGGATAAGGTCTTTCTATATATTCGGAGATTTTTCTCTTTACAACAAACTTTTCGGATGCGGACCTGACACCTTTGCCACAGTGTTTGAACCGTATTTTGAGGGGCTTAAACATTACGGTGACAGCTCCACAAACTGTGCCCACAACGAATACATAAATTACCTTATTACTACGGGAATTTTCGGACTTGCTTCTTACCTTTCGATAATTTTCGGAGCGCTGAAAGGTGCGATTAAATCCGCAAGTAAAAATCCGATTGCAATTGCTTTTGCGGTATCTGTTATCAGCTATGCCGTGCAGGCTGTGGTAAACCTTGCTCAACCGATTACAACACCGCTTTTTATTATTTTTATTGCACTTTGCGAGGCAGTTGCCCGTAAGCAAAAAGCAACTGAATAAGCACAAACAAGACAGCCTATATACTAAGCTGTCTTGTTATTTTTTACGCAACTTTTTTGCGTGATGCATGCCTTGTTGCCGCATTTCGTTTCTTATTTTTTTGTTGAGATTGGGGCTTTTTGAACAATATTGACTTTACGGGATAACGCATAGCGTAGCTTATAATTACGAAAATGCAGACATTAACATATAAATCAGCGTCAGGCATTTGTACAACTCCTTAAGTTTATTTGGGGCTTTGTTATAATTAGCTTAAATGACAAAGTGAAGTTCCTAAACTTAATTTTTGGTAAATTCCACATTCAATAACTATCCTTTCAGACAATGATAAACGACTCATATTTTCCTGCTTTCCGCAGACAGTAACCGTTTTCATTTTACCATACTCTTTTGTCAAGGTGAACCCGTGGTATTTCTCGTTTTTTCCTCAAAAATCCGAACTTCACTTTGGCAATTTAGGTTTGTTATAATTAAATTATACAGGACTGGCTGGGTAATAAACAGGACTTTGCTATGATGTTTGCCGATTTTTCAATAATATTTTTTCGGTGTATTTAACGATTTTAAAATTTTTACAAAAACAAAAGCGCAATAACCGCAGTTACCGCACTTTTATTTTGAAAATATAAATTAGAAAGATTTTTAAACCAACATAACTTACTTTTATTAATCGTCAAAATTAGGAGTTTGAATTGCATCGTAGCCGGTTTCGCCTGTACGGATTTTTACCGCCTGCTTTAAGTAGTAAGTAAAGATTTTACCGTCACCCGGATTGCCTGTAAACGCAGTCTTTTTAATAGCTTCTATGGTTTTTGCTTCCCATTCTTCTGATGAAACAACTATTTCAAACTTGATTTTAGGCAATACCTGCACATCTACTTTTTGACCTCTTACATATTCGGACATACCTCTTTGAATACCGCAGCCTACAACCTGATAGGCTGTGATTCCGTTTACGCCTATATCCATTAACGCTTTTTTTACATCGAGGAACATTTCCTCTCTTACAACAGCCTCTATTTTAATAAGCTGAACTTCGTTATTGTTATCCATATGTTAATCCTCCGTTAATTATCAAGACCGTTAAATGACGGGTAAGCAGCTTCACCGTGCTGTGTAATATCAAGTCCGAGCATTTCGTCACGCTTGCTTACTCTGATTTTACCTGTAATAATTCTTGTTAAGCCGTAACAGATAAGTGTACCTGCAACTGCAATTACAAGTGTAATCACAATACCTAAAGCCTGTGCGCCGAACTGAGCAAACTCACCGTAGATAAGTCCGTTGCCTGCGTCTGCGTTAATAGCTGTGCTTGAGAACACGCCTGTAAGAAGTCCGCCCCAGATACCGCCTGTACCGTGACAGCTGAATGCGTCGAGTGCGTCGTCAAAGCCGAATTTCTTTTTACCGAATGAAATCATAAGGTAGCAAACAGGGCTTGTTGTAAGACCTATAATTACTGCCGCCCAAATCGGAACAAAACCTGCGCCCGGAGTAATGCCTACAAGACCTGCAACCATACCTGTGCTTGCACCGATAAGTGTAGGCTTTTTGTTTTTAATTACATCGCAAAGCATCCAAGAAAGGATTGCGGCTGCCGCAGAAACGGCTGTTGTCATAAATGCGTGTGCAGAAAGTCCGTTTGCCTCAAGTGCAGAACCTGCATTAAAGCCGAACCAACCGAACATAAGAAGTGAAGCACCTAAAACTACTGTAGGAATATTGTGGATTCTGTAGTTAGCGTGTTCGTAATCGTGGCGTTTGCCGAGGATAATGCAAAGGACAAGAGCTGATACACCCGAACTGATGTGAACAACATCACCGCCGGCAAAATCAAGAGCACCGATACCGTCAAGACCGAGAAGTCCGCCGTCTGCCCATACCATATGAGCAAGAGGATAATAAACAATTAAAGACCAAAGAATGATAAATACAAAAAGTGATTTAAACTTCATTCTGCCTGCAACAGCACCTGTAATAAGAGCAGGAGTAATAATTGCAAACATCATCTGAAATCCGCAGAATACCATATTAGGAATAGCCGCACCGTCTATGTAACCCTCGGTAAGAGATACGCCCTCAAGTCCTATCCAACTAAGGTCGCCTATAATGCCGTTTGAGCTTGGTGCGAACGAAAGTGAGTAACCGAAAAGCACCCACATTACAATGCCTGTACCGATGATGAAAATTGAAGTCATCATTGTGTTTACTACATTCTTTTTGCGAACAAGTCCGCCGTAAAACATTGCAAGGCCGGGAGTCATAAGGAACACCAAAGCCGAGCAGATAAGCATAAAAGCTATATTTCCTGCATCCATTTTTAAACCTCCACATAAACCGACTGAATAAAAACAAGGTTCACCGTATCTTTGAAATTTGCAGGAAAATAAATTTAAATTGCAAATTTTTCAAAGATAAAGTGAACCTCTTTGTTCTTGATTATTCATTTTCAAATTAAATTAAAATAAGAAGTTTTCCGGAAACTTTACTTTACAATTTGAATTATAGCGTTATTTTTACCCTTTGTCAATAGATTTTTGTAAAAAAATCAGCTGAAATTTAAATTTTTCTTATCATAGCCAAATTCAAGCACAAAGTATGTGGATATTCAATTTTGCAAGAAATTTTATAAAACTTTCATAATGCTAATAAAAGCCGGGATAACGCTTATACAGAAATCATTACACACCTTTGCGGCGGCAGGGCAATTTTCCTCAAGGCTTTCTAAACCATAATTTACCCCAATTTCCTATAAAGAACCTCTGAATATTGCCCAACACTAAGTAAATTCTATTTTATATCACAGCAAAAAGCATAAAAAACCGCCCTACAAAAAAATTGTAGAGCGGTAAATTGTTATAACCGACAGTTAAATTCAGTCTTAATTATTGTTTTTTGCAAGGTAAATCTGATATGCTGTAATATCTGTTACATCAACCTTGCCGTCTTTATTGAAGTCGGCCTTTGAATCAAAGTTATCGGGCTTTTCTGCAGAACCTGCAACAACATGCTGTATATATGTTGCATCGTTTACATCAACTTTGCCGTCGCTGTTAATATCGTAATCAACATCCGACTTACTCTCTGCAAGAGTCCAAACCTGTGTACCGTAGAATGGGTTTGCTGTACCTACAACAAGGCTGTCGTCTGTTACGGCAAAAGTACGGCAGCCGTGGTTATACGGATCGCCAAAACCGTTTGTTGTAACAGTTTCTACATTAAGGTCGCTGTCAAGTGTGTAAAGGTCAAAGCCTCTTTCAGATGTGCTTAAGTAAGCCGCACACTCAACAAAAGAAATCATTTTCGCAATGTTTTCTTCTGTAAAGATTTTATCACTTAAGTCGCCGATTACACTTGAAATATCATCAGAAGCATCTGCAAATTCTTTGTAAGTAGCAATAAACTCTTTGCTTGCTTTTTCGTCAACAGCGTTTTCCACTTCATTGGCAAGCTCAATAACATCTTCTGCCCTTGCAGCAGTTGCTTTGCTGATTCTGCCTGCGTTATTTACACTCTTTGCCATATCTCTTGCATCGTTTCTTGAAACAGAAAATGTTGCCGGAGCAGTTACAGGCAGATGCGGTTTTTTGTATTTATTGAGAATAAGTTCTGCAAGCACCTTTATATACTCAATCTGTGACTGCCACTCTTCTTCTGTCATTTCAAGAAGGTCGCCGTTTGTAAGCTGACCGATAAGCTCAAGGAGTGAGCTTGTATCAAATGTGCCTACATAAAGTTTATCATCATAAACCTGCATTCTCCAGATATACTGGTTTTCGTTGCGGTCAAAGCCCGAACCTAAATTTGTAATACTGCCGTCAGGGAACATCTTGTCCGCATCGCCTACAACAAGGTCAATGTTTTCGTCTGCATCCATTCTGTAAAGGTTTACGGACTGCTCAAGGTTAGCGTTTACAAAATCGCAGCTCCGGTCAAACAAAACTCTTTCAAGAGCAATTTCTTCGTCATTGTACTCACCGATATAGAGGTAACCGTCGTATATGCAAAAGTTTGCCGCACCCGAGCGTGTTCTTTCAGGGTCAATACCGTAAGTATATTTTGCGTTATCCTTTTCCTGATCGCCTACAACAGATGTCCATGTCCACTTGCCGTTGTCATCTCTGTCGCCCTTGATGATAGCAAATGACTGCATTGTATTGTCATCAGGCTTGTTTTCAGGTCTGCCTGTGCAGATTGAAACATACAAAGAATCATTATATGCAGCCATATCCCAAATTGAACCGCCGTAGATGCTGTCTTGATAACGATAAGCAGGATAATTGAACATATCGTCCATAGTAGCAATTACTTTAAATGAATCGGGATCTTCAGGGTTGTCGCTTTCGCAGATATATGCACCCTCAAGACCTACAAGGCTGATTATAAGTTTGTTCTCGTAAGTGCTGATACCTCTGATACCAACGCTTATACCCATCTGATAAGCCTTATAATAATCTGCCTGACTGATACTCTGATAAACTTTCTTGTATTCATCGGTTTCAGGATCTACCTGATAAACAGTCGGCAAACCGTTTACAGAACCGCAGAAGTAGAACTTGCCGTTTAACTCTACAACATTTCTGAACTGTACATTTGTGTCGGTTGTAGCCTTTGACATAAGGAGTTTTACTTCGCCTGTCTTTGTATTTACCTTAACAAGAATACCCTTAGGATCTCCGCCGTCCTCTTCCGATGTAAAGAAAGCGCCGTTAAACATAGCGTTAAGAGTAGCTATCATAACTTCTTTATCAAATTTATTTCCGAGCACTGTACCCATAAAGTTAAGTGTCTGTGTCATAGCATTCGGGCAAGTACCGATATATACCCAATCACCGTGACCGATAGCAGACCACGCATAGTTCTGTGCACGGTCACCCACGCCTGTAATCTCATCGGTAACTGTGCTGTTGCCAATGTAATCAACAATACCGTCCGGAGCTTTTAAACCGTTTTCCGGATGTGTGATTTTGTTAGCGGTAAAAGTATTATACTCATAAGTAGTACCGTTTACAGTATCACCTACCGCCATAGCAGTGATTGAAGAAACGCTTGCCACAACCAATGTTGCGGAAAGCAACGCTGAAAGAATTCTTTTTTTCATTGTCTATTCTCCTTTACTAAAAATGATATATAAAAATATCTTTTCAAAATTGTACTATAAAAGGTGAATTTTGTCAATGAATATTTGCACTTAAATGTCAATTATTCTTTACAATAATGCACAATTTTATAACAATTAAACGGTATATAGATATTTTAATGCTTAATAATCATAAAATTAAAATACAACTGTAAATATACATTTTACAGACTGCTTTATATTAAAATTCCGTTGCAATGGTCTATTTCGTGCTGAATTATCTGTGCCGTAAAATTTGTGAAAGTGCGTGTAACCGTTTTGAATTTATCGTTGGCATATTTTACGGTTACAGTTTTATAACGCTTTGTTTTGCGCTCCCCGTCAAGCGACAGACAGCCCTCTTCGGTTTCGTATTCACCGTAAGCCTTAACGATTTCAGGATTAAACATAAGAATATACTTTCCGTTATCGCTTATTGCAATAATTCTTTTTGAAACGCCAATCATATTTGCGGCCATACCTACACAGCCCTCAAAATTTGCTTTTAAAGTATCAAGCAAATCAACGGCTATCGGCATATCCGACATATTTGCTTCAACCGATTTTCTCTGTAAAAACATCGGATCTCTTACTACTTCTCTTACCATATTTATCCCTCGCTTAGTTTTTTCTGATTATAGCATATCGGGGATAATTTAACAACATAAAAAGAGTCAAATATAAAAACATCTCAATACACAATAAAGACGCACTCCGAAATCGAGTGCATCTTTAGCAATTCTAAAACACTTATTCAAACTTTTTTATTAAACCGTAATCTTTAAAATCATAATTTTACAAATGCAATTCCACACGCATTTGTGCCTATGTGACTGCCTATAACCGCACCGACTTTTACAGTTTCAACGCTATGCACATTCGGCAGCAGCTTTTTTATGTCGCTTGTCAAATCATTTGCAAGGCTTTCGTTGTCGGAGTACATTACATATACAGGGAAATGAGGATTAAGCTCTTCCCTTTCAAGCCTTTCGGCAAGGCTTTTTATGCCACGCTTAATGTTAAAACTTTTTGCAAGCAACTCGACATTGCCGCCGCTGAGTCTTATTACAGGCTTTATACGGGCAACAGTCGTAAGCATTGCTTTTGTCTGACTTACTCTGCCGCCGTTATGCAGATATTCAAGGGTATCGAGGCAGGCAAGCAACGATATTTTCGTTTTTATGCGCTCGATTTCTTCATAAATTTCTTTTGAGTTTTTCCCTTGTCTGCGCAGTTTTACCGCATATTCAACAAGCAGTTTTTGACCTGCCGAAGCGGTCAGTGAATCAATAACATACACATTTTTGCAGCCGATCATATCGCAGGCAATTTGTGCGGTATTTGCCGTTCCGCTGATTTTTGACGACATAAAAATTGCCACACCTCCGTCTTTGCTATGCTCGGCAACCTCAAATTCTTCTACTATATCATGCAGTGACGGTTGCGAAGTTTTGACGGTTTCCGTTGTGTTTTTTAGTTTATCGAAAAACTCATCTTTTGAAATAGTAACATTATCCTTGTACTCCTCATCGCCGAAATTTACGGAAAGAGGAATACAATCAATCATTAATTCTTTCAGTTCGTTCGGTTCAAAATCCGATGCAGAATCTGTTATTATCTTTACCATTAAAGCACCTCTGAAAAGATTTACATTAACAGTATAACCAATCTGCATTTAAAAAATCGGCACAGAGCGTACCGATTTTAAAATTAATGTGTATTTACATATTCAATAAATTCAGGAGTTTTTGACCAATACTTTATACCCCAATTTTCAAAATTCCACTCTTCCATATAATCATTACATTCGTAGTCTATGTAATAAAGGGTTTCGTTTTGCACTACAAAATTTGTCGGGAAATAATCTATATTCGTGTTATTTGCGTAAAGCAGTTTGCACATTGCTTTTATCTGCTCCACATATTCTGACTTTACTCTGTCTGCCTTTACCATATCAAATATTGTGTCGCCCTCTATGTACTCCTTTAATATCCTTTCGTTTTCAATATCTATGTCGAGCATTTTCGGCATAGTTATTCCGATTTTTTTAAGGCGGTTATAATCATTTAATTCGGATTGAATTTTGTCGCCAAACTGATAATAACTGCACGGCTCGTGATGAATCTGCTTTAAAACATAGTGATTTGTACCGTCGGATGCAAGGTAAGAATAACCGCCCTTGCCTTTGCCAAGTAATTTTTACCGTTTACCGAAAGTTCTGTAGGAATTGCATTTGACATATAATCGCCTCATATCATAATTTAATTTAAAATATACAATGTAATTATACCATCTAAAAAATGTATCATTCAAGTATTTTTTCAAACTGTTTAATTGTATTTGCGGAATCGGGAGTGTCAAGATATACAAATTTAAAATTTCTGACTACCTTGTAACCGTTTATATAAAAAGGTGAAAGATTATCATTGCTTTTAAGAAAGGCTTTATAGGCAAATGTAATGCCGATATTCTGCGAAATCATTTTTGACATCAATCCGAAATTACTGACGCATACACTGCGTTTAAAATGTTCCGTAGTATAGTTGTGTTCGGACAAAAGCTGTTCAAGAATTGTGCGTGTTCCCGAGCCTTTCTCCCGAATAAATAAAGTTTGAGAAAATGTTTCTTCAAGCGGTACGGTTTTATTTGCAAATGGGTGTTCTTTACTGCAAACGCCGATAAAATCTTCTTCCTTATAAATTTTGCTTGCAAACTCCTTACCGTCAAAAAATCCCTCAATCAACGCAAAATCAATTTCTCCTCTTTTTAATCTTTTTAGTAATCTTACCGTGTTGTCTATGTCAATCAGTAAATTGTTATGCGGATTTTTAAGATACTCGCCAAGTTTTTCGTCAATAACAAATTCACCGATTGTTTTGGTTGCTCCGATTCTCACAACAGGATTTTTAGCTGTCTGCATTTTTTCCAAAAGTTTTTGTTCCTGAAAAAGTACATTTTCAGCATAGTTTTTCAGCAGTTCTCCCTCGCTTGTTACCTTTAATGTATGCCTGTCATAAATAAACAATTTGCATTTGTATTCGTTCTCAAGAAAATGTATGTGCTGAGTAACCGCCGGTTGAGTCATATTAAGGATTTCGGCAGTTTTGCGATAATTCATAGTATCGCAAAGCACAAGGAATGTTTTTATTCTGTAATCTATCATATTCGCCTCATAAATTTTTATTATCATATCATATCAAACAATAATTTTATATTATCACTAACTTGTGCTACAATCAATAGGTAATGAGATTTTTGGAGGAATATTTATGACATTTATTAAGAAAAATTGCGGAGGCATACTGTTATGTGCCGTAATTGCGGCACTTGCCGAATTTTTGTGTACACTAAGCATAGGCAGATTTTCTCTCGAGCTTGTAGGTGTACCTGTAATTTCAATTTTAATCGGTATGATAATCTCGCTCATATCACCAAAATTCACACAAACCCCTATACTTGTCGGAGGTATTAAATTCACTTCCAAAAAGATTTTGCAGTGGGCGGTAATTATTCTCGGATTTTCACTTAACTTAAATACAATTGCCGTTGTAGGAGCAAAAAGTTTGCCTGTCATTATATGTACCGTTTCCGCTTCGCTCATTGTCGCTTTTATTATGATGAAAATTTTAAAAGTAAATTCAAAAACCGCCTGTCTTATCGGAGTCGGTTCGTCAATTTGCGGCGGCTCTGCCATTGCCGCAACAGCGCCCGTTATTGAGGCAGAGGATTCTGATGTGGCAAGATCTGTTTCTGTAATTTTCTTTTTCAATATACTTGCCGCTTTGATTTTTCCCGTGTTCGGTTATTCAATAGGTCTTGGTACCGAAGGTTTTGCCGTATTTGCCGGAACTGCGGTTAACGATACATCTTCTGTTACAGCCGCTGCATCAACTGCCGAAAGCATTTATAATACAAGCGGTATTCTTTCTGCCGCCGTAACAGTAAAACTGACACGCACACTTGCAATTATTCCTATCACACTTTGCCTTGCTTTTTACAGGACAAGAAAAGCTAAAAAATCAAATACAGATAACGGTCAGTTTTCTTTTAAAAAGATTTTTCCTTGGTTTATTCTTTACTTTATCGGTGCGTCAATAATCACAACTCTTGTAGGACTTATTCCCGAAAGCGCTTTTACTGTATTTTACAACAATAATTTCATAGAAATCACAAAATGGCTGGCAAAGTTTTTTATTGCAATGGCAATGGCAGGCATAGGACTTAACAATAATATTGTTGACCTCATAAAAAACGGCGGTAAACCGATTTTGCTCGGCTTATGCTGTTGGGTATCAATAACCGCTGTATCTCTTTCGGTGCAAAGTGTTACAGGAATTTATACATCAAATATTTAATTAATTTTGTAAACTCTGAATCATTTGATATAAATGCTATATAGCAAAATCACCGCAAAGCAAAAACTTTACGGTGATTTTTTTTGCGCACAGAAACGCGTATATTATGTTAATTTCAAAACTTTCAGGCTCTTGCCTTAAGGGCAACACGCTTAATTTTTCCGCTTACAGTCTTTGGCATTTCATCGGTAAATTCAATGTACTGAATCCACTTATATGATGCAAGACGCTTGTTTGAAAATCCTTTAATTTCATTTACAAGATTTTTGTCCGCTTCGCAGCCGTCAACGGTTTTAATAATTGCCTTGATTGCCTGTCCACGGCTATCATCAGGAACACCGATTACCGCACACTCAAGCACGGCGGGGTGTTTCATAAGCACATTTTCAATTTCAAACGGGCCTACTCTGTATCCTCTTGTTTTTATAAGGTCATCGGCTCTGCCGACATACCAAAAATAGCCGTCCTCGTCCATATATGCGGTATCGTTTGTGTGGTACATTCCGTTTCTCCACGCATATTGGTACATCTGCTCGTCACCTATGTAGCCTGTAAATATACCGTACTGCTTTCTGTCTTTTGGCGGAACAACTACTATTTCGCCTGTTTCGCCCTGCTTTACTTCATCGCCGTTGCTGTCAACAAGTTTTATATTATACATAGGGCTTGGTTTTCCGATTGAACCCGTTTTGCCGTGAGTACCGTTGAGATTTGCAATGAGCAATGTGGTTTCACTCTGACCGTAACCCTCCATAGGATGAAGTCCTGTTTGTTGATATACAGCCTCGGCAACAATCGGATTGAGCGCCTCACCTGCAGTTGTCAAGTATTCGAGTGAACTCAAATCATACTTCTGCATACCTTTTTTCACAAAATATCTGTAAGCGGTCGGAGGTGCGCAGAATGATGTAACCTTAAATTTTTCAATTACTTTCAAAATTTTTGACGGAGAAAATTTATCGAAATCAAAAGCCATAACCGCACAACCGCAAAGCCACTGACCGTAGATTTTTCCGTATGACGCCTTTGCCCAGCCTGTTTCGGCAATTGAAAAATGCAGTCCGCCCTCTTTTACATTCTGCCAATATTTTGCGGAAATTATATGGCACAAAGAATAAATATGATTATGCACAACCGCCTTCGGATAGCCTGTTGTGCCCGATGTAAAGTAGATAAGCATTGGCTCGTCAGCTTTGGTTTCTACCCGTTCAAGCTCGTCGCTTGCAGCTTCAATTTCTTTTGTAATATTTACCGTACCGTCAAAATCTTCTCTCGCAACAAATACGGTTTTTAATGAATTTTCTCGGTTTGCCGCTGTTAGCAGATGTTCAATCGTTTCGCTGTCGGGAGTACATACAGCCATTTTGATATTTGCAACATTTACTCTGTAGCTTATGTCCTCGGCAGTAAGCATATTTGTAGCGGGAATTGCAACAACTCCGAGTTTGTGCAGAGCCGTAACAATGTACCAATATTCATAGTTGCGCTTGAGCATCAGCAAAACTCTGTCGCCCTTTTTTATACCGTATTTCAAGAAAACATTTGCGGCTTTATTGCTTAGTCTGCTTAAGTCGGCAAAAGTAAAAATTCGTTCTTCACCCTCGGGATTTGTCCACACAAGTGCAATATCATTCGGTGCTTTCTCTGCCATTTTATCAAGCACATCGTATCCGAAATTATAATTATCCTCAAATTTTAATTTAAAACTTTTCAGCGTATTATCACTATTAAATTCTTCATTGCAAAACTGTTTGTACAACTGCATACTATCTCGCCTTTCAGAATAAAACTAAATTTATTACAAATAAAATAATAGCAAAAATAGACTGATTAGTCAATAAATAAAGCTATTCTTATTTCATTAATAAATCAATCGGTTATGCAAAACTTGCATAACCGATTGAATAATTATATAACCGCCGAATATTACCGCTATTGCAAAAGCAAGGTATTTTTGGTATATTTAGAGTATATAAAACAAATAAAATTTTACAGGGTGTGATTAATATGAAAAAATTTACTCTCGAAGAAATAGCCGCTGCCTGCGGCGGTAAATATGTCGGCGACGAAAACTTAAAATCAACCGCAATTTCATCGGTTGAGCGTGACAGCAGATGCATTAAGGAAAATTCTCTTTTCCTTGCCATTAAAGGAGAGCGTGTTGACGGACACGATTTTATTGAAAAATGCTATGCTGACGGCGCTGTCTGCGCTGTTTGCGAAAAAGCGCCGCAGAACCCGACAAAGCCGTATATTCTTGTTGACTCAACACTTGAGGCGGTTAAAAAAATCGGTATGGCCTACCGCAAAAAATTTGATATTCCTGTAGTAGGCGTATCCGGCAGTGTAGGCAAAACTTCTACAAAAGAGATGCTCTATGCCGTACTTTCTCAAAAATACAAAACTCACAAAACACAAGGCAACCTAAATAACGAACTCGGCGTACCGCTCACTCTCCTTGCAATGCCCGAAGATACCGAGGCTGCTGTAATAGAAATGGGTATTTCCGACTTTGGCGAAATGAGCCGACTTGCGCAGATGGTACAGCCGACTGTATGCGTACTTACAATTATCGGCTGTTGTCACCTTGAAAACCTCGGCGACCGCAACGGCGTTTTAAAGGCAAAAACCGAAATGTTTAAATTTGCAAGCGAAAATGCGGAATTTGTACTCAACGGCGACGACGATAAACTTTCTACAGTAACGGAAGTAAACGGCAAAAAGCCAATCTTCTTCGGTCTTGACCGCAAAAATGACTATTACGCAGAAAATATTCAAAACAATGCGGACGGCGGAGTGCTTGCCGACCTTTGTTTCGGCGACACAAAACTTTCCGTAAAAATTCCTGCAATCGGCAGTTATATGGTTTCAAACGCACTTGCAGCCGTGGCAGTAGGCAAACTTTGCGGACTTAATGACGAACAACTTATAAAAGGTGTTGAGGCTTATAAAACCGTCGGCAGCCGTGCAAATGTCATCAATACCGAAGATTACAAAATCATTGATGACTGCTACAACGCAAACCCGACCTCCGTTATGGCAAGTATTGACACACTTGTAAATTTCAGCGGCAGAACCGTTGCAATTCTCGGCGATATGAAAGAACTCGGCACAAACGAACTTGAAATGCACCGCACAACAGGCGAACACGCAAGAGAAAAAGGAGTTGACCTTGTAATTGCCGTCGGCCCGCTTGCCAAAGCACTTGCCGAGGGCAGCGGCGGAAAGTGGTATGCAGACATAGACTCTCTCCTACCCGACCTAAAAAGCCTGCTCAAAAAAGGTGATACAGTTTTGGTAAAAGCCTCACACTCAATGCAGTTTGAAAGAATCGTTGCATTTTTGAAAGGTTGAAAATAGGCAATCATTTTGTATATATAGATTTAGGTCAAACCTTTAAGAATGTTGACCTTACTTTTATAATTGTTAAAAAGCGCTTAGCTAATTCTCAATTTACCCCAACTTTCGATAAAGCCTAAAATTCACTGACAAAAAACGGTCATTCGCAAACTTTATGCGAATGACCGTAATTTTGTTTATGCTTTGTTTAATAAAATGATATGCTGTAATTCTGTTACATCGCCTACATCAATTTTGCCGTTTCCGTCAAGATCTGCAAGCTTTAACTGTGTATCGGTGAAATCAGCGTTTTTAGATACATACATCTGAAGTTCTGTAATATCAAGAATATCTATAGCACCGTTCATATTAATATCACCGTGCTCGTAGTTGTTTCCGTTATCAAGCGGCTTGTCCCTAAGATATTTACAATAATCAAGAGCTACCCAACCCTTTACATTTTTATAAGTTGTATAACCCCATGTGTAACCGCCGGACTGTTTTACATCTGTAACATAAAGCTCTGTACCGTTTTTAATCTGATAAACAGCTTTTGATGAAGTTGTTGCGCTCTCTCTCATATTAAGATAATCGCTTACTTCAACCTCGTAAACACCTGTTTTGTATGTAATGGTATCGTTACCGTTATCATCATTGTTATTGTTGTTCTTACCAAAGTCGCCAAGGTAAATAAAGCCTTGGAAATTCCAACCTGATTCACCCATTGCAGGGTCATTAACATCTGCATATGTAAGATAGAAGTTTTCCCAACCCCACGCAGAGTTTGAAAATGTAACAGTACCGTTCTCTACCTTTTCAACAACGGCAACATGACCGCCTGTTTCGCCGTTTCTGTAATATTCCCAACAAGCAACAGCGCCGACTTTCGGAGTCTGACCTCTGCTGTAGCCGTCGTTGTAGTCATACCACTCGTAAGCGTCATAGTGACAAAGTCCGGGATCTCTGCCAAGAATTTCGTATGCTCTGCCGTAAGCATAAGCTGTGCAGTTTGGCATACCATAGCCGTATTGGTAATAAATATTTTTATTGCTGTAATAATAATCATTGCTGTATGACGGTGCATCAAGTCTTGGTGTAAAAGACGATGACGCATTAGCAATCATTGAATACGAAAATACTGTGGTAAAAAGTAATGCACAAACTAAGAACATTGCCGGAATTCTTTTGAGTTTTTTAAAAAACAATTTAAATCTTCCTTTCTGTCAATTATGTTTACATTTCTGTTTATCAAAGAACATTTTACCACAACGCTCCGCAAAAGGCAATATTTTTTTAATAATGTTGTAATTATTTGTAATCTTTGTAAAAGTCATTAAAGCAGGCTCTTGATATTTTGGCAGTATTGATATATAATAAAAACCAATAGTAGCATAAAACAAAATGCTGACAAATGGTCGAGAAACCGAAAAAAGCGTCTGTTTTACTTATATTTTTAGCTTTTGTGCAATCGGAAGTGTTAATATGAAGGTTAATGTCGGTGACAGAGTTGAAATGAAAAAACCGCACCCGTGCGGTTGCAAGGAATTTGAAATATTAAGGATTGGAATGGATTTTAAGATCCGTTGTACAAACTGCGGCAGAGAAGTTATGGTGCCGCGAAATAAAATCGAAAAGAATATTAAAAAAATTTTAACCGATAAGGAAAAATAATATGTTTGAAAAAATAGAAATTTTTGATAAAAGATACTCCGAACTTTCGCAAAGACTTTACGAACCGTCTGTTGCGGCAGATCCGGAGCAATATCAGAAAACAATGAAAGAGCTTAAGTCTATTGAAGAAATAGTGCTTACTTACCGAGAGTACAAACAGGCTGTAAAATCTCAAGACGAAAGCATTGAAATTCTTGAAGAAAGCGGCGACAGCGACTTAAAGGAACTTGCACAGCTTGAACTTGACGAGGCAAAACAGAACATAGAGAAGCTTTCGGAAAAACTTAAGATTTTGCTTTTGCCGAAAGACCCAAATGACGAACGAAACGTTATTGTGGAAATTCGTGGCGGAGCAGGCGGCGAAGAGTCGGCACTGTTCAGTGCGGTGCTTTTCAGAATGTACAGTATGTATGCCGAGAAAAAGGGTTATAAAGTAGAAATAGTAAACGCAAACGAAACCGAGCTCGGCGGCTATAAAGAAATTTCTTTTATGATTGAGGGCGAGGGTGCTTACTCACGCTTTAAATATGAAAGCGGTGTACACCGTGTTCAGCGTGTGCCCGAAACCGAAAGCCAGGGCAGAGTGCATACTTCTACCACAACCGTTGCCGTTCTTCCCGAGGCGGAAGATGTGGAGCTTGAAATTGACCCTAAAGATTTGAAAATAGATACTTTCCGTTCAAGCGGCGCAGGCGGTCAGCATATCAACAAAACAAGTTCGGCTATCCGTATTACTCATTTGCCGACAGGTACGGTTGTTGAGTGTCAGGACGAAAGAAGTCAGTACAAAAACAAAGATAAAGCGCTCAAGGTGCTCAAGAGCCGACTTTTAAAAGAAAAGCAGGATAAGCAGGCGAGTGAAATTGCCGCTAACCGTAAGTCACAGGTCGGCACGGGCGACAGAAGTGAAAGGATTAGAACCTACAACTATCCGCAGGGCAGACTGACCGACCACAGAATCGGACTTACGCTTTACAAACTTGAGGATATATTAAATGGAAATCTTGATGAAGTTATAGACGCTCTTGTTACCGCAGACAGAGCAGAAAAACTCAAAGAAAGTATGGAAAATTCATAAGCAAGGTGACAATATGCAAACATTATTGCTCGACAGTACACAGGAAAATATAAATAAAGCAGGAGAAATCCTAAAAAACGGCGGACTTGTAGGTATGCCGACCGAAACCGTTTACGGACTTGCGGCAGACGCTTTGAACGGTAAAGCCGTTGCCAAAATTTTTAAGGCAAAAGGCAGACCGATGGATAATCCGCTGATTGTTCATATTGCGGAGTTTGGGGATATTGAAAAATTCGGTCTTGTCGCCGAAATTCCCCAAAAGGCAAAAATTCTTGCCGAAAAATTTATGCCGGGCCCTCTTACAATTATAATGAAAAAATCGGAGATTATTCCTGACGAAGTGTCGGCAGGTCTTGAAACCGTTGCAATTCGCTGTCCGTCACACCCTGTTGCAAGAGCGCTCATTAAGGCGGCAAATACACCGCTCGCTGCGCCGTCCGCAAACATTTCGGGTTCTCCGAGTCCTACAACCGCAACCCATGTTATGAATGATATGAACGGTAAGATTGAGGCAATTATTGACGGCGGTGCAAGTGAAGTCGGCGTTGAAAGTACGGTTATCACTCTTGCCGGCGAAGTTCCTTGCCTTTTAAGACCGGGCGGAATTACTCTTGAACAGCTCAGAGAAACCATTGGCGAGGTTGAACTTAACAAGGCGGTACTCGACAAACTTGACCCTAATCAAAAGGCGGCAAGCCCGGGTATGAAGTACAAGCATTATTCGCCGAAAGCGAGAGTTATACTTCTTAAAGGCACAGACGAAGAATATATTAATTATGTGAACAGCAAGGATGACGGCAAAACCGCCGCACTGTGTTGTGATGAAGATATTGCGCAGCTTAAGGTAAAAACATTTTCGCTCGGCAAAAGGCAAGACTATGCACAGCAGGCGCACAGACTTTTTGATATGCTGAGAGAGGTTGACGAGGTCGGTGGAATTGACACCGCTTACTCAAGACTTCCGTCCTGCGATGGCGTAGGTATGGCACTTTACAACAGACTTATAAGGGCCGCAGGCTATGAGGTGATAGACCTTGAAAAAATATAAAATATTGGGGCTTACAGGTCAGACGGGCGCAGGCAAAAGCACTGTATCAAAAGTTTTTGCAAAAAACGGCACAGCGGTAATAAATGCCGATGAGCTTGTTGCGGAACTTTATATGCCCGACTCGGTATGTCTTAAGATACTTTCGGCTGAATTTGGCAGTGACATTATTTTGCCGAACAAAAATCTTGACCGAAAGAAGCTTGCTCAAAGGGCATTTGCAACAAAAGAAAAAACCGCCGTTCTCGGCAAACTTATCCACCCGTTTGTACTTTCCCTTTTCCTTGAAAAGACGGAAAAACTTGTCAACAGCGATAAAAAATTCATTGTATTTGACGCACCGCAGCTTTTTGAGAGTAAAGCAAATGTAATTTGCGATTATATCATAAGCGTTACGGCTGATGAAAACATACGCAAACAGCGCATAATGCAGCGTGACGGAATTTCGGAAGAAATGGCGGAAAGTCGTATAAACGCTCAACTTTCTGAAAACTATTTTAAAGATAATTCGGACTTTATTCTTGAAAACAACGGCACAAAGCAAGAACTTATCGACAAAGCCGAGGGGCTATTCGGATACATACGGCAGGTGATTTAATGGCGGCAAATCCCCGATACAAAAAGAAACCCAAAAAGAAGGGAAAAAATTTTATTGTTGGCGGCTGCATAGTTTTAACGGCGGTCTTGCTTGCACTGTTTGTATTTAATTACTATGACAACGCAAAAAAGCAACTGCTCGAACTCAGCTATCCAAGAGATTACAGCCAATATGTTCAAAAAGCCGCAAAAGATTACGAACTCGACGAATCGCTCATATATGCCATTATCCGTACGGAAAGCGGCTTTAATGCAGACGCACAGTCGGATGCGGGTGCTTGCGGAATTATGCAGGTTATGCCGAGTTCGTTTGAATGGCTGCAGCAGGTAAGAGATTGTGAGGGCAAATATACGGAAGAAGATTTATATAACCCTGAAATCTGTATAGATTACGGCTCTTATCTTTTAAAATATTTTCTTGATTTTTATGGGACAGAAACATCGGCTATTGCGGCGTACAACGCAGGATTTGTGGTTTCGGACTGGCTTGACGATCCGAATTACAGTACCGACGGTGTAACGCTTACAGATATACCGTATCCCGAAACAAAAGAATATGTTGAACGGGTAACGGACGCAAAAGCAAAGTATATTGAGTTATATTATTCATAAAATAATATGGTACATCTGATGAAAGGAAGATAAATATGTCAGACGAAAAAAGCAAAGCTACACTTCTTAAAGAAGAAATTATGATGAAAGGCAGCAAGGGCGCAGCAACTCTCAATGCCGAAGAGATTAAAAAAGCAGACGATTTCTGCGTAGGCTATAAAAAGTTTTTAGACCATTCTCCCGTTGAGCGTGAGGCTGTAAGCTACACACTTGAACTTGCGAAAAAAGCAGGCTTTACAGAATACGATGAAAATGCGTCATATAACGCAGGCGATAAGGTGTATTATGTAAACCGTGACAAAGCAATCGCACTTGCTGTTATCGGCAAAAACGGTGTAAAGAACGGTGCAAGACTTGCAATCGCTCACATTGACTCACCACGAATTGATTTAAAGCCGAATCCACTTTATGAGGACACAAACCTCGCACTTTTCAAAACACATTACTACGGCGGTCTTAAAAAATATCAGTGGACAGCACTTCCCCTCTCACTCCACGGCACAGTTGTAAAACTTGACGGCACAAAGGTAAACATTACTTGGGGTGACGATGAAAACGAATCTTGTTTTTGCGTTACTGATTTGCTCCCGCACCTTGCTAAAGACCAGGTTTCAAAGCCGCTTGCAAAGGTATTTACAGGTGAGGATCTCAATGTTCTTGTCGGCTCTCGTCCGTACGAAGACGGCAATGACGAAAAAGACCTTGTAAAACTCAATGTAATGTCAATTCTCAATAAGAAATACGGCATAGTTGAGGGGGATTTCCTTTCGGCAGAACTTTGTCTTATTCCGTCATTCAAAGCAAGAGATATCGGCTTTGACGCAAGTATGATCGGCGGTTACGGTCACGATGATAAGGTTTGCGCTTACCCTGCATTAATGGCTTCGCTTGATGTTGAAACTCCGGAGCAGACCTGCGTTACTTATCTTACAGATAAAGAAGAAACAGGCAGCGACGGCAATACAGGTATGCAGAGCGACTTTTTGCGTTACTTTATATATGACCTTGCAAAGCAGGACGGTATTGACGGCTACAAAGCGCTGTCTAAGAGCACCTGTCTTTCGGCAGATGTAAGCGCAGCTTATGACCCAACATATGCATCCGCTTACGAAGCAAAGAACTCTTGCTATATTAACGAAGGCGTTGTAATTTCAAAATACACAGGTCACGGCGGAAAGTATGATACTTCCGATGCGTCTGCCGAGTATATGGGCAAGGTAAGAGCTTTGCTTGAGAAAAACAATGTAATGTGGCAAGTCGGCGAACTCGGTAAAGTTGATATGGGCGGCGGCGGAACAATCGCAAAATATGTTGCCAATATGAATGTTGATGTAGTTGACCTCGGTGTGCCTGTACTTTGTATGCACGCACCGTTTGAAATCGTATCAAAAATTGATGTATATATGGCTTACAGAGCATTTTTTGCATTCTTTGATGATAAAATTTAAAAAATTTTAAAAAACACTTGCTTTTTCTAAAAGAATGTGGTAATATACTACTTGCGGTTAATAATTAACCGCATATGCGCTGGTAGCTCAGCTGGATAGAGTGTCTGACTACGAATCAGAAGGTCGGGAGTTCGAGTCTCTTCCAGCGCGCCAATAACACACCTTGGTTTTTCAGGGTGTGTTATTTTTTTTGAAATATCTGCGATGAGATTTGCTAAGCATTGTAATTGTTAAATTTTTCGTTAAGTCCGAAATACAATAAACTTGTGTCTGCAAAAACTTTATTTTCACTATTTGTACCTTTCTGTAAATCCTGTTGAATTTCTTTATCGTAAAGTATGCTTTTGTTTCCATAGGAATCAAAAGTAAATGAATCATTATATTTTTCCGTCAAATATTTTTCAACAGTATCAGTGACTGTTGACATAAATCTGCTGACATAAATTTTTAATTGTAGTAATATAATAATGTAAAGAAACGGTTTTAGCTGTTTTGCTACAATGTTGTTAAATTATTTTTATAACCGTCTTGTATTCGCAGTACAAGGCGGTTATTTTTTACAATTTCAGATTTAAGGTAAATAACAATTCACTAAAAAAGTTTTTATCAAAACTTGGCACAAATTGTGGTTTAAGGCGAGTAATTTATAATTTAGGTCAAGCCTTTGATAAAAAAAAGGTTGTCCATATTTTTAATGCGAATAATTAGGAATGACTTTTTAAAAATTTTTTGTAACTTTTACATAAATTTTACTTGAAATATTTAAGATTTAACAATATAATAAGAATAATAAGGAGTGATATAATGGCTTCAACAATTGATGTAAAAAAGAAACAAGATTTAAAAAAATGGCTTGAAATGCCTTACAATAACAGAGAGCTAAGCTGGCTCGATTTTAACGCCCGTGTACTTGAAGAGGCTTTTGAAAAGGAAAATCCTATAATGGAAAGGTGTAACTTCCTTTCTATTACAGCGTCTAACCTTGACGAATTTTTTATGGTTCGTGTTGCAGGCGTACTTGATAATATTCATCGTGGCACAAATAAGCCCGACCCGTCGGGACTTACCCCTAAAATGCAGATGAAAAAAATCAGTGAAAAAGTACATGCCTTTGCCGAAAAGCAGTACAACTGCTACAATCGTTCCATTATTCCGTCACTGAGAGCAAACGGCATTAACTTTGTTAAGGCAGATGAAATGACCGACGAGCAAAAAGCATTTGCAGACGATTATTTTCAGAGAGTGGTATTCCCTGTTCTCACACCGATGGCGGTTGACACAAGCCGACCTTTCCCATTGCTTGCAAACAAAAGTCTTAACATTGCAGTTCTGCTTACAAATGCAGAGGGAGAAGAATTTTATGCGCTTGTACAAGTGCCGTCAATCCTTCCGAGATTTTTGGAACTTCCCGCAAAAGGCAAGCGTGACTTTATAACCCTTGAAAGAATTATTACTATTCATCTCGGCGAACTGTTTGAGCTTTATAACATCAAACAGTCGGCAGCTTTCAGAATCACAAGGGACTCTGACCTTGACATTGACGAGGACACGGAAGACCTTATGGAGGAAATTAAAAAATCCATTAAAAAGCGTCAGCGAGGTGTGCCTGTAAGACTTGAGTTTTCTAAAAAATGCCACAAGTCAATCCGCAAATTCCTTGTAGATGCATTGCATGTAACCGAGGACGAAATTTATGTACAGCACGGTCCGCTTGACCTTACTTTCCTTTCTAAATTTGCAAGAGTAAAGGGCTGCGAAAAGCTCTGTTTTGAGCCTATTACACCTGTAAATCCGCCTGCCGAGTTTTACGATTGCGATGATATTTTTGAGGCTATCCGTGAAAAAGACAGACTTGTTCATCATCCGTATGAGAGTTTTGATGTGGTGGTTGACTTTGTCAAAAAAGCCGCAAAAGACCCGAATGTACTTGCAATCAAGCAGACTTTATACCGTGTAAGCGGTAACTCTCCTATCGTTGCGGCACTTATTAAAGCCGCCGAAAACGGCAAACAGGTTACTGTACTTGTAGAACTTAAAGCTCGTTTTGACGAAGAAAATAACATTCAGTGGGCAACCAAGCTTGAAAAAGCAGGCTGTCATGTAATTTACGGTCTTACAGGTCTTAAAACCCACTGTAAAATCTGTCTTGTTGTCAGAAAAGACGAGGACGGAATCCGCCGTTATCTGCATATGGGTACAGGTAACTACAACGACAGCACCGCAAGGTTCTACACAGACATCGGTATGTTTACCTGCCGTGAAGAATACGGCCTTGACGCATCGTCATTATTCAACACACTTACAGGCTATTCTTTACCGCCCGAATACAATAAATTTATTGTCGCTCCTCAAGGTATGCGACCTTTCTTTGAGGAAATGATAAGAAAAGAAATTGAAAATGCAAAACAGGGACTTCCCGCATCAATCACTGCAAAGGTAAATTCACTTGTAGACCCCGCAATTATCAGCTTGCTTTACGAGGCATCGCAGGCAGGCGTAAAAATTGAACTTATCGTGCGTGGTATTTGCTGTCTTATCCCCGGATTAAAGGGATGGAGTGAAAATATAAAGGTAATCAGCATTGTAGGACAACTCCTTGAGCACAGCCGAATTTTTAAATTTGAAAACAACGGCAATCCGCTCTACTACCTTGGCAGTGCAGACTGGATGCAGAGAAACCTTGACAGACGAGTTGAACTTGTGTTCCCTGTTGAGGACGAAGACATTAAAAACAGGGTTGAACAGATTTTAAAAGTTACGCTAAAAGACACGGTAAATGCAAGAAAGCAGTTACCCGACACCACATATCACCTTGTAGATAAGCGTGGCAGAAAACGACTTAACAGCCAAAAACATTTTTCAAAACTTGCACAACAGGCACAAAATGCCGTTAAAAAACAGACATATGTAAGAACAGTAGGCACTCCTATAGTACCTGCAAAGGAAGGAGAAAAAGCAGAATGAAAAGAATCGGTATTTTAACAAGCGGCGGTGACTGTCAGGGACTTAACTCTACTATCCGTGCAGTCGCAAAAACACTTTATCAGAATTACGGCAATGACGGCGTGCAGATTATCGGCATTATTGACGGCTACCGAGGACTTATTTACAACGAAACAAGGATGATGAAACCTGATGATTTTTCGGGTATTCTTACAAGGGGCGGTACTATTCTCGGCACATCAAGACAGCCGTTCAAACTTATGAGAGTTATTGACGAAAACAGCGTTGATAAAGTTGCCGAAATGAAAAAAAACTATAAGAAACTTGAGCTTGACTGCCTTGTTGTTCTCGGCGGAAACGGCACACAGAAAACCGCAAACCTCTTGCGTGAAGAGGGCTTGAATGTTGTTTCTCTGCCAAAAACAATTGACAATGACCTTTGGGGTACAGATAAAACATTTGGTTTTCAGAGCGCCGTTGACATTGCAACAAATGTTATCGACTGTATTCACACCACCGCAACCTCACACGGAAGAGTTTTCATTGTTGAGGTTATGGGTCACAAGGTTGGCTGGCTGACTTTGTATGCAGGTATTGCCGGCGGTGCGGATGTTATTTTAATTCCGGAAATTCCGTACGATATTAATTCCGTAATTAATACAATTAAGAAAAGAACCGAAAGCGGAAAGAAATTCTCAATTCTTGCCGTTGCAGAAGGTGCAATTTCAAAAGAGCTTGCGGCTATGCCGAAGAAAAAAAGAAAAGCCGCTATGGCTGAAATCGCATATCCGTCAATCTCATACAAAATTGCAAAAGAAATTCAAGACGCAACAGGTCAGGAAACAAGAGTTACCGTACCCGGACATTTCCAGAGAGGCGGAAGTCCTGACGCATACGACCGTGTGCTTTCCACCCGTTTCGGTATTGCAGCTGCCGAACTTATCATAAACGGTGACTACGGCAAAATGGTTGCACTTGTAAATAATAAAGTAGTTGCAGTTCCGCTCGAAGAAATCGCAGGTAAACTTAAAGCCGTTCCTGCCGACCACGAAATAGTAGCCGCAGCAAGAAAGATGGGCATCTGCTTCGGTGACGAAAAATAATTAACAATTTGAGCTTGAAATGTTGAAAACTTTGGCAGTGTGAGTATTAACCTCACACTGCCGTTTTCTTTATTATATCGTTTTACAAAAACTAATCTTCCACTCCTTATCAAAACCAAAAAAATTGCCCGAAAAAGCAAAAATCAAACTTCCAATTTCTTAACCACTGAAATAGAAACAATGTAAGAAACCACTAAATAAACTATAATGCAAACTCCGCTTGCGAGTAATGTTTGTACCGAAATGTTATTTACTGCAAGGGTAGAAACCGCATTACCAAGCCATAAACAGCTTAAATTAATATGTAAGTATGAGCTGATTATCGATATTCCTGTTGGCAAAGCCAAAAGAGCAAGCAACGAAACAACTATTGCAGGAGCGCTCTTTTTAAAGATTGAACACAGCATAAAGAATATGCCGGCAAATGAGATAAGTCCAAACACAAGGATAATTAATTGCGGAATAAACAGAGCGTATATTGAGCCGATGTTATGATATAAAGCGCTTGATACCGCAAAAACAGCAACTAAATTGAGGATTACCATAAAAAGGGTGCTGACAATAACCGCCATAAACTTTGCCGTAAAAATCGACTGTCTGCTGTAACCTCGTGAAATAATATTTTTCAATATGCCGTTGTCAAAATCATTGCAAATAAAGCTGCAAATAAACATTAGTATAAATACTGTAACGGGACTTGTTTTAAAAAATCCTATTGCACTGATAATACCGGACTCCGGTGATACTATTCACTGCATATTTTGCGAAGATTGTAACGAAAACATACCGAATGAGCAAAGCAGGTAAATCAAACTAAGTGCAACCGATGCAAAAGTCCAAATATAAAAGCTTTTGTTTTTGAAAAGCTTACGAAGTTCAAATAATAATAACCTTTTCATTTTATGCCCCTACCTTGCGTAAAAAGTATTCTTCAAGATTAATTGCGTGAATAGAAATCTGATTTACCGTAACACCATTTTCAACAAGATATTTATTAATTTGACCCGTTCTGTCAATCATTGAGTCAAGATAAACAGCTTTATTATAAATATGTATCTGTTGAGGCAGCATAATTTTTGATAAAATCTCCGCCGCTTTTTGCGGATTGTCAGGCACAATTAAAACTCTGTCGCTGCATTTTTGTGAAAGCTCAACAGCGGAAATTTCTTCTATAAGTTTGCCGTCATGAATAAATCCATATCGTGTGGCAATCTTTGACAGTTCCTCAAGCAAATGGCTTGAAATCATAAAGGTAATTTTCTTTTCGGTATTTAGTCTGATGATTAAATCACGAATCTCCATAATACCTGTCGGATCAAGTCCGTTTATCGGTTCGTCAAGAATAAGCAATTCTGGATTGCCGAGCAAAGCCATAGCAATTCCAAGTCGCTGGCGCATACCGAGCGAAAACTGTCCTGCTTTTTTGTTGCCTGTATTGCCAAGACCTACAAAATCAAGAATTTTCCTGACACTTTTGTCTGAACTTCCTGTAAGAATTGCCATTCTCTTCATATTTTCGTATGCGGTGCAGTTTTTATAAATTGACGGAAATTCAATGAGCGAACCGATTTTCTTCCTTGCAGTGTTGAGCGGCTCACCGCCAAAGAGGGTAATTTCGCCACTGTCGGGAAAAGCAAGCCCTAACACCTGGCGCATAAATGTAGTTTTGCCTGCGCCGTTCTTGCCCACAAATCCGTAAATATCACCTTTGTTTATCGTAAGGCTGATGTTGTTAGAAACAATTTTATAACCGTATTTTTTCACTAAATTTTGTGTCGATAATATTGCACTCATAATTATTCTCCGTAATTAGTTTTTAGCGTCATAAATTCTTATTAAGAGGTCAAGAACCTTGAAGTAGAGCCAAATTACTGTAAATGCCAAGCCAAATGAAACTGACCACTCGTATTCTTTTGGGCGCTGATTTTCAACTGTTTCACGAATAATCTGAAAGTCGCTGATAAGAAACAAAGCTGCGATAATAATAAAAATAACTGACATTGCTATGTCAAAGATAGGATTTCCTGCGAAAATCATTACATAACCTCTTGTTGCAGTAATGAGGTAGCCGATAAAAGCAAGGATTGAAATGCTTATTGTTGAAAGTAAAAGTGCAAGTGTAACAGATTTAAATTTTTCTGTTGCCTTAATCTTGCCTGAAGTATATAGTAAAAGCATTGTAAATACGATTACAAGAGCTTATATGTCAATACAATATAGGCAATTTTACACTATTCTTGCATCCTGTATACACAAAAAAGGATTGCAGATTTTGCTCTGCAATCCTTTTGAATATGATTATAACTTTTACGAATTATGCGATATAAATCTGTAATGCGGTTGCGTCAAGAATATCAAGCTTGCCGTCGCCGTACATATCGGCAGCGTCAAACCAAGCCTTATTTGTAACATCAATAAGCGGATTTTTATCGTCGTTTGAAATGTGAATCTGCAAGTGTGTAACATCGTTTACATCTACAACTCCGTCGCGGTTTACATCACCCTTGAGGATAGTTTCCTGCTCGCCGCCGTCCGAAATATAGAACGACTTTGTGCTTTCAGCTATACAGCCGTCTGAATCAATAGCCTTTACAGACAATGTGTATGTGCCTGCATTATTTGCTGTAAAATTGTATGTATTGTCAGATGAAGTCTTTACAGTTGCACCGTTTACCGCAAACTCGTAAGTAACATTGCCATGGTTGTTGTATGGCTCTGCTTTAAGCTCAAGTGCTGTGCCAACAGGCTGAGATGAGCTCTTGTCTGCGCCAAAGTTTACTTCAAACTCTGCCTCCTGAACCTGTGTATCAGGGAGGATCTTGCCAAGTCTTGCAAGCGGAACTGTAATGTTGTCTACATCCTCTTTTTCGTGTGAAGTAGACGGATCGTAGCTGTATTCAACATCTGCAACATCAAGCATTGAGGGGTCGTGTGGAAGTGTATCCATACCCGAAGTACCGTATGTGAGAATCTGCATTGCGCCAATGCCCTGAGTTTCTACATAATTTCTGTCGATACCGAGTGCAGAGTAAGGAATAGCAACCTCGTAAACATAACCGTAGTTTTTCTTGTAGCCGAGTTTAAAGAAATCAACCCAATTTGAGTTAGGGTCAGTGTTGTCGCCTAAAGTTCTGTCGCCCTTTACTTCTCTTACACCGTAGAGAGTTTCGCTCTTTGTGCCGTTTGCATATTTAATTTTGAATCCGTTCCGGTTATCCTGTGCCTGATAGCTTGTTACGCCAATCGGAACTCTTGTATCATAATCAAACAGGTATGTTCCGTCCGTATCCTGAACATCAGCCTTGAAGATTGATGCGCCGCCGTTGGAATTGTTTGAATCGAAAGCAACAAGTGTATCAATGTGAGTTGTAAAGCCTACACCGCCGTCTTTTGCTACGCCGCCGTCACAACCCCATACAAACGGATTTGTGTAAACAGAGCCGTCTTTGTTTGTGCCTACTGCCTTGCCTGTTGCCTGCTTGCTTGGGTCTATTGAAAGCGCAATATACATTGGAATACTGTTTCTCCAAGGGCGAGCCTCATTTGATGCCGCAAAATTATCGCTCGGAGAAGTAATGTATGTTGTATTTGCCATTTCCCACATAAAGTAGAGGTTTTCATCGTCCCATGCGCCATAGAGAGCGTATGCGTCCCACGGCTGCTCATGCATTGAAGATGGCATATATGCTCGAGGGTCATCGTTTGCTGTACCCTGAGCAATAATCATTGAGCTGTCCCAATCGCTTACATCGCCGTCAACAGAAATTGTCTTGTATTTACCCAGCTGCATATTCGGGTTTGTTCCGTAATAGCCGCTTTCGGGAGCTGTTGTGTGTCCGTCCGAGTCAGCAGAAAAAGTTGTTTTGCCTGCTGTAAATGTTTTGTTGTAAGTGAAAGTCTGTGTTGTTTCAACACCGTCATCGCCTGTTGCTGTAAGTACAAGAGTAATTTCGCTGTTACCGATTTTACCCTCGCCTATTTCAATAATTGTGCCGTCGGTATAAGATTTTTTTGCCGAACCGTCAACAGAATAGTATCCTACTGAGGCATTTTTTAGTCCGAGCTGAACCTGCAAAAATTCTGATGAAAAGCTTGTACCGGAGGCTTTGTAAACAATTCCGTATCCATGAGAATCAGGCTTGCCGTAATCTACCCACTGCTTTGCGGCTGTGAGGAGCTTGCACTGACCTGCCTTTAAAGAAAGTCCGCTTGCCTTTGGATACTGCTCCTTGCCCTCGTCCTTTTCTTTGCCGTTATTAAAAATAATGCTTTCTGATTTATATGCTGAAGTAAAGCTTGCCTTGTAAAGTCCGTCATCAGTTGCGCTCATCAGCTGACCCGGCCATTTGGCATTTTCTTTTGTACCATAGGCATAAATATAAACATTTTCCCAATTAAAAACTGAATTATCAAAATATACCTCTGAGCCGTCTGCTGCGGCAGCCGCCGAAACAGCTGTTATCACCATGGCAGACATAATGATAGCTGCACTAAGCAACAAACTTATAATTTTTTTGCTTGTTTTCATAAAAAATCAACTCCTAAATTCAAACTTTATTTAAAATTATATCATTACCTAATTTTATTTACAACAATAAAAAAACAATTTTGTTTACTTGACCAAAAAGTATAAATGATTTTTGAACAAAAAAGCAAGGCATATGACTTATCTAATAAATCATATGCCTATATTTTATATAATATTTTTATTTAGTTTACAGTTATCTCTTATATATCCTTTTCCACTTGCCTGTCCGATACTCCAAAAACGATATAATCCAATTTGAAAACCAACCGATCGGCACTGCAATCCATACCATTTGCAAGCCGAAAATCGGTGCAAATGCCATTGCGACAAACACACGGATAAACAGATTTACAAAGTTTGCGACTGTAAACATTTTCATATCGCCCGCACCTCGCAAAAGTCCGTCAACTGCCATTTTAAAGCCGATAAAACAGAAGAACCACCCCATAAAACTAAGGTATCCGCAGCCCGTATTCATTGCGGTTATTGTGCCGTCATCACCGAGAAACATTGATACAATCGAACTGTTAAAAGGTTCTATAATCAGAATAAGTAAAAGAGAAAATGCTGCCACAAGAATGTTTGCGGCATGGTAACCCTCTACAACACGCTTTTCATTCTTTGCACCCAAATTTTGCGCAGTGTACGAAGACACAGCATTGTTTATACTGTTAAAGGGAACTATGCAAAGCGATTCAACTCTTATTGCGGCAGAATATCCTGCGAGAGTCTCCGAACCGAAGCCGTTTACCACCGACTGCACAAGCATCATTCCGATTGATACCGTTGACTGCTGAATAATTGACGGAAAAGCAATTTTTGCCATAGGCAAAAGCTCACTCTTTTCAAAAAATTTTGCACGACCTATGTTGAGCTTTTTAAACTCCCACACCAGCACTATGAATGATAATACAACCGAAATTCCTTGTGCAATAAGTGTTGCCCAGGCAACGCCCGTTACACCCATACTGAAATTTTTTACGAGCAAAAGGTCGAGCGCAACATTGAACACCGATGAAAAAATCAAAAAATAAAGCGGTATTTTAGATTTTCCGAGTGCATTGAACATTGCGGAAAGCACATTATACATAAATAAAAACGGCAAACCCGCAAAGTAAATGTTCAGATAATCGACCGCCAGATCAAGTACATCAGACGGAGTATTGAGCGCAATAAGAATAAGACGGCTGAACACAAGACCGATAATTCCAAGCAAAACACTAAGTGCGGTAAAAGCAATCAGCGCAGTGTACACTGCCGTTTTTGTCTTTTTATATTCCTTGGCGCCAAAATACCTACTGACTATTACTGACGCACCTATTCCGCCACCGATTGCCACACAAATAAAAATATTTGTAAGCGAATATGACGCACCTACCGCCGCCAAAGCCTTTTCACTTACAAATCTGCCTACAATAGCCGAGTCCGCCATAGTGTATGTCTGCTGAAAAATATTACCTATAATAATAGGCAGAGCAAACACAAAAAGCGCATACATCGGCTTTTTCTTAACTAAATAATCATTATTCACATAAATCACCTATCCGCAGATATTATAACATATCTTGTCGGAAAAAGGAATATTGTGTAATCACGGTTTTGCAGATGTACACCGCTAAACCATAAATTAAACCAATTTTGATAAAGAACCTCAGAAAAGGCTTTGGGCAGTGCTCAAACGAGCACTGCCCTTCGCAAACTATTATTTAGAGTTGATTATGAAACTTGTTATCTGATTAATTATAAAAGAGTTTTAAGATAGTCGCTTATCTCTTTTTCGGTAGTCATTGCAAGTACCTTTTCGGCAACCTTGTCTGCCTCTGCCTTTGACCATGCAGAAATTGTTTTTCTTACCTTTAATACCGACGGTGCGGATACACTGAACTCGGTAAGTCCGAATGACATAAGTAGCGGCACCATCATCGGGTTAGCCGCTGCCTCGCCGCACATACCTACAGAAATATTATTCTTGTTTGCGCAATCAATAATATACTTAATGCCCCTTAATACACTTGGCTGTAACGGAGAATACAGATATGCAACATCGTCATTTCCTCTGTCGCAAGCCATTGTATAACCCGTAAGGTCATTTGTACCGATGCTGAAAAAGTCGGATTCTTTTGCAAGAATATCAGCAATCATAACTGCCGCCGAGGTTTCTGTCATAATGCCTACAGGGATATTTTCGTTAAATTCTACTCCCTGTTCCCTAAGTTCAGCCTTAACCTCTTCAACAAGAGCCTTGCCCTCTCTAAGTTCTTCAACGGCTGTAATAAGCGGGAACATAATTCTTACATCGCCAAAAGCGCTTGCTCTTACAATTGCACGGAGCTGTGTTTTGAACAAATCTTTATGCTTTAAGCAATATCTGATTGCTCTGAATCCCAAGAAAGGATTTTCCTCCTTTTTAAGTCCGAGATAAGGAATTTCCTTGTCGCCGCCGATGTCAAGAGTTCTGATAATTACAGGCTTTCCCTTTAATGTAAGCGCCGCCTTTTTGTAAGCGTCAAACTGCTCGTCCTCTGTAGGCAAAGCGGTTCTGTCCATAAATAAAAATTCAGTTCTGAACAAACCAACGCCCTCGCCGTCTGCATCAACTGCCTTTATTGCGTCATCCGGCTTGCCGATATTGCAGAAAAGCTCGTATTCCTCACCGCTTAAAGCTTTAGTTGCCTTGCCTCTGAAATTTTCAAGTTCTTTGCGCTCTTTAAGAAAATTAATTCTCTTTGTATTGTACTCCTGAATAACAGCGTCATCCGGCTCATCAATTACTACGCCCTCACTGCCGTCAACGATTACATAAGCACCGGCCGAAAGTTTTGAAACCGCACCGTTTACGCTTAGCACGGCGGGAATTTCAAGTGCCCTTGCAAGGATAGCCGAATGAGATGTTTTGCCGCCTGTTTCGGTAATAATTCCGACAATATTTTCTTTATTGATGCCTGCTGTCATGGACGGAGTAAGTTCTTTTGCGACAACTACCGTGCCCTTTGGCGCTGCCGAAAGTTTTACTTCTTTTACTCCGAGCAAAATGCTTAGCATACTTGTTTTTAAGTCTTTTACATCTGCCGCTCTCTGCTGTGTAAGTTCGTCATCTGTGGCAGAAAACATAGAGATGAACATATCGCACATATACTCAAGTGCAGCCTCGGCACACTGACCGTTATCAATCAACTTTTCGATTTCGCCGCACATATACGGGTCTTTCATCATCTGAATGTGACCCTCAAGAATTTCTGCCTCTTTTTCACCTGCCGACGCTTTCAGCGCATCTGCCTGTGCCGCAGTATTGTCGCAAAATATTTTAACCGCATTTCTGAAACGCTCAACCTCTGCCTCGGTATCCGTAACAGTTACATTATTATATTCAAGTTTTGCTTCTTCTACAATCATTACTCTTCCGAGTCCGATACCCTCGGAAGCGGGTGTTCCGTGTAACATAACCTCACCTGCTTTCAAATTTTAGAAAGAAAGCGTGCCAAAAGACACGCTCCCGTTTTTATTCACCAAGTCCGCCTTCAATAAGCTCTACTGCCTTTGCAAGAGCCTCTTCTTCGTCAGGACCGTTACATTCTATTACAAACTCGCTGCCGCACTTAATACAAGCTGCAATAATATTTAAAAGACTTTTTGCATTAATTTTGCTTGAGTTGAAATCAATTGTAACATCACTCTGGAACTTTGCCATTGCTGTTGCAAATACTGATGCGGGACGCATATGAAAACCTGATGCATTATTTAATGTAAGTTTTTTTGATACCATAATAGAAAACCCCTTTATAATAGTTTTGTGTCAGACAGGGAGGGCTACTCCCTGTCTGAATTAAGTTTATTTTATCATATTTTAAGAAAGAATGGAAGATTTTTTGTGAAATTTATTTAACTTTTTTAATCTCTTTGTTAAGAGGTTTTTTAAGAAGTGCAAGCATAAACATTGAAACTACTGCACCGATTGCAAGAGCAAGGAGGTAGAAATACCATGTACCCTGCATTGTTGCGAATACGAAGATACCGCCGTGAGGAGCCATAAGCTTACAGCCAAAGAGAGCTGAAAATGCGCCTGCTACTGCAGAACCAACGATACATGAAGGGATAACCTGAAGCGGATGACCTGCTGCGTAAGGAATTGCACCTTCTGTGATGAATGAAAGTCCCATTACATAGTTTACGGGAGCATTCTTTCTTTCTTCGTCTGTCCAACGATTCTTGAAGAATGTGTTTGAAAGAGCGATTGCGATTGGAGGAACCATACCGCCGATCATAACTGCTGCCATAATGATGTATGCCTGATCGTCTGCGTTTGCAAGGTTAAGTGTTGCGAATGCATAAGCTGCCTTGTTGAAAGGACCACCCATGTCGATAGACATCATACCTGCGAGGAGCGCACAGAGCGGAACCATCATTGCAGGGTTAGAGGCAATAGCGTTAAGGCCGTCTGACATACCTGAGTTAATCATACCCATGAACGGGTTGACTGCGCACATTACAACGAGAATACCGCCGAGTCCGAGAAGCGGATAGATGAGAACTGGCTTGATACCCTCAAGAGCCTTAGGCATCTTATCGCACATTTTTTCAATAGCAAGCATTAAGTATCCGCCTACGAAACCTGCAAGCAAGCCACCGAGGAAGCCTGACGGAACTGTGTTAACAGCACCCGGATCTGCAAAGGTTGCGCCTGATGTTGCAAGGAAACCGCCTACAAGACCAACGAGAAGGCCAGGACGGTCTGCAATTGACATTGCGATAAAGCCGGAAAGAATAGGAACCATAAGGTTAAATGCCACACCGCCGAGTGTCTTAAACCATGCGGCTGCAGGAGTTACCGTACCGAATGTACTGCCAACCTCCTGTGCGTTAACACCGCATGCAATATCAATAAGGAATGCAATTGCAATGAAGATACCGCCTGCTACAACGAACGGGAGCATATGTGATACACCGTTCATAAGGTGACCGTAAGCGCCGCCTCTCTTCTTTGGAGCATCTGCAGAACCGCCTTTGTGATGATATACGGGAACTTCTTTGTTTACAATCTTGTTGATAAGCTCTTCCGGCTTATGAATACCGTCTGAAACGGCACACTGTAAAACGGGCTTGCCGTCAAAACGGGCAAGATTTATTGTGATGTCAGCAGCAATGATGATACCGTCACAATTTGCAATTTCTTCTTCGGTAAGCACATTCTTTGCACCGCCCGAACCGTTTGTTTCAACCTTAATCGGAATGTTAAGGCTGTCGCCGGCTTTCTGGAGTGATTCAGCCGCCATATAAGTATGAGCAATACCTGTTGGACAAGCTGTGATAGCAAGAACTCTGTAACCCTTCTTTGCAGGAACTTCTGCCTTTGGTTCATCGGGGAACTTCTCTGTTTCTTTTGCGTCAATAATAGAGATAAATTCTTTCGGAGTTTTTGCGGCTTTAAGTTTCGCTGTAAAATCTTCATGCATTAAAAGCTGCATAAGTCTTGCGAGAACCTCAAGGTGAACATCGCCGTCTGTTGTAGCCGCTATCATAAAAATAAGTTTGCAAGGCTGTCCGTCCGGAGCCTCATAATCTACACCGTTAGGAACTGTAATTGCAGCAAGTGCAGGAGCTTTAACTGCCGTGCTCTTTGCGTGCGGAATGGCAACCTCCATACCGACTGCTGTTGTTCCCATTTCCTCTCTTGCGAGGATTCCTTTCTTATACTCGGCTGCGTTTACAAGGTTTCCGCTCTTGTCGTGCAATGAAACGAGCTTGTCGATTGCTGCCTGTTTTGACGCCACTGATACATTAAGCTCTATGGCACTTTGTTTTAATAAATCAGTAATACGCATAAATTCTTCTCCTTTTTAGTTTATTTATTTCTACCCACTCAGAATTGAGCGAGCAATTCATCAATTTTATCTTTTGTGGCAAGTCCGTTTAAAAATGCTGTTGCATTTCCGCAGGCACTGCCGAGCTTTAACGCATAGGCGTAATCGTTTTTGTCAATGCAGCCGGCTACAAAGCCTGCTACCATCGAGTCACCCGAGCCTACTGTATTCAGTACCTTGTGACCTTTAATAACGCCCTCTTTATGAACCTTTCCGAATTCGTCAACAAGTAATGCACCGTCGCCGCCCAGAGAAACGAGAACATTTTTTGCACCCATTTTCTGCAATTCCTGCGCATATTTGACAACATCGCTTTCTGTCTTTACTGTTGTGTCAAAAATTTCTGAAAGCTCCTGACGGTTCGGTTTGATTAAAAACGGTTTGTATTTTAATGAATTAACAAGCAACTTTTTAGTTGCGTCAACTACAATTCTTACATCTTTTCCGTCAAGTTTTTCGATGATTCTTTCATAAACATCGTCAGGCAATGTATTTGGAATATTTCCTGCAATGATAAGTGTATCACCACTCTGAATATTGTCGATTTTATCAAACAGATTCAAAAGTTCTTCCTCATCTATGTGCGGTCCTTGACAGTTGATTTCGGTTTCTTCGCCTGCCTTGATTTTGATGTTTATTCTTGAAATTCCGCTTTTAAGCGTGATAAAATCTGCTGTGATTTTAGGATTTTTAAGACCTTTTTCAATAGCCTCTCCGGTAAATCCTGCAACAAAACCAAGCGCTGTGCTCTTGATACCGAGTTCGGCAAGTACGCACGAAACATTTATTCCCTTGCCGCCGATGTAATATTCCTCGCTTGTTGTTCTGTTTGTAATGCCTGTCTTAAGCTCATCAAGACGAACGATGTAATCAATTGACGGGTTTAGTGTAACTGTGTAAATCACTTCATAACCTCCTTGATTATTGTTTTTTCCGAAAACTCATTATACGGGAGTTTGTCGGTTATAATACAGCAGTCTTTAAGCTCTGCAAAGGTAATCGGAAATACCTTTCTGAATTTGGTATTGTCGGCAAGAACAAAAGACATATAACTTCTTTTTATAACTTCCTCTTTGATCAAGCCCTCTTCCATATCAGGAGTGGTAAAGCCTGCATTTAATTCAATTCCGTTAGTACCCATAAAGGATTTTGTAAAGTTAAAGGTTTTCAGCGACCTTAAACCTTCCGCGCCCATAATAGCCTCGGTAGCAGGTTTGATTCTGCCGCCAATTGTGTATGTTGTAAGTCCCTTTCTTATAAGATTTTTTGCGTGGGTAATACCGTTTGTAACATAGGTTGCGTTTTTGTTTGTAATGTAATCTGTGAGAATATCAGTGGTTGTGCCTGCGTCTATATATACAAAATCCGTATCGTTAATAAGTTTTGCACAATAGATTGCGATTGCTTTCTTTTCGTCAAGCATTATACCTTCTCTTGATTTCACATCAGCCTCATATACGCCCGAAAGCTGGTGAATTGAGGTTGCTCCTCCGAATACTTTATTAAGCTTGCCCATCTCGTCAAGTGTTGTGAGGTCACGCCTTATGGTTGACTCCGATGTATTCAAAAGCTTTGTAAGCTCCTGTACCGTGACTGTGTTTTTCTCGCTTAATATTTGAAGTATTGTTTGGTATCTTTCCTGAGTAAGCATTTCCCTCACCTCTTGACTACATTATAACACCTGTTTTGTTAAAGTCAAGCAAATTCTTTCAAAAAAATTCATTAAAACTGAAATTCAGTTAGTTTATATCAAAAATTGCATATAATTTTGTGTGTTTTAACAAGTGATTTTGCTTTTGCATTTTAAGTCATTCAAATTCAGCCATAAATCAGTCAAGATTATTCAAAAATATTCTATCCCGATTACTGTCTTTTTATTCCCGTATTTTATCATTTATAAAAGCAAAAAGCTGTTCGGTAACTCTTGCCCGAACAGCTTTAATGTACTTTTAATATTAAATTTTAATTACGAAGCAATAATCGTCTGAATCTTTGTAACATCGGCAACATCAATTTTACCGTCGCCGTTTGCGTCTGCCGCCTTTGTATTTTTAATTACATATGATGAATTGCCCGAAAGATACATCTGTAAGTATGTAACATCCGATACATCTATTTTGCCGTCATTATTTATATCACCTACAGGTACAGTTTCCTCCTGCAATGCTTTGAATGTAATTTTATTTTTGGTTGCGTATGTCTGCGCCTTTGTATTTTTATAGCCGTAAATTATAAATCCGTCAATAACTCTGCCATCACTATAGCCCACTGCGGTTGTACCAAAATATGTAACACTCTTTGGAATAGTAATAGATTTCATAGCTTGGCAATTTTTAAATGCAGATGTTTCGATTGATGTAAGAGTATTCGGCAAAGTTACCGAGGATAATTTTGTACAGTCATAAAAGGACATTGATCCTATTTTTTTAACTGTATTTGGAATGGTTATCTGTGTCAGATTTGTTGCTTTACTAAACAAATTATTCGGCACTGATGTTGCTCCGTTTTCGATTATAGCTGTTTCTATTCCTGAATCCCAAAACACATAATTACCATTTTCAGTTACAGTCTTTGGAATAGTAATTGATTTGAGAGCTTTTGTACTGTCAAATGCTCTGTAACCAATTTCGTTTAGATTTTTCGGTAAAGTTACCGACGAAAGTTTTTCACAATGATAAAATGACATTGAACCGATTTTCTTTACTGTATTCGGAATTGTTACTTTAGTTAAATTTTTAGCGTTACTGAAAATATTGTCTGCTACTGTTGTTGCGCCGTTTTCGATTGTGGCTGTTTTAAGTGCCGAACCGTTAAATACATCAATGCCTGCTTTGGTTACAGTCTTCGGTATTGTAATTGTTGTGAGCGCTGTTGTTCCGTTAAATGCGCTATAGCCGATTTCGGTAAGAGTATTTGGCAAAGTTACCGATGATAGACTTTTACAACCGTAGAATGACATTGAGCCTACTTTCTTTACTGTATTCGGAATTGTTGCTTTAGTTAAATTTTTAGCGTTACTGAAAAGATTGTCTGCTACTGCTGTTGCGCCGTTTTCTATAGTGGCTGTTTTTAGTCCCGAATTTTCAAACACATCAATGCCTGCTTTGGTTACAGCCTTTGGTATTGTAATTGTTGTGAGCGCTGTTGTTCCGTTAAATGCGCTATAGCCGATTTCGGTAAGAGTATTTGGCAAAGTTACCGATGATAGACTTTTACAACCGTAGAATGACATTGAGCCGATTTTTTTAACTGTATTCGGTATAGTTACTTTAGTTAAATTTTTAGCGTTACTGAAAAGATTGTCTGCTACTGTTGTTGTTCCTTTTTCTATAGCGGCTGTTTTAAGTGCCGAACCGTTAAATACATTATTACCGGCTGTTGTAACCGTTTTTGGAATTGTAATTGTTGTAAGTGCTGTTGTTCCTTCAAATGCGCTATAGCCGATTTCGGTAAGAGTATTTGGCAATGTTACCGATGATAGACTTTTACAACCGTAGAATGACATTGAGCCGATTTTTTTAACTGTATTCGGTATAGTTACTTTAGTTAAATTTTTAGCGTTACTGAAAATATTGTCTGCTACTGTTGTTGCGCCGTTTTCGATTGTGGCTGTTTTAAGTGCCGAACCGTTAAATACATCAATGCCTGCTTTGGTTACAGTCTTTGGAATTGTAATTGTTGTAAGTGCTGTTGTTCCGTCAAATGCATTATAGCCAATTTCCGTAAGATTGCTTGGTAATGTAACTTTTGAAAGTTTTGTACAATTGTGAAATGCCATTGAACCGACAACTTTTATTGTATTTGGTATTTTAACAGAAGTTAATGTGCTATTGTTGTAAAAAGAATTAGCAGAAATTTTTACAACATTTTTATTTAAAATTTGTGACGGAATTGTAATATCGGTTGCTATACCCTTATATCCCGCAATATTTACGGTATCATCTGAATTTACAGTATATTCATAGTTGCCGCTTATAAAAATAGTTGCCGCATTTGCTGTAATTGAAATCACAGATAACCCGCTTACAGCTAAAACCACAGCAATAATTGATGCTAAAAATTTTTTCATTTATTTTCTCTCCTTGTCATTATGACAAAATATTTTATATACTTCTCAATATACAATAAAAATAATAGCAAATATGAAATTTACTGTCAATACAAAATTGTGCAATTCAGTTACATATACAATCATCAAAAATATAAATTTTTTTATTTGTCAACTTTAACACAAAAAGGTCACATCATTGCATAAGCGAAAAGTATTTGTGGGCTTTGCCCACACCCACAGCCTTTGAAAAGGTTGACCAAACTTTTATAATTGCTTGGAAAATCAATTTGCTAAACCATAATTTATTAATGCTATCTCAAATAATCTTATAGCCTTTGACCGAAAACAAGTCAAAGGCTATATATTTTTCTCAATATTACTTTTCAAAATCAATTGAAAGGCTCTTTTTGTCGGAAGTAAATTTACGGCACGCTACCCCTGCCGACTGCAACATTCTTTTAGACGCAACAGTTGCGGCGCTGTCGGCATATTTATCATAAAGATAAACAACCTCTGCTATACCCGACTGAATAATGGCTTTTGCACATTCGTTGCAAGGAAAAAGGTCAACATACAGCCTTGCGCCCTTAAGATTTTTGCCTCTTGCGTTCAAAATCGCATTAAGCTCGGCGTGTACCACATAGCTGTACTTTGTGTCTTCACCATCTCTGCACCACGGATAATCGTCATCGGAACAGCCGAAAGGAAAGCCGTTGTAACCTGTTGAAAGAATGATATTGTTATTGTCTACAATACACGCACCTACTTGAGTGTTCGGGTCTTTACTGCGCTTTGAGGCAAGAATAGCCACACCCATAAAGTATTCGTCCCATGAAATATAGTCTTTTCTTTTCATTTATCTTTATCCTCCTTATCAATAACCTGATTTTTTCAAGTCTGCAAGTATCTGCACATAAAATTCTCTTATGTCAAAGTCCTTAATATTTTCACGGTTAAGGTCAATCATATCTCCGTGAGAAATACCTCTTTTACCTTTTGTAGTAATGTATGTATATTTTTTGCCCCAGGCAAAGGAGTTTTCTGAAACCAAGCCGTCATTCTCGCCGTCAAAATATTTTACAAGATTGTATGAAAAGTTAAGCGGAAATTTTCCGCCCGACGCTCTGTTCAGCTTTGAGCCAAAGCTCTGATAATAAACCTTTGGTGAGTCAAATACATCAGCGTTAAGTTTCGTACAATTTGCCTGCGTAAGGTCGGTTACGGCAGAGATGAAGTCGGGATTTTTGTCGCCAAACTTTAAAAGTGCGTTATTGTATGCAAAAGCAATTTTGTTTTTAACATTAGGCGAAACTTTTGTTAAAAGATAGTCGGCAAAACCGCAGCCACGATGCGGAGTGTTTATTGTGGTGAGCGATGCTGTCATATCTTCAACGCCGTAACAGGCAATCGCCTTTCTGCAATCAAGCCCGCCCTTTGAATGAGCAATAATGTTCAGCTTTTCACAACCTGTTTCCGCAACGATTTGTTTAATTCTCTCGGCAATCTCTTTGGCGCTTTCATCTACAGATGCGGCCGATTCGTGATTACCGTAGTAAATTTCTGCGCCGTTTGCAATAAGCTCTGCCGGCACTCTGCCCCAATAATTGAAATATGCGCTGTCACGAAAAAACACACCGTGCACAAGCAACACAGGGTATTTTGTTTTGCAAATTTTCTCATTAATTCTTTTTCTGTCTTGTTCGGCTTTATCAATCTCAAAATTAACCTCTTGCATAGTTATTTTTATAATAACGCCAAGACAAAATAAATTTACAATCGGAATAAAACCGCAAATTATTCCGATAAACCTATGCTTTATGCCAAGTTGAACCGATGTGCAATAAACGGAAATGATACCGTTCCAAAACAGTATAAACTCCGCAAGCAGAGCACCTCCAAGGCACAGCGCCCATTTTACCCAATTGTCAGGTAACATTTGAAAAGCCGACTGAATATAAATCACACTTGAAAGCAGAGTTGTTATTAAAAATTGCAAGAGCAATTCACTGCCGTGTGCAATCATTCTGAATTTAAAAGACGGATAGCCGCCCTTTGCACCAGACGGAAAAACATTTGCGGCAACAAACGCAAAAACACTGATAAGCGGCAAATACCACCTGTCAAGCATCTCTGCAAGAAAAATGCCGTTAATACCGACCATAAGCATAAGCGTGAGCAACAGCCTATAAAAGAATGTAAACACTCCGGATTTTTTCATTAAATCACCCGTTTTTATAATAACACGCACACACAAAAATTGCAACAAAAAAGCGGATGCAACTAATGCAACCGCTTTAAGATAATTATTTAATTACACCATAAGACTGCAAACAAGATCTGCATATTCGCCGGGATTTTCAATTGGAAGGCCTGCAATGAGGAGAGCCTGATCGTAGAGAAGCTCTGCGTACTTCTTTGCTTTTTCAATATCTGTCTGCACTGCGCTTTCCATTGCCTTTACAGCCGAGTGATTCATATTAAGCTCAAGCACTCTCTGTGCTTTCATACCGCTGTCAGGCTGAACCGCATTGAAGTATTTTTCCATTTCAAATGAAATGCCGCCCTTTGCGGTAAGGCAAACAGGGTGAGAAACCAACTTTTTAGACGCAACAACTTCGCTGACCTTATCGCCGAGTGTTTCTTTTACAAAAGTAAGGATTGCACTGCTGTCCTTTTCTTCCTCTTTGTTCTCGTCATTCTCAATGCCGAGGTCATCGTTTGTTGCCGAGCAGAATTTCTTATCCTTATACTGCATAAGTGTTTGGAGTGAGAACTCATCAATTTCTTCTGTACAATAGAGGATTTCGTAACCCTTTGAACGCAAAAGTTCTGTCTGCGGGAGATTGTCGATTGAAGAAATGTTCTCGCCGACTGCAAAGTAAATAAACTTCTGATCCTCTTTCATTCTGTCAACATATTCCGAAAGAGTTACAAGTTTTTTCTCTGTAGAAGAGTAATACATAAGTAAGTCCTGCAACTCTTCTTTGTGCATACCGTAGTCGGCAGATACTCCGTACTTAAGCTGTCTGCCAAAGGCATTGAAGAACTTTTCATAATTTTCTCTGTCATTTGCAAGCATTGAAGTAAGCTCGTTCTTAATCTTCTTCTCAATGTTCTGTGCAATAGTGATAAGGTGACGGTCATGCTGGAGCATCTCTCTTGAAATGTTAAGAGAAAGGTCTGCACTGTCAACAATACCCTTTACAAATCTGAAATGTTCAGGTAAAAGCTCCTCGCAGTTTTCCATAATAAGAACACCGCTTGAATAAAGCTGAAGTCCCTTTTTGTATTCCTTTGTATAGTAATCGTAAGGTGCATGTGACGGAATGAAAAGCAATGCCTTGTATGTAACAACACCCTCTACGGAAGTTACGATTGTATGCAAAGGCTTGTCCATAGCCATAAACTTTTCACGATAAAAATTATCGTACTCTTCCTGCTTAACATCTTTCTTGGCTCTCTGCCAAATCGGGAGCATACTGTTAAGAGTTTCGGTTTCTGTGTAGTCCTCATACTCAGGCTTGTCGCTGTCCTTGGTTTCTTCCTTAACTCTGCTGTGAGTCATATCCATCATAATCGGATAGCGGATATAGTCGGAATACTTCTTGATAAGTCCCTGGATTCTGTACTGCTCAAGGAACTCATCATAGTTTTCTTCCTCTGTATTGTCCTTAATTTCAAGTACAATTGTTGTACCGATTCCGTCCCTCTCTGTTTCGGTGATTTCGTAACCGTCTGCGCCGTCCGATTCCCACTTGTAAGCTGTGTCACAGCCGTATTTCTTAGTAACAACGGTAATTTTCTTTGCTACCATAAAAGCGGAGTAAAATCCGACGCCGAACTGACCGATAATGTCAATATCGTCCTGCTTTTCGCTCATTTCCTGCTTAAACTTGTATGAACCCGAAGATGCGATTGTGCCAAGGTTGTTTTCAAGGTCGTCTTTATCCATACCGATACCGTTATCGGTAATTGTAAGTGTACGGTTTTCCTTGTCGGGCTTTATAAAAATCTTAAAATCATCTCTGCTCATATTAAGCTTATCGTCTGTAAGTGCAATAAAGCAAAGCTTATCAATAGCATCGCTTGCATTTGAAATAAGCTCTCTAAGGAAAATCTCCTTATGAGTATAAATTGAATTAATCATCAGGTCGAGAAGTCTTTTTGACTCTGATTTAAATTCTTTCTTAGCCATAAAATTACTTCCTTTTTAATTAATAATGCGTACTACATTCTTTCGTACTAATATTATATTATACATCATTTTGGTTAAATTTTCAATAGATAAAGTATTGGTTATGTGTAATATTGTCTGCGCACAAAAAACCTCCGCCATAAGACGGAGGTTTGAATTTGCGAAAATATTGTAAGATAATATATAAAATTAAGCCTTACCAACTGAACCGAAGAGTTCCATTTTCTCTTTAACAGTAGCCTTGATAGCCTCTGCACCCGGAGCAAGGAGCTTTCTTGGGTCAAAGCCCTTACCCTCTAAGTCCTTACCTGCCTCAACATACTTTCTTGTAGCATCGGCAAATGCAAGCTGGCACTCTGTATTTACATTGATCTTTGAAACGCCGAGTGAAATAGCCTTCTTGATCATATCAGCAGGGATGCCTGTACCGCCGTGGAGAACGAGTGGCATATCGCCTGTAAGCTGCTGAATCGCATCAAGAGTTTCAAAGCTAAGGCCCTTCCAGTTTGCAGGATACTTACCGTGAATGTTACCGATACCTGCAGCGAGCATTGTTACGCCGAGGTCAGCAACCATTTTACATTCCTTAGGATCTGCGCACTCGCCCATACCGATAACGCCGTCTTCCTCACCGCCGATTGAACCAACTTCAGCCTCAAGTGAAAGGCCGAGAATGTTACAAGCAGCTACGAGTTCCTTAGTCTTAGCAATGTTCTCTTCGATTGGGTAGTGTGAACCGTCAAACATAATTGAGCTGAAACCTGCCTTAATGCAAGCCTTAGCGCCTTCGTATGAACCGTGATCAAGGTGGAGAGCAACCGGAACAGTAATGTTAAGCTCTTCGAGCATACCGTTTACCATACCAACGACTGTCTTGTAACCGCACATATATTTACCTGCGCCCTCAGATACACCGAGAATTACAGGTGAGTTAAGCTCCTGAGCAGTTAAAAGAATTGACTTTGTCCACTCAAGGTTATTGATGTTGAACTGACCAACTGCATAGTGGCCTGCTTTTGCTTTTGTAAGCATTTCTTTAGCGTTTACTAATGGCATATTAATCTTCCTTTGTAGTAAATTTTCGGAACAAAAAATATAGTCGCTCCGAGTTACTTTTATTATACAATAAATCATTTCAAATATAAAGTCTTTTGCAAAAGTTTTTTGGTTTTTTGAAGAAATTACAGGAAAAATCTTGTAAAATCACCTAATTTTCAATATATACTCACATAAGCGTGATATAATTTTGTTGCTTTTAAAACAATAAAGTTATATAATACTTATGAAAGCTATAAATTAGTAATTCATAATTAAAAGTTTGCAACATATAAGTTTGACTTAATTATTTTATACAATTACGAATTATGCATTACTAATAAGGAGATATTTTTATGGATAATAATTTCAATTCTAATAATCAGTTTGAACCTGAAAAGCCTTTTACCGAAAAACCGACCGAGCCGCAGCCTGCGCCTGTTTTTGAAACCGAAAATACAGAAAACAACGCAGAAACGACTAACGAACAATCGGTAACACCGCAGTATCGAAATTTTGAGCCTGAAAAACCGTTTGAAAATGGATTTTCTCAACCTCAGCAACCGCAAAATGACTTTGCTCCTCAAACACCGAATTTTGAACAGCCGCAGCAAAACGGATATTATCAAAACAACGGCTGCAACGGACAATACAACCCAAACTTTAATCAGCAGTATAATCCGAATCCGCAATATCAACAGCCGTTTAATCCGCAACCGCCTCAATATCAGCCATACGGCAATCCGCAGGCTGGCGGCAGACCTGTGTATCAGCCTCAGTATGGACAATACACTAATCCACAGCAGCAATATTCTCAACCGTACGCACCACAGTATCAACAATATCAACCGCAGTACGGACAGCAGAATTATCAACAGCCAAACTTTAATCAACAGCCATACGGACAGCCTTATGTGCCGCAGCAAAAGCCGCCTGTTGATTATTCAAATACATACGCACAACCGCCAATGCCGAATATGCCACGCAAAAAGATGACACCCGGCATAATTGTAATAATAGTTGTACTGTCATTGCTTTGTGTAGGCAGTATCTGCGGAATGATTGCCTATGTTGCGTCAAATTCAAACGACAACAAAAATAATAAAAATAACAGCTATACATTTACATTACCGAGTGACAGTCCGTACTTTAACAATGACAGTTCAAGCGCTCAAGAGCATAATGAATCCGATTACAGCAACAAGACAAATTCTTCTTATGAGGGAATTGACTTAAAAGCTAAACCGAGCGATGCCAAAGATTCCAAATACAACACCGAATATGCAAGCAACGAAGTAACAGATTCTATTGTCGGCGTTCTTTGCTATTCAGACGAAATCACAGATGATTCACAGTGCACTTCGCAGGGCAGCGGAATTATAATTACATCAGACGGTTATGTGATTACAAATGCTCATGTAGTTGGCAACAGCAAAACTCTCTACCTTATACAGGTCGTTACTTCCGACGGCAAGCAGTACAAAGCAGGTGTTGTTGGTTACGATACACGCACAGACCTTGCTCTTTTGAAAATGGACGATGCAAGCGGACTTAAGGTCGCAAACTTCGGTAACTCCAAAGATGTTTCACTTGGTGAAAGTGTAATAGCTATAGGTAATCCCGGCGGAGTTAAGTATAACAACTCAATCACTCAGGGTATTGTATCTGCAGTTGACAGACAGAGCAGTATTACGACAAATGTAAAATTCATTCAGACAGATGCAGCCATTAACCCCGGCAATTCCGGCGGTGCTCTTGTAAATATGTACGGTCAGGTAATCGGAGTTTCATCCGCAAAAATAGCCGCAACAGATTATGAGGGTATGGGCTTTGCAATTCCTTCTGCCACAGTAAAAGATGTTATTGATGACATTATGAAATACGGCTATGTGCAGGGCAGAGTAAAGATTGGCGTTACAGGTGAAAATGTACAGAGCAGTGGAAACACGCCTGCGGGCATTGCGATTTACAGCATTGACGAGGACGGTCCTTGCGCAAACACAGACCTTAAAGAAAACGATATTATCACAGGTGCCGACGGCAAAAAGGTAAGCAACTTCGCCGAGTTCTATGATATACTCGAAAGCCATAAAGCAGGCGATACAATTGAGCTTGAATATTACCGCAGCTCAAACGGCAGTACAGATAAAGTTACCATAACTTTGCAGGAAAGCAAGTAATAAAATTATATAATCATAACGACCGCTGTCATTATCGGACAGCGGTCGTTTTTTTAATTATATAACAAGTGGCTTTTCCTGTTGCTGTCGCATTTAAAGGGTAACACCGTTGTGTTTAGGCCGCCAAACAGCTTGCCGTTTGGCTATCGTTAGATTGTGTAAACGCAAAGTATTTGTGGGCTTTGCCCACAACCTCAACCGTCGAAAAAGTTGACTGAATTTTTATAATTAATTGGCAAAGCAATGGTTAAACCGTAATTTACCAAACCTTTAATAAAAATGGTTCTTTATCAAAAGTTGGGGTAAATTGTGGTTTAGCGGAGTGTCGGTTGGGCATTGAAATTTAGCTAACGCTAAATTATCCT
>OIWM01000252.1_pt1 | contig 68529 bp, 54 predicted proteins | sample 1587451 | NCBI WGS metagenome assembly OIWM01 (sample SAMEA3888907, study PRJEB22519) | human gut metagenome | biome: human gut; feature: human-associated habitat; material: faeces | place: Denmark | collected 2011 | reverse complement strand
GACCTCATCAGTCAGCCCTTGCGGGCTGCCAGCTTCCCCTCCAGGGGAAGCCTTTACTCAGAGTGGGCAAGTCCCTACTTCTATGGGCAGTACACTCCCCCAGTCTGCCCATGGAGCAGACAGCCCCCTCTCAGAGGGGGGCCAAGCCTCTATACATAAAAATTCCGGGCGGCTGGTGGCCGCCCGGTTCTTTTGATTTTTGGAGATTCTTAGATCGTCCCCTGGATGGTCAGCACGGCGGTGCCGGGGGTAACGACGTAGGTTCCGTTTTCCGCACGGGTATAGGTGGCGGCGGGGACGGTCAGCACCCCAACGGTAGTGGCGAAGGCCCCGGTGGCCTGGTTGTAGGCGTACTGGGTTCCCTCCGTCAGGGCTGTGCCGTTCAGGGTCACCGTCAGGTCCCGGAGGATGGGGTCGAACACATCCGTCAGCACCAGAGCGTCCTCGGCAGCTGCCGGGGCGTTGCCGGTGTTCTCCACCACAAAGGTGTAGGTGATGCGGCCGTTTTCCTGGACCGTGGCCGGACACAGGGCCTTGCTGATGGTCAGCGCAGGCCGGATGGCCGCCGTCACCGTGGCCGTGGCGGTCAGGGGCGCAGGCAGCCCTCCGCCGGTGAGGGTGACGGTGTTGACGATCTCGCCTTCCACGTCCGGGGGCGCATAAGCCGTGACCTGGGCCTCATAGAACACCATGGCATTGCCCCCGGCGGGGACCGTCAGGCCGGAAATGACCAGCGGGGGACCGGCTTCTACCGTGGGAGTCGTTTGCAGAACGCCGTTGACATAATACCGCATCGTCCCGGCCACATAGGCCAGAGGATACCGGGTCACGCCGTTCAGGGTGTAGGCCCCCAGATCGTCAGTGAGGGTCAGGTTGGTGATGGCGGTGGTGCCGCTGTTCACCAGGGACAGCACATAGGGAATGCGCCCGTTGGCTGCATAGGCGGCGGTGGCGGCTTCTTTCGTCAGGGTCAGCACTTCCTGAATCTCACCGGTAACGGTGTTGGAATTCGTTGCACCGCCGGTGTAGGTCAGGGTGGCGAAATTGGTAAATTGAGCCATACAGATCCTCCCTTACAGGAAAAAATTGCGGAGGAGGGCCTCCGCAATTTCATCGTATGCGCTTTTCGACGGAATGTTACTGGATATGAACGTGGTTGTTGATGTGGTCCTGACAGTAGCAGTAATATCCCCGGCACTTGGAGCAGTACCGGAATTCCAGCTCCGGATTGCTCACATCCGTCCGGCCGCAGACCGTGCATTTGTGGGTATAGGGGGCCTTGGGCTGGGCCACGGTGGCCTCGTAGGACCCGGCGGAGGGGAAGGGGATGGGCTTTGCCTTAGGGGCAGACTTTTTGGAGGGCTTCTTCCTGAAAAGCCGCCGGGCGTTGGCCCGCCAGCTCATGGGAATGACATTCAGCACGTCTTTTCCGAAGAACAGGAAGTAATTGGCCAGGGCCACCACCGGGAACAGATTGGCCGGGAAGGAATAGACGAACAGGCCGTAGATGATCAGCACCAGGTCCAGCAGGGCGAAGATCCAGGCCCGCACGGGGATAATGAACATCAGCAGGAACTGTGCGTCCGGGTACAGGGTGGCGTAGGACAGGAACAGACCCATGTTCAGATAGTACACGTCCGCTTGCCCGCCGAAAAGCAGACAGTAAATGTCCATCATTACGATGCCCGTCAGATAGAAAATGTTGAATTTGCAGGTGCCCCAGATGTTTTCCATGGCCCGGCCGATGGAATAATAGCACAGCAGGCTGATGGCGGTGAACAGAAGGCCCCCGGCGTCAAAGGTCAGGGGATAGGTCAGCAGTCGCCAGACCTGCCCGTGGAGAATGCTGTCCCGGTCAAAGCACAGCAGGTCGTAGAGCACATAGTTCCGCCCGATGGCGCTGGAAAGATACACCACGGCGGTCCCCAGCACCAGATAGAGCATGAGATTGGGGATGCCCTTTTTCCGGTTCTGATAGAAAAACCGTTCCATTTTTTTACGCAAGGCTCGTCAACTCCAATTTGCATCGATTCTTATTCTGTATTTTACCAGCTTCTGCTGGGATTGTCCATAGGGGAATTGTGAACATTCTGGCAACAAAGGCCCTTTTCTTCGGGCCATCCCGGAAAAAGATTGACATTTCGGGAGAATCTGCTATTATTATAGAGAATGTGCCGGGAGACCCGGCGGAAAAACAGAGGTGTTTGGAACATGATTCCTTTAGAGACCATTATCCCCAATAAGCATCGCATCCGTGTGGTGCTGGACAGCTTTCATGAATGGCTGCGGGGTTTGGATTTTACCATGCCGGACAGAATGTATGACCGCAAGCGCAACGACGGCGGAATGTACCTGGTCAGCTCCGAGAAGATCGTCAGCGAGCTGATGGGAATGGTGGATAAGCAGAAGTACCCCGGTTTCCTGGACGTGGGCTGCGGCAAGGGCTTCATTCTGTGGAAGGCCTACCAGAGCGGCTTCAAGAAGATCGGCGGCGTGGAATATGACGAGAAGCTGACGGAAATCTGCAACAAGAACATGAAGCGGCTGAAGCTGACCGATTACATGACCGTCACCTGCACCGATGCACGGGAATTCGAGAATTACGGCGATTACGACGTGTTCTATTTCTTCAACCCCTTCAAGGGCGACATCATGCAGACCGTCATTGACAAAATCTGCACCCAGTGCGCCGGGCGGGAAATTATGATCATGTACTACCGGCCCCGCTACCCGGAACCCATCGAGAATACCGGCTTCTTCAATAAGATTCGCACCCTCTATGACGAGGAGCGGCACTATGACATCGCCGTGTACCAGGGGGCGATTCCTGCCGGGTACACCGTCTCCGAAAAAAAGGATTGACATTCGGGGAAAACCGTAGTATTATAAAGAAAACTGCATAAATGCCTTATCGAGAGCGGTGGAGGGAACGGCCCTGTGAAACCCGGCAACCTGTCAGACTGATGTGGTGCTAAATCCGGCGGCAACGAAAGATGAGGATTCGATAGACCGTGCATCGAATCCTTCGGTGTGCGGTTTTTTCATATTCTGAAAGGACGAAATACAAATGGAAAAAAGACTGTTTACTTCTGAGTGCGTGACCAAGGGCCATCCCGACAAGGTGGCCGATGCCATTTCCGACGGCATTCTCGATGCCTGTCTGGCCCAGGACCCCGGCTCCCGGGTGGCCTGCGAGACCATGGTGACGACGGACCGGGTCATCATCTGCGGCGAGATCACCACCAAGGCCAACGTGAACTATGAGCAGGTGGCCCGTGACGTCATCCGCTCCATCGGCTACACCATGAACGACGAGGGCTTCTGCGCCGATACCGCCGCTGTGGAGTGCCACATCCACACCCAGTCTGCGGACATCGCTCTGGGCACCAATGATGAAGTGGGCGGAGCCGGCGATCAGGGCATGATGTTCGGCGGCGCCTGCAACGAGACCCCGGAGAAAATGCCCCTGTCCGCCGCCCTGTCCCGGGCGCTGGTGAACCGGCTCACCGCCTGCATCGCCGAGAACCCCGGCCTGCGGCCCGACGGCAAGACCCAGGTCAGCGTGGCTTATGATGAGAACGGCAAGATCACCGGCATCGACACCGTGGTTGTCTCCGTGATGCACCGGGAGGATTACACCGTGGAGCAGGTCCGCTCCTACGTTCATGACAACGTCATTGCCCCCGTGCTGGCCCGGTACGGCTTCAAGGTGGAGGACGTGGAGCATATCTATATCAACCCCACCGGCAAGTTCGTGATCGGTGGCCCCAACGGCGACACCGGCCTCACCGGCCGGAAGATCATCGTGGACACCTACGGCGGCTACTTCCCCCACGGCGGCGGCGCCTTCTCCGGCAAGGACCCCACCAAGGTGGACCGGAGCGCTGCGTACATGGCCCGTTACTTGGCAAAGAACCTGGTGGATGCCGGTCTGGCCGATAAGGTCCAGATTCAGCTGGCCTACGCCATCGGCGTGGCGGAGCCTGTGTCCGTGCGGGTGGACTCCTTCGGCACCGGAAAAATTTCCGACGAGGCCATGACGGACCTGCTCCGCAAGACCTGCGACCTGACCCCCGGCGGCATCATCCGGAAGCTGGACCTGCGGCGGCCCATTTACAGCGCCACCGCCCGGGACGGCCACTTCGGCGTGGCGGGCTATCCCTGGGAGCGGGACGACCTGGCTCAAGACCTGAAGAAGCTGGCCGGTCTGTAAGACAAATGAACTCTCCCCCGGAGGAAAAAAGCCTCCGGGGGATTTCTTTTCTTGCATTTTGGGGAAAATACTGCTATCATGATGGAAAACAGATTTTTCACATCAGGAGGAAGCTATGCTGGATTTTTTGCGGATAGGCTGCGCCGTCCCGGCGGTGCGGCTGGGGGACCCCATGGAAAATGCCCGCCGGACGGCGGAATATATGGAGAAAGCGGAGGCGGCGGGCTGTGACCTGCTGGTGCTCCCGGAGCTGAGCCTGACGGGCTACACCTGCGCCGACCTTTTCCAGCAGGAATCCCTGCTGGCCGGGGCCAAAGCGGCCTTGAAGAATGTGGCGGAGGAATCCCGGAACCATCCCGATCTGACGGTCTGCCTGGGCCTGCCGCTTGCCTTGGAGGGGCAGCTTTATAATGTGGCGGCGGTGCTGGAAAACGGAAGCGTTCTCGGCATCGTGCCGAAGATCATGCTGCCCACCTACGGGGAGTTTTATGAGCGCCGGTGGTTCCGCCCCGGCACGGAATTGCCCGTGACGGAGTTGGCCCCTTCGGAATTGGGCCTTTCCGGAGAGAACATCCCGGTGGGCGTGGACCTGCTGTTCCGGGTCCGGGGGACCACCCTGGGCGTAGAGATTTGCGAGGACCTGTGGGCCCCGGTGCCGCCGTCCTCCCTGCTGGCCCTGCGGGGTGCAGAGGTAATTGTGAACCTGTCCGCCTCCAACGAGACCATCGGAAAGCGGGCTTACCGGCGGGACCTGGTGAAGCATCAGTCTGCCGCCTGCACCTGCGTGTATGCCTACTGCTCCGCCGGGGCCCACGAGTCCACCCAGGACCTGATTTTCTCCGGCCACTGCCTCATCGGCGAAAACGGCGGCCTGCTGGGGGAGACCGAGGCCATCGGGGATGATTTTCTCCTGGTCCGGGACTGCGACCTGGGCCGCATCCGCTTTGACCGGCGAAAAAATACCACTTTCCAGCAAAATGCCGCCCTCCACGCCGCTCCCATGCGTTTTATTTCCGGCTCCCGGCAGGGCCGCAGCGACGGCGGGCTTTATCCCGTGGCCAAGCTGCCTTTCGTGCCCTCGGCCCAGCAGGACCGGCACAGCCGCTGCATGGAGATTTTCGGGATGCAGGTGGCGGGCCTGTGCCGCCGTCTGGAACTGCTGAACTGCAAGGCGGTCATCGGCGTTTCCGGCGGTCTGGATTCCACCCTGGCCCTGCTGGTGGCGGTGGAGGCCATGCACCGGCTTGGCCGTCCGGCCTCGGAGGTCTGCGCCGTGACCATGCCCTGCTTCGGCACCACGGACCGGACCTATCGGAACTCCATGGACCTGATGCAGGCCCTGGGGGTCAGCATCCGGGAGGTGAACATCCGTCAGGCAGTGGACATTCACTTCCGGGACATCGGCCACGACCCCGAAGTGCTGGACACTACCTATGAAAACTGCCAGGCCCGGGAGCGGACCCAGATACTGATGGACTACGCCGGGCAAGTGGGGGGCATCGTCATCGGCACCGGCGACCTTTCCGAGCTGGCCCTGGGCTGGTGTACCTACAACGGCGACCACATGAGTATGTACGGGGTCAACGGCTCCATTCCCAAGACCCTGATCCGCTGGATGATTCAGTCCATCTCCGAAATGCCGGCCTTCGCCCCGGCCAAGGCGGTACTGGAGGACATTCTGGACACGCCCATCAGCCCGGAATTGCTGCCCCCGGATGCGGAGGGCAAAATCACCCAGCAGACCGAGGACCTGGTGGGTCCCTACGCCCTCCACGACTTTTTCCTCTATTATGTGCTGCGGTTCGGCTTCCGGCCGGAGAAAATTTACACCCTGGCCTGCCGGGCCTTCCGGGAGGATTTCGACCGGGAGACCGTGAAAAAGTGGCTGAAAACCTTCTATCGCCGGTTCTTCTCCCAGCAGTTCAAGCGAAGCTGTCTGCCCGACGGGGTGAAGGTGGGTTCCGTGTGTCTGAGTCCCCGTGGCGACTGGCGGATGCCCAGCGACGCCTCCGCCCGTCTCTGGCTGGACGAAGCGGAAAAATTATGAAATTTGTCCCGGAAGAAAGTTTCTTCCGGGACCTTTTTCGTGAAAATTATTTTAATTTCAAACAGCGCTTGACAAAACGCCAAAATCACGATAGAGTAAAGCTGAAAAACAATGCGTTTTCAATAGATAATACAACTTTTTCTGTATAGAAAGGAGAATTTTCCGTGAAACGAAGGCTTGCGCTTGTTTTCCTGATTCTGACCTTGATTTTGACTGCCTGCGCCAAACCGGCGGAACCTACGACCACCACCCAGCCCGCCTCGTCCGAAAGCACGGCCCCGGCGACTACGGCTGCCACAGTCCCGGCGACCACTGAGCCGGAAAGCGGTTCCAAATGGGACCGGTTCTCCTTGGATATTCTGCCCCAGACCCCCGATGCCCGGCTTTCCGTCCAGGAGGTCTCCTGCCCGGAATATGACCCGGAGACGGAATGGGCGGTTTTGCTGGGTTGCCGTGGGGATGTGGCCCTCTGGAATTTGCGGACCATTGTTTCCCATAGGGGAGATATGTCTGAAGGTCTGGATCGCCCCCCGGACCCCATGCGCCTGGTCCTCTTCAATGTCCGCACCGGGGAGACGCTGGTGGAGATAAATAACCAGGAAGTGACTGCCTGGGACTATGCGCAGCTCTACCGGGACGATGCCCTGCTGCTGGTGAAAAATGATGCAGACGGCCTTGTATTTTCCAGTCAGGATCAGGATGGGTCGAAGGTCCTGTTTACTGCGGAGCAAGCGGAAAACATGACATTTACCAGCTTTGAAAACGGCGACATTGTGTACGCCTATGGGAACAGGGATACTTCCCACGGTATCCGGATGTTTTCCGGGGGAGCTCTGCGGGATATCCGCACATGGGGGATGCAAACCGGAGAAAACGGTTACCTTGGTTTTGGGTTAGATACCTATGGAGACAGTTTTGCTTGCCCATATCAGAGAGACGGGAGTTTGGTGTTCCTGCAAGTCAACGGCGACGGCACCACCGCCGAGTACACCCTGACCCCGCCGGAGGAAAAACTCAACGACTTTACCCTGACGCCCTACGGCATGATGCTGTGCGTGGCCCTGAACGAGGAGACTGCCGAGCCTGGCCGGGTGCTGGCCCTGTACACCCCGGACGGCGGACTGTATGGAAAGCGTCTGACCTACTCGGGCACCGCCCTGTATAGCTTGTGCTACGGCAGCCGGTACGGACTGGCGGTCAACAGCGCCGGAAAGCCCTACCTGTTCTGGACCGACGGGAAAAGTGTCAGCGGCGCTTGGCTCCGGGGCCTGCTGCGGGATCAGACGGACCTGCCGGAGGACCTGATGAGCGGCGAAGCGGACGTGCGCCACGCCCAGGACGACAGCTTCTACCTCTATTACCCGGACGCCAACCGGATGTTCCTGCTGACCATCGAATAAACGCAAAAATCCAACAAAATTCCGCCCTTGGCACTGCCAAAGGCGGGATTTTTTTCAGCTTTCCATCTGCCGTCCCAAAAATCCGGCCACGGTCTGGGCCAACTTCTGGTCGGATTCCTGCATGGGGGCGGTGTTTTCGCCCATGAGCAGCATCACGCAGCCCATCAGGTCCCCCTGGGAGAGAATGGGGGCGGCCACGCCCAAATGATATTTTTCGTTGCCCTCGCAGGGGGAAATGGTGGGGTCCCCCGGCTGATAACGGTAGTTTTTCCGGGCCTCCATGAGCTTTTCCAGGGCCCGGGAGTTGGGCTTGTCCACCAGCTCCCGCTTCGGGGCTCCGGACAGGGCGATGATGCCGTCCCGGTCGGACACGGCGGCGATTTTGCCGGTGTTGTCCCCGATGGACTCGCAAATTTGCACCGCAAAATCCTGCAATTCCCCCATGGGCGAGTATTTCCGGAAGATGACCCCGCCGTCCTTTTCCGTGTAAATTTCCAGCGGGTCTCCGTTACTGATAACATGGACACGGAAAACCTTGTCCTCGTGGTTTTTGGAGGACTGAATCAGAGCGCTTTCGATATTTTCCGTGCCGGAATCAAAATTTACGGCTGCCTCCAGGGATTGACAGCGAATGAGACCGTCAATGTCGGAGCGGAGCCGGATTTCCAAGTGATCCTCGTAGACTCTGATTTTTTCAATCATCAGCTCCAGATCGTTTCGCTCCAGCTTGTCCTTGTTGAGAATGTCCTGAAACACCTCTATTGCCAGCTTTCCCGCCCGATTCACACGGAGAATGGTGTTGCGCCGGTCGGCAATCATGTCAATCTGATGGCGGATGCCCTCGATCTTCTTCTGAAGCTCCGCCTCCAATTCATCATAGGTCTCCTCAATTAGTGCCTCCTGACCGGGGCGCTTCATGATCTCCCGGATGCGCTGGCGCTTGGTGATTTTCAGCTCCTCCAGAAGGTCGTCCAGCACCGCATACAGTCGGTCGGCAGAAATTTCCGTTTCCTCTGCTTGCGCTTGCTTCCGGGCAAGATCGCCGTTCAGCTGTTCCAGCATGGATGCGGAATTTTTCATCACCTTTTCCACGTAGAGCTTCATCAGTGCATCCAGCCGGTCGGCCCGAATGTGGTGGCTGGTGCAGCCGGAACGCCCCCGGCGGTGATATGTGCCGCAGGTGTAGGCGGGCCTCATGTCGCTGCGGCTCATGGCAAACATGGGACTGCCGCAGTCGCCGCAGAACAGAAAGCCGGAATACACATTGTCGTATTTCTTTACGCCCCGGTAGTTTGCGGTGGTACGCTTTTCCCGGAGGGCCCGGGTGGTGGCGAAGGTGCGGTAGTCAATGATGGGCGGATGGTGGTTCTCGATGACCACATTGTCCCCGGCGTCCAGCTTGATGTCCGATCCGTTGATTTTTCGTCGGGTATATTTCCGCGCCCGGAAGGTGCCGATATAAAAATCGTTGTCCAGAATCCCCTGAACGGAGACAATGCTCCAATCGGCCTTCGCCCGGATTTTATTGTCCTGCCCCATGGCGTCTTTTCTTTGCTTTTCGGACATTCTCGGCGTGGGGATTCCCTGCTCCGTCAGGTGGTTGGCGATGCGCTTATAGCCCCAGCCCTCCTCGTTGTAGAGCCGGAAAATCCTCCGCACCACATCCGCCTCCGTGGGGACAGGTTCAAATTCCTTCCGCAGATTCACGATGTAGCCGTAGGGAGCGGCGCAGATCCACTTTCCGTCCTCCTGCCGCCGCCGGATGACACTGCGAACCTTTTTGCTGGTGTCTGTGACGGGCATTTCGTTGATGAGGAACTGAAACTGGATTTTCAGCCAATCGTCATCGTTGGGATAGTCGATGTTGTCTCCGATGGAAATGATCCGCACCCCTGCATCCCGCAGATCCTCCAGTTCCACAAGCCCCCGGGAGTTGCGCCGGGAGAAACGGGAAAAGTCCTTCACCACCAGAATGTCGATTTTATGGGTCATCATGTCCCGGCGCATCCGCTGGTAGTTCTCCCGGGCCTCAAAGGTATAGCCGCTGCGGTCCCGGTCCTCATAGAAGGTCAGCCGGGAGCCGGGGAACTTCCGATGGACAAAGTCCGTAATGATCGCCTTCTGATTTTCGATGGAGGTGTTGTCCTTATCCTTGATGTCGTCATCCTCAAAGGAAATCCGGGCATACCCCGCAATATCAAAAATCTCTGTCAATGCTGCCACATCCTTTTGCGCTGTTTTTATTCCCATTGTATAATGGGACGGTGCCGTTGGCTACCGGTATTTCCTGGCAGGGCTGCCAGCTTTTCCCGTTGTACCTCCGCTTCTGCCAGCTTGCGGCGATTGTAGAGCAGCAGATCCCGGGTGCTGTGGTATAATTCTTCTCCGCCGGAGTGATACTCCGCAACCGTGTATTTTTTCTCCGCATATCCGGCGTAAAGCGATTTGAGTTGCTCCCGAAGGGCGCTGTCCTCCTGCTCCTTCCGGGTCAGCCAGACCGTTACCAGCTTCCTTTGTTCCTGCACAATAATCTCCACAGGCAATCCCCCCTTTTCCCTTTATTTTCCACAGTTTCGTTTTTTCCTATACATGGGGGAGTGCTACATACCTGATTTATTCAGTTATAGATCAGAACGTTCAGGACGATAAACTCTCGGCGGAAGCGCTTTTAGCGGATAACGACGCGTATCATGCCCTTGAGACCGTTGGCGGCCTGATCAAGACGGGTCCTACGGGTACCAACGTTAACGATCTGGTAATTGGATTGATCTCTGTATAAAGGAATTGGGAGCAGGAAATGACAACCGGCCGGAGTGGTTCCGGCCGGTTGTCTTATGTCATAGCAAAGGCTGATTGTTGGACGAATGCTTTGATGATGATATTCAGGATCAACATAAGCTGGCAGCGGGATTTTGTATCAACATCCAAGGTCGTTGTGGCATCATTGACCAAATGAAAAAGATAATCTCCCTGCTTTGCCAATCTGGATGTTGGATTGACGGTGAAAACTACGGTTTTTGCATTGCGCGCTCTGGCAATCTGGGCCACACGGACGACCTGCTCAGTCTCTCCACTTAAGGAAGCAAGAAAGACAATGTCGTTTTGCGTCAATTGCTCGGCTTGAATGTAGGCGATATGAGTGTCCTGATATAAAGTCACATGTCTGGAAAGAGACAGCAGATGGCGGGAGGCATACTCGAAAACAATGCTGGTAAGCCCTTTTGCGAAAAAATGGATCTGAGTCTTTTGGTGCATAAGAGCAGCAATTTCGTTTACCGCGTGCAGATCAATAGCCTTTGCGGTGCGCTCAATATCGGACAGCTCCTCGGCAAGAAGTTCCTGCAGGGAGCGGGAGGCGTAGATGTTTTCCTCTTGCTGGCTGGAGACAGCTTTGTCGCGCAGGAAGTATTTCAGGTGGCTGTATCCCTCCAGATTCAACTTCTTGCAAAGTCGAATGATCGTCGTTGTGGAAACAAAGGTCGTTTTTGCCAGATCATGAATCGACATGCCGGCGATTTCATTTTTGTGAGTGCTGATATAGCGAAGAACCTCCAGCTCAAGCGGGCTGAGAGAGTTGATTACATCTGCCGAAAAGCTCTGGAACATGGTATTCACCTCTGATTCAGTATAGCATAATTCACTCCCTATTTCAATAAAGAGAAGAAAATGTAATTTGTTCCGGAGAATGTGACATATTCCCGGATTTGTTCCGCGGGTACAGAATGGATGTCAGGCCTTGTGAATCGGCGGAAGCGGTGCTATACTTTGAAGTGTAAAAGCGGAACGGAGAGGTGCCTGACTATGAAAAAATACAAAGTAGTGATCGTTGGAGGAGGCTCCACTTGGACGCCGGGCTTACTCAAGAGCCTGTGTGAAAAGAAAAATGAGTTTCCCATGGAAGAACTCCGGATGTACGATATTAACGCGGAACGGCAGGCGGTGATCGGAGAATTTGCAAAGATCCTGTTTGCGGAGGAATACCCGGATCTGAAGTTCCTGTATACCACCGACAAGGCCCAGGCATACAAAGATGTGGACTTCGTATTCTGTCAGATCCGGAGCGGCGGCTTCGATATGCGGATGCTGGATGAACAGATCCCGTTGGCGCATGGCGTGGTGGGGCAGGAAACCTGCGGCGCCGGCGGCTTTGCCTATGGCCTGCGGTCTATTCCGGATATGATTCAGATCGTTCGGGATGCCAGGACGTATGCAAACGACCCGTGGATCCTGAATTATACCAACCCGGCAGCCATCGTGGCGGTGGCGCTGGAGCGGGTGTTCCCGGGGGATAAAAAGATTGTCAATATGTGCGACCAGCCGGTGAACTTATTGCAGTCCTTTGCTAAGGTCCTCGGAATCCGGCGGCAGGATATTATCCCGGAATACGTTGGATTGAACCATTTCGGCTGGTTCACAAAGCTGACCGACCGAAACGGAAACGATCTGCTTGCCCCGCTGCGGGAAAAAATCTTGAGCGAAGGCTTCCTGCCGGCGGATGCGGCAGAGCGGGATGCTTCTTGGCTGCATACCTACGCCATGGTGCAGACCATCATGCGGGATTTCCCGGATTATGTGCCGAATACCTATTTGCAGTATTATCTGTATCCGGAGCAGGTGGTCGCGCAGTTGGATCCGGATCATACCCGCACGGAGGAGGTCCGCAACGGCAGAGAGAAGCGCGTGTTTACCCAGTGCAGGCAGGCTGCACGGCAGGGCTCAACGAAGGGCCTGACCATCGCTAAAAGCGAAGTTCACGCGGATATGATCGTAGAGGTGGCCTCCAGCATTGCCTTTGATAAGGGCGAGTTATTTATCATGATCACCAGAAACAACGGAACGGTATCGAACTTCCATGAGGATGCCATGGTGGAAACGGCCGCACATGTGGGTGCGAACGGCGTTACCGCGGTCCCGTTTGGGAAGATCGATGTATTTATGAAAGGCTTGATGGAAGGGCAGTACGCCTACGAGCATCTGACGGTTGACAGTTACTTTGAGGGGTCGTACAAAAAGGCTTTGCAGGCGCTGACGCTGAACCGAACGCTGGTGGATGCCCAGAAGGCCAAGGCGGTGCTTGACGACCTGATCGATGCGAACCAGGGTTACTGGCCGGAGTTGAAATGAAGCTGATTGTAAATGCCGATGATTTCGGCCTTACCGACGGCGTGACGTTTGGTATTTTGAGCGCCATGGAGCACGGAATCGTAACCTCGACGACCATGATGGTCAATATGCCGGGTACACAGACTGCGGCAGAGATTGCCAGAAAGGCTCCCGCACTGGCGGTTGGTCTGCACATCAATATCAGTTTGGGCAGCCCTCTGACCCGTTGTGAAAGTCTGACGGAAAACGGAAAATTCCAAAAACCTTCGGTAATCGGAACGGACGACCGTTACAGAGAGGAAGAACTGTATTCGGAAATGCGTGCACAGTACAACCGCTTCCTGGAGCTGACAGGCCGCAGACCGACGCACCTTGATTCCCATCTGTACGTTCATCAAAAGTTTCCGAAGGTGCGCCGCGCGATTCGAATGCTTGCGGAGGAAGAAAAGCTGCCGGTGCGAGACATGGAAACACGGCAGTTCCCGCGTGTGTATTTTGAAGGGAACTTCAAGGTGAAGCCCGGTGAAACGACGGCGGATCTAAAGCAAAAGTACGTCAGCCTGCTTGCAGATCTGGCTGCCCGCCCGATAGCGGAGCTGATGGTTCATCCGGCGTTTCTGGATGAGTGGCTGCTTCATAATTCCAGCTACAATTCGCAGCGGATTGCGGAGCATACCGTGCTTACCGATCCGGAGACACGTCGGATCCTGGCGCAAAAAGCAATTCGATTGGCAACTTATCGAGATTTGGAGTGATAAACGAATGGCAGATATTCGCCTGCAGGACGTCGTAAAAATCTATGGCGTCTCCAAGAATCAGAAAAAACACCGCCATCTCTTTTTCAAAAAAGAAAAAACGCTTCCGACCAAGCGTGCGGTTGATGATGTGACGTTGACCATTCCGCACGGCAGTTTTACGGTGCTGGTGGGGCCCTCGGGCTGCGGTAAGACCACACTGCTGCGCATGATTGCCGGTCTGGAGGAGATTACCGACGGAAAAATCATGATGGGAGACATCGATATTACAAATCTGGATCCGGGAGACAGAGGACTGGCAATGGTGTTCCAAAACTATGCGCTTTATCCGCATATGACGGTTCGGGAAAACATTGAGTTCGGCCTGGTTAACGCCAGAATCCCGCGGTTTGAGATCAAAGAACGCGTGGATCACGCGCTTGAGGTCGTGGGTTTGACCGAATTGGCCATGCGCAAACCCGCAAGAATGTCCGGCGGCCAACGGCAGCGCGTTGCGCTGGCTCGCGCCATCGCAAAATATCCGGAATGCTTCTTGATGGATGAGCCGCTGAGCAATCTGGATGCCAAGCTGCGCAGCGATATGCGCACAGAGCTGATTCAGCTGCATGAGGAACTGAAATCCACCTTTGTTTATGTGACACACGATCAGATCGAGGCCATGACCATGGGAACGAATATTGTGGTTATGAACGAGGGAAGGGTCATGCAGCAGGGAACACCCACGCAGATCCATAACGATCCCAATTGCGTGTTTGTGGCGCAATTTGTGGGGGATCCCGGCATGAATATTGTTGCAGCGGGAGACTATCAGATCGGCTTCCGTCCGAGAGATGTGGAGTTTGACTGTGCGGAGGAGGATGAGGATCATGTGGTCATCCGCCGCATGGTAAAGAGCTTTGAAAATCATGGATCGGAGTTTTTGTACTTGCTTGATACGCAGGAGAAGGTTTTTGTCAAGGAGCTGTCTAAAAAGCAGCGCCCGCTGACGGAGGAATTTACGGTTCGGATTCACCGGGATGACCTGTATGTATTTGGCAAGGACGGAAAGCGGATCTATGCCGATGGGGAGGTCGCAAAAGCCTATGCAGAATTTAAGAGACATTGGCAGTCGGTATAACGAACTGCAGGATGCACTTGACGCGCGGAAGGCTGCACTGCGGGAAAGCAGAAGCAAAGAGGAACGCCGGGTACTTCGGCAGGACGCTGCAGAAAAAAGGTCGGAGCTCAGACGCTTCAAGGCATCTCTTTCCGGGGAAGCACTGCGGGCTTACAAAGATTATCGGGCCATCCGCAGAGAGATCCGGCACTGTGAGAGATTGAAACGCTGCGACAAGGTAGAAAGCAGGATCTTTCACAAAGTGAACCCTGCGTATATTTACATTTTCCCTGCGGCATTCCATGCGATCTTCTTTACGCTGATGCCGTTCCTGTTTATGATCGTCGGCGCCTTCTTCAAGCTGGATTTGGTGGATATCAAGAGCTCAAAATTTGTCGGCTGGTGGAACTTCAAAATGGTGCTGGTTCTGGATAACGAATTCTGGAAAGCTTTTGTCAATACCATCATTTTTGCGATTGTCACGGTGTTTTTGCTGATGGTCGTCACGGTGCTGATGTCCTCCTGGCTTTCCAAGAACACGAAGATCCACAACCTTGCACAGACCATGATCTTCACGCCGCATATTTCTTCTATGGTGGCGGTGGGTATCCTTTGGGTTCTTATGCTGGACCCGCAGGGCATCATCAATCAGATTCTGGCGATCTTCGGGATCAAAGGCCCGAACTGGCTGATGGATTCCAGAACATCCCTGTTCTCGGTCGCGCTGGTTACAGTCTGGAAATCCATAGGCTATTATTGCCTGATTATCATTGCCGGTTTGCAATCCCTGCCAAAGGATGTCTACGAGGCCGCAAAGCTGGACAAGGCGAGCAAGTGGACGATTCTTCGGAAGATCACGCTTCCGTTGCTGACCCCGACGCTATCTTTTGTGTTTATTATGAAATTCATCAATGCGTTCAAATCTTTTTCGGCCATTGATGTGATGACGCAGGGCGGCCCTCAGGGTTCCAGCATGGTGCTGGGCTATTGGATCTATAATGCGGGCCGCGTCAAATTCAACTACGGCTTTGCAATGGTTGGCGCGATCATCCTGACGGCGATGGTGGCCGTGTTTACACTGCTGGCCAATAAGGGATTTCGAAAGGAGGATTAGGCATGGAAAAGGATACCGCGCTTCACCTGACAAAGGCCTACGCTCCGAAAGAAATCAAAGATACCCAGCGCTTTCTGTTCTGGGTGCGTGTAAAGCGGCGACTGCTGTACCTTCTGAAGATCCTGAACTATCTGCTGCTGATTGCGGTTGGGCTGATGTTCGTCTATCCCTTTGCGTGGATGGCCTCCATGTCCCTTCGACCGCTGGTTGAGGCGCTTTCCTTTGCCCCCGGCATTTGGGTATCGGATCCGCAATGGAGCAACTACCTGTATGCGTGGAATCAGGCTCATATTTTCCACTATGTCGGAAACTCGGTCAAGTATTCCATTCTGGTCATGGGTTTGCAGTACTTTACCCTGATCCCCTCGGCGTTTGCCTTTGCAACCATGAAATTCAAGGGGAAAAAGCTCCTTTGGGGTGCGAAGTTCCTTGGCATGATGCTTCCTGCCGAGGCGACCTTTATTCCGGTTTATTATTTTTACAGCAAACTCGGGCTGGTGGATAATTGGATAGGCCTGATCCTGCCGTCACTTGTGGCGATGTTCGGCATCTTCCTATTCAAGAATGCGTTCGAGTCGATCCCTTCGGAAGTGATAGAGGCGGCACGAATGGATAAGGCCAAAAACCGGACGATCATGCTGAAGATCATGGTTCCCATGATCGCTCCGGTGTTGATCACCCACCTGATAACATCCTTTATCAGTAACTGGAATGAATACTATTGGGTGCTGGTAATGACGAACAGCGAAAAGCTGAGAACCCTGCCCGTAGCGCTTCGAAGCCTCCTCCAAGTGGATGAAGGCGTCCCGCAATGGAATGTCGCTATGGCAGGTACAATGATCCAGTTGGCTCCCATCCTGCTGATGTATATCTTCGCAAGCGGCAAGATCAAAACAGCGATGGTAGGCAATAGAAAAGTCAAAAATTAACAAAGGAAGGAAAGATTGAAATGAAAAAACTGCTTACGCTGGTCATGGCCGTCATGATGATCCTGTCATTGGCTGCCTGCACCAAAAATCCCGAACCCCCCAGCACGTCTGCTCCCACTGAGGAGAGCACAGCGCCCGCCTCTGACCCCGCTTCCGAACCCGCTTCCGAACCCACCACCGTTGAGAAAGATCCCTATGAGGGGTTGAACAAAGATATTTATGTTGATCAGGAATGGACGATCCTGAATGCAAAGCATGATAAGGAAGTCACCATTACCATGTGGATCCCCAACTCTGCGACCTCTACAATGGGCACCGCGATTCAGGCTCTGGCCGATAAATTTAACGCAGAGCAGAAAGAAAAGTATCCCGGCAAGAACATTTCTGTCGTCATTGAATTTCAGGACAAGTCCAGCACGCTGAATGAAAAGCTCCAGGCGGCGATTCTTGCGGGCAACAACCCGGTTATCTCTGCAATTGGCGTTTCCTCGGTTCCGCTTTATGAAGCAAGAGCGCTGGATCTGCGTCAGGTATTTACTTATGACGAACTGCAGCAGCAGTCGCAGGGTATGATGCAGTATTCTCTGTACAACGGAAAGTATCTGCTCAACCCCTATTTCCCCAGCGCAAGCAACATCATCATTTACAACAAGACTCTCTTGGAATCCAAGGGCGTGACCATCCCGGATGTCGAGGCGCTGCTGGCAGATCCCGACGCCTCCGACTGGACGTGGGACACTTTTAAGGCTGCTGCGAAGGCTGTGACCGATGAGGCCAACGGCATTTACGGTTTTGCCACCAACTCCCTTGACCCCGTTGGCATGATGTTCCAGCAGGGCGGCGCGCTATACAACAGCAGCGTCACCGAGCTGAAGTTTGTGGGCGACGAGCGCTTTGCAAAGGGTCTTGAGTTCTGGCGCTCTCTCGTCACCGAGGGCTGTATGCTCAATCCCAATTCCCGCTCCAACCACGGAACGGTAATCGTTTCTGAGTTCTACGAGCAGAAGGTCGGCATGATCTACACGACTTCCTCCAATATTGTCAAGTTCACCGAGGAAGCGAAGAATGCCGGCTTCGAGATTGGCGTACTGCCCTTCCCCAAGCAGACGCAGTTCTTTACAAATCAGGGCGGTTCCGGTATCATTATTCTGGACAATAAGCCCGCTGAGGAGCAGGAAGCTGCCGCCGAATTCCTCCGCTGGCTGAATACCGCAGAAAACGATGCGTATATGTGCGTCGTGTCCGGCTATATGCCGGTAGTCACTGCCGCAATGGATGAGGAATCCCTGAAGGAAGTTTATGCCGCAACGCCGCTGCTCAAGACCGCAACGGAACTCATGAAGTTCGGCATTACTTCCCCGCAGGGCAAGGCAAAGGCTGCATGCGACAAGGCGATCAACGATTACTGCAAACTGATCTGGTCCGAACCGGATACCTCGATTGAAAGCATTGTCGAGCAGGTGACCAGCAAGGCACAGTACGAAATTGAGGCGAACCAGTAAATGAGAATGACGCAGGGAAGGGTAACCTTTTCTGTCGTGGGCTTAGGTGGGCGCGCAAGCGCCTACCTAAGTGCATTACAGGAGTATTATCCGGAGGAATATCGGGTGGTTGCGGTGGCTGATCCCGACCCAACCAAACAAGCCCGCGCCAAAAAGGAATATGGTCTCGGGGATCATCAAATTTTCAATACGGATCTGGAGCTGATGGCGCAGCCGAGACTTTCTGACGTTGCCATTATCGCCACACAGGACAAGCTGCATTTGCGGGACATTCGGGGGCTGCTGGAAAAGGGGTATGACTTGATTCTGGAGAAACCCGTGGCGACCACGCTGGAGGAGCTGAAAGAGGTTGCAAGTCTTTCTAAGGCCTTCCCTGATCAAATGGCGGCAGTTTGCCATGTGCTTCGACATTCCCCCTTTTTCGAAAAGATCCGGCAGATCATTGAAAGCGGGCGCTTTGGGGCGGTGGTATCCATACAACACAACGAGAATATCGGATACTATCATTTTGCCCACAGCTATGTACGCGGCCCATGGAACAACGACAAAACCAGCGGGCCGTTGATCTTGACCAAAAGCTGCCACGATATGGACATTCTCCTGTATCTGCTGGGGAATACGACATGCCAGTATATTTCTTCCTTTGGCGGCCTGTCCGTATTTCGAAAAGAACACTATGAGCCGGATACCATGGCGCCGATGTGCATAGATTGCCCGCAGCAAGAAAGCTGTGCCTATTCTGCGCCCAGATTATATGGCGGGGGAAAGATTAAATCCGTTGTATTTGACCTGTCCAGCGTAGACAAGGTACGCGAGAACCTTGGCAGCTCACCTTATGGCCGCTGTGTGTATCACTGCAATAATAACGTGGCAGATCATCAGTCTACGGCGATCCGCTTCACCAACGGCGTGACCGCCACATTTCATCTCTCTGCATTTACGGCGAAGGTCAATCGTTCGCTGAAGGTCATGTGCGAGTTTGGAGAGATTCGTGCGATCGAGAAGCCGTATCTCATCGAAACGACAGATTTCCGGACAGATGAGACGAATGTGGTCGAACTGGACATCCGAGAACGCGGCCATGGCGGCGCCGATAAGGCGTTCGTGCGGGATTTTATGGAGAGCTATCTCCACGGCGTGCCGTTCAACTCGACGCTGAAGCAGTCGGTTGAGTCCCATGCCATGGCATTGCTGGCGGAAGAATCCAGAAAAGAGAACGGAACACCGCAATGCGTTTCCGATTGGATGCAAAGGTTGTGACTCTATGGCAAATGAAAAACTGATCGCCCCGAAATACAAGCGTCTGGCGGCCTTTCTTGTGGATTTTATCCTGATTCTCCTGTTATGGTATCTGATGACAATGAAGGATCTGAAGCGCGTGGATACGCTGCTGGAGTCGTTGGATCCCCTGACGGAGGGCGCGCTGGATCGGCTTGCGGAATCAATTTTCAAGATGGCGACGGCTTTTCTTCTGAAGTGGCTGTTTTGTCAGAGCCTCTATTTTTGTATCTTTCCTGCCATTTTGGGAAACGGAAAAACTTTGGGAAAGCTGCTTTTCCGGCTCAGCCTGCTGGATGCGGCAAGCTTGGAGGAAATGTCGCCGAGTCGGTTGGTCCTGCGGGAATTTGTGGGAAGAACGCTGTTAGAGACGCTCTTGATACTTCCCGGGATCGTCAGCTTGTTCATGCTCCTGCTGTCGAAAGACGGGAAAAGCCTGCGTGATCGTTTGGCCGGAACCGTTGTGGTGCAGGATACCAGCTATTTGGGGTGATTATGGATCGGATCATGTTGGAAACTTCCGAAGGTCTGGCAGAGGCGGTGGCGTTTGCAAATTGCCAATTTGGCCTGGACTTCCGGCAGTTTCAGCCGAAAATTTATGGATTTCCCGACGGTGGTGAAACCTATACTTACCGAAAAAACGGCGAGATTGCCGGAATGCTGTCAGTCTATCCCTGTACCTTTCAGATTTATAAATGCCTGAGCGTCGGCACGGTCTGCACTGCACCGGCCTACCGGGGGCAGGGAATCATGACAGCCTTGTTTACATGGCTTCAAGAGGCGGTATTTCCAAACTATGATATCGTCACGCTTTGCGGAAGGCGTGAGAGGTACGAGCATTTTGGGTTTGCGAAGGCCATGACATATCCGGAATACTGGTTTTGCCCAAGAAGCAACGGTTCACTTCGTGTGCAGACGGCAACCGGAGGGGATAAAGCGCTCCTGCATGATCTGTGGGAAGTATACGGCAACGGAGTACAGCGCCCGCTTGACAGGATCTTCTATATTCTGAAAAGTGCGGGACACGAGGTACTTTTGCTGTCTGATGGGACCCGGTGGGGGTACCTTGCATGGAAACCACAAAAACGACTGGTTACAGAGTATTGCGGGCCGTGGCAATCCCAGGATGTGGTGGATTCTCTTGCGCCATTGTGCGGAAATGGAAAAATCGGCATGATGGGGAAGTTTAATTGTCAGGATGTGCCGTCGCTGCAAAGCTGTGACAGCTATCTTATTCGTAATCACGGAAATGTATGGCTAAAAAGCGCAGACGTAAAGGAAACCTATGATATTTGCGGCTACGGAGGCAAAAGCCCGAAGTTGATTTTGCCGACCAGTCTATTTTTCCTGGATGGTATTTGACATGAATAATAAATTATTATATATCAATATCGACGGATTCTCATACGCTTATCTCGAGCAGCTCCAACGTTGTTTCCCGGACGGACCGTTCTCCAAACTGGTGCAAATGGGCCTGTTGTTTACACAACTGCGCAGCGGGATCGTCTCGATCACGAATCCGATGCAAAGCGCGATCCTCTGCGGCGCATGGAGCAACCGGACTCATAATTTTTATCAGCACTACGACTGGGAAAACGCCTGTGTTGTAAAGCACCGCAGAACCTGCGACGCAGAGAATGTCGCGCAGCTTTTCCTGCGAAACGGGAAGACGGTAGCATCCATTCATCAGTTTATGCTGGAAAACAATCCTTGTATGGAGGGAGTAAAAGACCGGGCTTATATCAAGTGTCCGCAGGAAAAGAGCAACGCGTTTCAGCGGCTGGCGATCCTGAAGGATATGATTCAGGGGAAACCGATCGAATCCGGCGATCAGGCCTTTGTTTTTGAAACGCTCCCGGATTTTACGGCGGTCTATATCGACGATATTGACTCTCTGGGCCATAACAACAGCTATGAAATGTACCCCAAGAGAGCGGAATTCTCTCAGCGGCAGCAGGATATCATGGAGCGGCTGAACCAGATCGGTCAGTGCCTTTTGGATATTGTGCAGTGCTGCAGAGAAACGGAGCAATTCCGGAATCTGACGATCCTCATTACAACAGATCATGGTATGACGCCGTTTTTGGGGAAAAGCGATTTGCCGGATATCGTCCGGCGTCTGAACGAGGCCGGAATTTCTGCCAGCCTTCCGGAGAACCGAACGGAGCATACGCGCGTTGTTGCGCTGTCCTACACGATTGAAGTCTCACTGTACTGCGCACCGGACATAACAGAACATGAGAAAGAGACTATCGAAAGGGTCTGCCGGGAATTACCGTACCTCCAGCGATATTTTGGGAAGGCCGAGATGGAGGAAGAATACGGCTTTGACCCCAGGGGGCCAGAATTTCTTTTATCGCCGCAGTACGGAAAGCATTTTTACCACCGGGACATTGAAGAAAGTACATTTGCAGCAAGCCACGACTCTTTCCACGAAACCTCTCAGCACATTTTTGGATTGATTCTGGACAGCAGTATACCTGCCAATACGCTGTACGCGGAGAATACGGCTGTGATTGACCTCATTCCGGCCATTACGGAGGAAAAATTCGGGCTTGTCCTGAACCCCGAGCGAAGAAAGTTGAGGCAGGAACTTCGACAGCTATTTACAGAAAGACTAACTATTAAAAGTCAAGTTCCAGATTTAGCGGCGGTGATGCGAAAATCGAACAGCCAAAACGGTATGACAAGCAGAGCGTCGCTGACGGCGCTATAAGAAAGGTTTAATGCAGCTTACCCTGAGCGGATTAAGTCCGGTAGAATACCGACAAAGCCTTGGATTATTATAGAACTTGGTCTAAGTTTTTGTCCGCACGCCCTTTTACACCTCCGTCCGATATCCGTTCCGCTATAAGCGTCAAAGCCATTCACGAATAAAAGGCCGCCATCTCGAAGAGCACAACTGCTCACGGAGATGGCGGTCAATTCGGACCAAAACACAAAAGAAGGCTTGCTTATGAAATACGACACTAACAAAAAATATGGCTGTATTGCCGCTTGCTGCATCAGGGAAGCACCCTGTGTCAGTCATCAATAACGCCGGTCAGAATGCTGTTTGGTGCTGCAATAAAACCTGCACAGGAATCCTTCAAGCGTATGAATGCCGGAATTTCTTCTCCGGTTCGATTCAGCAGAACAAATACGATCCTGTTGTCCTTCCGAAACGCCGTGATTTCCAGCTCGTCAGTGTACCGGCTGACGCCAATTCGAACGGAACCGTTCTCGATATAGTGGCTAAAGTGATTTACATAACTCTGAAGCTCGCGCCTTATCAGCTGCTTTTGATCCGTGTCAAAAAAGAACGGTGCATCACAGAAGTTCTGCACGTGGTTGGGGCCGCCCACCTCGTTCAGGACCAAGTTCCAGTCCAGGAAAACGTTCATGCCCTCGTTCAGATTTCCGATAATGTCATGGGCATACTTCTGCGCGTTCGCCAAATGATCCTCCGCGCTGTATCTGCTGAATTCGATGCACGCTTCGGACAGCAGAAGCTTCTTCTCCGGGAAGCGTTCCCGGATCATACGGAGCGCTTCAAAGTGATCGCCGCTATACCAATGGAATGCAATGCCGGCAACCATGTGGTCTGTCTCTGCATCGATGATGGCCTCCGCCCATTCAAGGGCCCGTTCTTTGTTGTGATCCCAGATATAGATTTCGATGTCATCCAGGCCGTGCGCAGCGAGCGATGGCCAGATATAGTCCCGCAGGAATGCCTTTTCCTCTTGAGCCGTGTAAACGCAGGAGTCCCATTTCTGAACGGCCTTCGGTTCATTCTGGAGTGTCAGCATCGTCACATGGAAGCCACGTTTCCGATACTCCTGGATGTATCTGCAGATGTATTCTGCCCAGCGTTTCCAATAACATTCTTTGAGTTTTCCGCCGTGATTTCGTTCCCCGTTGGTCTTCATGTAAGCAGGCGGACTCCAGGGGGACAGCATGATTTCCAGCTTGCCGCCATACGACTTTTCCGCATCCTCCAGCATCGGGAGGATATACTTCTCGACCCGCTCAAAGGAAAAGCCTTCAAGCTGTGCATCGTTTTCATTCCCGTCTGCCTCGTAATGGCCAAGTGAAAAGTCGCAGCTGTCGATGGGGATTCGGACAAAGCGGTAGCGCATCTCGCCTTTTCCAAAGTATTCGTCCAGCATCTGCTTTTTCTGTTCCGGGTTCATCAGCGAATAGACATAGGCCGCAGATTCCGTAATGGCACCGCCGAATCCATCCATCTGCTGATAGGTGACCTGGGGATAGAGATTGATCAGCCACCGTTCTCTGCCGCCGTCGTCACAAAATGGGATGACCTGTTCTTCTGTGCGTCTTTCTTTTCCTTCGTATGTGGTTGAAATCGTTCTTAACTCCATGATGATTTACCTTTCAAAGAATCGTTTTACCAGGCTGCCGGGATGGAAGCGCGAATGTCAACCGCCGATCGGCAGCGTATCCATATCCGACCGGTTCATGCCTCCATGGTTTCCGGATCGGTTCCGCTGACTGTCTCGAGGCGTTCAAATACTTTTTTGTAGAGCTTGGCCTGCAGATAGGCGGATACGGAAAAGCCGCACAGCAGCACAATGGAAGCCAACGCCCAATTGATCAGGACCATTGCAAAGGGAAGGACCGACAGCAATACGATGGGGATGGTTCTGCCGAGATTCCCAAGGGAAACATACACGGCATTCTTCAGGATCCGCCCGATACGGTCGTTGTAGCGGGAGAGCAGAATGAAACTCCACGTCACAATGCTCAAAATGAAAAAGCTCAGCAGCGCCATGGCGCAAATATGGAATGTTTTTACCGCAGCTTCTGCAGGGTCAACGAGGCCGCTGACCATCAGAAAAGCATCCAGGCCAATGATTGCAATGCCAAGCAGGGAGAAAAGACCCAAGATAAATCCCTGACGGAAATTGATCCGAAATCCGTGAAGAAAGTCCCGGAGGACAGAATTTTCGGTGTCGGTGCTGAGACGGAATGCAGTATAATGAAGTGCCGAAAGGGCAGGGCCGATGGTGATGACGGGAATGCAAAACGTGATGGTCAAAATATTCAGGATGAAAAGGTTGGCAAATTTGGAACACAGGGTCATAAATTTGCTATCAAGCTTGAACATTCTTCTCCTCCTTTGTGCGCCTTATTTGCTGAGGGAATGCAGCCATTGGATGCTCCATTCCACCCAACGTGCATTGTAATCGTTGGGGGTACCTACTTCCTCGGTGCATACGCTCAGACCGTGATCTCCATGGGGGAAAACGTGCAGTTCAAAGGGAATTCTGGCCGCAGAGAGGGCAGATGCCATTTTCAGGCTGTTTTCCACCGGAACGGCATTGTCTTCTGCGGTGTGCCATAGGAAGGTAGGCGGCGTGTCTTTGTCAACGTGCCGATCGAGGCCGAACCAACGGTAAGCGGGCGTTCCGCTGGGGGCACCGCTGACCGTTTTGATGGAGCCCACATGGGCAAATTCATCCGCAGTAATGACGGGGTAGCACAAAATCATCGCATCCGGACGGATATGGTCGTTTCGGCCCCAAGCCCGTAAGAATTCCGGTTCATTGAACAGAACACCGGCAGAGCAGGCCAGATGTGCCCCGGCAGAGAAGCCGCATACGGTGAGCTGATTGGCCATGATCTGCCATTGAGCCGCATTTTTCCGCACATCGGCAATCGTGGCGGCAAGCTGCAGGAAAGGCCGGAGGTCTTTTGCGTTTTCACCGACACTGTAAGTGAGGATAAAGGTTTTGAACCCAGCCGCAAAATAGAGCCTGGCTACCGGCTCGGCCTCTCTTGGGGAGACCATGGCATAGCCACCGCCGGGACAGATGATGATTGCAGGATGGGTTTTGGCATCTTCGTCATGAAGCCATGCCTTGACGGTACAATCGGTCTGCCCTGTGGGCGTGAAGATGCGTTCTTTCATTGGATTTCGGGGATGCTATCGCTGTCAGGAAAAGCACCCTTCTCCTTTCTGTATTTTGCGGGGGTCATGCCTGTTTCTTCCTTGAAGATCCGGATAAAGTAGGATACGCTGCTGTAACCGACGGCTTCGCAAATGTCGGAAATGGGTATTTTGCCCTTTGACAGCAGCTCTTTTGCATATTTCATTCGCAGGAAGGTAACATAGTCGGTGTACTTTTTGCCGGTCAGGGTTTTCACGGCATTTCTGACGTCAGCAGTCTGCACGCGCAAATCGATGGAGACTTTCTCAATAGAGAGACCGTATTCCGTGAAATGCTCCTGGATATAGGCGCAGATCTGCTGGGCGTTGCTGTCATTGGAAGAGATCAACAGCTCGTTGTATTTGCGGCAGTATTCGACGACCGCTTCTCTTGCAGCGCCGTAAAAAGCGTCTATACTGCGGGAGGCCTGGATCAGGCTGATGGTATGACTGGACATGGTAATCCCGTTGGCTCTGCTGAGACGGCCCAATTCCCCGATAAATTCGGAGAAAATATACAGCTGCATCAGCATAGACTGAGGGCCTTCCTGCACCCGGGAAATATATTTTTCCAGTTCCCGCAAGGCGATCTCCTCGCTGCCCTGAGCGAATGCTTCGGTCATCCAGTGCAGGTCCTTCGTATTGTATTCCAGCGGCTGATTCTGACCGCTTTTTGCAAGATTATCCATGCTCTCCAGCCAGGAGATATGCAGATTCTCGATGCCTTCATATACTCTGCCGATGCCTACGGAAATCTTATAGCTATAGGCGTTGACAACATCCAGGATGCTTTCCGTAAGATCTTCCTCTGTGTCCCGCTCGGCGATGCTGCAAATGACCCACACCTGCCGCGCCGTGTCCTCATCAATGGCGTAAATGCGTGCATTCTCCATGAAGGAGGATGCTTTTTTAATCTCGTTTTGTACCGAAGAAAGGGAGACGGCACCCACATTTGGAGGGAAGCCCACAACGATCATATAGTAAAAGGGACCGGGGAGTTGGATGTTCAGCTTGTCCAGGTAGGCCTGCGCATCCTGAATATAAGCGCCATTGAGCAAAGATTTGAGAAAATGCCGCTTGAGCATTTCCTGATTTTGCTCTACTTGTACAGCGGCGGCCAGACTGTTTTGCAGGGCGGTATCGACGATGCCTTCGAGCCGCTCGTATACATTCCCGGATGCAGAACCTTCGTCTACAGGATCGTTGGAGGGATACTTTTCGGCGATGTCCTGCAGCGGCTTAAATACCCTTTGTGCAAATAAAAATGCCAGCCAGAAGATCAACAGGATCACAAACAGGGCAGGAAGCATTTGCACATAGGCAGACCGGGACAAGAAAGAGTTGCTTTCCGGAGCAAGAAAAATGGTGTACATACCGTCTGAGCTGGTGGAGGAGACACTGTTTTTCCAGCTTTCGACTGCCGTGTCATCCGTATTGCTGAAAATCAGTGTGCCATCTTTGTACAATGCGACTTTTCCGTCGATCGGGCCGGAGGAGAGCAGAAAATGCTTTTCCAGCTCCCGGCTGCTGACCGCACTTCCCAAGATAGCCTTGGATGCGTGTATGCCATAGTCAGCCCGGAAGGGGACCAGGATATAAACGTTGTCTTCCATAAAAAGCACTTCGGTCTGGGTCCCGGGTTCCTCTAAAATCGAATCAACGGTGTTGCGTTCCTCGTCCGAAAGCGATCTCCAGAAAACGTCTGCGAAAACAGCATCCCCGGAACTGCGGAAAACATGGTCGCAGCCCTGATAGAGAAGGAACATATTCTCCGTCAGAAAGGAGAAGGAGCGGTACTGCTTGAAATCTGCCAGCAGGGCATACTCATTGTATTTCTCCTTGAAGACCGTGGAATACATGTAGTTTTTGCTGATCATCAGCTTGTCGGAAAAATTCTCCAGCGATGTCAGCTGCGTTTGAAAATCATCCAGAATAGTCGTTGCCTTTTTGCGGTAGTAGTCCTGACTGAACGACTGGCTCTGCTTGTACATCATGAACAGAAACAGAAGGCTCAGGGCGAGACAGGCAATCAGTGCGAACGAGATAAACGAAATCAGAAATGGGTTGTACCGATAGTCGAGCGCTCTATTCCTCTTTTTTCTCATCTTTGCGATTTCTCCTAAACTGCGGTTATTCGTATACTTCTTTTTCACTCTCATGCTTCTCCACATTATACAACAGAGTAACGATTTTTGAAAGCCTCGGAGCTTGTTTGAGATATTTCTTCAGAAAAGAGTTATTTCCATCCTGGCCTGCCTGGACGCCGTTTTTCCAAAAGAGCAATTATGAAGGAAGTGTGTCATTGCTATTTCTCAAAGCAATGGTTACAATGAAGCCAAGACAAACACAGGAGGATTGAACATGTTGACGAAAGTTGATCAGTCAGCGAGACCGCTTGCTCCGCAGGGACGGCTGCAGCAGTGCTGGAAGCGGATATGGCGGTATCGGTCATTATATCTGATGTTGATACCCGGTATCATCTCGGTATTCATCTTCCACTATATCCCCGTGTACGGCATTCAGATTGCATTTAAGGATTTCCGCAACACCCTGGGTATCTGGGGGAGCGAATGGGCCGACCCGTGGTATAAGTGGTTCAAGCAGTTTTTCAGCTATCCGTATTTCACACGGATCATTTGGAACACGCTGCGGCTGAATCTGCTGGGTATGGTGTTCTTCCCGGCATCCATTGTTTTTGCGCTGATGCTCAATGAGATGCGGGACAGCAAATTCAAAAAGGTTTGTCAGACCATTACTTATGCACCGCATTTTATTTCTACCGTGCTGGTTTGCGGTATGGTCATCCTGTTCCTGGGACGCAACGGCTTGTTCAACATTGTTGGTTCCTGGCTGGGCGGCAGCAATTATGAGGTGACGGACTATATGTCCAAGCCGAGCGTCTTCCCCTGGGCCTATGTGCTCTCCGGTGTCTGGGGTGAATTGGGCTGGGGAACAATTATCTACCTGGCTACGCTGTCCAGCGTGCCTCCGGAGCTGGTGGAGGCAGCCCGTATGGATGGCGCTTCCAGAATGCAGATCATCCGGCATGTGTATCTGCCGCACCTGATGCCGACGATCGTTACAATGTTCATCCTGTCGATGGGAGGCCTCTTGGCGACGGGCTTTGAAAAAGTGTATCTGCTGCAAAACCCGCTGAACCTGGAGGTTTCTGAGGTGCTGTCCACCTATGTGTATGAGACAGGTATCGGCATGAAGCAGTACAGCTATTCTACCGCTATCAATTTGTTTAACAATTTGGTAAGCATTATCATGGTCACGATCACCAACTTTATTTCCAAGAAAACGGCCAAAAGCGGCCTGTTTTAAGGGGGCGGGACAATGCGTGAAAGATTGAAAAATAGAAAAACGACAGCGTTCGATGTTGTGAATGTAGCGCTGATCACGCTGATCACGGTCGTGGTGGCCTATCCGCTGTATTTCTGCGTGATCGCTTCCCTGTCAGACCCCACGGAGGTGGCCTCCGGCCACACCCTGCTGTGGATCGAGCAATTCACCGTGGAGGCCTATCGGCTGATTCTGAAAGAAACTCAACTGTGGACAGGCTACCGGAACACGATCATTTACACCATTCTGGCAGTCCTTTACCGTCTGATCCTGACGGTTCCCGCCGGTTATGCCCTGTCGAAAAAAAATCTGCCGGGCCGGGGCGTATTTTCCCTGTATTTCTTCTTTACAATGTACGTTTCCGGCGGTATGGTCCCGGAGTTCCTGCTGATAAAGAGTCTGCACCTGATCAACAATCCGCTGGTAATGGTGGTCGGCATGGGCGTCAACTGCTACAATCTGATCGTTACCCGGCAATTCTTCGATACCAGCATCCCCACGGAACTGTATGAGGCGGCTTACATAGACGGAGCAAGCGAATGGCGCACCTTTTCGTCCATCGCGCTGCCGTTGTCCAAGCCAATCCTTGCAGTGCTGTCCCTGTATGTAGGTGTCGGCGCATGGAACGAGTACTACAAGGCCATGCTGTACATCTATAAAAAGGAATACTATCCGCTGCAGCTGGTGCTGCGGAACATCCTGAACGCCAACCAGCTCGATTTGTCTGAGATCGGCGGCTCCGGCTCGGACCTTGCCAATATGATCTACCGGGCTTACATGGCGCAGAATATGAAGTATTCCATCGTCATTGTCGCCAGCCTTCCGCTGATTATCGCATACCCCTTCCTGCAAAAGTATTTTGCCAAGGGCGTGATGGTCGGGTCCGTGAAGGGTTAAAACGGTCTAAGTGCACCTTGTGCATCTAGATAGAAATTAAATTGACGCAGAGCGTCAGAACGGAGGAAACATGAAAACCCAAAAGAGAATCATTGCCCTGGTCCTGTTTGCCGTCATGCTGTTCTCATTAGCAGCGTGCAGCAAGAATGACCCGACCCCCAGCACCGACAATACCACGGCCCCCAGCACCACCCCTGCCGGTGATGCTACCACCCCGAGCACCGATGCCAGCACTTCCGACTGGGCCGGCCCCGACTGGATGAACCAGACCGGGATGCCCATCGTGAAGGAAGGCACCGAGAAGACTCTGTCCATTTATGTGGAGCAGACTGCCGAGTACGGCGACTTCAAGGAGTCCTGGATGTACAAGTACATCACCGAAGTGATGAACATCAACCTGGATGTGACCGTTTTCCTCTCCGACAGTAAGGCTGACTTCCTCTCCCTTGCTTTTGCAAGTAACGAGCTGCCTGACATCATCATCGGCAGCGGCTTCTCCACCACCGAACTGGTGAACTATGGCGCGGCGGAAGGCCAGCTGCTGGACCTGAACGAGTATATCAACGATACGTACATGCCCAACCTGAGCGGCATCTTTGCCAGCAACCCCAACCTGAAGAATCAGGTTATGACCCCCGACGGCCACATCTGGGGCCTGGGCGGCATTTCTGCATCCCGTGGCTCTATGCCCCGTTACTTCATGAACTACGATTATCTGGAGCAGCTGAACATTGCCGTCCCCACCACTCTGGATGAGTTCATTGACGCCATGCGTGCCATCAAGGCAGCCGGCCTGTGCGAGTACCCCATCGGCGGCGCTTTTGCCTCCGAGCATCCCGGTGCATTCATCCTGAATGCCATGGGTTATGTGGGTGCAAACGCCAAGGCTTACGGCATCTGCCTGAGAAACGGCAAGGTCGTTATGCCTCTGGCTGACCGGGAACTCTTTGGTGAGTACCTGAAGATCATGAACCAGCTGTACGAAGAAGGCCTGATCCATCCGGACTTCTTCACCATGGACCGTACCTCTATCTATGCCGAGTTTGCCAAGAATCAGGCTTTCATCATGCAGGCTCCCTTCGCCTGCACCGAGGACTTCGACCAGTACTGGGCTGTGGCGCCTCTGACCAGCCAGTGGAACAGTACCCCTGCCGCTACCGGTAATTCCATCGAGAATCCGTCCATCGGCGTGAACGGTGTCCTCATCACCTCTCAGTGCAAGGAGCCGGAGCTGGCTGCCAAGTTTGTGGACTGGTTCTATTCCACCACGGAAGACAATGCCATGATGTCTATGGATGGCCCCAGCGCTGACCAGACCGACATTCTTCTGGGCGTGACCGGCTGGAAGCTGGATGAGAACGGTATCCGGTACTATCCGGAGTATGAGGAAAACAAGGATAAGTACACTTCTTCCAATGACTACATTGCGAAGAACATCTCCATGTGGTCCTCCGGCCTGATCGGCTACATCACCTGGAGCTTTGACCTGACTTCTCCCCAGTTCGCCGGTGAACCCGATGCCTCTGCTTACCCGGATCCTTCCGTGCTGCGTAAGGATAAGAACTTGCTTGCCGACGGTAATAAGTTCTATGAGTTTGCTTTGCAGACCGTTATCAGCCCCTATGTGACGGATAAAGTGTTCCCCTCCATTTCCTGGATGGACGCCGATCAGGCATCCGAGCTGGCCGTTACCCTGAAGGCCCTGCGCTCCTATGCCGATCCTGAGATTGCCAAGTTCATTACCGGTGCTCGTGACCTGACCGATGCGGAGCTGGACGATTACTTCAACCAGCTGGAAGGCCTGGGTTCCAAGGAATATGTTGCTGCATATCAGGCGTACTACGATTCTCTGGCGAAGAACTAACGGAATACCGGTGTAGTCATTTGATACGCTAATGTAAAAAGACCCATTCGGTGACTATCATGGTGGCCGGGTGGGTCTTTTGTCTGGGATCCTTCAAATAAAAGACCGCACAGAAATTGCTTTTTCATTGCGGTAGAAAGGAAGAAACATGAAAAAAGTTCTGGCTCTTTTTCTGGCACTGTTTCTCGTGATCGGCTGTCTGCCGTTGAGTACATTTGCAACAGAACTGTCTACGGGGGGAACGCTGCCTGCTTCGCCCAGCCTGTATTTCACGGACAGTGCAGAAACAGAATATGTCGACGGTGCGGTGCTGCACTACGTGGATTTTACCAAAACATCCACGCTGGAGGAAATCGGCTATTATGCCAACGGCACGGCCGAGACCTTGGAGACTACCGGCGAGGGCTTGCACATCGTCAGCAAGGGCAATGTGTACCTTACCCCATTTGGCGCTAAGGTCCCGAAGAATATTCCGAGCTTTACCGTGGAAATGACGCTGACGTTCAACGACTCCGTGAATAATAATTTCCTGATATTCTATCCTGCTGCCAATTCCACCGGTGATGGTCCGAGGAGCGGTGACGTGGCGCTCCGTTCCAATCCCGGTTGGGGCGAAAACGGCCCGTTCCTGCATGATAACGCATGGAACCCCATCCAGGGGACCAAGGCTGACGCTTACCGGCTCACGCAGGACCTGAAAAGCGGCAAGGAAGTGACGTTTGCTTTTCATATTGTGGAAAATGCAATGACGTCTCTTACGGCCACCTGCAATGGCACGACCGTCGTACTGAATGGCAACACCGCCAAGAGCGTTCTGGGCTACAACTGGGGATTTGTTGTAGGTACGAACAGCAATGTGACCGTGAAGTCCGTGGCGATGATGGCCGGCGGCAACTGGCAGACCGGGAAGGTCTGGCCCACCGGCTACACCACCGGCGAGAATATTCTCGATGTCCCCAAGTCCGCCTTCAAGACGGCGAAAGACATCGACCTGAACCCGGATCGTACTGTTCCTACGGCGCCTGAGCTGCCCTTCGACGATCGCGCTGACACCCAGTATGTTCCCGGTGCCGTTCTGCACCATGTGGATTTCGGCAAGGTGAACAGCCTGAAGGAAGTCGGCTACTATGTGACCGGCACCCCCTCCACTTACGAGATCACGGAAGATGGCCTCCATGTGGTCACCACTACATCGGACAAGCTGTACGTTACTCCCTTTGGCGCAAGCATTCCCCGGAATATCCAGGATTACACCCTTCGGGTGACCTTCAAGGTGAACCCCCAGGTGACGACTACGAAGTATCTGGTCTTTAATCCCGGCGTCAATGAAGCCGGAAACGGCAATTCCGGCGGAGACATGGCCTTCCGTCCTTATTCTAGCTCCGTGTGGGGCGAAAAGGGCCCGTTCCTGCATGACAACGGCTGGCCCCGCAAGGGCTCCACAAATCAGGATTGCTATGCTATGGAGCAGGAAATGGCAAAGGGCCATGAAGTGACGCTTTCCATTCCTGTTCAGGGCGGAAAAACGGTGCTCAGCAATGACATCTATCTGAAAGCAGAGTGCAACGGCAAGGTCTGCTATGTTCGTGCCAGTAACCTGACGGTCACCAACTGGGGCTTTACGCTTGGCAACGGCCCGGATGATATGACCATCCGTTCCATCACCATGGTTGCAGGCTGCGATGTGGACCAGGACCTGATCTGGCCCGCCGGTGCCGGGGAACAGGTGCTGAACGTGCCGCAGACCGCCATCCGTCCCAATGGTACTGTAACCATTGGTGGGGAAATTCCCACTGCCCCGGAGATGCCCTTCGACAGCAAGGATACCGAGTATGTGGACGGTACCGTGCTGCACTATGTGGATTTCTCCACGGTCGATGATTTGAGCGCGATCGGCTACTATGTGGGCGGCAACGGTGTGACGAACGAGAACAGCACACTGATGCTGACCGATGAGGGCCTCTATGTCAAAACCACGGACAAGAAGGTTTATGTGACCCCATTTGGCGCGGAAATTCCGAGAAATCTGGATGACTACACGGTCTGCGTGGAGATGAAGTTCCTGAACGGTGCCGGTAAATACCTGGTATTCAACCCCTCCGTGAACGAAACCGGAACCGGTGTAGTCAGTGGCGACTGTGCAATTCGTCCCAGCGGCCCTTACGGGTGGGCTTCCGAGAACCTTTATCTCCATGATATGGGTAAAGTGCAGGCCGGTACCTCCCGCACAGACGCAGCTGCCGTTCAGAGTGCTTTGAAGAACGGCCAGTGGGCGAAAGTGTCCTTTGCAATCCGCAACAACTGCCTGGTTAGTGTCAAGGCCGAAGCCGTCGGTAAAACCATCTACCTGGAAGGCAACTTTGCAAAGGCGGTCTATGACTCCGTCTGGGGTCTTATGGTCGGTGCCGGCAAGGATGAAATGTACATCAAGTCCGTTGCGATGATTGCAGGCTCTGACCTGACCCACACCTTCACTGCTCCCAGCGGTAATGTGCTGCAGGTGCCTGAAAGTGCCATTGCCAAGTCTACGCAAGAGCTGAAAGTTCTGACGTATAACATCCGTCAGAGTGGTATGCTCTACGGCTATAACTATACGGAACTGGCAAAGGATCTGATTGCCACCGGTGCGGACATCATCGGCCTGGAGGAAGTGTTCGACAAGGCTGAACGGAACTTCTATCAGGATACCATGAAACTCCTGGGCGAGCAGATGGGCTATTACTACTACTTCGGCAGCTATGAGGAGTTTGAGGGCGGATACTACGGAGACGGCTTCCTGTCCAAGTACCCGATCGTTGGAGAGCCTGAGATTTTCGATCTGAGGGCTGCCGGTGTGACCGACGGCGAGGGTGTCGGCGGATTGATCAAAGCAAAGATCAATGTGAACGGCGTAATCCTGAACTTCTATGTGACGCACTTCTACAAGCAGAATGTGACCCCGGCGCTGCAATACATTTACAATATCGTTGGGGAAACCGACCCCTTTATTCTGGTAGGCGATTTCAACAGCCAGGATTTCGATGCGTTCAACACTGTTTTCAGCGGCTGTACGGTGGCAAACCAGGGTACCGTCACGACCATTGACGATTCGATGGTGGATAATCTGGTCCTGTCTCCCTCCGTTTCCCTGGTAGAGGGCAGTTTTGAGGTTACGCCCACGATGAAATCCGACCACTACCCCTGCACGGCCCGGGTCAAGATCCCCGCAAGTGAATACACCGAACTGACGGTTTCCGGCGATTACAAGACGGAGTACAATTTCGGCGAGGCGCTGGACCTGACCGGCATTTCCGTCAAGCTTGGCGAGGTAGATGTGGCTCTGCGGGATGTGATCATCTCCGGCTACAGCAATACGACGGTTGGCACCCAGACCATTACCCTGACCTACGGTACGGCCAGTGCGACCATCCAGGTGACGGTCCGGTCGGTGCGCAGCATTGTCTCCATCATCAAGACTGCCAGCAACGGATCCACGGACACTTACACCATTACTTACAGTGACGGAACGACGGAAACCTTCACCCTTACCAACGGAACGGACGGAGCGGACGGTGCCGATGGCAAGCCCGGTGTGGACGGCAAGACCCCGACCTTCAAGGTTGAGAACGGCATTCTGTACGTCCGCTATGAGGAAACCGAGGAATGGACCTCCCTTGGCAATCTCAAGGGCGCCGACGGCGTTGCCGGTGTTGGCATCGAGAAGGTTGAAAAGACCGGCTCCAATGGCAACGTGGATACCTACACCATCACGCTGACCGATAGAAGCACCTTCACCTTCACCGTCAGCAACGGAACGAACGGAAAGGATGGTGCCGATGGAGCCAATGGCAAGGACGGTGCTGACGGTCGGAATGGTGTCGATGGTAAAGACGGCACCGATGGCAAGAATGGTGCTGACGGTAAGAACGGCAAGGACGGCGCTACGCCCAAGCTGCGCATCAATGCCGAGACCAACGAATGGGAAGTTTCCTACGACAACGGTACCACCTGGACATCCCTTGGTGTGAAGGCCACCGGCGAAAACGGCCAGAATGGGATCACGCCCCAGCTGCGGATTAATTCCGCTACCAACGAGTGGGAAGTTTCCTATGACGACGGCGCAACCTGGACGTCCCTTGGCGTCAAGGCTACCGGCGAAAACGGAAAGGACGGCGTGGCCGTTGCGGCGATTGCCATGTCCGGCGTCTCGCTGGTTGGCATGATCGCCATGGCGGCATGGATGCTTCGCAAGAAAACAAAATAATCAAAAAATCCGATGATCGGGCTTCTCTCCAAGTCTGGCAGCGGTACTTCCAGGGGGGGCAATGCCCCCCCGTTTTCAAAATCCCAGATCACTGACGAACATTTGAAAAGGAGAAGAAAATGAAGATCAATTGTACCTCCCGCTTGAAGGACAACCCCTTTTTCCGGCACTGCCCGGTGGAACGCATGACTGCCTCCGGCTTGAAGCCGGACCTGCAACAGAAGATCTCCGTCCGGGGAATGTGTGCCCGGCCGCTGGATTTTATTGCCGGGGAACAGCTGGCGGACCGGGAGCTTTGGAAGAAATTTGTGGAACAGTATCGGCTGAAATCAGATACACCCAAACAGGAGTGGCGCTCGGAGTACTGGGGCAAGATGATGCGCGGCGCCGCATTTGTGTGCAGTGTGACGCAGGATGACGGACTCTATGCCGTTCTGGAGGAGACAGTGCGGGACCTGCTGAGCGTGCAGGATGAGGACGGCGCATTTTCGACTTACGCACCGGAAGTGCAGTTCAGAATGTGGGACATTTGGGGAAGAAAGTACATTCTTCTCGGTCTGCTGTGCTTTCACAATATCTGCCGGGATGAGAAGCTGCGCCGGCAGATCCTTTCAGCGGCCATGCGTCATGCGGATGCCATCCTTGCCCATGTGGGTAATGATTCGGACGAAAAGATGCAGATCGAACAGACCAGCCTTTCCCGCATCGGCCAGCCTGTTCACGGCGCTATGAACTCTCTTTCTGTTTTGGAGCCGATGGTGATGCTCTACCGGGCGACCGGCAACAAAACCTATCTGGATTTTGCCACCTATTTGGTGGAGATCGGCGCACGGGCCTGCGGCAATATTTTTGAATTGGCGTATGTGGACCGGCTTGCGCCCTATCAGTATCCTTTTACAAAAGCTTATGAAATGATGTCCTGTTTTGAAGGCTTGCTGGAATATGCCCTGACCGTTGGCAGCGAAAAATGGAAGACTGCGGCCATTCGTTTCGCTTATCGTATGATGGAAACGGACATCACGCTGCTTGGCAGCGCAGGTACGACCCATGAATTTCTGGACCATGCAGTGGTCCATCAGGTGGAAAACAGCGAAGGCGGTGTGGGACAGGAGACCTGCGTCAGCGTGACCTGGATGAAGCTCTGCGCCAGGATGCTGCTGGTGACGGGCGACCCGCTGTTTGGTGATTGTTTTGAGCAGACACTGTACAATGCCTACCTGGGCACACTGAATTATGGACATATTCGTAACCCCGAGAAGATACAGGGCGGTTTCCGCCTTCCTGACGTGGAGGTCGCTGCGTCTTTTCTGCCATTTGACAGTTATACACCGCTGCTGGGCGGCACACGGGGGCAGGGCATTGGCGGTTCGCTGATGTTTGCCGATGGTACCTACTACGGCTGCTGTGCCTGCATCGCCTCTGTCGGCATTGGCATTGCCCCGCATTTGGCTGTCCTGCGCGCCGATAATGGCTTTTCCGTACAGCTCTATGAAAAGGGTGTGTACCAAACACAAACTGCATCCGGCAACGGGGTCACGTTCCTTATAGAAACCGATTACCCGGTTGATGATGCGATCCATATTCGGGTTGAGCCGCAGGAGGCGGAAAAGTTTTCTCTCTCTTTGCGGATTCCCTCCTGGAGCGTGGAAAATGAGATGCTGGTCAACGGGCGGCCGATGACGGTAACGCCCGGTATGACGACCGTTGACCGGCTGTGGCAGCCGGGGGATACGCTGGACCTGCGGCTGGACCTGCGGGTGGAAGCACTGCGGCCGACTTCTTACGAAAAAGATGTCCTGCGTTCCAGGATCCTCTGGAGGACCTGCGACATGGTCCCCTTTATGACGGAGATGGGTGCTGACCACCAAAACCATGTGGCCTTCCGCCGCGGCCCGCTGATGCTGGCGAGGGATGCACGCCTGAGCGGCAGGGAAGATGGTGCGTTGGCACTGGAAGGCAACGAAGAATATTTGCCTGCCGAGGTGAAGAACCCTGCAGAACTGCCGTTCCCTGCAGCCGGCTATGTACGGGTTTTGCTGAAAAACGGGAAAAAACTGGACCTGATCGACTGTGCCAGTGCAGGACGGACCTGGAAGAATGATTCTGCCTTCACTGTCTGGATGAGGACCGGGAAAGAATAAAGTACGAACCACAGGAGAAAAGCCAATGACCCCAAAAAAGATCCGTCGAGGAGAATGGAAGAAAATGTGTCAGAAACCCCTGAAGCAGCGCCTTGCCTACTTTTGGGATTATTACAAATGGTACGCCATTGCGGCGGCAGTCCTTCTTGCTGTCGTGGCGGTGTATGTTGGTGGACTTCTGTCGGAAGCAGAGGACAGCGTTTATGGCCTGATGCTCAATACCTGCAATATGCTGAATCAGCAGAGGAATGAACAACTGGCGCAGGATATGGCATCGGAATTCCGCCAGGAACTGGGACGAAGCGAAAAGGAATTGGAACTGACGCTGGATGTTTCCCGCAGCTATGACCCGGACAACGGCTACTATGGAAATTATGATACATTGCAGCTCATCCTGAACTATTCGATGGGTGGTATGCTGGATTTCGTCGTCGCAGACGAAGCATCTATGCTCGATCTTGCTTATGCCGGTTATTTTCGGAATTTGAAGGATCTTTTTTCCGAGCAGGAATTGGAGCAGTATTCCGGGCAGCTTCTGTATGTGGATATGGCAGTCATACTCAAAGAAAATGAGTCCATGGAAGCAGGAGGTCCTGACTACCCTGACCCTAGAAAGCCGGAGGACATGGAAGAACCGGTTCCGGTTTTCGTGGACGTCAGTGCTTCCGATAAGATCGGACAGTTGTATAGCGAAGGAAAGAATGTGTGTTTTGCGATTGTCGGCAATGACAGCAGGGGGCATGCGTATGCCTTCCTGAATTATCTGCTGGGACAGAAATGAGGAGAAGATCCAATGAGTAACAACGTGATGAATATTGTCAATTTTGTGCGTGGCTGCGAGCCGAGGAGACCGAAGGATCTCTATACGCCGGTGGCGCAGGAAATCGCGGTCAACCGGGAGAATGGCCTGAAAAGCACATTCTTGCTGCAATATGATGCAATGCTCCGTTCCGATTTTCAGGAACTTTTTCTGCGGGAGCAGGGAGCGGATATGGAGCTTGGATTGTGGTTTGAAATGTGCCGTCCGTTGACCGAAGCAGTGGGGATCGAGTGGCGTGGCCGTCCGGGCTTCGATTGGGACTGGTATGTTGATCCTGGGTTCCTGCCTGCGTATACCCCAAAACAGCGGGAAATGCTGATTGATGAGGCGTTTGCCAAGTTCTATGAGATATTCGGCTATTCCCCCCGTGTGGCAGGCTCCTGGCTGCTGGATGCCCATTCCATGGCCTATATGAGCGAAAAATATCATTTGGAAGCCATGTGCATTTGCCGGGAGCAGTACGCCGTGGACGCCTACACGTTATGGGGCGGCTATTATAGCGGCGGTTACTACCCATCCCGCCGGAATATGCTCTGTCCCGCCCAGACGGAGCAAATGCAGATCAACACCCCCGTTTTTCGGATGCTGGGCATTGACCCGATCTACGGATACGATGAGGGAAAACACGCTCCCAAAATCGGCGGATGTTATACCATGGAACCCTGTTGGCCCTGCGGAAAAGACCGGGAGGTCATGGAGTGGTATTTCCGCTCTTATTACGGCAATCCTTCTCTGGCCATGAGCCAGGCTACCACGGGGCAGGAAAACAGCTTTGGCTGGGACCGCTTTGAGGATGGGTATCGTCTGCAGATCGAACTCGTCAGGCGTTATGCCGAAAATGGACAGCTCCGGGTTGAAACCTTGGGGGAGACTGGTGCAGCATTCCGCAAACAGTTCCGGAAAACACCGGCAGCGGCCTTATCGGCCCTGGAGGACTGGTCCGGCAATGACCTGCAATCGGTCTGGTTCAGCAGTGCGTATTATCGGGCCAATTTGTTTCGCAAGGGTAACCGGCTCTATTTCCGGGATATGCAATATTTTGATGAGAAGGTACGGGAAGACTTTTTAGAAGCGTCCTGCCGAGCGTGGAAGGCAGCGTACGGGAATTTGCCGTTGGTAGATAATCGCTTTTGGAGTAACGAGAATCAGGAGGCAGGGCTGTTTTTTGAGGAGCGTGTCGATTCCATAGAGAAACTGACTGAGAATGCCGAAGATGTCCTTCAAGTGAATATCCGTTTTACAGACGGACATGTTGGAACAGTAACATTAGATACCGCTTCCATAACATTCCGGGACTGCGGGAAGCTCTTGTGGAGCTTCGGGACGAGCGATGTGCTTCGGAACGTCGATCAGAATGAGGTCGTATGCGCTGCACATGGGCAGTGCTACCGGATAAAAATCCAGGGGAATATCAGACAACTGGATCGCTCGATGTTCATAAAATCTGAAAACCAAATGATTCGCTTCGTATTTGCGCCTGAGGGGAGAATATAATGAAAGAACACCGCATTTATTCGGATGAAAATATCGTAACAAGGGATAACTTTCAACACCCATCGGCAGAGTACCGGGGTTCCCCGTTTTGGGCATGGAACAATGAGCTGAATCCGGAGATGCTGGCCAAACAAGTTCCGCTTTTTCGGGAGATGGGGTTTGGCGGTTTTCATATGCATGCGAGACCGGGTCTGAATCTCCCGTACATGAGCAAAGAGTTCCTGGACCGTGTGGAGCAATGTGCGATAGCAGGCGAGAATCTTGGGCTGCTCCCACGACTTTATGATGAAGACAGATGGCCATCCGGTTTTGCGGGCGGTGAGGTCGTTCAGGGACATCCTGAATTACGGCGCAGAATACTTCGTTTCTCCAAAACGTTCTGCGAGGATGCGCACGCGACAGTAGCCCGGTTTGATGTATCTCTGAATGCGGATGGTACACTTCGTTCTTATCGCTTGCTGGATGAAGGGGAGAAACCAGCGTATAGTCTGTGGTGGGCGCAAGTAATCGTGGAGGAAAACAGCGTACGTTACAGCGGCTCTGCTTACATTGATACACTGAATCCAAAGGCTGTAGAGCGTTTTTTGGAATTGACCCATGAAAGGTATAAAGAAAGACTCACGAATATGTTGGGAACGGCTGTCCCATCTATTTTCACAGATGAGCCAAGAACCCCTGTTCAGAAAATGCTGCCGGATGCGTTGTATGGTGAAGAAGCAGAGATCCCTTGGACAGATACATTGCCGGAAACTTTTCGCAGAGCAACAGGAAATGAACTGATCCCCTATCTTCCGGAACTGATATGGGATTTGCCCGAAAAGAAAGCGTCCCATATTCGTTGGCAGTATTATGATCATGTGGCGGAACTATTTGCAAGGGGCTTTTTCGATACAATTGGTACGTGGTGTCGGAAGAACGGCTTGGATTTTTCGGGCCATTTAATGGATGAATTTCCCCTGTGTGCTTCTGTTAGAAGTTCCGGTGAGGCAATGCGGTGCTATCGAAGCATGGATATTCCGGGAATTGATATGCTCTGTAACCAGTATGAATATACAACTGCGAAACAGGCGCAGTCCATTGTCCGGCAAATGGATAAAAACGGAATGCTCAGTGAGCTTTATGGTGTCATTGGCTGGGATGGCGACTTCCGCAAACACAAACTCCAAGGCGACTGGCAAGCGGCGATGGGAGTGACGCTGCGGGTCCCCCACCTTGCATGGTGTTCTATGCGAGGGGATAGGAAGCGAGACTATCCGCAGAGTATCTTCTACCAATCTGCTTGGTACCGGGAATACCCGCTGATCGAGAATCATTTCGCCAGGGTTAATTTGGCACTGACACAGGGAAGACCGGTGTGCCGCATTGGTGTAATACACCCGTTGGAGTCCCTTTGGCTGCACTGTGGACCGACCGAACAGAACCAAAAGGATATTGACAGAATTGAAAAGAACTGGAAAAACGTAACAGAATGGCTGCTGTTCGGTGGATACGATTTTGACTTTATTAGTGAGTCCATGCTGATACCGCTGTACTCCGGTGAAGGGGCACCTCTACGGGTGGGAAAGGAACACTACGACGTTGTTGTTATACCGGAATGTGAAACGCTGCGAAGAAGCACAATGGAATGTCTGCGCAAATTCCGCAATGCAGGTGGCACCATCGTTTTTGCGGGAGAGATTCCGGCAATGGTAGATGCAATACCCAGTGCAGCTCCTACAGATTTGGCAAATACCTGTGTGCGGATTCCGCTTGAGAAAAGTGCAATGCGAAGTGCACTCCGTCCTTTCCGGGACATCCGGATTCAGAATATGGATGGAAGCTGTACAGAGGAATATCTGTATCAGATGCGTGAGGACGCCAATGGAAGATGGCTATTTCTGGCCTGCGGGAAAGCGCAAGGGGACGAGGAGACCCCGAAAGACATCTGCCTGACAATTCCGGGCAGCTGGAAAGCGGAGCTATATGACACAATATCCGGGGAAACACAATTGCTTTTTCCGGAGTATGAAGGGAACCAGACAAAAATTGTCCGGACGGTCTATGCGCAGGATAGTCTTTTGGTACGACTGACACCGGGCCGGGAAGAACAGAAGTGCCCCGTGGAGAAAGAACGGGTATGTCAGGCCGTTTCTCTTCCGGAGGAATATCAATATACCCTGTCAGAGCCCAATGTTCTGCTGCTTGATGTGGCTGAGTATCGTTTGGATGAAGAGCCATGGCAGAGAGCGGAGGAAATTCGACGCTTGGATCGCGGTTGCCGACGTAAACTGGATTGGCACGGGGGAATACAGCCATGGCTTATTCCGGACGAAGCGCCGATACATAAGATTTCCTTGCGTTTCCGCATTACCAGCCAGGTAAGACAGGAAAAAATTAGGTTGGCGTTGGAGAACGCACAAAAGGCAGAGATTTTGTGGAATGGAAAAGCCGTTTCGCATGAGACTGCTGGATTCTATGTTGATTGGGAAATTCCGACGGTAGTATTACCGCCTTTGGAAAAAGGGGAAAATTTGCTGGAAGTGACATTGCCCTTTGAAAAGAAGGAAACTGTTGAGTGGTGCTATTTGCTTGGCAATTTTGGAGTGTCCATATCCGAAGATCAGAAAATATTGGTACCGCTGCCTGAAAAATTGAAGTTTGGAAGCATTGTCCCGCAGGGATTCCCGTTTTACGGCGGTACAGTGACTTACCACATCCCTTTCTGTGCGGAGTCGGCGGGAGCGCTGGCGGTACAGCTTCCGGAGTATCATGCAGCTGTTGTAAAGGCGCAGGTAGACAATGGAAATGCACACACCATTGCGTTTGCCCCCTATATTTGCCGGATACCAATGACGGAAGGAAAACACATGCTGGAGTTGACAGCGTTTCTTAACCGTACCAACAGCTTTGCACCTGTCCACAACGCCAATCCCAACGAGACTTGGTTTGGCTGGACAGCCTGGGAGACACAGGGAGAACAGTGGACCTACAATTATGTTTTGCAGCCGGAGGGAATTTTGGCCACACCAATTCTCAAATTGGAACAGGGGGACACACCGTGATACGTGTATATGAAGATACCTCTAAAACAAGTGAAAACAGACTCCCCCAGAGGCCCTATTACATTCCGGGCGGCAAATCGGAATATACGCTCCTGAACGGCCAATGGAAATTTGCCTTTTTTTGCCGGGATGCGGACGTGCCGGAGAAGATTCTACATTGGGATACCATTCCGGTTCCCTCCTGCTGGCAGCTGCAGGGGTACGAGTACCCCAATTACAGCAACATCAACTACCCCTATCCCTGTGACCCGCCCTATGTGCCGGATGAAAACCCCTGTGGCATCTACGAACGGGATTTTACCTTGAATGCCGTCTGGGGACGGGTGTATTTCGTTCTGGAGGGCGTGTCCTCCTGCGGATTTGTGTATGTGAATGGCCACTATGTGGGCTTTACCCAAGGAAGCCATCTGCAGGCGGAGTTCGACATCACGGATTTTGTGACCGTCGGGAAAAATACACTGCGGGTGAAGGTGTTGAAATGGTGCTGCGGCAGTTATTTGGAGGATCAGGATGCCTTTCGCTACAATGGAATCTTCCGGGACTGCTATCTGCTGCAGCGTCCCAAAGGACATATTCGGGATATATCCCTTTGGACGGAAGGAAATCGGATCCTTGTACAGACGGATGCGGCGGCAGATATCTCTGTTTCTGATCGGGAAGGACGCTGCCTTGCAGTGCTGAAAAACGGTAAAAGTGCGGAATTTGAACTGGAAAACCCCGTTCTTTGGAACGCAGAAAAGCCCTATCTCTACACTGTGCGCTTGGAACGGGCGGGCGAGGTTCTAACGCAGGAAATCGGCTTCCGAACGATTCAGACCTCACCAAAGTGCGAGTTGCTGATAAACGATGTTCCCGTCAAGCTGCACGGTGTCAATCACCACGACACCGACCCCCGCAATGGCTGGTGCCAGACGGAAGAAGAATTGCGCCGTGATCTTCTGCTGATGAAGCAGCTGAATATCAATTGTGTCCGTACTTCCCATTATCCTCCGTCACCGGTGTTCCTGGAGCTCTGCGATGAACTTGGCTTTTATGTGATCCTGGAAACGGATATTGAGACCCACGGCTTTTTAAGGCGATACGCGAATGTCGAATGCCGGTTTGACGTCGAGAGTACCGAGTGGCCGTGTGTAAATCCCATGTGGCGAAAAGAGTTTTTGGAGAGAATGGAGCGGGCGGTAAACCGTGATAAGAACCATTGCAGCATTATTATGTGGTCCACTGGGAATGAAAGTGGCTATGGCCCAAATCAGGAAGCGATGCTCCAATGGTTGGGGAACTTGCATGATGGCAGACTGCGCCATTGTGAGGATGCTTGCCGAAAAAGAGACTATCAAAATGTGGATGTAATATCCAATATGTATCATGAGCCAGAGCGGGTTATCAGAATGGCGGAAAATCCAGCGCTTCACCTGCCGATTATGCTTTGCGAATATTCCCACGCCATGGGCAACGGGCCGGGAGATGTGTGGGACTATAACGAGGTGTTTGACCGCTATCCCAATGTCATCGGCGGCTGTGTGTGGGAGTGGGCAGATCACACGGTAATTGTGGACGGCGTGCAGAAGTACGGTGGGGACTTCCCGGGAGAACTGACCCATGAGGGAAACTTCTGCTGCGACGGCATGGTGTTTTCTGACCGCAGCCTGAAGGCCGGGTCACTGGAAGTAAGAGCCGCCTACCAGCCGATGCGGACGAAATACGAGAATGGCCGCCTTTTCGTCTATAACCGCTATGATTTTACAAATTATTCCGAATGCGATTTTGCCTATACCATTGAGACAGACGGAGAAGTCATTCTGGAAAAACACATTCCTATAGAGCTCGTCCCGCACAAGTGGACGGAGATTCCTGTTTCTGCCCCGGAAGCAGCCTGCTGCTACGGAATGTATCTTACCTGCTATCTGTATCACCAGGGGCAACCGGTGGCGCAGACCCAACATTTGCTGCAAGAGGGCGAGAAACCGGAGGCGCTATGCGGGGCCGCCATTACGAAAGAAAATGACCGGGAAGTGATCTTTGCCGGTACGGGCTTCCGGTATGTGTTTTCTAAACTGCTGGGCAGCTTTACGTCCATGGTGATCGACGGAGAGGAACAGCTGGCAGAGCCGGTGCGTCTGACCGCATGGCGGGCGCCTACGGACAATGACCGCAACATCAAGCTCCTTTGGGGCAGCTACAACATCTGGCAGGGAGAAAATCTGGACAAACTTTTCTCCAAGGTCTACGTCTGTGCGATTTCTGAAGGGAAGGTGAGAACGGAGGGGTCTTTGTCAGGCGTGTCCCGGCAGCCCTTCTTCCGGTACGTTCTGGAAATCGACGTAGACATGGCCGGACGTATTTCTGCCAATCTGCAAGGCAAGGTTCGGGAGAATGTGACCTGGCTGCCCAGGCTGGGGTTTGAATGCACCCTGCCCGGAGCAAATATGCCCTTCCGATACTACGGATGCGGCCCAACAGAGAGCTATTGCGATCTGCGCCACGGCGGCACCGTCGGCATGTACGAAAGCACACCGGACAAGGAGTATGTCCCCTATGTGCGCCCCCAGGAGCATGGAAACCACACGGATGTCCGGCTGTTGGAAATCGGCAGGCTGCGCATTGAAAGTGAAAACGCCTTTGAATGCAACGTATCGCAGTTTTCTACAACGGCTCTCGACCGGGCTGAGCATATGGATGAGCTGATCGGTGACGGAAAGACCCATCTGCGGCTGGATTATAAGGTCTCCGGAATCGGGTCCAATTCCTGTGGCCCGGAACTGCAGCCCCAATACCGCCTTTCGGAGAAAGAGCTTGTATTTCATATTGCAGTATTTCCCAATTAGAACTGAAGCGGCTGTGCTCGGAGAAAGAGAAGAAGTGTAATGATTTTCAAGGTCATGTATCTGAAAAGGGTTTATACAGAACCCGGAGACGACAATTTAGACCCCACCACGATAAAGGAGTAGATTCCTATGATTGATTTAACGACCGGAGTGTTTTCGTGTTATGGCTCGCATCTGAGCGTATTTGCGATGCAAGAGGGGCGACAGAATGCCAACCGTGGAAAACGCGTCAACAAAAACACTGGCGAAGTCCTCTACGATGCCAAACTGCGTCCTGGTTTCTATTTCCGAAATTTCATCCACAGACGGGATTATGAAACCAACCTGTTTGAAATCCGTGTGCCGGGATTTGACGCGCATTGCCCAAACTATACTTGCCAACCGGAAGTGCTGAACGTGTGGGAGGCGGGTTTCCGCTTGTGCTATGCGTCAGACGCGACGCTTCTCTTACAGACAGAAAGGCCTTTAACGGTGCAGTGTCGGAATGTGTCTGGAAAAACAGAAAGTGATGCGACAAGCGTTACCCTGTACGATGAAGCGAATCATTATGGGCTGAAGATTCGTCTGGTCTCCGGAAATGCGGTGTTTGAACGGGAGGAGAACCGGCTGAAGATTGATCTGGATGCCGGAAGCGAACTGCGTGTTGATGAAAGCGCTGAGCCTATTGCAGCGGTGCGCCCAATTCCGCACTTTAAGGATTGCGTTTCCGCGAGAAAAGAGGAATTTGAGGCATTTCTTAGCCGGATGCCGCGTCCGCTTCAGGGGGACGAGGACCTGATGCGGCTGGCGGCGTATGGCCTGTGGAGCGCTGTGGCCAAAGCCAGAGGAAATTATAAACGGGACTGTATGCTGGTATCGAAGAATTATATGTGCGGTATGTGGAGCTGGGACCACTGTTTTGCCGCAATGGCATGTTCCGTTGTATCGCCGGAGTTGGCGTGGGATCAGTTTATGTGTATGTTTGATCACCAGCAGGAGAACGGTAAAATTCCGGACTGCATAGAAGCGGTTAAAGTCGTATGGGAATATGTAAAACCACCTATTCATGGCTTGACATTGCGGGTGCTGCGTCAGAATATGGCCTTGACGAAAGAGCAACGTCAGGAGGCGTATGAGAAGCTTTCCGGCTGGGTGCTGTATTGGATTAACTGCCGGGATCTGAACGGAGACGGTCTTCCGCAGTACTTCCACGGCAACGATTCTGGCTGGGACAACAATACCGTTTTTGATAGACCGGGTCATATCCAGTCTGCAGAGCTACCGGCCTATCTGATTCAGGCAATTGAGGAATTGATCCTTCTGGCTGAGGAATTTGCGCCGGAAACCATTGGAGCGTGGAATGCGCGGAAGGAAAAGCTGGAAAGTGCCATGTTGGCAGAGTTGTTCAGAAAAAACCTTCCCATTGCCAGACAGGCAGATACGCATGAACAGGTGGGGAGGTATTCTCCCTTGCCCTATATGTCCATTACGTTGGGCGATGAGCTCCCGGAGCCTATTCAAAGAGCAATGCTGGAGCGGCTGGATGACCCGAATTTCTTGACACCTTACGGCATTGCCTCCGAGGCATTGAATAGTCCGGAATATCAGCTGGATGGCTATTCTAGGGGGTCTATTTGGTCCTATGGTCAGTTCCTGCCTGTGGTGGGTCTGCTGAAAATGGGAAAAATCGAATATGCGAAGCGGATTATGAAAGATTTCCTTGCATGCTGCCGGAAGGGAGGCTTTTCGGAGTGCTTCTCTTCCAAGGACGGTAGTGGCCAGCGGGATCGTTTTCTGAACTGGAGTGTATGCGTATATGTGCTGTTTACGATGTGGCTCCGTCAATACGGAGAGAAATAAGAAAAGATTCACCCGTTGTGACCTTGACCCGAACGTCAGATGGAAGGTTTTGAAAACGCAAAAGAAGAAATACTGACAGAGATAACTTCGTGGAAATGAGTGAGGTTGCCTATGGATTTCAAGATAGTAAATAAAAATGAAAGTAGTGATTTTTCCGTCACGCAGGTGGATGATGCAGGGGAGATTTCGGTCTATGAAGTATATTTTAAGCCAGAACAGCCATGCGTTCCGAAAAAAATCGGGGTGGAGTTTCAAATTCCCTGCATCAATGCCTGCTCTGTCTGGAACCCCCAATGCGGTTTGCTGAGAAATATCCTGCCGGACTGGAAGCCGAACCATCAGGTCGCCAAGTCCAGCCTGGCCTCCGGACTTCCCATTCAATCCCTGATCGCACAGGACGGGAACAATGTCTTTACCATCTGGGCTGCCGATGCCAAAACACCCATGGAGATCAGCTGCGGGGTGGAGGAGTTACAGAAAACCTGCCAGTGCAGGGTGACGTTTTTTCCCATGCCGATCGGGAAGCTGACCGAGTACCGAACGAGGTTCGTCATTGACCGCAGAAGGAAACCCTTTTACGAGGTGATCGAGGAAGCGGCCGAGTCCATGCGGACGGTTCGCCAATCTGTTCCACAGGCGGCAAAGGAGGCTGTTTATTCCACCTGGTATAGCTTCCATCAGGACATACGGGACGATGTTCTCATCGAGGAATGCAGGAAGGCCTATGCCCTTGGTATGCGGACCATTATCGTGGATGATGGCTGGCAGACGGACAACAAGGAATTGGGCTATGCGTATTGCGGGGACTGGAAGCTATGCGGTCACAAAATCAAAGATATGGCACATTTTGTGGATGCCATTCACGAAATCGGAATGAAGATTGTGTTCTGGTATTCCGTGCCCTATGTTGGGAAAAAATCACCCATGTGGCCGGTTTTTCGGGGGAAATATCTGGATAACGAGCAGAATCTGTGGAATTGTCTGGACCCACGGTTTCCCCAGGTGCGGGAATATCTCATTGGCATCTATGAGAAGGCGGCGCAGGAATGGAAGATCGACGGGTTTAAGCTGGATTTTATAGACTCATTTGTGCTGACACCCTATACGAACACAGACAGCAGCGGCCGGGACTATGAATCGCTGGAGGATGCAGCGGAACGGCTTTTGCACGATATTACCGCCAGACTGCGCAGACTGGATCCGGAGGTGCTGCTGGAATTCCGGCAAACCTATATCGGCCCGGTCATTTCCCAGTTTGGCAATATGCTGCGGGTGAATGACTGCCCGCTGGATGCAACAGCCAACCGTTTAGGCGTTCTGGATCTGCGCCTGACCTCCGGCAAGGCGGCGGTCCACTCGGATATGATCACATGGAACAAGGGCGAGACTGACGAGGGCGTAGCCGCCCAGCTGATCGCAGCGCTTTTCGGTGTTCCGCAGATCTCGGTGGTGCTGTCGGAGCTGTCGGACAGCCATCTTCGTGTGCTGCGTTTTTGGCTGGATTTCTGGCGAAAGCACCGGCAAACGCTTTTAGAGGGAAAACTGAAACTCTATAACCCGGAAGTGGGCTATTCCATGGCGGAAGCGCAGGGCGAGGAGGAACGGATCTGTGTCTGTTACAGCAAGAATATGGTTCCTTACGGACGGGGAGAGACCTGCATTGTCAACGGCACCGGAGAAAACGTCATTGCGCTGATTGGCAGCGGTACGTTTTCCTATATCATTCAGGATTGCCGGGGGGAGCAGTTGGCCGATGGCGTTCGCACAATGAAGCAAGTAGAGCTTTTTGCGGTGCCTCGATGCGGCTTGCTGAAAATTTCAGAGGGGAAAACGGTGTGACCATGAAAACGCCTGTATTCTGAAAGAGAGAAACTGCGATATCAGTACACAAAAGCGGTATGAAACCGTCATGCGTCAGGGAAGCGGCTATCTTTGAATGCGTGTAAGTGGCACCCCCGCGTATAAAAAGGCCGCCATCTCAAGGAGAGCTGCTGCTTACTGAGATGGCGGCCAATTGTTTTTTGGATTGAACCTACACATTTGAAATTGGCCCGCATCAGCCTTGACCGGCACCTTTATGCATGGGTTCTTCAAATCTTAATTTTTTTGAAATCCTGCCGTTAAGACATCTACCGAACTGGGACCGACCATCACGTCAAACATCCCCGGCTCGACCGTGTATTCCAATGCAGCATTATAGAATTTCAGCATATCCTCGGTGATTTCAAATGTTACGGTACGGCATTCTTTGGGTTCCAAATGAATACGCTGGAATCCCTTCAATTCCTGCACGGGACGCACGACGCTTCCCACCCGGTCACAAATGTACAGCTGTACGACCTCGTCTCCTGCAATATCGCCGGTATTCTGCACGTTCACTTGAGCGGTGATGACCCCGCCCGAATGCAGAACGGTATCGCTGAGCCGCAGGCCTGAATATACAGTTTTGTGATAAGACAGGCCATGACCAAACGGGAACAATGCACCGTTGGGGCAGTCCAGATAGCGGCTGACGAATCGCTCTGTACTATTTTTCCCTGCCGGGCGGCCCGTATTGAACTGTGCATAATAGAGCGGCTCTTGTCCAACATGGTACGGAAAACTCATTGTCAGCTTTCCGCTGGGAGCCACATCGCCCATTAACAGATCAACGATTGCACGGGCGCCTTCCGTTCCGGGGAACCAGCATTCCAGAATTGCATCCGTTTCCGCCGAAAGCTTGGCCAGCTCCAGGGGACGACCGTTGAACAGCAAGACGACCGACTTTTTTGCATACGGAAGTAGCTGCTCCATCCATTGCTGTTGAATGGCCGGAAGCGAAATGTCTGTCCGGCTTCCGCTCTCTCCGCTTTGCAGCTTGTGCTCGCCAACGGCAAAGACCACAACATCCGCCCACTGGGCCAGTTCGATGGAACGACGCAGCTCTTCTTCAGGGGAATCCTCCAGGATTTTGTGAACGCCTGCACCAAGGTTCATAAGAGGGGTATAATCATCCATCAGCTCGCATCCTGCGGTAGACCGTAGATGCTCTGCATCCAGTCTCTCTGCAAAGGCGGCTTTCAGGGTGACGACCTGTTTCCGGTCTGCATAAATTGCCCATATACCATTCAGTTCGTTACTGCCTGCATAGGGCCCGATCAGGGCAACTTTTTCGCCTTTCCGGATCGGCAGAACATCCATCCTGTTCTGCAAAAGTACCATGGACTCCTGTGCTGCTTTTCTTGCCAACTGCCGATAGGAACTCCGTTCCTTTTCCGTCACCAGATGCACGCCACGATAGGGATCTTCGAACAGACCCAATTCATTCTTCAGGGTCAGGATACGCCACACGGCCTCATCGATCTGCTCCTGCGAAATAGCTCCCTGCTTCAGCAGCCCTTCTAAATGATTGGGATAGCAGGGCGTTCTCATGTCGATGTCCACGCCGGCATTCATTGCCAGCTTAGCAGCATCGGCATTGTTTTCTGCCACGCCATGTGCCACCAGTTCCTGAATGGCGGCGTAGTCCGTAATAACAACGCCATCAAAACCCCATTTTTTGCGGAGTACATCCTGCATCAGCCATTGATTTGCTGTGGACGGGATGCCCTCGACCGTGTTGAAGGAGGTCATAACCATTTTACAGTCTGCATCCACCGCTGCCTGATAGGGAGGCAGGTATTCCTGCATCAGCCGCCAACGGGACATATCCACAGTGTTATACTCACGCCCGGCTTCTACCGCACCATATCCGGCGTAGTGCTTTACGCAGGATGCCATAGATTTTCCGGGCGTAAAATCGTTCTGAAATCCCTTCACCATTGCCCGTGCAAAGCGGCTGTTCAGATAAGGATCTTCTCCCGGAGATTCCAAGCAGCGGCCCCACCTTGCGTCACGGACAACATCCACCATCGGGGAAAATGTGACCTGCGCACCATCTGCTGCAGCTTCATAAGCGGTATTTCTTGCACATTCCTCCACCAGCTCCATATCCCAGCTGCAAGCCAATGCAAGCGGGATGGGGTAACTCGTTTTGTACCCATACACGACATCCGCCATGAATAGCAAGGGAATACGGCTGTGCTGCAAATGATGCTGCTGAACTTCCTGCACCTTATTAACGCCCAGAACATTCAGAACGGAACCTGCATTTTCCACTACCCAAGGTGCTATTCCCATTTCGTCACATGGACCGGTAGGCACTTCTTCTGCGCCAAAGAATCCACCGTCCAACTGTACCAGTTGCCCGATTTTTTCGTGGAGAGATAAGCTGCCCATCAGCTGTTTCAAATCCTGAATTTTCATTGTCTCACGCTTCCTTCTGAATTTTGCCACCAACAGACTGTCAATGATGCCTGCTCTGCCTGACTCAAGAATAGCAGATAGTTTCCCAAAAGGCAATGACACGGATTACCTTGAAATTGCTTTTTTAGAAGTGCGAGTGAAAGGGGCAAAAACGAAATAACTCTATTCTGGGAAAATAGTGAAAAATGGAGCTTGAAGGGGGATGGGGAAACAAATTTGAACGGATATTTGAAGTTGACGCTTCTGTCATTATGTACCATCATTATGTACCATTCCAGAGGCTTCGCTTCGCCAGATCCAGCATGGAAAAGCAGAAAATCTCCCACGGTGTCCGTGTTATCTGTGACGGGTCGCCCTCCCGAATCTTCAGGGTCCGGCGGATCTCCTTTGGAATGACGATGCGGCCCAGGTCGTCGACCCGGCGAACGATACCGGTAGCTTTCATAGATCATTTCTCCTTTTTCAGCGCCAAATGACGCATTTTCTTCCCGGTAGCAGTATTTGCAGGAAAAGGGGAAATATGTATGAGCGGGGAAGCGGAGGATGTCCGGAAATTTTTGCGTTACCGATGAGAAATACATTCCACCATGTGCGGGAGGGCAGTGCGGAATGGCAGGAATGTCGCAGACGGCCAGTAGAGAGGTCTGCCCGGCATGAACCTTTTCCACCACGGAGGGCTGTCCCAAAATGATGGAGATACAGGATCTCCTCCGAGGGGTCCGTTCTTTCTGCGATGGGACTTCCGGGGCATTTTCCCGGGAGACTGAATTTGCGGCGTAAATTTGTACAGGATTCCGGAAATCCAGAATTTGGGAAGAAAGACTGGAAAATCCCTCGGGCCGGACGTATAATAAGACGATCTGTGTACGCATTCCTGCGTGCAGCGACGCTTGGAAAAGACCAGCCGTTTATGCCCATGACCTTCTATCAATGCCTGAATCTGTTACTGGATGCGGAAGAACGGATCTATGCCTGTACCTGGGGGCTGTGACCTGGGATGTGTGTAGTGTGTACAAGGAATTGCTGCGGAATATGGGGCCCCAGGGGAACCGCCGCCGGTATGGCGTGAATCACAAGACGCTGGAGACCATCCTCGGCCATCTGCAGGGGCTGTTGCCCCCGGAAGAACCGAAAGAATAATGTTATGTAAACTTGAAAAGGAGTTTTCTTATGAACTACCTCCGTATTACCCGGGAAAATATTGACGGCGAGCATATTTGCTGCGCCATGTCCGGCAAGCAGGCCCTGCAAAAGAAGGAATGGCTGAAACAGCGGCTGGACGAGGGCCTGGTTTTTTACCGCAGCGAGGAGCGGGGCAAGTGCTTTATTGAGTATATTCCCGCAGAAATGGCCTGGGTACCCATCGAGGCCGAGGGGTATCTGTATATCGACTGCCTGTGGGTGGCCGGGGCCATGCAGGGCCACGGTTACGCCGCCGACCTGCTGGCCGAGTGCATCCGGGACGCAAAGGCAAAAAATCGGCAGGGCCTGTGCATTTTGTCCTCGGAAAAGCGGAAAAAGGAATTCCTGTCGGACCCGAAATTCCTGGCCCACATGGGCTTTTCTCTGGCGGACCGGTCCGACTGCGGCATTACGCTGATGTATCTGCCCCTTGCAGAGGATGCCCAGCCGCCGAAATTCCGGGACTGCGCCCGGCATCCCAGGGTAGGGGAGCCGGGGTTCGTGCTTTATTACACGGACCAGTGCCCCTTTCCCTATTATTGGGTCCCACGGGTGGCGGAAGCAGCCAAAGAGCACGGCATATCTCTGAAAGTCATCCACATCACCGACCGGGAGACTGCCCGGAACGTACCGGCCCCGGTGACAACTTATGCCCTGTTTCGGGACGGGGTCTTTGTGACCCACGGCATCCAGTCGGATAAGAAATTCCTGGCCCTGGCGGGGGTAGAAGACTGATTTTGGGACAAAAACGCCCAGTGAGCGCAGAACTCACTGGGCGTTTCTCTTAACTTTGTGCTGCATTTTCCAACTGCTCATTGCAGAAACGCAGCAGTGCGGGAATATCTACGGTGGCCGTTTCCCAAATGATGGCCTGGTCCATTTTTCCGTAGTTGTGGGCCACCAGATTTCGCATGGCCTTCATGGGACCCCACTGGACCCGGTCCGCTGTGGCCTGCCGGTACTCAGCGGACAGGCCGCCGCTCAACTCTCCGATTTACAGGATGGAAAAGCTGACGGACCGCTGATAATCCGGGTCGGAAGCGTAAATTTCCAGAGAATCGCCATACCGGCGGATGGTCTCGCCGATGGCAAGGCAATAATCCCGGATGTGCTTGATGCGCCGCAAATCAGGCGACTGCATTCAACTTCACCCTTTCCCGCAGGACCGCTGCGGCGAAATCGGAATCGCTTTCCGTAGGGGACGGCTGCAAAATGGAGCCCACGGTGATGAGGTCGATGGGCTTTCCGAAGGCCGCTTCCAAATCACAGTACAGTGCCCCCAGCCGCAGCAGGGACGTGAGCGCCGTGCCGGTGGTGTCCACCAGAAAATCCAGGTCGCTGTCCTCGGTGGCTTCCCCACGGGCGTAGGAGCCGAACAGGTACAGGGCCGGGATGCGGTATTTGGCAATCAGCGGCGCTGCACGGCGCTGAATTTCTTCCAGAGAATATACCATATCCATCCCTCCTCACCCCTATTATATACCGAAAATCGGAGAAAATCAATGCGATTCTTTACGCAAAAAACTCCAGCCGTTCGCCGCCGGGGGCGGTGAGGGACCACAGGCCGGGACCCATGAATTTTGCACCTTTCGCTTGCAGCATTGCGACTTCCTGGGCTGATTCTGCCCGGAACCGAAGGGCGGCGAAAGCGCCATTCTGGATGGGCTTGTGGCTGGGCAAGGCAAACTCGTAAAGCTCCAGCACGGTTCCGTAGCCTGCGGCCATAACGTTGTGGATGATGGCGCCGTCGGCGGCCCGGAGGATGTTCACATCCGAGGCTACGGCGAAGCCCAGAGCTTTGTAAAAGGCCAGACTTTCCGCCATGTCCGCCACGGGAATACCGATATGGTCGATCCCTATGAATTTGTCCGTGTCCGGCAGATCGAGACGTTGACATAACTCCAATCCGAATCCGAAATCACAGACTGGATTTACATAACACATGCCCGTTCCCCAGACCTTGGGATTGAAGGGAATGTGATTGCCCTGAACGATGGGAATGTTGGCCATTTGCAGCCGCTTGGTGGCTCCCACCAGATCCTGCCGCCGGAAGGCCAGATGAGAAAGACCGGTATAATACCCCTCCGGGGCCTCCGGCACCGGCGTATAAGTACCTTTTTCGATCCAAAGGTCGCAGCCGGGGCAGCGCAGATGATAGGAATTTTCCACAGCGTCTGTCTGCCGGGCGAACTGGGCCAGGAAGGTCCGCAGGGCGGCGGGGTCCGGGCTGCGGAGCAGCGCACCAATGAGTTTCAAATTCATCGCTCCTTTGTCAGATGTCCGGCAGACACTCGCACTTGGCGGGGTCGGTGCCGGCGTGGTAAGCGGCTTTCAGAATGACCTCCCGGGGGGCCCCGCTAGGATCCTCGATGCGGTCCAGCAGCAGCTGGGCGGCGAATTTTGCCATGTCCCGGGCAGGCTGCTCCACGGTGTGGACGTTTTCCTGCTGGAACCGGTGCCATTCGTAATCCCGCAGAGCGGCCACCTGAATATCTTTGCCGATGATCATGTGGCGGCTGTCCAGCAGACTGATGGCCCCTCCGGCCATCACGCTGTTGGAGATCAGCACGGCACCGACTCCGTCGTCCACCAGTTCCCGCATACAGTCGTAGCCGCTTCGGCTTCGGCTGTCGCCCTGCTTGATGAGGGCCGGGTCCACCTCAATGCCTTCCTCTTTCAAGGCATCACAGTAGGCGTTGAGCCGTTCTACGGTGGTACTCAGGCGGCCGATGGAGGCGATGAGGCCGATGCGCCGGTGGCCTGCCTGGACCAGGGCATGAATGGCTTCCCGGATGGCGTCGTAGCAGGAGACCCGCACGCTGTCGCCGCTGTAGTTTTTCGGAAGACGGTCAATCATCACCAGGGGGAAATTCTTGGGGATGGCGGTTTTCAGGTCAGCATAATCCTGAAAGGTAGAGGCACAGATGACTCCATCGGTGAGACCGTTGGTCAGCACCTGGAAGCCGTCCAGCTCCCGTTGTCCGTTTTCGCGGGTGTTGATGACCAGCAGATTGTAGCCCCGCAGGGCCAGAGCGTCCTCCAGTTCCTCCAATATCAGGGAGAAGAACCGGTTGCCGATGTCCGGGGCAATGTAGCCCACCAGATGATGGCGGCCGGTCTTGAAGCTCCGGGCGCTGCTGTCGGGCACATAGCCCAGGGCCGCAATGGCGGCATTTACTTTTGCGGCGGTCTCGGCGCTGACGGGCCGAGAACCGTTGATCACATGAGAGACCGTGGCGATGGAGAAGCCGGAGGCTTTTGCCACGTCGGTGATTTTGGGTTTGCGCTTCATGGGGGCACTCCTTTCCAATGAGAAGCGTGGGGAGGAGACTGGTTAAATGCGTAAAAGTTATTCCTCTCAAAACGGGCAGAATCCGCATATTCTGATTAAACGTTTACGTCTGGTTCAAGTATAGTTGGGAAACATAAAAAAGTCAACTGTGCATAGTACACAAAAAATACTTAGCAGAATTGTGCATTTAGTAGATTGTGAAAAAGAGTCTTGACAACGGGAAGGCTGAGGGTTACAATGAGGCCATGTAAAACGTTTAACAGACGTTTACGGAAAAATCCAAAACAAACGGAGGAAAAGAAACATGAAGTCTTACAAGCGCGTATTCGCCCTGGTGCTGGCATTGGTGCTGGCTCTGGCACTGGCCGCCTGCGGTCAGGACAAAACCCCTGCTGCATCCGATGGAACCGACACGAAGGACACCAAGCCTGCATCCACCGGCGACACCGTGAAGGTCGGCTTCACGGCCATGAACCTGACCGACCCCTTCCAGATCACTGTCCGTGACACCGTCAAGAAGCGCTGTGAGGAAATGGGCTGGGAGTTCCAGTCCGGCGACGGAAACTCCGACAACGCCAAGCAGATCAACCTCTGCGAGGATATGATCAACGGCGGCATCAACTACCTGGTTCTCTGCCCTGTGTCTCAGGACGGCATCCTGCCCATCCTGGAGCTGGCCAAGGAAAAGGGCGTCACCGTTATCAACTATGACTCCGCCTGCGCCGACCAGGAACTGGTTGCCTGCTACATCGCTTCCGATAACTACTCCGCCGGTAAGCTGGACGCCGAGTACCTGAACGAGAAGTATCCCGACGGCGGCGAGGTCATGATCATCAACAACCCCCGTGCCGAGTCCGTGGTCGCCCGTGTGAAGGGCCTCACCGAGAATCTGAACAGCAACTTCGTAATTGTCGAGGATTCCGCCATCACCTCCAGCAAGGACGTGCTGGCCAAGACCGACGACGCTCTGATCGCCCATCCCGACCTGAAGTTCATCTTCGGCCTGAACGACACCTGCGGCATGATCGCGCTTGGCTGCGCCCAGGCTGCCGGCCGGAACGACATCGTTGTGGTCAGTGTGGACGGCAGCCCCGACTGCCAGGCTTCCATCAGCGAAGGCGGCATGATGGCTACCGCTGCTCAGTCCCCCGTGACTCTGGGCGAGGAGGCCTTCAAGGCCATCAAGACCCTGGTGGAGGGCGGCACCGTCTCTGACGTTTCCGTTCCCTGCTTCATCATCAGCCAGGAGAACATCGGCGAGTACGACATCACCCAGTGGCACTAAGCCTGACTGGACATTCTTCTAATAGGTAAGGAGTGATCTCTTTGGCAGAACCCATGTTGCTGGAAATGAACGGCATCGTCAAGACCTTCCCGGGCGTGCGGGCCCTGGATGGGGTACATCTGGACCTGAAAGCCGGTGAAGTCCATGCGCTGCTGGGCGAGAACGGCGCAGGAAAGTCCACCCTCATCAAGGTACTGGGCGGCATTTACAAGCGTGACGGCGGCGAGATCGTCATCAACGGCGAGAAGGTCGACATCAACGGCGTAAAGGACGCAGAAAAGTACGGCATCAGCATCATCCATCAGGAGATCGTGCTGGTCCCGGAAATGTCCATCGCGGACAATATCTACCTGGGCAAGGAGCTGGGCCCCAGCGGCCGCATCGACCGGGCCACCATGCGAAAGACCACCCAGGAATTGCTGGATTCCTTCGACATGGGCCTGTCTGCCACGGATAAGATCAGCTCGCTGAACATTGCGCAGCAGCAGATGATTGAGATCATCCGTGCCACCTTCTCCAAGGCGAAGATCATCGTCATGGACGAGCCCACATCGTCCCTGTCCGATAAGGAAGTGGACGCTCTGTTCGACACCATCCGCAAGCTGACCGCCCAGGGCATCGGCATCATCTATATCTCCCACCGGATGAGCGAGCTGGACATCATTGCGGACCGGGTCAGCGTGTACCGGGACGGCAAGTATGTTGCCACCCGTGTGGTAAAAGAGACGACAGTTGACGAACTGGTGGCCCTGATGGTGGGCCGCCAGGTAGGCAACTACTACACCCGCAACTATGTAGCCACCGACGAGGTGCTGCTGGACGTGAAGGGACTGAGCAACAAGGCGGTCCACAACGTCAGCTTCCAGCTGAAGCGGGGCGAGATCCTGGGCTTCGCCGGCCTGGTGGGTGCCGGACGGACGGAGACCATGCGGGCCATCTTCGGGATCGACCCAAAGACCTCCGGAGAGATCACCCTGGAGGGGAAAAAGGTGGACATCCGCTCCGCCAAGGACGCCATGGCGGCGGGCATCGGTCTGGTACCCGAGAGCCGCCGGGAGGAGGGCATCTTCCCGGATATGTCCATCAAGTTCAACGAGACGATGAAGGTCCTGGACCAGTTTATCTCCATCCGGGGCGTGAACCATCGTAAGGAGAACGAAATTGCGGATAAATACATGAAGGACCTGCGGGTGAAGGCCCCCGGAACCTATGCTCTGGTGGGCAACCTGTCCGGCGGCAACCAGCAGAAGGTGGTCCTGGCCAGTTGGCTGGCCACCCATCCGAAAATTCTGATCCTGGACGAGCCCACCCGTGGCATCGACGTGGGCGCAAAGGCTGAGATCTACGCCATCATGAACGATCTGGTGCAGAATGGCGTATCGATCATCATGGTCTCCTCGGAACTTCCGGAGGTCATCGGTATGTGCGACCGGGTGGTGGTCATGCGCAGCGGCGAGGTTTCTGCCGTGCTGGACCGCAGCGAGGCCGACCAGGTGACCATTATGAAGAACGCCGTGAATATGTAAACGATTTCGATTGAGGTGACGTAGAATGCAAAAGGAAAAAACAGCAAAAACCGAGAGCCGGTTGACGAACAACCCCATCGCTGCGTTTATCAAGCGTAACGGCGGTATCATCATCGGACTTCTGATTCTGTGCGTGGCCGTGCAGATCAATACGCCCAAGTTTCTGACCTGGAACAACATTGTCGGTGTGCTGCGCCAGATCTCCACCAACCTGTATGTGGCCTGTGCCATTACCATGATCCTGATCGCGGGTGGCATCGACCTGTCCGCAGGTGCCGTGATCTCCCTGTCCAGTGTGGTGGTCTCCACCTGCCTGGTCAATTACGGCCTGCCCATCCCCCTGGCCATTCTGGCGGCCCTGGGCATTGGCTGCGCCATCGGCTTCCTGAACGGCACCCTCATTTACAAGACCGGCCTGCCGCCCTTCATCGTGACCTATGCCGTGCAGTGCATCTGCCAGGGCGTCGCCTACGTGTGGACCGGCGCACAGCCCATCCGCCTGACCGACCGGAACTTCATCTTCCTGGGTACCGGCTTCGTGTTCGGCGTCATCCCCATGCCCCTTATCTACCTGGCTGTGGTAGCCGTGTTCGTGTGGTACATCCTGAACCGCACCAAACTGGGCCGTCACATCTACGCCGTGGGCGGCAATGAAAAGGCTGCCGAGTTCAGCGGCGTGAACATCAAGAAGGTCCGCTGGTTCGTCTACGCCTTCTCCGGCACCATGGCCGCTCTGGCCGGCGTGGTCCTTACTGCCCGGATGTACTCCGGTCAGCCCGCTGTGGGTGCCGGTGGCGAAATGGATGCCATCGCAGCAGTGGTCCTGGGCGGTACGTCCATGGGCGGCGGCCGCGGCACCATCGGCGGAACCATTATCGGCGCTCTGCTTATCGGCGTTATGAACAACGGCCTGAACCTGGCCGGTGTGGACAGCTACTGGCAGATGGTCGCCAAGGGCTTCATCATCCTGATCGCAGTCTATGTGGACTTCGTGAAGCAGGGCAAGAAGCTCCGTACCTGATCAACAAAAAACGGGATTTGGCGGGTGGAATGCCCGCCAAATCCATACCCGGAAAGGATGTGTTTTTCTTGGCTTTTCTCCAGACCCACTTTTTCTCTACATCACTTTGCTTCGGCACGGACCTGAATGTGTTCATCCCCACGCCCAATGTAGACGAGCTGATGGTCCCCGGCGGGGCGGACTATTACCATCCGGGGGCGAAATTCCCGGTTCTGTACCTGCTCCACGGAGGCTACGGCGACTATACCGACTGGATGCGCCTGACCAGCATTGAGCGCTACGCCCAGGTGAAAAAGCTGGCGGTCATCATGCCCTCGGCTTCCAACAGCTTCTATCAGGACATGGCCTGCGGCAGTGACTACCTGCGCTTCATCACCCAGGAGGTCCCCCAGCTCTGCGAGAGCCTGTTTCCCATCAGCACCCGCCGGGAGCATACCTTCGTGGGCGGCTTGTCCATGGGCGGCTACGGCGCTCTGAAAGTGGGCCTGACCTGCCCGGAAAAATTCTCCCATGTGTTCAGCCTCAGCGGGGCCCTGGACGTGATGGCCACCCTGGGCAGCGTGAACGACGGGAACCGGGCCACACCCCTGAACCCCTACACCGGGGAGCGGAAGTTCGCCATGGACCCGGCGGCCGTGTTCGGGACCACCGATGTCCGCGGAACGGATGCGGACCTGTTCACACTGGCGGAAAAGGTCAAGGCGGCGGGAAAACCCCTGCCGAGACTGTTCCAGAGTGTCGGCACCGAGGACTTCCTTTGTGCTTCCAACCGGACCGCACGGGATACTCTGCGGGGTCTGGGCATGGATGTGACCTACGAGGAGCATCCCGGCGCCCATGAATGGAACTACTGGGACACCAACGTGCAGCGGGCACTGGACTGGCTGCCCCTCACCGGCGAAAGCGTCGAGGCATAAGGAGGAACGAGAAATGGCACATCTGGATTGCAGCTTTTATTCCCCCAGTCTGCGGAAAAACGCCAAGCTGACGGTTTTTCTGCCCACCATGAGTGCGGACGACTACTTATATAATGACGATCATCCCCGGTATTTTGCCCCCGATGCCAAATATCAGACCTTGTACCTGCTCCACGGCAGCTATGGCGACTGCATGGACTGGTGCCTGCTTGCCAACGCCGAGCGCTACGCTCAGGATCATTGTCTGGCGGTGGTCATGCCATCCGGTGAGAACAGCAACTATGTGGATATGGCCCACGGGGAAGAATACCTGACCTATATCACCAAGGAACTGCCCGCCTTTCTGACTACCCTGTTCCCACTGTCTACAAAGCGGGAGGACACCTTCATTGCGGGCCTTTCTATGGGCGGCGGCGGTGCCTTCCGGGCAGCCCTTGCCCGTCCGGAGTTGTATGCCGCAGCGGCCAGCCTATCCGGTGGCCTGAATAAGGCTTTCCGGCCCACGGGGACCGAGGCTCATGCCGCGAAAATGCCCCTGAATTACCGGAAAGCCTGCTTTGGAGAAACGGGCGCTCCGGCCATCGGCGGAAAAGATGACCTGATGGCCGTGCTGAAGGCGGACGTGGACGCAGGCAAGGACCTGCCCAAGCTGTACCACACCATCGGCGACGAGGATTTCCTTCGGGAGAGCAGCGAGGGCTTCCTGGAATATGCCAAGGGCCTGGGGGTGGACATTGAATATCACGTCCATCCCGGCGTCCACAACTGGGACTTCTGGGATCGGTATCTGAAGGACGTGCTGGACTGGCTGCCCCTGGCCAACGATATGGTTCGATAAGGAGAGAGAAAAATGGCAAACATCCATTGCAATTATTATTCCAATGCGTTACAATTAAATACGGACATCAATGTGGTCATCCCCACCCCTAACTCCGACGAGCTGATGAACCACAAGGACACCAGCTATTGGCGGGAAGGGGCCAAGTATCAGGTCCTGTACCTGCTCCACGGCACCTACGGCGATTACAGCGATTGGTGCCACCTGACCAGCATTGAAAAGTATGCCCAGAACCATAAGATCATGGTGGTCATGCCCTCCGTGGCCAACAGCTTCTATCAGGATATGGTCTACGGCCCTGCTTACCTGACCTTCCTGACCGAAGAACTGCCGGAATACCTGGGACGGCTGTTCCCGGCCAGCACCCGCCGGGAGGACAGCTTCGTGGCGGGCCTGTCCATGGGCGGCTACGGCGCCTGGCACGTTGCCCTCAGCAAGCCGGAGCAGTTCGCCGCAGCGGCCAGCCTGTCCGGAGCACTGATGTTCCCCTACGGCATGGAGGACCGCATCAAGGACCCCAAGGCACCCTGGCCCTTCCAGGCGATTTTCAACAGCACCGATGTGGCGGACATCGCCCAGACGGAGACAAATCTGTTTGTGCAGATCAAAAAACTCCAGGAGCAGGGCGTGGCGCTGCCGAAGCTGTTCCAGACTGTTGGTACGGAGGACTTTACTTACCAGCAGAACCAGACGGCCCGCAGAGAATTGGAAAAGCTCCATGTAGAGTACACCTACGAGGAGGCCCCCGGCATCCACGATTGGGATTACTGGGATACCCACATCCAGCACGTTCTGAATTGGCTGCCGCTGGCCAATACTACCGTCTAAGTTTATTCAGGGGGCAAGAAATTGCCCCCTTTTTTAGGAGGAAACGCCATGAAGCGTTCGGAGATCAACAAAGCGCTGAAAGAACTGGAGGCCATGTGCGCCAAGGAGCATTGCTACCTGCCGCCATTCTGCCATTTCACCCCGGAACAGTGGCAGCATATCGGCCACGACTATGACGAGGTCCGGGACTGTATGCTGGGCTGGGACATTACGGATTACGGCCTGGGAGATTTCGATAAAGTGGGATTTTCCCTGATCACCATTCGGAACGGCAACCGGAAAATGCCGGAAAAGTACCCGAAGGTCTATGCCGAGAAGCTGCTTTACCTGAAAGAGGGCCAGTATTCCCCCAACCATTTTCACTGGTACAAGACCGAGGACATCATCAACCGTGGCGGCGGAAATGTGCTCATCAAGGTCTATAACAGTCTGCCGGACGAGTCCATCGACTATGCGTCCGACGTGACCGTCCACACCGACGGCCGCACCTACACGGTCCCCGCCGGGACGCAGATCCGGCTGACCCCGGGAGAGAGCATCCATGTGCAGCAGTATCTGTACCACGATTTTTCTGTGGAACCCGGCACCGGGCCGGTGCTGCTGGGTGAGGTGAGCCAGTGCAACGACGACAATACCGACAACCGGTTCAATCCGCCGGTTGGCCGCTTCCCGGAAATTGAGGAGGACGAGCCGCCCTACCGGCTCCTGTGCAACGAATACCCTAAGGCGAAGGATTGAATCCAAAACGATATTAAAATTGCATCCCCGCAGGAAAACCCCTGCGGGGATGCGGCTTTCAGAAGGAGACGAAGGGAGTACCCCCAAATAGGAGTATTGATTGGCAAAAATTGACGTAGGGCTGACGGGACAAAGAAAAGCCTCCCGGCGTGTAGGGGGAGGTGGGCCACGCTTGCGTGGCTCGGAGGGGGGTGTACGGTTGGTTCTTGTAGGGGAGTATCGAACGATGGCCTTTACCGTGTCGATAGCGTACACCCCCTCAGTCACACCTGACGGTGTGACAGCTCCCCCTACACAGGGGAGCCTTGACTCTGAGGAACCGACCCCTTACTTCTAACTTAGGATAGTCCCCCAGTCTGCCCATAGGGCAGACAGCCCCCTCATAAGAGGGGCCGAGTGGATGCTCCGGCGTCGTGCATTCTGCTCCTGGCGCAGCTTGCAAACCCGACGGGGCGGTGGTATAATGGGAAAAATAAAATTTTCAGGTGATTTTTGTGTATCGGGACTTGACGAAGGGACCTATTTCCACGGGGCTGGTGCTGTTTGCGCTGCCTATGATTGCAGGGAATCTCTTGCAGCAGCTTTACAACATTGCCGACACCCTCATTGTGGGCCAGGCCCTGGGCAAGAATGCCCTGGCCGCCGTGGGCAGCGCCTACACGCTGATGACGTTCCTGACATCCGTGTTTCTGGGCCTTTCCATGGGCGCCGGGGCGCTGTTTTCCATCTATCTGGGCCGGGGGGACCGGCAGCGGCTCCGTAGCGCCGTGGCCCACGCAGGTGGGCTGATTTTGCTGGTGACGGCGGTGCTGAACGGGCTGGTCTACGCCTTTGTGGACCCCATTTTGACTTTTTTGAAGGTGCCGGAGGAGCTGTTGGGCGGGATGCGGAGTTATCTGCTCATTATTTTTGCGGGACTGCTGGCAACTTCCGTCTATAACTTCTTCGCCTGTCTGCTGCGTGCGCTGGGCAATTCCGTAGCTCCGCTGTGGTTTCTGGGCGTGTCGGCGCTGCTGAACATTGGGTTGGACCTGCTGTTTGTGTTGGAATTTCACTGGGGCATTGCCGGGGCCGCCTGGGCCACGGCACTGGCCCAGTATGTTTCCGGAGTGGGCATCCTAGTCTATTGCCTGATAAAATGTCGGGAATTTCTGCCGGAAAAGCAGCATTTCCGGTATGAAAAATCCATTTTGCAGGAAATCTGGGACCTGTCTGCCCTGACCTGCCTGCAGCAGTCGGCCATGAATTTCGGCATCCTGCTCATTCAGCGGCTGGTGGACAGCTTCGGCCCCGTGACCATGGCGGCCTTTGCTGCCGCTGTGAAGATCGACACCTTTGCCTATCTGCCCGTGCAGGATTTCGGCAACGCTTTTTCTACTTTTGCCGCCCAGAATTACGGGGCGGGGAACAAGAAACGTCTGGCTCAGGGCCTGAAAACGGCGACCATCTTGTCCTGCGCCTTTTCCTTGGCCATTTCGGCTCTGGTCTGGGTGTTTGCGCCGAATCTGATGGGCATTTTCATCAAGGCAGAGGAAACGGCGGTCATTGCCTCCGGTGTGGGCTATCTGCGGCTGGAGGGAGCGTTTTACGCCCTGATCGGCTGCCTGTTCCTGCTGTACGGCTTCTATCGGGCGGTGAAAAAGCCTGGAATGTCTGTGGTTCTGACGGTCATTTCTCTGGGGCTGCGGGTGGTGCTGGCCTATGCCCTTTCGCCGACGCTGGGGGAAAACGGCATCTGGATGGCCATTCCCATCGGCTGGGCCGCTGCGGACGTTATCGGCTACGGCTGGTATTTTCTTCGGAAAAAGGCCCTTCTGCCCAGTCCGGAAGGGCGGTAAACGTCCGATTTTCCCCCTTCCAGGGAAAGGTGATGCGGTAGGAGAACAGCATGGGGGGTCGTCCGTACATCCCGGGAGCCGTATTTGTGGTCCCCGACCAGCGGAAAGCCCCGGCTGGCGAACTGGACCCGGATCTGGTGGGACCGGCCCGTATAAAGGCGAATGGCCACCAGGCTGGTCTCCCCAGCGGTCAGCCGGGTAAATTCCAGCTTGGCCTTCCGGACTCCGGCCCGCTCCCGCCTGACGACGAACACTTTGTTTTTACGGCTGTCCTTGAACAGGAGGTCCTCCCAGACCTCCTGCTCCGGGGGCGTGCCGTGGACCTGGGCCAGGTACTCTTTTACAAAGGCCCCTGCTTGAATCTCCCGGGAAAGCATGGCGGCAGCCTTGGATGTGCGGGCGTAGACCATGACCCCGCCGACATTTTCGTCCAGCCGGTGGACCGGGTAAAATCCCCCGCCCAGCTGGGCTTTCAATGCCTCCGGCACGCCGATTTGGGAATCCAGCCCCACGGGCTTGATGCAGACGCACAGCGCCTCGTCCTGATATAAAATGTCCATAGGGACCTCCTGAATTTGCTTTTTCCTTATTGTAACAGTCCCGGCGGATGAATGCAACCCCCTTGCATTTTCTGCCGGTTTTTCGTATAATAGGGGGAAGAAAGGATGAATCGAAATGACCACGAAAGATTATCAAAAAAGGCGGCCTCTGGCCATTTTTCTGGGCTATTTCCGGCGGCATAAGGGGCTTTTTTTCATGGACATCCTCTGCGCCACCGTCATTGCCCTCATTGACCTGGCCTTCCCTCTGGTGACCCGGACGGCCCTGTATGACCTGCTGCCCAACGAAAAATACCGGGTGTTTTTCACCACCATGGCCGTGGTGGTGGCCTTCTACCTGCTCCGGTCCTTCCTGAATTATATCGTCTGCTACTACGGCCATACCTTCGGCATCCGGGTGGAGGCGGACATCCGGGAGGACCTGTTCCGGCATATGCAGGAGCTGAGCTATGATTTTTACGACCAGAACCGTACCGGCGTGCTGATGAGCCGCCTGACCAGCGACCTGTTTGACCTGACGGAATTGGCCCATCACGGCCCGGAGGACCTGCTTACGTCCATTCTGACCATCTGCGGGGCGCTCATCGTCATGGGCCGCATCCAGTGGCGGCTGGCGCTGATGGTGGGCATGATGATCCCGATTTTCGTCATTGTTGTGTTCGCCATGCGTTCTTCCATGCGGAAGGCCTCCGCCGGGGTAAAGCAAAAGACAGGGCACATCAACACGGAAATTGAAACCAGCATCTCCGGCTTCCGCACTGCCAAGGCCTTCGCCAACGAAGAAGCGGAGACGGAGCGGTTCCGGGCGGCCAACGAGGTGTTCAAGACCTCCAAGCGGTCCTTTCACAAGGCCATGGGCCGGTTTTCCAGCGTCATGGAATTGCTGCTGTGCAGCCTGAACGTCATCGTCATCGGCTACGGCGGCTATCTGACCATGAAGGGCCAGATGGATTACCGGGACCTGCTGACCTTCTCCCTGTATATCGCCTCCTTCATCAATCCCATGCGGAAGCTGGCCAACTTCTCCGAGCTGTTCGCCAACGGCTTTGCGGGCCTGAACCGGTTCGTGGAGCTCATGCGGACGGAGCCGACCATTCAGGATGCGCCCGACGCCAAGCCTCTGACCAACGTCCGGGGACGTATCGATGTGGACGACGTGTCCTTTGCTTATGACGGGGACCTGGATGTGCTGCACGATGTGTCCCTGAGCGTGGAGCCGGGGGAGACGGTGGCCATCGTCGGCCCCTCCGGCGGCGGAAAGTCTACATTATGTCAACTTATTCCCCGGTTTTATGATGTGACCGGCGGAGCCATCCGTATTGACGGCCAGGACGTCCGGTCCGTGACCCAGCGGTCCATTCACGAAAATCTGGGCATCGTCCAGCAGGATGTGTTCCTGTTTGCGGACACGATTTTCGAGAATATCCGTTACGGCAAGAGCGATGCGACCTTTGAGGAAGTGGTGGCGGCGGCGAAAAAAGCCGAAATTTACGAGGATATTCAGGCCATGCCCCAGGGCTTCGAGACCTTCGTGGGGGAGCGGGGGACCCTGCTTTCCGGCGGACAGAAGCAGCGCATTGCCATTGCCCGCATTTTCCTGAAAAACCCGCCCATGCTGATTCTGGACGAGGCTACCTCGGCCCTGGATTCCGTCACGGAGGCAAAAATTCAGCGGGCTTTTGATGCTCTGGCCAAGGGCCGCACCACCCTGATCATTGCCCACCGGCTCAGCACCATCCGCTCGGCCAACCGTATCGTTTCCATCGCCGACGGCCACATTACCGAATGCGGCACCCATGAGGAATTGCTCAAAAAGGACGGCGTGTACGCCGGCCTGTACAAGACCCAGAACGCCCTGGCGCTGGAAGCGCTGCAGTAAAATTTTGGCCGCTCTGCAAAAAACGCAGAGCGGCCAAAATTTTACCTTTTTTCGCCCCAGGATCTCAGGGCCAGGGCCAGCGCGATGCCAAAAAGCAGGGTGCAGATGCCCAGAAAGAGGATGAAGCCCGTGAACCCGGAGGCCACATTCCAGGCGGTAGTGTCGAAGCTGTCCAATCCGGAAGTGACAAAGCCGGACTGGCGGTTCAACTCGTTGAGAATGGATTGGGGGACATCCCCGGACGTGGTCCAGCCGCCGTAGGACGTGCCTGCTCCGCTGAAGAACATAGTCTTGAACATCCAGCGGCCCAGCAGACCCATGGCGGTCATCAGCGCTCCCCCTACGGCCACACGCAGGCCGTAGAGCCAGCCGAACTTCTTGACCATGTTCATCATATATAAACATGAATTTTGGCATTTCTACAAGTACCAATATGAGTGCATTCCACATAAATATGTTTTGGAAT